>Ga0075480_10002087_pt1 | contig 12801 bp, 11 predicted proteins | sample DEB08_DNA_7_FD_81590 | JGI IMG/M metagenome (GOLD analysis project Ga0075480, IMG submission 81590) | Aqueous microbial communities from the Delaware River and Bay under freshwater to marine salinity gradient to study organic matter... | ecosystem: Environmental > Aquatic > Marine > Coastal ... | reverse complement strand
TTCGTCGAGGATCACTTCAGCGATGTCGACGGCAGTAAGCCCATTCACCATGGCCTGATGAGTCTTGGTGAGTAGGGCAAATCGGCGCCCTTCAATCCCTTCGACCAGATACACCTCCCAGAGCGGACGGCGTCGGTCAAGCGGCCGGGAGAAGATGCGTGCAACGAGGTCATATAACTGCTCGATCGTTCCAGGAGCAGGCAATGCCGAACGGCGCACATGGAAGCTGACGTCGAAAGTCGAGTCATCGACCCAGACCGGCGCGCCGAGATTGCCGGGCACTTCACGTATCCGCTGACGGTATCGGGGAAGGAAGGCGATCCGATCGCGGATCAATCGCACCAGTCGTTCATGGTCCATCGCCCCGGGAGACTCGCTGAACAGGACCACGCTGCCCACGTGCATCGGGGTGGTCGCGCCTTCGGTGTAGAGGAAGGACGCGTCCATCGCGGACAGACGGTCAGCCACCGCTCAATCCTGCCACGTCTCGCGCTTCGAAACAGTGACAAAAGACCTAGCGGTGCCCGATGGTGCGATTTCGGACTGACGAGGAGTCATGCCAGTTCGAGGCCAAATAGCGCTTCTAGCTCCACGAGGGTGGTGTCGTAGTCGACATGCAAGATGCCGGGCATGCCCAACGACGCCGCCGCACGGATGTTGTGCTCGAGATCATCGATGAACACGCACTCCTCGGGTGGCAGCCCGATCAACTCGAAGGTGTATCGAAAGATCTCTTCCTCAGGCTTGCGCATACCAACATCACCGCTGATGACGGTGAAATCGAACATCCCGTCCCATAAATGCTCGGGATAGTGGTTGCCCCAGGAGTTGGAGAGCAAGGCGGTAGTGTAGCCGCGATCATGCACACGACGGACCAGTCCGGCCATGTCATGCGCATGCTCGAAGTGAATAAACATGCGCTGCAGCAACCCATCTGGGTCAACATGGACGCCGGTCCGTCGTGTCAGTTCGTCCGCGAGACGCTCCTCAAACTGCGGGACCTCGAGTTCACCACGTTCGAGCCCGTGCACCGGGTTGAGCGTCGCTTCGATCGCTCCCTCATCACCGAGCCACGTCCGCATGATCTCGCCGTAAGCGGAGAGGTCGACACCGTCGACCTCTGCCCAACGGCGAACAGCATCACGCATGTTGCCGGTGAGAACTCCACCCCAATCAACGATCAGCCCGCGGAATCCGGGAACCACGATCTCAGGGGCGCTCACTCATCCACCCTAATCGGGTTCACCGCCGCAGAAGACACCGGTGGCGTAGCCTGAGCCCTCGTGGAGGATCGACCGGGAACCGGCCGGCTCTTTTGCTCCCTGCACGCTCAGGGCGCCGAAGACGCCATCGTCGCCCTCGACCCTGCCGACCTCGTCACCCTGCGCAGCGTGAGCCTGCGTGGTGACGATCAGCTGGCCGAACCCGACCCCCAGTGGGACCCGGACTTCGAGCACCTCTTCGCCCCCGAAGAACCCGACGCTGATCCGAGGGTCCCCGTTGAGACAGCCGGGCCCGCACCAGAACCCCCGCTGCTGGATGACCCGGTAGTTCAGGCCACCCGTGCGCAGTCGGCTCAAACGGGAATACCTGCCTGGGCCGCTGTGCTCACCATCTTTGGCGCGACGATCCTGATCGGCATCGCCGATGTCGTCGTCACCAGGAATCTGGGCTGGCTGACCGGGATCGCGCTCGTGGTCTCCACGGGTTACGCCGCGACCACGGTCCGCCCTGCCGATGGGTACTGGGTCATCGTGAGCGCACCTCTGGCTTTCCTCGCCACCACTGTCACGGTCGGACAGGCCACCATCTCCGGAGGAAGCTTCTTCGTTCGCCAGGGCCTGCTCATTCCTTTCACCCTGGGGCGCAATTCGATCTGGATCATCCTGGCGACCGGTCTGGCTGCGGTGATCGTCGGGATTCGACGTCGCAGGCTCTTTGCCCGCGTGAACTAGCGAAGAGTTACTCTCCCGCAGCCGCTGCCTTCGCGGCAGCCTTCATGTCGCGGCGCAGTTCTGGCGGCAGCGCGAAGATCAACGTTTCCTCTGCCGTCGTGACTTCCTCGACCTCGCCGAACCCACGCTCAGCCAACCATGCCAGCAGGTCATCGACCAGCACTTCCGGGACCGACGCCCCCGAGGTGACGCCTACAGTGTCCGCCCCCTCGAACCAGGATTCATCCAGGTCGGCCACACCATCGATGCGGTAGGCCGCGGTCGCTCCCGCATCCAGGCCGACTTCGACCAACCGCACAGAATTCGAGGAGTTGCCCGAGCCCACGACGATGAGGACATCGCAGGACTCGGCGATCTGCTTGACGGCGGACTGGCGGTTCTGGGTGGCGTAGCAGATGTCGTCGCTAGGCGGGCTATTCAGATGCGGCAGTCGCTGGGTCAGCCGCTCCACAGTCTCCATCGTCTCGTCCACCGACAGTGTGGTCTGGGAGAGCCACACCACCTCGCGGTCAGGATCGACCTCGACACGATCCGCGTCGTCGGGATGCTCGACGAGGGTGATGGCCTCCGGAGCCTCTCCCATCGTGCCGACGACCTCCTCATGGCCCTCATGGCCGATCAGCAGAATCTGCTTCCCCTCGGCGGCGAAGCGCCGAGCCTCGGCGTGAACCTTGGTGACCAGCGGACAGGTGGCATCGATGGTCTTCAGGCCGCGCTGCTCAGCCTCGGTGTGCACGGCGGGTGACACTCCATGGGCGGAGAACACCACCGTGGAACCCTCGGGGACTTCGTCGAGTTCCTCGACGAAGATCGCTCCCCGCCCCTCGAGGGTCTCGACGACGAACCGGTTGTGCACGATCTGCTTGCGGACGTAGACCGGTGGGCCATAGAGGTCCAAAGCCTTCTCTACGGTGACGACCGCGCGGTCGACTCCGGCGCAATACCCCCGCGGCGCGGCGAGCAGGACCTTCTTCGTCATCGCTTCCTCACGTCGAGCGGGCATCACTTGTTCCCCCCATCGTAGGCGCCATGACCTAATCGGGCGAACCTGCACCGATGGCCGTCATAGGCTGCCGGATGTGGCGATGGAGACCTCCCCGGACGAACCGGCACCGGTCCGATCGATCTCCGCGAAGTTGCAGGAGTGGATCAGCCGGCTCGGTGCGGTCTGGATCGACGGCCAGATCACCCAGGTCAGCCGCCGCCCGGGAATGCGCACGGCCTGGGTCACCCTGCGAGATGTCGAGGTGGACATGTCGTTGTCCGTCGTGACCGACACGGGCGTGTTGGATCGCGTGTCCCCGCCGATTGCCGAGGGCCAGAGGGTTGTGGTCCACGCCAAGCCGGAGTTCTATCCCGGCCGGGGCCAGCTGCAGATGCGCGCACGGGAATTTCGGCCCGTGGGGCGCGGGGCCCTACTCGAAGAGCTCGAGCGACTGAAGGCTCTGTTCGCCGCGGAGGGGCTCTTCGCCGCCGAGCGCAAGCGTCCGCTGCCCTTTCTTCCCCGCCGCATCGGTCTGATCAGCGGCCGGGCGAGCGCAGCCATGACCGACGTCCTCGTCAACGCTCGGCTGCGCTGGCCGTCCGTTCACTTCGAGGTGCGCGAGGTCGCGGTCCAGGGCGTCTCCGCCGTTCCCGACGTGGTGGCCGCGATCGAGGACCTGAACGCTATTCCCGAGGTCGACGTCATCGTGCTCGCGCGCGGCGGGGGCAGTGTGGAGGATCTACTGCCCTTCAGCAATGAGCGGCTCGTTCGGGCCGTGGTGAGCTCTCGAGCCCCCGTGGTGAGCGCCATCGGACATGAGCAGGATGTGCCGATCGTCGATCTCGTGGCCGACCTGCGCGCGTCGACACCCACGGACGCGGCCAAGCGCATCGTCCCCGATCTGGCAGAGCAGACACTCATCATCGACGCTCTTCAGCAACGTGGTCGCGCTTCGGTCCGTCGACGGATCGACCTCGAGCAGGATCGACTGGAATCCAGTCTCGAGCGCATGAGGCGAGCGATCTCGCACACCATCGACCAGGCTCGCCGCCATATCGATCACCTCGTCGCCCAAGTTCGATCCCTGTCGCCGCTCGCCACCCTCGAGCGGGGATATGCGGTCGTGCAGTCGGTCGACTCGGGCAGCCTCATCCGCGATGCTGATCAGGTGACCGTCGGGGAAAAGCTGCGGGTGCGGGTCGCCCGCGGCCAGTTCACGGCCGAACGACAAGACTGACCGGAACCGCCGGATCGGGAAAACGCGAGCGAAGGAGAGCAGCAAGGGTGGCTGACAATAACGAGGCGAACATGGCCGACGAGGCTCCCAGCATCGTGATCATTCCCGAGGACATCGCCGTGCTTGGCTTCGAAGAGGCCCGCGATGAGTTGACCGCGATCGTGGCGAAACTCGAATCAGGAGGAGTTCCGCTCGAGGATGCGCTCACCCTGTGGGAAAGGGGCGAGGCCCTCGCGGCGCACTGTCAACGATGGCTCGATGCGGCCACACCCGAGGCCGAACTCGACGACGAGACTATGGAAGAGCCGTAGGACTCAACCGCCCAGCGAAGTCAATGAGGACCCGCCACGGAGCCGTCCCCGACACGACGAGCGTGACTCCGTCGATGACCGTCACCAACGAACGCGTCGGGTCGTCCCCCACCGTCTCGTAGCGCTGCCAGCCAGCCGGCCCTTCGCCTACCAGCACACCTCCGAGAGTCTGCGACGGGAGATAGTCCGCATTCGTCGTCGCTGACTGACCGATCTGGACATAGCGCTCATCCGGTGCGACAAAACCCACGTGCCAGGCCGGATCCGGGTCGGCAGCCTCCGGGAGGTCCCATCGCGCACTCGTGGGCACCCACCCATCCCCGAGATCCTCCGGATAGAGGATCTCGAATCCGGCCGTGGCCCGCGCGCTGGTCAACTCAGGCAGAGGATCGATCGCCTTAACCGCGTCGGGCTGGGGTCGCCAGGTCACCAGCAGGATGGCGCCGACCACGACCAGCACGATCACGATCGAGCGTGCCATGTCCCCCACGGTCTGGCCAAGCCGTGAGTTCTGGCGCCCGGTGAGCTTCAGGGCCGTGGGGTCCTGCGGCACCTCCTCAGCCAACGGAGACGAGGCATCGACCTGCTCGGCCGCAGACTCCCCAGTTGGCTCGCTCACGCCCTCCATCCTGCCGTGCCCCCGGTTGTCCTGCACATCACGATCCCGGCCACTTCCTGCAGAATGCCGCCGGGACCGTGCCATGCTCAGGGGGTGGACCGTCAACCCCAGGCTCCTGATCGGAACCTCGCCCTCGAGTTGGTGCGCGTCACCGAGGCCGCCGCGATGGCAGCAGCACGTTGGGTCGGCCGAGGGGACAAGAACGGTGCCGATGGCGCCGCGGTGAACGCCATGCGCTCGCTCATCGGGAGCGTGTCCATGGACGGTGTCGTGGTTATCGGTGAGGGCGAGAAAGACGACGCGCCCATGCTGTTCAATGGCGAGCAGGTCGGGGACGGCACCGGATCCCAGGTCGATGTCGCCGTCGATCCCATCGACGGCACAACCCTGTGCGCCAAGGGCATGACCAACGCCATTTCCGTGCTCGCGGTCGCCGAACGTGGGTGCATGTATGACCCGAGCGCGGTGTTCTACATGAGCAAACTCGTGGTCGGGCCTGACGCCGCCGACGTCGTCGACATCACCGTGCCCGTCCCGGAGAACCTCGATCGCATTGCAAAGGCGACCAGGCGCTCCGTGAACGACCTCACCGTCTGCATCCTCGATCGTCCTCGGCATGACGAACTCGTCCGGGAGGTCCGAGAGGCCGGTGCTCGCATCAAGTTCATCTCCGATGGTGACGTCGCAGGCGCAATCATGGCCGCCCGCGAGGACACGGGCGTCGATGCACTCATGGGTATCGGCGGAACTCCCGAGGGCATCATCACCGCCTGCGCCGTGAAGTGTCTCGGAGGAACGATCCAGGGACGCCTCTGGCCGCGCGATGAAGCAGAGCGGGAACGCGCGATCGCCGCCGGGCACGATCTCGATCGAGTCCTGCACACCGATGATCTGGTCACCGGTGACAATGTGTTTTTCTGCGCCACGGGGATCACCGACGGTGAACTCATGCGCGGGGTCCGCTATCGCTCTCGGGGGGCTGTCACGCATTCGATCGTGATGCGCAGCCGCAGCGGCACGATCCGAGAGGTCATCAGCGAGCACCATCTCGACAAGCTCAGCGCCTACTCGGCCGTGGACTTCAAACGCCCCAGCTAGTCAGACTTCTCCTGCTCAGGCATCCACTGCGCCCACAGGCGATCCCGCTCTTTGAGCGTAGGTGGGTCGGCACCGGGTCGCGAGCAGGTGATCGCAGCAGCCACGACCGCGCCCTCGACAATGCGCCGTAAGTCGCCCGGATCGAGACCCGCCAAGGCCTCTTCCCCGCCGGGACCCAACCACGGTGCCAACCCAGCGAGCAGTCCAGCGGTGAGCGTGTCCCCCGCTCCCACGGTGTCGACGACGTCGACCGTGAAGCCAGGCACATCGATCGGCTCATAGCCTCGCTGCCAGACCGTCGTACCCCGCGACCCTCGGGTCAGCACAACGATCACCGGCCCCGAGCGGGCCCATCGCGCACACACCTGCTCGACGTCTTCATTTGGATAGCAGTAAGCGATGTCCTCGTCACTCGCCTTGACCAGATGAGCGGACAGGGCGAACTGCTCCACCCACGCGCGAGTACTCTCCGAGTCCAACGCCTGCGGTCGCGCATTCGGGTCGTAACTCAGCGTCACCTGGCCGGCACGGCGTGCCTCCTGCCACGCCTTGAGGAGCGTCGAGACGTCGGACCCGAGCCAGCTCACCAGTGAACCGGTGTGCCAGGCGATCGAACCGCTCGTAGTGATCCTCTGCAGTGCCGTCTGTACGTCTGACTCGCTCCACTGCAGGTCCGGGCTCTCGGCGGTGTAGAAGGAATACGACATCGATCCGTCCGGGTGACGACTGCACACCGCGAGCATCGACAGTCCGCCGCCCTCGATGAATCCCTCGAGGGACAATCCACTTGCCGTCAGGTTGTCATCGAGAAGACCGGCGAACGCGTCCGCAGCGCGGCGCCCGAGGAGAAGCGGACGGACACCGAGTCGGGCGAGACCCAGCGCCACATTGGCCGGAGACCCCCCGGGATGGGCATGGAAACCCGATCCGTGGTCATCGGGCACCAGGTCGATGACGCGCTCCCCGAGGACCGCGATGCAGGGCCGGCTCTCGGCCCCCGACGCAGATGTCACGGAGGCGACGCTAGGGGGTGGACCGTCTCGAGGGCAATCGACCCGAGGGTTCGGGTCACCCCCCGGTCGCAGACATGATGAAATCGCGTACATGTCCACCGGTTCGGCCTTCACCGGAGCCCTCGTGAGCGATCTCCTCTCGCGCGGCGTCGCTGCCGATGTGGTCGCCGATATCACCGATCGACTCGATGTCTATGTGCCCGATCTCGCCGCTGCCCTGGAGGAGGCCTACCCCGTCGCGGGGCCGGGGGATGATTCGTTGCTGACCAGCCTCAGCAGCCTGATGGCCGATGCCATCGCCGATCGCCCGGCCGCTCTGCGCGCCCGCGACCGCAAACGCTTGCTGGAACCCGATCGGCTCCAGCGCCCGGACATGATCGGCTACGCCACCTACGTCGATCGATTCGGCGGGACCCTCTCCGGGGTCGGCCAGCACATCGATCACCTGCAGCGACTGGGCGTGACCTACCTGCATCTGCTGCCGTTGCTGAAGACCCGGCCGGGTCCCGATGACGGCGGATACGCGGTCGCCGACTATCGCGAGGTGAGACCAGATCTCGGCACCATGGAGGATCTGGAGCAGTTGGCCGCCGATCTCCACGACGCGGGGATCGATCTCACCATCGACCTGGTACTCAATCATGTCGCTGAGGAGCATCCTTGGGCCGAAGCGGCCCGAGCCGGCGATCAGCACTATCGCGACTACTTCTACGTCTTCTCCGATCGTGGTATCCCGGATGAGTTCGAGCGCACGCTCCCCGAAGTCTTCCCCGCTTTCGCGCCTGGAAACTTCACCTCTTGCAACGACCTCGATGCGTGGGTGTGGACGACCTTCAATTCTTGGCAGTGGGATGTCAACTGGACAAATCCGAGCGTGTTCTGCGAGTACGTCGACATCATGCTGTCCCTGGCGAATCGCGGGGTGGACTGTTTGCGATTGGACGCGATCGCTTTCATCGTCAAGCAACTCGGCACGTCCTGCCAGAACCTTCCCGGTGTCCATGTCATCACGCAGGCGCTGCGGTCAATCCTGCGGATCGTGGCGCCGAGCGTCTCGTTGAAGGCCGAGGCGATCGTCGCTCCCGATGACCTTGTCGCGTACCTCGGACAGGGCCGATTCTCGGGCAAGATCTCCGATCTTGCGTATCACAACTCACTCATGGTGCAGATCTGGTCGGCAATCGCCGCCCAGGATGCTCGCCTGATGTCCGTTGCACTCCAACGATTCCCACCAATCCCTGTCAGCTCATCGTGGGTGACCTACCTGCGCTGCCACGACGACATTGGCTGGGCCATCGATGACGGAGACGCCGCTGCCGTCGGTTGGTCCGGTCCGGCCCACCGAGCCTTCCTCGCCGACTACTACCGGGGTGATTTTCCCTCCAGTTCCGCACAGGGCGCGGACTTCCAGGACAACCCTCTCACCGGCGATCGCCGCACCAGCGGATCAGCAGCGAGCCTGGCCGGCGTGCAGACTGCCATCGATTCCGATGACCCCGAGGCACTTCGACTGTCCGTGCACCGATTACTCCTCGGCTACGCCATGGTGTTCGGCTTCGGAGGCATTCCTTTGATCTGGATGGGTGACGAGATCGCGCTGCCCAATGATGAGGACTATCTCGATGACCCGATGCACGCGGATGACAACCGTTGGATGCATCGGCCTGTCATGGACTGGCCTCTCGTCGATCGCTGTGTGAGAGAAGAGACCAGTCTCGGCGAGCCCGCTGAGTGGGCTGCCCAGCAGACGTTGCGGGGCATAAAGCTCCTCACGCGAGCCCGGGCCCGACTGCCGATGCTGCACGCCACCTGCACGACCCAGGTCGATGTCCTCGACGACCCCGCCGTGGTGCTGTTCACCAGACGCAGTGCCGCGGGAACTCTCGTGGAGGTTTACAACGTCGCGGACTCACCACGCCGGCTCTCCCTGGACCACCTGCGCAGCAGGGGGGTGACCGAGCCGCGGGACGTCCTGGGAATGCACGATGCGACGGTCCACGATGGACAGCTGCTACTCGCTCCCATGGCCGCGCACTGGCTGGTGACCGCCGCCGATGCACCGCCCGAAGTCACGGCGCCTACGCTGGGAACATGAGCGATTCGAGCGGAACCAACGAATTCGTCGACATGCTCCCCCTCGGTCCGGATGAGACCCCCTATCGACTCATCTCCACCGAGGGAATCCGCGTCATCGAGGGCGCTGATCGTCGCTTCCTTGAGGTCTCAGACTCGGCGATCTCAGAGCTGACCTTCGCCGCGATGCGCGACATCGCCCACCTGCTTCGCCCTGGACACCTGGCCCAGTTGCGCTCGATCCTCGATGATCCCGAGGCCAGCCCCAATGACCGCTTCGTGGCGATAGATCTACTGAAGAATGCGAACATCTCCGCCGGAGGTGTTCTGCCGATGTGCCAGGACACCGGCACCGCCATCATCATGGGCAAGCGTGGTCAGCACATCCTCACGTCGGGACCCGATGAGGCAGCGATCACCGCGGGAGTCAAGCAGGCCTACGAGACGCTGAACCTTCGTTACTCCCAGCTTGCGCCCATAACGATGTGGGAGGAGCGCAATACCGGCTCAAACCTTCCTGCCCAAATCGATATCTACGCGGACACCAAGCCAGGTCACGAGTTGACCTATGAACTTCTGTTCATGGCGAAGGGCGGAGGCTCGGCGAACAAGAGCTTCCTGTTCCAGGAGACCAAGGCCCTGCTGAATCCGCAGCGATTCGCCGCATTCCTCGACGAGAAGTTGCGGTCGCTCGGAACCGCAGCCTGTCCGCCCTATCATCTCGCGATCGTGGTGGGGGGCACGAGCGCGGAGTATGCGCTGAAAACCGCCAAACTCGCCAGCGCGCGCTATCTGGATTCCCTTCCCGTACATGGCTCGATGGACGCGCATGGATTCCGGGACCTGGAGATGGAGGCTGAAGTCCTGGCCATGACCCGTGACTTCGGCATCGGCGCGCAGTTCGGCGGGAAGTACTTCTGCCACGATGTCCGCGTCATCCGATTGCCTCGCCATGGTGCGTCGCTACCCGTCGCCATCGCCGTATCCTGCTCCGCTGATCGCCAGACTCTCGGCAAGATCACTCCCGAGGGTGTGTTCCTTGAGCAACTCGAGACCGATCCCGCGCACTACCTGCCTGAGATCGACGAATCCGATACCGACGGCGATGTGGTGAACATCGATCTCAACCGGCCGATGAGCGAGATTCGCGAACAGCTTTCGCAACTGCCCGTCAAGACCCGGGTGTCGCTCACCGGACCCGTCGTGGTCGCTCGCGACATCGCTCATGCGCGGATCAAGGAGATGCTCGATCGCGGCGAACCGATGCCGGAGTACTTCCGTGATCACGCGGTGTATTACGCCGGCCCGGCGAAGACACCCGAGGGATATGCCTCAGGCTCCTTCGGCCCGACCACCGCTGGGCGCATGGATTCCTACGTCGATGAGTTCCAGAAGGCCGGCGGCTCCCTCGTCATGCTCGCGAAGGGAAACCGAAGCCAAGCCGTGACGAACGCGTGCCGAGACAACGGCGGCTTCTATCTCGGCTCGATCGGTGGTCCGGCAGCACGCCTCGCCCAGGACAACATCACCTCGGTGGACGTGTTGGATTTCCCCGAGTTGGGAATGGAGGCGGTGTGGAAGATCGAAGTTCGAGACTTCCCGGCGTTCGTCGTCGTCGACGACAAGGGCAATGACTTCTTCGCCGACACACTGCGACCGGTGGCGAATCGCATTCCAGTCGGTCCACCCGCCTAAGAAGGGGCTAGATCAAGGGCTCAGTACCAGCCCTTGACCTTGCAGTCCCAACGCGGTCAAGGGCTCAGTACCAGCCCTTGACCTTCCATTCGGCCCACGCGGCTCTCGGGGAGCCGTAGCGCCCCTCGATGTATTCCGCCCCGACCAGGATTTGGATGTAGGGGCTCTGGCGGTACTCATCGATGGAGTAGCCCCGAGAGTTGATGTAGGGGCCGTTGACCTGACCGAGGCCGTACCACGGGCCCTGCCAGTTCACGACCTCGTAGCGCCAGTTGCTCTCCTTGAACCACATGCGCTTCAAAGCCTTGAACTGCTGCCGGTCCCAGCCGAACTCGTCCTTGATGACCTTGCGGGCCAACCAACGCGAGTATCGCGGTTCCCCCACGGACGCCGGAGCCGTGCCGTACTTCTCGCGCACCTTGGCGGCATCCTTAGCCCGGGTCGTGGTCTGGTCACGGTATTCCTTCGCGACCGAGTTGAGGCCACCGCGCTCGATCGGGGAGTAGTTGTAGCGGGATGGATTCGGCCAGCCGCTTTCCGCGTTGGGCCGATGATCGCAGTGCCAGTTCGCCCCCCACTCCGAGGACCACTGTCGCCAGCCGGCACCCCGGTTGAACGTCGTCCAGAAAGCCGCGTCCTGCCAGAACCGGTTCCACTGGTAGAGCGGCGTCGAGGCAAGCTTGTTCAACTCCCGCTCGGCAGCCTGCCCATACGTACCGACCAGCTCCGCCCGCAGTCGGGCGGCCACCCGGGATGGGCTGTTGTAGGCCGTCCCGAACTGGTACGCACCCTGGAAGCCCCGATACACCGTGGTGTAGCTGCCTCCACCTTCACGCTGCACGACGCACAGGCGGTACTGCTCGAAGCGCTTGTCGTAGTACTTGCCGCTGTAGGTGCTCGCCCGGTAACCGCGCATGTCATTGGCGGCCTTGGTCGTCCAGGGCAGGAGTCCCTCGTCCGCGGGATCATCTGGCGCAACCGGAACGCGCGGATAACGCTCATTGGTGACGCCGGCAGACGCAGCAGTCGCAGTAACCCCGGTGATCAGCAGCGCCCCCGCGGCCAGTGCGGCAACGAACGCTCGAATGCGTCGCGCACGCCTCGCGCTGCTGGTCTTGTTGTTCATCACGCTGGAGCCTCGCACGCCGAACCCTTCGATGACCGGTCGAAGCCCGATCGGCTTCAACCCTGCTGGGCTCCACCATCACCTCAGATCCCAGAAATGTCACGTTCTGATCACAGAGAATCTGTGGACGATTATCAGGGCGAAACGGACATTTCACCCACATTTTGAGTCTCTCAGCGGTCCCAAGTGTGAGATAGGCCACAATCATCCCCAGGGTGGGACCTGCGGACCGTGACCTTGCGGCGCGGATCTCTCCCGTCGATCAGGGCAGCGTGCCAGGCAAGTCCTCGAGGAGTTCGGTCACCAGAGCAGCGATCGGCGAGCGTTCCGACCGGGTGAGAGTGATGTGGGCAAACAGTGGGTGACCCTTGAGCTTCTCAACAACGGTGACCACTCCGTCATGGCGCCCCACGCGCAGGTTGTCCCGCTGGGCGATGTCGTGAGTGAGCACCACGCGGGAGTCTCGCCCGACCCGGGAGAGCACGGTGAGCAGGACATTGCGTTCTAGGGACTGGGCCTCATCGACGATGACGAAGGCGTCATGCAGGGAGCGCCCGCGGATGTGGGTGAGCGGCAGCACCTCGAGCATCCCCCGATCGATGACCTCCTCGACCACCTCGGTCGTGGTGATGGCTCCGAGGGTGTCGAACACCGCCTGGGCCCAGGGCGACATCTTCTCGTTTTCCGTG
>Ga0075480_10002086_pt1 | contig 12806 bp, 4 predicted proteins | sample DEB08_DNA_7_FD_81590 | JGI IMG/M metagenome (GOLD analysis project Ga0075480, IMG submission 81590) | Aqueous microbial communities from the Delaware River and Bay under freshwater to marine salinity gradient to study organic matter... | ecosystem: Environmental > Aquatic > Marine > Coastal ... | reverse complement strand
TTTCTGCCTCCAAGGTATCCAGAGGCGGATATGACATCATTGTAGTTGTCGTTTGTGTCTACAGCAGCAAGCCTCTCTCCGCCGATAATCGGAATACTGGAATACCCGTACCCCCCTGCTTGGTTTGTAGCAGATAGGTAATAGTCTGCTCCACCAAGGGAGAGACTTTCATTGTCTTCTTGCTTGAAGAAGAATCCTCGGTGATCGGTATAACCTTTTCTTGCCCACGGCTCAGAAGTAAACCTTTCTTTGTCTAGGTCGGTATGTTCTACAGTTCTACTTGCGGTGTAGGTAATGTCTGCTAGGGATACTTCATTGAGGCTGAACACTCCGCCAGACGCATCGATAATGTTTAGCTGGTACTCAGTGTCTTCGTCAAGACCATAGATGTGCATATTCTCTATCGTCTCTGTTGTTTGATTTGCAGGGAGACAATAGGAGGTGTGTCCAGGGGTCCAGGTTCTTTCTTCAAAGTTGTAGTATAGTTGCTTATACGCATCAGAGATATCACGATAGTTGCGATCTACCTCAAATCTAAAGTTCTTGAAATAGATTTCCTTGCTCTCATCTACGGGACCGTACACACGAGCTTGAACGACATAATCACCGATAACGCCAATACCTCCCAAGGCATCGTTATTCTTTAGCGTCCTCTTCGTGGTGAAGCCTAGTTGGTTTTCTCTAAGGGAAACTACTCCAAGGTCATGCTTCTTGAAGGTATTTCTATCGGAATTGTAAAACGGCTTGTAATAGAGAGAGGAAAGTGGGTTGTTGTTACCAAAATCCACATCACTATTATTCGTAATAGCATCCCATTTAGATTCTTGCCAGTTATATTGATAGAGGGGAGACCCTTGGTATTGGAGAACAGCCAAAGAAACATACCCCGAAGTATCCAGGTCTCTTTGGATTGACTCAATGGACACTCTACCAAACTCGTTAGCATTTACCGCAAAGTTTTCGACTAATGTGTATGTGCTTTGGTCAAGTCCAGTTTTTACAATACAGGTTTCATTGGCTTTTGTTGCATCACTTTCAAGTGCGCGTACCCCTTTCGGGTAGTATACTTTCGCTGAGTCTCCCGCCAGTCCATCGTTACTAAAGGGACTTAGTTGGGAAACTCCAGTGCTACTCCAGATGACATTAGGTTCCCATGTCAGCCAGTTAGACGCAAGGTTTCTTCTTTTCTTGGGTCTCGCAAAAGCCTTCAAGGTAATATCAATGGCTGATGCTTGGCTTTCGTTGGAATACTTTACTCCTAAGTTGTAAGATTTCTGTGGTTGTAGACCTGTAAACCTTGAAACAATCTGCTGCTTCAATGCTCTCTTGGGATCTGTGATTGTACCAGAGAAGGAAGCGTAGTCTGCGTTTGAGTCCCAGGTTGTAGCCGCTGAGAATTGAATGGGGTTTGTGTTTGCGTTGAACCCGGAAGATCCGTCGTAGTTGAACACGCCTAGTGCGGAGAAGTTTAGGGGGAGAAGATCCCACCCCTCTAGTTCTCCAAAGCAGAAGTCCTTGATGTAATAATCAATAAACCCATCAGCATCGGTTCGTCCATTCGCACGAATAGTTACGGCGTACTCCCCTCTTGATTCAGCGTCAAAGATAACTGGAAGGAAGAACTTGTTCCACTCATTCTTAGTAGGAGTGAATGGGATCGAAGCTCTTCTTACAGTGTCCCAGGTATAAGTTCTTGCGTTTGTCTCAGTGTCAACCTTGTAGGTTGCTCCATCCTTTACTCGGGAGATAACAACATCAATATCACCAACAGTTCCTGTGCCTTCTGGAAGCACATCGAAGGTTAGGATATAGGATTGGTTTGCGTCCTCTAGTCCATATGCTGTATCGATATTCGTTCTTATATCCAATCCTGGGGACGCAAACTCATTATTGATATTCAAGTAATGATTCTGGGATATCTCCGCATAACCGTCTTGTTCAGGATCTATTGAGGATACGGATAGTAGTGCGCCACGAGTGCCTACAATCGCGCTATACGCTTGATCTTCTCCTTTAGCGGCAAAAGCCTCGTCGTACTTTCGGACATAGCCGTACTCCCCAAAAGAATCTTGGGGGGACTCTTGATCCGCAAGAGGTGACTTGTTCTTCCACCCCGTGAAGTTTACGATTCCTAGTTGGGCGCACTCTGCTGGGTTTGGTACTTCATCAGAGGTGAAGGTAGTAAAGAATCTAAACTCATTGTTTAGAATCTTACTTTGTGTCTCTAGGAAGTTAGGGTTGCGAAGAATATAGTCCTCTCCCGAAAGCAGTTCAAGTCGAACAATCTCTACGAACGGGTTTGGATTGTCTCTATATTGGAAAAAGTCCTCTTGCTCATAGTTGTATGAGGGAGTGACTACTTCCAAGAAGTAGTTTTCATACTTCTCAAAGCTCTGATCGATGTAGTTACCCTTCAGTACAAACTGAAGGTCATCGGTTCTAAAATAGGTTCCTAGGGAGATTTCCTGGCTTGGAATATTCTTCTCTACGGTTGTCGGTACAAACTTCTCTGCGGAGAAGTCGTAATATTCAAGAGGTCGTTCTCCGCCCCTACCAATACGCATAGAGATTGTTACGCCTTCACTTGCTTTGCCTTCATAGACAAATCGGTACTCATTGCCTAGCTTGAGGTTGAGCTTTTTGCGGAAGGCTACTCTGGCGTCTCCAGTATCATATTCAAATCTATGAACAGTTCTGTTACCAGTTCCGAAGGCTACGCTTTTAGTAGTGAACTTCCCTCCTCGGAAAGAATCAATCTCCCAGTCACTAATATCAAAGTCTTGGCTGCCGATATATTTGTACTGATTATCCCGGCTGCCGGAAAACAGGTGGTTTACCGAAGGGTAGTTTGTCGTAGTTGTAGGAAGAAGACTCCACACATAGGCTGATGTGTCTGTAAGCGCGGATGCTGTCCAGAACATTGAGTCCTTTTGGTCGTAGTAGTCTCTAGCTGGAGACAGAGTTACGGCTTGATGCTGGTACGCGCTTACCTGATCCCATTGGTCCGCTGCTGCTGCGGAAGGGTTTGGGATGTGGGTTAGGTAGTCCACGATCTGCTTACGCATACCATCAACGATCATGTTGTCTTCCTGGAAGAAGACTTCATCGTTACCGTGGATATCGGTCTTGACGAGCGTAACCTTTCCCTTCATCTTATCTGTTTTCCTCGAAAGTATAAATGCCATCTACGGCAGAGTGAGATCCGCCGAACCACTCCATGCCCTCCGAGCGGGAACCTCCAGAAGTGTAGAAAGTTCCGCTGCTATTAAAGGCATCTCTTGAGTGAGATCCGACAGAAAGATCATCAAAATATTCAAAGAGAGGGAACAAATCTTCCTTCTCATATCCGTCCACAGCCTGTTCGTATTCCATATCTACAATACTTACGGACTCTAGAGTTGCAGCAGCCAAATCGTCAGTGTAATAGGGCTTTGCAATCTCAACATAATAAGCTGTGTTCTTATCATGCACGGGACCAGCCAGATCATAATACTCCGTGGCAGCCAAAGACTTGTACTTCAAGTCTGTACGGTCGTTTTTGGTGCTGAAGTAGAATGTACCAGAAACGCTTTGGTTATCTGGTGTCATATTTAGTGCGAACCACTGATCAGTGTCTTTTGAGTTGATGTCTTCCCAGAAGTTATTTTTGAAGTTCCAGCAGAAACTTCTTTGTTGGCTTTCGTATCCGTACCCTACTAGAGGACGATATTGAGTCCTGATTCTGAGGAATAGGGTTTCAGGTACACTTCGTACAAAGGTTCTGGCGACTCTACCTACGATTTGGCCTCGATAATTTTTTTCTGGTCGTAGCCTGTTTCTCTTGGGCATACGATTGGTTAGTTGGAGATTTTTGATTCTTGCCGTTGCGGTTGAGCCTGTCGTTACAGGGTGGATAAAGAAAGATACTTGATCTGCGGTGTAGTCTTTGTTCCCCGTATTTGCGGACAGGTTCATGTCGTATACCCAAGTTTGGTACTCAGTAGTGTTCTGAGTTTGTGACCCGGACAAAGACATGGGGGTAAGCGGGTACGCTGAAGTATCCACGCCTACAATGCTATCCCATGAGGAGGTTAGGTAGTTCCAAGCTAGTCTTCTTGAGGTGTTGATTACTCCAAAGTATGGAGTCCAATCCGTAGAGTTTGCACTAGCCTCCAGGGTTAGTCTGTGATCCTCAAACGCCGTGAAGCGGTCTGGATTTCTTGGGAAATCAGTAACACGAGGAGATGCAATGGTATACAGCGTGGGGTTTGTTTTAGTTCCCACACCAGAAGTTTCTCCTCCCGAGAAAGTAAACTCCGCTACTCTTACTGAAGATGGGGTTAGCTGGTTCTCGGTAATAACCTCAATCTCTCCCGTTCCAGCAGCGGGTGATCCAAACTTAGCAAACCCAGGAGTTCTGTTCTTATCACGAAGACCCCATGCGGCAATAGCGGACAAGGAATCATCAGCTACAGAAACTCCGTCAGTGGCTGGTAGTTGTAGATCTCCGTTGATAAACCTATTTCTATACCCGTCTATTGGATAGCGAACAACGATTCCATCAAAAGGATCATTACTTCTTGGTCTCTTGAAGAAGGTAATCCCATCATCTTTGGCGAAGTCTGCGTTATATGGGGAGTTCTCGTTGTTGATGACAGCGAAGCTGTTTGTGTTTGTTCCCAAGAAAGTGACGCCTGATAGAAGGGTATCATTAGAATAGATTGTTCTATTCGGGAACTCAAGGATATCCATGATGTTAGCGTATGCACCGTAGGATTCAAGAGAGAGGTTAGGCTCCGTAAGAGTGAACTCCTGCTTATCCTCCTTAGCATAAATCTCTCCTTTAGCGGCTTGCGTGTGTGCAATCGCAGACCATTGGGGATACTCTCCAGAGATAGTTTCTGCGCCAATACCCTCAAAGGCGAGTTTGTTTGATTCGTCCTCTATTCTTCCGGCGAACTTATTGTCGTGATTGAATAGGAGAGGTCCAAATGCGTGAGCAATAACATTATATCCACCTTCGTACTTATACTTGTTTTCGACGGCATTTCTAAGAGATTTTTCAAAGTCTACCACATACTCTTTGAACATTTGTAGTAGACCTTTGCCGAACCTAAAGTTTTGAAGGTTTTCTTCAGAGAAGTTCCAGTATCGTCTGTCTTCCTGCCCCTTTCTTAGGAGGTATCGCAGGATCGTTCTTCTGATGTTTGCGCCGAAGAAATCTCTGTATGCTGGCAGGGAAGATAGTGTGTCTACTCCAAAGTTATCTATGTCCGTGAAAGGTGGGATTGCTCTAGCAGGAAAGAAGGATGATGCTACTAGACCTTCGTAAGTGTAGGTATCGTTTAGCTCATACAAATATACACCAGAGAACTCGCCTTTAGTAGACTTGAAGTTTTGCCCTGAGAAGGAGAAACCCTTTGGAATAAATCCACTATAGTCCTGTCCGTACAGGGCGTTTTGCACCATGAAGTCCGCGCCGAACGGTTGAGCTTTTCCTCCTCTCTGCATCGGACCAGAGGGAAGAAGGTAGCGAAGATTTCGTCTACGCCCTACATTTCTGGGTGCATTGGGGACTTCTTTTGTAACTGTGCTTGTGGATGACCAGAAGTAACCGTCATCAGTTAGCGTGGCAGAGGGAAGGTATCTCCCCTGCTTAGGATTGAAGGTTCCTCCTATGATTCCAGAGTAAATTCCAGTCCCTGCGGTTCCTGGAAACGCAGAGGTGGTGAAACTTTGTTGGAACTCTTCGCCAGTATCGTTCAGATAAACATCAGCGAAGATGATTTGATTTCCGCTTGCGGAATAAGTCTCCTCAAAATCCTGTCCAAGGAACCACTTTATAACGGTGTGGAAAGGAGTAAAGGACTTTAGGATTCCTCCCAAAGCCGGAACAAACTTTCTACCTAGACGGCTTGCCATTATCTACACACCTCATCTAGTTCAAAATCAATGTCGTTAGCAAGCATCTTGATATGTACTTCGGACGATTTACTGTTCCAATAATCAAACACTGTCGTAGCGTCAAGCTCACCCCTCTCAATCACAGCAAGGTGATTGATGGGTAGCTCTGGATTGGCGGTAAAGAATTTGAACGCATTGTTTGATCCAAAGCCGGGAGCAAGGTTCGGGTCTCCTGAAGGGTAGATTGCGCTTAGAACCCAGTTCGTAAAGTCTTCAGCGACTGTTGCGCTAATCCCCATACCAAACTCCTCCTTCTTGCGAACCATCAAAGCACTAATGTCGGTTAGGTATTCGTCCCTGATGGAAGCCTCTTGGTAAAATCTAGAGTCCTCCCAGGGCGGGATTGTGCATAGCTTACCCCTATGGAAATATCCAGGAGTTTTTCCTGTAGCCTCTTGCGCTATCCAGAAATCAGATTCCCTATAGTCTTTTCTATTGATAGTGATGATGTTGTGCTTCCTATGCAAATACTCAAGAATAGCATCTACAAGGAACCTTAGCGTATTATCATAGTTGTTTGGATCGTAGTTGAGCGTAATAGAAGAATAGCTCTGATCTAGGCTAAACAGCTTATCTGCCCACCCATTTAGGATAGGAATGATGTCCTGCTTCTCACGAAGAGGAGATTCTGTCTTTAGCATATAGTATAACAGATTCGGCAAGTAGGATTCGTATAGTTCCTGAAGTCCACTCGCTGAGTCTGAAATGCTAAAGAGTGAGGACGGGACGAACAAGCCTACGACATATTCAATAGAGTTTCTTGTGCCTTTCGCTTTATATGCGTAGATTGCTCCGCGAAGCTGTGATCTCCAAGTGTCTTTGTTGTCGGTCAAGAACTCCCAGCCAAGGTAGTTTGCAAGGTACTCAAGGAACTCCTCTGGACATTCTTCAATATCCAAGAGATCCTTGATGTCTCGCGTAAGCACATCCACATCATAAATGCCATAGCTTAGAGCGCGTAGGAACTTACTAAACGGACCAGCAGTTTCTCGTCTGCTCTGAACTATACCCAAAAGAGAATCAGAGAGCAGATCGTTGAATCGAGATGCCTGATCTTCGTCTGGAGATATCCAAACTTTCAGGTTTGTGTGGAGACTGCTTAGAGCCAGATCCCCTGAAGTGTTTACATTTGTGCTAAGGACACTATCAGGTTGGTTCCAGGGATACGGAAGGAAGTCATCGATTTTATCGGTAAGGAATCCTGCGTCCTCTCTGTTGCGCCAGAGATACTCAAAAATGTCCTTTACGCCATCAAGCTCGGTGTACTCCTTACCAAAATAAATGTTATCCGATAGGGAGGAGTATAGAACAGTGCTAAGATCGTAGCTTAGTCCGGCTTGTGTGCCACTAGTGTTGAGGATGTAAACCCAACCCAACCTATTCAAAAGCTCTGCTTCAACGAGAGCTACGGTAGTTTTGTCTGGGTCTACATTGGCACTAAACCCTGCGGCAAAGGTGGCATCAACATTGTTTAGTTGTGTGAGTGGAAGTGCTGAAGCCAGGAGGAAATCCTCAAACTCCTGTCTGTTTCGGAATCCTGAGATCGACTTTCCTAGTGGCTTCAACACAAATCTTGAGAAGTCATCGGGACTAACTCTGGTAGATTTACTTTCTGGGTTGAAGTATTTGAAGAAGGAGCTAGGTGCAGAGAAGTTGTCGGGAAGGGGAAGGTATGAGCTTGCTTGAAAGGTTGCATTTAGCAAACTATTCAAAACGAGGTAAGAGAGATCTTTCTCTTCCCCGTAAAGCTGGTACTCCTTCTCACCATAGAACTCAGGAACATTTCGCTCGACTACCTCAATATAGTTGGAGCGAAAGTGTTCTTGATCTCTCTTGTCTCTGCTGCTCATTTTATACGACCTCTACAGTTAGCTCAAAGTTGTTGAGTTGGATGACTTCATTGTAGTTTACATAGATGTCTTCAGGGATGTTGTTTACCTTGAAAAATCTTACCTCTGGAATGGAGATAATTTCTGCAATCAAATCAGCTAGGGATAGGGTTTCTCCGAAGTCTCTGTTGTCTACATTGAAATACTGCGTAAGCCTATCGGCTACCTTTTGCTTGATGGACTCCTCAAAAGAAGTTTTAGCGGAGTCGATATACAGAGTAGCGTTGATGTCTACCGTGCGAATAACTCCATCGTTGATGACCACTTCATCGGTAAGCATCTTGTACTTCTTGAAGTAATCCTGAAGTTCTTTCTTGAACGCAATCGAGGCTCTTTCTAGCTGAAGATCGGATGCTTTGGCTAGAACGAAAATATCTACGACATTGGCCGCTGCTCCAGATTTTCTTAGCGTTGCTAGAGCCTTTGCTGTGGCTCCTGCTGTGCCGACGAAGGTGTTTGCCAAGGTGGTATAGTCTTCTCCAGTAACGGCTCTATACTGCGTTGCAAAGAAGCTGGGGGCGTATTTTTTTGCCTTTGCTACAGACTCAGCTTCCGCGCCGCCAGAGCCTTTGGTTGAGTTTACGATTGTTCCCTGGATTCTGGTCGAACCTTCAAGGACTTCGATGTTTTGGTCTAGAAGCTCCTTAGCAATATTGCCTCTTGAACCTCCGCCAACTCGATAAGACACGATATAGGAGGCATTGGGAGTAGGAAGCCTACCTGTGTTGCCGTCGCCAAAGGTTAGGGCTACACCAAAATCGGGAAGGTATCTCTTTTGGAATACTGGGTCTGAAGTGCCGGAGGCTAGGAAGATGTTTTGGATCTCATCGTAAATCACGCCCTCAGAAGAGGACACGGAAATACTGCCTTCAATAATACTAGGCTCATCAATACGAATCTCTTGTTGGTCCGTGACTGAATCAAAAGTCCCGGCTTGAGATCTTAGAGTGCCTTCAAGAAGGAACAGATTATCATACACAAGACCAGCACCACCGTCAGAGTCTGCCAAATCTAGCTGAAGATCAGGAGTGTCTAGATCAATGCCGCCGTTATTGTTTTGCTTGTATACAGTAAACGCTACTGGGCCTGAATCTCTGTTGTTTGTAACAGTGAATACTCTGTTAGCTTGTGATAGCGTGATTGCACCAGTGGCAGCCGTGTTGAGTGTAATCTTGCCAGTAGCCTTAGCACTGGTCGGGCCTTTCATTTCCACGCCGATCAAACGAAGGAGTCGGCGTAGATTGTCCTGAGACTTTACGGTGTCCAGGTACATCTCGTTAGCGGTCATATCTGTGCGAAGTGTGATTGCAGCAGCCATGTAAGCAAAAAGCTCAATCAGCATTTGACCTAGATCGGAGGTGGAGAAGTTGTCGTAATCTAGCGGGTAAACTGCTCGGAGATAGTTTTGCAGAGCGACACGATAATCATCGAAGTCTGCGATAGCGTAATCAATAAGATCAGCCTTTCTATCATCTTTGACTCCACCTAGTTTGAGGAAGTCGGTCTCAATAGTACCGTCGAAGCCAGAGACATTTACACGACCGTTGGCTAGGAACTTAGAAAATGGATCGGTTGGCATTATACTAGTATTTCAATAGTCTCTTCCGACAAGAAATCATTCTTGGGCGCGATGGTTAGCTTGATGTACATTTTGTTTGTCTCGGTCTCAGGTCTAACGATAAGCTCTTTGACGATCACTCTCGGCTCATAGGTTCTGATTGCCTCGGTGATCTCTCTTTCAAGTCTTTGGCGTAGCTGCGGATCGTTGGGTTCAAAGACAGATATTCTAAGTGAGGTTCCCCAAGTTGGGCGCATAACCCGTTCTCCAGGGGCTGTCATTATTAGCTGCTGAATTCCGTCTCTAAGCGAGGTAGCTCCTTCGTTTGCAGTAGCATATCCACCCGCCCCGTCTTTTCGGAACGGGAATGCCAGACCAGAGAGTTTTTCTCTCTTGCCCGTTGTGAGATACTGAAGTTTGAAGTCGCGTGGCATATTAGATTACGATGTTCTTGAAGAAGTCTTTTTGGGCTTCGTAGTTATCATCTACCTCTTTATTAGTTAGGGGTCTATCGTAAATCTTGAAACTTCCAACATGACCGTCCAGACCGCTTCGCGGGACCACTCTATCCTGGGTGTTGGATGATAGTGGGGGTTGGTGTTGTCCTTGAATGTAGGTTCTTGAGTTGAAAGTTTCGGTTACGATATTGTTGTAGATATTTTGGCCCTGGTAAACGCTGTTTGTGTTGGACCCCAAGAAACCCATCGGCTTGTAGGTTTGTCCATCAACGATGCCTAGCCCGTCAGTAAATCCTCCTCCAATAATCCAGGGGGTGAATACTGGTAGGTTGTTTCTTACTCTGGTGGGCTGCTCCGTCCACTGAGCGTCTCCCAGCCAACTTTCTGAGTACACGGGGTTATTCGTGATCTCCGTACCCAGCGACTGATCTTGCTTGATTGCGGTGGGAATTTGAATGTCGTTTAGATTTAGTCCGAATACAGTGGACATCGCTGAGGTGGCTAGAGCTTCACCATCCAGGAAGAAGGTGATTTGATCTTTGATCTTATCGAACCTGATGGCTACATGGCAGAAGGCAGAGCTAACATCTCCAATGCCGGAGCCGTTGGAGTTGGATAGTGAGCTTGCCACAGTCATGCCCAGGGCAGATGCTTCCCCACTTACAGGTGCGGTTACTCCTGCGGGATACTTCTCTGCAAGGCAAACGCTGTGACCCCAGTTTTGATTTTCATTGGTAGATTTGGAGTTCTGTCCAACTGTCGGAGCAATAACAAACTCAAGTCCAGAAGAGCCATACGGAGAGGTTCCTTCCGGGCTACCTCTATCCCTCCAACCCATAATGAGTCCGAGTGTTTGAGAAGCATCGCTGTTGGAAGCATTTACCCAGGTGCTTTCGGATGGACTACTATTCTCGTTAGCTAGAAGTAGGCGATATCTGTGTGCGTCGGTCATGTCGCTCCAAACATTTGGAACATGGACCCACGCCTCGATTGTTGCGCCGTCTCCAGTGTAGAACAGATTATCAAGATTACGAGAGCCAGTATATGCTTGCTCGGTGTCTTGGTAGTCCTTTGCGATGTTCGGGAGCCTTACATATGAGCCTCGTACTTGAGTGAATAGGGTGTTGTACTTCCCTTCCGCGTCGAACAAGGTTCCTCCGAAGTATGGGATTCCTACTCCGCTAGGGAAGGCAAACGCCTTATCATACGAAACGATCTTACCGTCCAGTCTGGTGGAGCCTTCTGCGTAGTTATTTTGGAAAAACTCGTTGGATGAGGGGGAGGTAACTGCTCCTGCATCAAGGAAGTTGTAGCACAGAAGCAAGCCATCAGTAGTGATGTTGTCGGTCAGCGACTTGACCAAAGGATCATAGTTTGCGCTAACAGAAGTGTTTGCTGTTCTGTGTAGGAAGTCAGCTACGGATGGCGGATCTACATAAAGATCATTCTTGAACGCTCGTGGCTTGACTGGTGAGACAACATAGGACGGCTGGTATGGCAATACTACATCGTCTAGGTCTTCAGAGAACAAAGTGAGTTTTCTCTGATAACCAACGGGGATGAACTCTGATTGAAGGTAACTAAAGTCGTTTACGGGAATGCGAGGAATCTGCTCATAGTAGCCGCCTCTTGCAATGACTACATCTTGTCCTGGCTCTTCTACAACCTTCTTTAGGTTTGTGTCCCAGAAGAATCTTTGTCCGTTCTCCAAGGTGAAAAGGTCTGTACCTAGATCAGGAGTCTGATCTTGGTTTAGTGGTTTCTCAAAGGCTTTGCCTCTTCCTTGGCGGAAAACGAAGATTAGTCCCTCGCCGTAAGGATGAGTATTATCAGTAACAAAAAAAGTCCTTCCCCCAAATAGCGCGGCAACCTGAAGTTGCCTCTCTCTTTTTTGGATCTTTTTGTCATAGATGTTTGCGGTCGAACCCAGTTGCTGGATGTACGCTTGTACCGTCGCGTCCGTGTTATCGTATCCCAAGTCATTGATTAGCTCGGAGATATAACCGCTTACTTCGTTGAGGTGTGCTTGCTTATCAGCCTTGAACTGATCGAGTAGATCGTCATTCTTGAAGAATAGCTCTACTCTTTCACTGGTGGCTAGGTCAGCGTTGAGATCAAAGATAGTTCCAACGACCTCAATGGCATCGTCTTCCGTATACGCTACGCCCTTGCCACCTTTGTTTGGGGCAAAGTCTAGCGTCCACATCTGAGACGATACGGGGAGTGAGTCGATCTCTGGTACGCTGCTTGTTGTTCTTGAGTCGTAGTATAGACCGTCCTCGGAAAGAATGTAGCGACCCTGAGTGCTGATGGGAGGGCCGAAGGCTAGGTCAAACTGTGGCTCCTCATCGTCTAAACCTTCAGCGACCACTTGAGCCTTTAGCTCTGCGAGAAGTCGAGCGTTCTCTGCAAACGGCTGAACGATTTGATTCTCAACATACTTTTCGTGAGCGTCCAGAGCTTTCGCTGCTGTGTCGGAGATCTCGCCATCTAGTGCATCGATATTGAATCTTGGATTAGGAACAACTCCGTTCTTTCTCTCATCTAGGATAGTTGCAATAAGGTCTATGGATACTTGAATCTTGATTACTTCGTTTGTTAGCGTAGCTCTTAGAGATTGAAGCTCTACAACCTTTGCATTTGTGATGTCATTCTGTGCATCTAGAGCTTCAATACTTTGATTTTGGAAATAAGAATCAAGCTCTGACTCAAGGATATCCAGGTCGGCTTCATCTGGAGTAAACTCAGTCGAACCCGGAACATACACTGGCTCCCCATTGGAGTTTGCGACTGGATCTCTTAGTGCTTCAATGGATGTCTTTGAAGCAAGAGAGCCGCCAATCATACCCTTCTTTTGGTCTTGGCTAGTCTTAGCGGAACCAGCGGAAGAAACGGTCACTCTGCCTCTTTGTGGGGTTCTTACGGAGTAGTCCCCTGTGATTTTGGAGATCTTCTTAT
>Ga0075480_10002082_pt1 | contig 12828 bp, 15 predicted proteins | sample DEB08_DNA_7_FD_81590 | JGI IMG/M metagenome (GOLD analysis project Ga0075480, IMG submission 81590) | Aqueous microbial communities from the Delaware River and Bay under freshwater to marine salinity gradient to study organic matter... | ecosystem: Environmental > Aquatic > Marine > Coastal ... | reverse complement strand
TTAAGTAGGTTACGTACTACGCCTAGCGCGCCTGCGTCTGGCAGCAGGTCGCCTACGGCTTCTGCTACGTCGGGCGCTTTTTCTTTTAACCACAGCCCTAAAGCCGTGCGGCGTATAGGCTGTTTAGGCTTCTTCACTGCGGCAAAATTCTTCGCCAAACTTCTGGCGCGTATCGAACGAAGGGCAAGCCTTGCGAACCCCTGGTAGGTCGTTATGCCCTATAACATTTAAAGCCCCAAAGACGCGGCGCAGGTTACTTACTAGCTTTACGAAGGCGACGCGCTGCTTATCCGTTAGGTTATCTTCTGGCTTACCTGCTTCGTTAACGCCGCCTACGTAGCATATTCCTATACTGTATTCGTTATGCCCTTTAGCGTGCGCGCCCTGTATACTTATGTGCCTGCCCCTGTCTATCTTCCCGTTACGTCTTATAACGTAGTGGTAGCCGCACTGCGCCCAGCCTCTGCTTCTGTGCCATTTGTCTATAACGGCTGCGCCTATATCCATAGAAGGCGGCGTAGCGCTGCAGTGCAGTATTATAGTTTCGTACGTTCGTGCCATTATTCTAACGGTATTTCGTCCAGGTCGCCTTTAAGTTCTTCTACTACCACGTTAATAACGTCTATAAGTTCGTTAAGCTTCGTAATAGTCTGCGCCAGCGAAGCCGACGGCTTCGCCAGTTGTATTTCTGTATAGTCTTCTAGTGCCATAGTTATTTCTTTAGTCCTACTATAGTCGCCGTAAAGTTTATATAACGGTTTACGTTAGCCGTTCCTGCTGTACGCGCTATACCTAAAAATAGCAGTTCGCCCCGCCGAACTTGCCCGCCCGTAAAGGTAAAGTTATAGTGCCTATCCTGCAGGCTTACCGTTACAACTGTGCTGCCTACTACCTGGCACGTTATGTTACCGCCGCTACCGTTCGGGCGCGTACCGTTTATAAGCAGTACGTCTAGGTCGTCCGTACTGCTGTCGTTACGTATCGTTCCTGTTACTTCTACGCTGCTCATATCGTGCGTAACTACTATAGCGCAGTGCGCGTAGTCGTCTGCTATCTGTCGCGCGTACGGGTTACCCTGCGCGTTATTGAAGGTAATACCCGACCAAATAGGGTAATTCCAGCCGTACGAACTGTTCCCGTAGTAGTAGTTACTTAAGGTATACGCCGTTACCCTGGCGCTTAAGCTGGCTAGCTGCACAAGCTGCGAAGCCCACGAAAGCACGCCGCTACCGTCGGTACTTAATACCTGCCCTTGTGTTCCGTCGGTTACTTCTACGAATTCCCCGCTAGGGTTAATAGCGGCTACCTGGTCGCCAGTCTGCGAACTACGGTTAGCGCTTCCTGCGTTAGCGTTATAAGCTTCTGCTGAAGGGCTGAACGTAGTAGCCTGCGTAGCTACTTCGCTTACTAGCGTCTGCACTACGTTAACGCTAGGGGGCGGCGTAGGGGGTAGCGGCGTACGTATAGGGCTGTCTAAAGTGTCGGGTAGGTTCGATTCTTTAGCTATCTGCATAGCAGTAACTGCTATAACTTCTTCGCCTGTATTTACTTCAAGCGTAAGGGGCTTAAGCTTGTAGTCTGTAGTGCCGTCCGTTATTTCTAGCACGTCGGAAAAAGCTACTACGTAGTCTACTAGGTTACCTTCTAGTACAAACTTCGGCGTTTTGTATAGTCCCGCTGCTTCTTGTACTGCTATATCTGCGGCGTACGTTTGCGACGTTGCTTGCAGTAGACTGGTATAACCTATTAAGCAAGGCTGGTAGAAGCCGTTACCTTCCCTATACTTAACTACTGCGTAGTTACTGTTTAGCGCCCTGTCGTTTACATTACTGTCGCCCAGGTCTAGCGTTCGCCTGTTATCTTCTTCGTTCGTAGCCGTTAATACTATCCCGCTGTCTAGCCCGTAGTCGTCAAACGGAAAGACGCGAAGCGAACCCGTTATACTGCAGGTGCTACTAGTGGTAAGGAAGTTCGCGTTATTCGTAAAAAATTCCAGGTTGCTATTATCTGGCAGCAGGTAGGTAGCCTGAACGTATATATGCACTGCAGTACAGTCGTTCGGTACTTCAGGCGTAACGAAGTCGAACGCTAACTGTATCCACTGGTCTACGGTAGGGTCGAACGGTTCGCTTACTATTACGTAATAGTCTGCTGCGCCGTCGTCGTCCCAGGTCGCCGTAGTGTTTACGTATATATCTGTGTAGTATACTGGCACGTCTGCAGCTGTTATACTGCCCCAGGTCTGGTAAAAAGGTACTTGCGACCCGCCCGTAAGCGGGCGGCGCATATACAAGTCGTTACCAGACTTTTCGAAGCGTACGCGTAGGCGCAGGCGTATACGCCCTATATTGTAGTTAAGGGGTGCGTTATAGTCCCCGAAGCCGTTAAAGCGTATCTGCGACGCGCTTAACCCCCCCCAGTAAATCGTAAACGGCGCGACTATTCTAAACCTGTCGCCCGTTTCTGGCGCTAGCCCGTAGCTAGTTTCGTTATAGAAGTCGCTGTTATTTGTGAAGCCTACAGTTATAACGGGCTGTATATCGGCGTACTTTATTTCGCGCGTTACCTTGTGGTAAGGCAGGGCGTAGCTAAACTGCCCGCCCGCTAGCCTGCGCTTCTGCGAAGCCGTGTTATTTATATCCTTGCTTTGTATATACAGCGGGGTAAGAGTAAATAGTAAGCCGTCGCTACGGTAGGTAAAGCCTTCTACTTGCGTGCTGTCGTCGGCGTATTGTATCTGCGCGCCGACGGGCTGGAATACAAGCCGTACGCCCTGCGTAGCGTACGTAAAAAAGAACTGCCCGTTAAAGTGTTTAGCTATTTCTTCTAGTACGTAGTACGCGCTTTTCGCCTTGTCTTCGCTGTCTAGTTCGTGGAAGCCTGCGTGCGATATTCGGCTTTCGTCGTACAGGTCTACGCTAGCGCCAGCGCTGGCGTAGTTGCCAGGCAGTAAGTTCTTCCCCATAGAAAGCGCTACAGGGTAGTAGTCTGTGCTTACTATAGTTATAAAGTAGTCCCAGTGCCAGCCCGTACGTAAGTGCCCTATACAGTTTAGTACGTGTTCTGTAACTGAAACTACGCCTTCGTACCGCGTGCCGTCGTCCTGTAGGTACGGCTTTTCTTGTAAGTATCCCAGGTCATCGGTAGCAGTTACGGTAACTAACTGCGGAAGCATATCCTGAAAGCTTAACTGGTCGGCTAGTATTGTACCTACCCAGAATACGGCGACGGGTTCGGAAGTTCCGTTATTACGTAGAACGCGAACGCCGTACCTTCCGCTGTCAGACTGCGCGACTGAACGTAGAAAATTTACCTGGTCTTGCGTAGTGCAGACTAGGGTAAACTGGCAGGTAGTACTTACTATAGGCTGAAAGGCGTTTTCTTCGTCGCCTTCATAGCTAATAACTGCGCCCTGCGGCGTTACTTCGAAGGCGCGTATTATCTGTGCGGCTTCTTCGCTGTCTACTATTTCTATACGGTAGCGATAGTTACCGAACTTACTACGGTAGTCTGCGCGTGCTTGTATTGTTGCATTCATTCTAGCCAGTAATTAAATACCCAAAAGCGGGAAGTTACCACTAGTAGAAAGGTCGCGCGTAGCGCGCTTACTAGAAAGCAGAATATCTTTACCGCGCAGTACGCCTTGTACTTCTACTGTCCCGCCGCCTTGTATCATTCCCTGCAGCTTGTCCAGCGGCGCGATAACTTCAGGGTTCGCGCGTGCGCCCTGGTATTCGCCTACTTCGACAAGGCTACGCCCGAAAGCTATACCCCCTGCGGCAAGCGCTGGCGGGTCTTCCTGCAGCCGTCCAGCCAGCCCGCTAATAAGTGCGCCAGCTGCGACCAGTGCAATACCTGCGGCTATTGCCGCGCCAGGGTTTGCGATAAGGTTAGCGTAGAACTGCTTCGCTGCTACCCCTGCCGCTATAAAGCCGCTACCTATTTCTGCCAGCAGCCCGCCTAGTCTTCCCAGTATATCGCCTATAAACGTTTTAAACGTCATAGTTCCCATTGCCATAGCGCTAATACCTTCTGCTATACCTACGAAGCCGTCGGCTATTCCGCTAGAAAGGTCTATACTGGTAGCTATTTCGCTATTAAAGTTTCGTATAGCTGCCGCGCTTTCTTCCGCTTGCGCTGGTGGAATAAGTAGCCCGCCAGTATTACCGCCCGAAGCGCCCCCTAAACCTTGCGACTGCATAGCCGTAACTGCGCCGCCGCCGCCAGTAGCTGCGGCTGCACCCCCGCCGCCGGCGCCGCCGAAGCTAGGTATAAGGCTAGTAATACGGTTCTTCGCCCTGTCTAGGTCTTCTTCCGTAACTAGTTCTATAGGTTCTTTCTGCTTGCCCCGTTCTATCGCATCTACGAACCCTTCGTATACTTCCTTACCTGCCGCTGCTGTATCTTCTACTATATCTTTAAAGCCGTCGGTAAGTACCTGCCCTGCTGCGGCGAAGCCGTCCGTAAAGGCTGTTTTAATAGCCTTAAACAAAGTGCCGAAGCTATTTACGACGTTCATAACCTGCTGCTTAATTATAGTAAAGGCAGCTACGAAAGCCTGCTTAAATAATTCGACGGCTATACGTACGCTTTCGTTTTCGTTGTATAAGCTTATTACTGCGTTTATCGCGTTCGTCAGGGGCTTTTTAATATCGTCCCAGAAGTAAAAGAACGCCGCGACTAGCCCCGCTATAGCAAGTATTATAAGACCTATAGGGCCTGTAATAGCAGTAGCCAACGTTCCGAAGCCCGCCGCTAGGCTAGGTAGAATAACTAGTATAGGGCCAATAGCTGCGGCTATAGCCCCTGCAGCTATAATAAAGTTACGGCTGCTACTGTCCATATTAGCGAACTGCGCCGCAGCGCGTTCTACAAAGCCTACCAGTTTTAGAATAGTAGGTGCTAGCGCTTTACCTATTTTTATTTGCGCGCCTTCTATTGCAGACCCCATACGGGCAAGCGCGCCGCTGGCTGTATTGCCCATAATATCTGCCATACCTTTGGCTGCGCCCTCGCTGTTCTGAAACTGCCCCGTAAGTTTGTCGGTTTGTTCGCCGCTTTTCCCTAGGACAAGAAGCGCCGTCTGTGCTGCCCTGCCTACTTCATCTTGCGCGCTGGCTAGGTTTAGCCCGTCGGCGGCTAGGTCTGCTATAGCGCCGCTTACGTCGCCGCCCGTCGCGCCCAGTTCCGAAATAATACGCTTAAGTGCAGTACCTGCCTGGCTACCCTTTATACCAGCGTTCGAAAGGCTGGCTAGCATAGCCGTCGTTTCTTCTAGGCTTATACCTGCGCTGTTTGCTACAGGTGCTACGTACTTCATAGATTCGGCGAAGCTTTCCATATCAAGCGCCGAAGCCCCGAAGCTGCTTGCCATTACATCTGTTACGCGCTGCGTTTCGCTAGCGTCTAGCCCGAAGCCGCGCAGGGTGCTACCTGCTACTTCCGCTGCGCGTGCTAGGTCAGCGTCTGCCGCTTGCGCTAGGGCTAGCGTACTTTCTGTTACTTGGTTTATTTCGTCGCTAGTGAAGCCCAAACGCGCGAAGCTTTCCTGTAAGCCTGCTACTTCTGTCGCAGTAAACTTTGTACTACTTCCCAGGCGCAGGGCTTCGCTTTCTAGTGCCGCAAACTGTGAAGCTGTCGCCCCGCTTACAGCTTTTACCTTTGCCATACCCGCCTCGAAGTCGGCGGCTACCTTGAAGCTAGTAAAGCCTATAGCGCCTAGCGGCGCAGTTATACCTATAGATAGGTCTTTACCTAGTCGCTTCGTTTCCTTGCCGAAGTTCTTAAACTTACGGCGGGCTGCCCCCAGCCCTTTATCTAGGTCGCGTGCGTCTACGCCTATCGTAGCTATTAAGTTCCCTATATTCATTAGAACGAAAGGTACGAATTTTCTTCTGCGTACTTTATATTCTTCGCCAGGCGTTCGGGGTCGTTCTTGTACCCTTTAGGCTTCTTTTCCCAGGGAAATACTGCCAGCTTTTCGGGCGTTAACCTACTGCCTTTTTTTGCGTGCGGCTGTAGTAGAAGGGTCGTCTGCCAGCGTATACGTTCCCATTCTGCCTGCTGTAGTTCGTCCTGCTTATTACCGTACACTTCCAGCGCAGCGAATAGTTCGCCCAGCGTAGCCGACCAAAAAGAAAGCGGGCTTAAGCCTAATAGACCTAAACCCGCCCCAATAAGAAGCCGCCAGTTTACTGGTTCTTCGTCGTCCTTTTTTTTTGTCCTTCGCCCGTATATTCCTGCAGTGCTGTAACTGCCTGCTGGACGTGCGAAAGGTCTACGTACGGTTCTATTTCCGCTAGCGTTTTCTTAAATTCTATACCTTCAAACTTGCAGCCGTCTACTATACCGACGTAGATAAGCCAGCACATAGCTTCGGCTGTCATACTACGCGCTTCGCCCAGGGCGAAAACGCTGCTTTTAGTTTTTTGTTCGAAGGTCTTAAGCGCGCGCAAGCTGTAGCGCAAGGGGTACGCTACCCCGTCTACAATTAGTTCCATACGTTAAAGTGTTTTTCTTAAGTAGTAGCCTTTGTAATAGTGCCCGTAAGTTCGAAAGAAGCGCTATACGTAGGCGCGTCTTCTACGCCGCCTGCCATTTCCAAAGAAGTAAGAATACCGTTCGCGCTAAACGTTTCGCCGCCCGTTTCTGTTTGGTCGAATACAAGCGCTACGGCTGTTCCCGTGTCGAAGGTAGAAGTAAGCGCCTTAATACCTGCCGTACCCGAAACTTCCTGTAGACCAGAAACGGAAATACTTCCGCTTGTCAGCCCTGGAATAAGTTCCCTAGTTCCCGCACTGTCTTTCGTGGTTACGTCGATAGTTTCCGTATTAAGTGTAATACTGCATTCGGTCGCGTGGGCGATAGCCGTACCGCCCAGCGATACTGCGATATTTGTACCGTTAAATACTGCCATAATTATTTCTTTTTATTAGTTGCCTTTTTAGGTGCTGCTTTTGGGGCAGCTTTCGGTACGCTAATATAACCCCCTTCTGCCAGTTCTTCGTAAAGTTCTGGTAGTACTCTGAAGCTTTCGCCTTCTTTAAATTCTAGCCCTACAGGGTGAACCCAGGGCTTTACTAGTGTTACCTTCTTTAGTGCCATACCAGCGAAGATACTACAGAATAACAAACGCTTCTACTTCCAGTACATACGCGTAACGGTCTGGTTCTTCTAGCCGTTCTATTTCGTCGTCTTGTAGGTAGATGTTATCTATAATATACTTATAAGGGGTAGACGCTTGTATACTTTTACGCGATAGTGCCGCCCTTATTTTGCTGCCCAGGTATACTGCGTCGGCGTAAGTGGAAGCATAGCCTACTATTTCTACGCGTGCCTGCTGGTACTCTGCCCGTTCTTTAGTGTGGTATATAGTCGTACCTGTCGGTTCGTAGGTAACGAACGGCAGGGTAGTACCGCTAGGTGCTTCGATAGGGTAAATTTTTGTACCTACCAGCGCCGTAACTGCTGCGCTATCTGCTAGCAGCGTCTTAATTCCGTGCGTATATTCCATTATTTCGCCAGCTTCTTAAATTCTTTTCTATAGTCTTCTAGCAGCTTACGCCGCATTTTAGGTACTGCTTCCTGTAAGAAGGCAGTTATTACGCCTGCGTGCCTGTTATTACCGTCTATATACTGCTTATCTTGTTCGACTATTAGCTGAAACCACGCATCGCGTTTACTGCTAACCTTCGTACCCGTCCGTGCGCCTATCATATATACGTGGTCTACGCGTGCGCCTTTCGGCTGCCAGTAACCTATAGAACGCTTATACGTTCCCTTTTCTACTATAGTAGGCTTACGTCTGCGCTTGTCGGTTACGTATATATCTTTAGCGGCTGGCTTTATCTTACGCTTTAACTGGCGGCTTAAGTTCCGCGCGTGCCGCTTGTGTATTTCCTGCGCGCGCTTGTCTGTCTTGTGGCAGAAGCGGCTTACCTTTTCAAGTTTAGCCGTTAGTTCGTCAAGCCCCGAAAGGTCGAACTTACTTTTACGTTTGCCGCCTGCCGCCTGTCTTTTGTAATACCCCATTATTCGACCAGCTTACAGACCAGGCGAAGCGAAGTATTACGCCCTAGTTCTATTACGTTTTCTATATCGTACACCTGCCCGTTATACGTTACCCTGTCGCCGCTTGTAATACTAGCTACGTCGGTACTGTAACGAATAAGGAAGACTACGCGCTGTACTGCCTTTTCTAGTCCGTCGTCTATATTTTCTACTGCGCCTGTCGTGCGGGTATCTAATTTAGCCCAGGCCGTAAAAGACGTATTAAACGCGTACACGGCTTCGCCGTACGCGTTCTGCGAAACGCTACGGAATTCTATAGCTATCTTTCTGTCTAGCCCGCCTATTCGCATTAGTAGAAAGATATATTTCTGTACGGGTTCATAAGGCTATAAATACCCAGGGGTATTTCTTTTATAGTTGCAGCTTCTGCCGCCTGCCTGTTTTCGTAGTAGTGCGCTACCAAAAAGCGCACGGCTTGTACTAAACTTTCGGGCGGCGTGCTATATCCTACGTCTGCAGAAATAAGTACGGGTGACGGGTCTTGACTATCTACGCCAGGCGCGCTAATAAACTTAACGACGGCAGGCTTACGGTTCTTTTCGACGTAGTACTGCCCCGTGTCTAGCGTTACTTTCGCGCCGCCTTTGCTTACGCTATACTGCACGCTGTTAACGCGTATAACGGGCGCTACGGGCAGTTCTATAACTGCGTCGAACCCTGAAGCGTTAAAAGCTATAGTAACGTCTACTATACGCGTATTACAGTACGCGTTAACGAATTCGCACGCTGCCGCGCGGTAGGCTTCTATAAGGCTGTCTTCGTCGCTGTGCGTTACGCGCAGGTGCGCTTTAAGGTCGGCAGTAGAAATAACTGTAGAATAGTCTGCCTGCGTCGTATCGTTTAGGCTAACTATCATTCCTGCCGCTTGTTCTTCGGGGGTACGAAGTAGTTTATAGCAACGTCCAAAAATTCGAATACCCTGTTATCCCACGTAACGTACGTAAGGTTAGCGACTACTTTAAGAAAGACCAAAAGGGCGGCAGCCAGGGCGTACCAGTTACTTACAATAAATTCCCACATTGTACAAGTGTTTCTGCTAAAATAAAAAAAGGGCGGCTAATAGCCGCCCCTTTCTTTACTGTTTGCTGTTGGTTACGAATCCGCACCCAATACTTCCGCGTCGCTAGAAAGCATAAAGCCGACGGCTGCCGCGTGACGCAATTTCGCGTCAAAATACTGGTCTGCCACAATTTTAACCGTACCCGCCGAAGCGCCAGAGAACGGGTCAATCGTCAGTGAAAGCCCGCCCCACGTTGCCCAGAACAAGTGCGAAAAGTCGCCGAAGAAAAGAATATCAGACTTAAAGCCAGAACCCAGGTCTACGTCTGCGTCGGCAAGCGTCATAACTGCGTCAGCGTGAACGTTAGTACCGACCAAACGGGGTACACGGGTAGACCAAACTGCGTTATACCCCATAAGACGGTTACCTGCCATAAGTTCCGTACCGTTTGTTACCTGTGCCAGCGTCATAAGCCGCCCCGCAGTTTTAGGGCGCATAACGAAGCTACCGTTTTCGCCTATCCCTGCGTCGCTAATAGCAGACCACAGGCGCAGAATATCGTCTACGTCTGTCGCTTGCAGGTCGTTATCTGCTGCGCCCGTAGCCTTTACAAGCGTACCCTGTGCGCTGTTAAGGTCTGCGTCTGCAGCAGCGGGCGTAATTTCCACGCCGCTAACTGCCTTACCGCCGTTTACGATATTTGCGAAAGCGTGCGTATCTATAGCGTTTGCGATAGCGTTACCGAAGTCGCGGGCGATAACGTCCGACATATTACCCGAAGCCTGGTTAAGCGCTTCTTTCGTAAGGGTAATTTCTGCGGCGAAACGCTGCGGCGAAAGGGTCTGCGACCCCATAGAACCACTAAACGCCGTAGCTGCCGAACCTTCGGCTGGACGGCTAGCGCCGTCGTTTGGCATAGTAGGCAGCTTAATATCGCCAACGAAGCCCGTAAGCTGCGTAGCGCCCAGACTCTGAATAATAGGCGTAGGGCGCAAGGCTTCGAGGAACGGCGCTACTTCGGTAGCCGTAGTAGTTACTGCGTCGTTTACCCCCGTCTGGCTAGAATCGTTACCGTATACGTTACGCTGTTCAATAAAAGACTGCGGAATACAAACGTTACCGCGAAGCTGAATACCGTACTGCGCTGCTTCGCGCAGGGCTTCCTGGTGCATTTCGTTTTCTACACCAGACAAGCGCCCTTGCGCTGCGTCGTTTAAGGCGCGTTGCAAGTTGTATCGCTGCTTCATCTTTGAAGCTTCGACCGTTTCGGCTTTTGGTGCTGTCGCCCCCATTTGCGCGAATCGCTGCACGTTTGCTTCTGTAGCTTCGGCGCGCTTTATTTGCGCGTCAAGTTCTGCCACGTCTGCGTTAATTTGTTCCTGTCGTTGCACTTCGGCTTCTGTGTAGTCGCGGGCTTCCGCTTCTGCCACTTCTACCAGCGCGTTAAGTTCTGTAAGCTTGCTACTACGCAAGCTTTTAAGCTGGTCGCTGTTTTTCATAGTAAAAGAAGTTTTATAAACTTTCTGCAATTTAGCGCGCTTACGCGTCGCAGGCGCTGCAGGGGCTGCCTTTGTTAATTCTTTTTTCGTGCTGCATCCACAAGCCGCAGCAGTTTCTTTACGCAGGTCGGCGCTACTGTCCCCGTAGGCGGGTCGCGTTACTACGCTTACGTCGTACAAGCCCCGCACTTCTTCGACCGTACGAACGTTTTCCTGCCAGCTTTCGCGCTCAATAGTAAAGGCGAAACTGCTTTTACTTATATCGCCGCGCCGCATACTTTCGGCAAGGTCGCGCGCGTACGACTGGTTACCTAACTGCAGTTCGTACCGCAGCCCTACTTCGTCTACGGAAAGCTTAAGCGTTCCGCTAGTCGTACGCCCTAGTACTAAATTCGTATCGTGGTTAAGTAGTGCTACCGTGTCGGGGCTTTCTTCTAGTACACGGGTAAAAGCTTCGGGCGCTATCTGTTCCCTAAAGCTGCCCAGGTCGGTAATACTATTAAATACTGCCGCATAGCCTACTACGGTAGTACCTTCGCCTTCCTGCCGTACTTCTATTTCCTTATCTGCGGCGCGTTGCTGTACTACCCCCTGCGCGCTACGGTAGCCGCCCGCTGCGTCGTCGTGCGACGCGCAGGGCATATATACCGTTTTACCGTCGTCGGTCTGGTGTTCGTGCGTTCCGCTGCAGCCCATTTTTTCTGCGGCTGCCTGCGCTTCGCCTTTTGTCGTATATACTGGTACGCCGTCTATTTCCCCTACGCGGGCGCGGCTGTTTTCGTTTTCTGTTTCCTTTTGCATTTCCTTTACTTTTTGCCTGGTCTGGTAGTCGTCATACATTCCCCCCGCCTTCGCTTATTTTGTCGCTGTACGCCTCGAAACGGTCGGCAGCTATTACGTTTACTGGTACGCGCAAAGTGTCGCCGCCTGGCGCAGTAGGTAGGTTCTCTGCCGCCCTGCATTCGTTCGGCGTAAGTATTCCCGCCTGCAGAAGCGTATTATAGTATTCTGCCCGCGTCTTCGCGTCGCCGCGCATAAGGTCGTCGATATTGAAGCGAACAAAGTACCGCGCCCGCTGCTGCGGCGAAAGAAGCTTATTTTCTACTTCTTGTTCTATACGGCGCGCTATAGGTAGTATAGTGTGCCGTGCAAAAAAGATACCCGCCTGTTCGGTATTACTATAGGTAAGGTTACCGTCTAGTCCAATAAGCGCAGGGGGTACGTTATAAATACGCGCTATATCTTGCGCCGAAAGCTTACGCGCTTCTATATTCTGCGCTTCGTCAGGGCTTAACGCTATACGTTCGTACTTAAAGCCTGCAGGCAGTACGCGCGTAAGGTTACCCGCGCTGCTAGCGTTCCAGCTGTCGCGTACTATATCTAGCTGTTCCTTCTTAAGCGGCTGGTCGCTAGATAGTACGCCTGTCATAATAGAACCGTTTTTAAAGTATTCGCTAGCGTAGCTTTCTGCTGCCGCTGCCAGCCCTATAGCTTCTGCGTGCAGTTCGATAGGCGAAGCGCCCAGCAGGTAGGGTACGCAAAGTATATCGTCGCTGAATACTACGCCTTCTATTCCGTCTACTTCGTAGACTGGTGCGCCGTTATATTCTAGCTGCTTTACGTGTTTCGTCGGAATGAATTCCAGCCGCATAGGTTCGCCCGTGTCTTCGTTACGAACTATAAGCGCGTAGCCTTTGCCGTGCAGTAGCATATTCGCTACTAGCTGTTCCCAGAAGTACGAAGCCGTTATACCTTCGTCGGGCTGCTGCGCTAGCATATCGTATAAAGCTAGTTCTAGCGCTGGCGCGCTTCCCGTACCTTCGCGGCGCAGCGTGGTAAGCTGCAGCGTTCCCAGGGTGCTGGCTATTTTGTATACGCACGCGTAAACCGTGCTAACACTTAAGGCGCGCGTAGCGTCTATATATTCGCCGCTTCTAGTAGCGGCGGCGCGTAGGCTTACCCAGTTGCCCCCTGTGTAGGCTATCTGCGCGCCCCTTGTGAATAGTTGCCGTAGTCTTTCAAGCATTACCCACAAATATAAAAAAGCTACGCTACTAGTTACGGTGCTAGCCTACGTAGTTCTGCGCTATTCTGTCTACTTCTATAGCGCTGAACGTTATAGCTAGTTCCAGGTCGTTAAGGGTATAGGTAACGTGCAGTTCGTCGCCGTCCCTGGTTACGCTGGTAGTTTGTATTTCGCTAGACGCTAGTAGCATCTGTTCGACCTTCTGGTAATTATTTAGGGGCATAGTCCAAAGA
>Ga0075480_10002075_pt1 | contig 12842 bp, 14 predicted proteins | sample DEB08_DNA_7_FD_81590 | JGI IMG/M metagenome (GOLD analysis project Ga0075480, IMG submission 81590) | Aqueous microbial communities from the Delaware River and Bay under freshwater to marine salinity gradient to study organic matter... | ecosystem: Environmental > Aquatic > Marine > Coastal ... | reverse complement strand
CGTCCCATCAAGAACAACTTGGTGTTCTGCGAACTAAAGAAGTACCGGGGCCGCCTGCACTTCCGACAGTTGCATGGAGCACCCGGGCACTTCAGTCGCTCGTTCTTTCCTGTTGAGGACGCACTCGTCTTCGCCAAGATTGTGAAGCGAGACCCTTACAGGTACACACGCCTGTTTGCTGACCACTACCAGTGCTGCGGACGCTGTGGTGCTGAACTGACTGACGAGATTTCTCGTGAGACCAGACTTGGCCCCACATGCAGGGGTTACTTCGGTAAGTAGCCTGACCTGACTCGAAGGCCCCTCGGGAGTAATCTCGGGGGGTCTTCCTGCATTTTGGTACAATATATGAACCGACAAAGAGACGGAAGACTCGCTGCATCTGTGCGGCTGCCCCTATCCCCCAACAAAGGAGAAGTCATGGGCAAAACCAGTAAACCAAAGGCTTTGGGACTTGCTGCGGCAGGACTTGGAGTAGTTATTGCGACCTCTGCTGCGTTTGCGGCAGAACCACCAGTTCCACCACTACCACCACTAAAACCAGCAATATCAGAAGCACTTCCAAAAACTCTTCCGATGCCGGACATCGAGGAACTCCGGGTCTCGATGATGCGGCGGGAGTTGCAGGTAAAAAATCTGGAGCGGCAGCTTGCTGCAGCTGAGCTCCCCCCGGAACCAATCAACTCCGTGAAGATTGAACCCACCCCGGAGGAACTCCTCGAAATCAAGTACCGAGGGCGTGAAGACATACTCGAACCACTCGAACTTCGGGAACTCCTCGAACTAACAGGGTTTGAGGGAGATGCTCTGCGTACTGCATGGGCAATCGTGATGCGTGAGTCCCGGGGAAAGCCCGGTGCGTACAACGGGGACAGAAGCACGGGAGATGACTCTTACGGTCTGTTCCAAATCAACATGCTTGGCTATCTAGGCCGCCACCGAGCAGAACTGTACGGGTTGGAGCAGTACGAGGAACTGAATGACCCAGTTACTAATGCGGCTGTTGCGTACCAGATGACCGAGGAAGGTGCCCAGTTTGGCCCATGGTGCATCGGTCCCAATGCGTATAATGGATGCCGGGTTGGCGATTACAAGTATTGGCTGACCCAGTTCCCAGAAGAAGAGGATGCAAATGGGTGACAACGAGTACAAGAAGGATGCCGAGTACAAGGCTGACGCCGTAGATGGCGACGGCGATGGCATGGTCCAAGACGGAACCATCCACGAGCGTCCAGTCGAGGAACCAGCAGTCGAGGAAGTTGCTGAAGTTGTTGAGGAGAAACCAGCTCCTGCTCCAGCTGCGGCTGCCAAGAAGGTAAAAAATTCAGGTTCTTCACCGAAGACCCGGCTAACCAGCGACACAGTTGTGCGATTGAGTGCTGTTGATTTCAGTAGTCTCGCTCGCAACTCTGCGTCTGTTGCTGCTGTTCAGGTTCGCCTGATTGAGCACGGCTACTACGACGCAGGTTCTGATAAGCGTGGTGACATCGGTGATGGCACATGCAAAGCACTTTGTGCCTTCCAAGAGGATAAGGGCATTGAGGCTGCTGCTTGCAACGATGCGGCTGTCATTGAGGCCCTGTTCGACAAGACCACAATCAAGGTTCTGCCTTAGTTCGACGCATTTCACCAGTAACACCGTCCGGGTCGCTTTCTATAATGGAAGTAACCCGGACGTTGTTATTTAGGAGGTCGCCCTTGGGCAAGAAGTTCCAGACAATCATGGGTCGTGTACTAGCGACCTTTACCGTTTCCGCCCTGTCCGTCATTGGTGCGGGCGCACTCGTGGGTGTTGAGATTTGGCAGTCCGCCTTGATGGCGGGCATTGGTGGTGTTGCTGCGGTAGCCGAGGCGTTGAGCCGTGCTTACCTGAAGGATGGCAACCTCACTTACGCAGAGATTGACGAAGTGTTCTCTGCAGCTGAGAAGCGAGCTACTCGAAAATAACCCAGACATGAAAGAACCCCCGGGATTTTTACCTCCGGGGGTCTTTCTGTTTTTGGGGGCTTAGTCGAAGTACCGGTTGTCCCATGCCTCGTCGGGGTCTGCGGTTTCGATTTCGCCGTCGAACTCTGAGTCCTTCTCGCAAGTCGGGCAGGTGTAGGTCGTCCACCATTGTCCTTGGTAGGACTCCACATCAAGTTCTACCTCTACCTCTTTCTCAAAGTGAGGGCAGTCCTCCCATTGGCAGTAGACCTCTTTGGTCTCTGTCCACTCTGCGTCGGGGCCAGCAATCTCGTACTCTCTGCCGGTGACACCTGCGGGGTAGTTGCTGAGTCCTGCGTACATGGCTTTCCTTTCGTCGTTTGACCTTGTACCTCTAAGGTACTACACCTTCCTGCACATTGTCAAGCGATAAAGAGAAAGACCCCCAGCGTGTCGCTGAGGGCCTTCTCTCCACTAGGGGGTGTGGTCTTAGGAACCGATGAACTCTTCCTGCGGTTGCATGTCGAACATCCAGTAGCGGATGAACTCACAAGCCTTGTGGGCGTTCACGATGATTCCTGCGGTCTGCTCGTCCAGACCTAGGGTCGCACCCTCGTCGTCGGTGCCACCTGTGAACACAACGTCGCCCACGATGTAGTCGGTGCCACCTCCGAACCTCGCATCCCAGAGAACCTGTGCGGTGAAGTTGCGAGCAAGGTTCTGATATTTACCCTCTTCATTGCACCACATCGTGAGGGTCGGGCTGAGGTCAATAGCCTGCACCAAACCTCCCACGGCCTGTTGCATCTTGCTGAGGGTGTTCTCTGAGATATCCCACTCGTCTAGACCACCGTTTGCGGTGACTCGAATTGCCGTCGTCATTCTGTCACCTCCTCTCCCTCTTCTGGCTCGTTCACTCGGATTACTTCATCAGGCGTAGTGCTCCGCTGACGCTCGCTGATAACTCTGTAGTTACCAACCCAGATGTCGTTCTCGCTGTCGGCCTCAATCTCTTGCGAGAAGAAGGTCTCTCTTCCGATAAGGATGGTGTAGTACGCCATGCCTGTTGTCCTTTCGTCGTTGGTGTTTCTTGTCTTGAGGTCTTTATGCGGTGGGCCTTGCGGTCACGACCACGCCAGCCGCCTCTGGAAGGCGGTGGGCTCGGGGGGGTCGAAGCCCTCCTCGCACGCCTCGCACAACGTGACCCTGCAGAGGAGCATGTCACCGTAGAGGTATTCGCACTCGTCGGCGTTCTCATCGGTGCCGCACACCTGACAGATGGGGGCGTAGCGCTTGGCGGTGGTGTTGGTGTTCGTCGTTGTCATATCTTCAGTAAAGCAGACCTCCCTGCACTTTGCAACCCCTAGAGAAAGATTTCTCGGATTTCTTTGCGGTGACCTGTGCGGTGACATGAAAGAACCCCCGCACTAGGCGGGGGCTCTCCCGGGGGAACTTGCGGTGTGTCAGACGACAGATGCGGTGGGGTTGTAGACACCCTCACGAGCGAGGGTCAGAACCTCGCCCAGAGGCATGGTGCGGTAGGTCGTGTCGTTGTGAGTGTGAGTCTGCTCGATGACCTCGACTGCGGTGACCTCGGTTGACTCATTGATGATGCGCTGCACCTGCTCCGGGCGGTCAACGTGGAAGTTGTAGGTAACTCCGCCAGCGGTGATGCTGACTCCGTAGGACTTGTTTGCGGTGTATGCGGTGAAGCTCATTTGGGTGTCTCTTTCTCTCTGTGGTCATGCTGTGTGCCTGACCTGTTGAGAACTATCATAGAGACCTTCCTGCACTTTGTCAACCCCTAAAGCAAAAAAGTTTGGATTTTTTTGGAAGCACCCCCCTACCTGCACTTATGCCTGCATACCCCCTGCACATTCCTTAGGTGTAGACCCCCCACCCCCCTGCCTGCCTGTTGTCTAGTCCTACTAGACAGAGCCTGTCTCACCCTGTGTGAGCACCCCACCTAGAACCCCCAGCATGACCCCAGCCTTGACACCTAGACATCTCCACACAAGTGCCTAGACATCCACCCCCCTAGACACCTAGACATCTACACACCTAGACATCTACACACCTAGACATGACATGACATGACTAGTCATAGACCACAACACATAGACATGACATGACATGACTAGCCCCAGCCTGTACCCCCCACACCCCTCAACAAATAATGACCTAGACACACCTCAGTAATGCATGACCCCCCCACCCACACATTCCCCACCCCCCACCCCCCTCGGAACTCGGAAGGTGCCGCCCACCCCATGCGCCACGAAACAATCCGAGCGAGGCCCGAAATAAAGCGCAGCCAACTCACAGGCCAAAGTCAAAAATCGTAAAGGTTCACTTTTTCGCCTCCGCCGTACAAGAATCTCTGGCCCTTTTAGTCTGAACGGCAGCGCAAGAATGCTGTACGATAGGAAAATGGAAAAGACGCAGCTACCAAGCGACGAGGTGGAGTTCCTCGGTTCTCTTCCCCGTGAAGATATGGAGTCCCGCCTGCGTGCACTTTGGGAGTCAGGCTGGTCTCTTCAGGTTCTAGGCGATTCCCTCATTCCGCCCCGCCCCAAGACCACCATCCACTTCTGGGTCAAGCGTGCTGAAAACAGGAAGCAGTTTCGAGAAATCCCGCCTCCCCCGCCAAAGTCTCTTACTACGTCCGTGCCGACCCGTTCGGCCCCACGAATGAGGACGGTCTCGCCCGGGGTGCCCCCCGCCATGAGACCCAAGTTGAGGGAGCTCGCTGCTCTCGCTCGCCGTTACAGAGCAAAGAGCCCTCCCAACAGTCCATACGCCATCGCCAATGAGCAGTTGACCGAGATGGCGCAGAATCTCAGAATGATGGGGGTTCCTACCGCCGCTATCGCTGAGGCAGCAGGGGTTTCATATCGGGCCATGGCACGGAGGTTGAGCAAGTGAGCCGTCAATACCAAACAAACACAGGCACCTACACCGAAGAAGAATTAGCCGTCGTCGTTTGGGTCAACCCCAAACACTCGTCCTCGAAGCAAGCCCGCTTCCTTGAGACCATGACAACAGACGACTCGACTCTTCCCATGGCGTTTCCGCTCAAGCATTTGCTCGGCAATAGGTCGTGGAAAAACGCTGTTCTTACACATTCAGGAGCAGAAGTTTTCGAGACTCTCCAGCAGTCCCGCAGAACCAAACCACTGGTTGTTCCACTCAAGGTCGCAACTGAAGCATTTGGCTGGGAAAACTTCTACATCCCGACCGAGTACACCCTATGAAGAAATACATGGATGTGTTTCCAGCAATCCTCAAGATTGCTCCTCCGGGTTCTATTACAGACATCAACAGTTTCACCCTCCGAGGCGATGCTCCTAAGGGAACTCGCCGTCTTGACCGATGCAGGGCCGTTTATATGGGAGAAACCCTTAGAGTCGTGGTTGATAGCCCAGAAGGACCCAAAATGGTCTTTCAGGAAAAGGTTTTTGAGCACTTGAGCGAAAAGAAGACTCACTGGATTAGAACTGAATCTGGCAAAGTTTTTGTTATAGAGAAAGACAATAACTGCGGCTGTGGCTCCCGTCTTCGCTCATGGAACCCTTACGGAAACCACATCTACTCCAATCAGGAGCCCGAATGACTCTCCTCGAACTAGTTATCTACGGATTGGCGACATATCGCCTTACCCGACTATTAACGAGGGACGTTATTACTGAACCGATACGAGAGTGGGTTTGGAAGAGAAAGCCCCCCGAGAGCTCCAAAATCGGCTACCTTTTTACTTGTGATTGGTGTATGTCGATTTGGACCGCATCAGTTCTATTTGCATCTAGTATGATTACACCAGTAACTGATGTTGTAGCAACAGTGCTTGCACTGTCTGCAGCAGCAGGACTGTTGACTGCGTATGAGGATAAATAACTCATACTCCGCAACTTATGACGAGGAGAATCGCCAGTGAGCGTATTCAAGAAAGCAGAAGAGGCAGAGGCTCAGAAACCAGAGCCTAAAAAGACCGCCTCTCGGTCCAAGGCAAAGCGCAAGTCTGCGACCACTCGCTCCACGCAGGTTGTTCTAAACCAGCGCCTTCCTCGTCCTTCAAGTTCTGTCTTCTTCGACAACTCCAACGCTCCTGCCCCCGTCGCCTACGACTTCCCTCGCACCCTGACTGCTGCTGCCGTTCAGGTCAAGCTGAATGACAAGGGAGAGTTCGAGCAGTTCAAGTCTCGCCGTTCCGCCACATCTTCTGCTTGGCAGGCTGAGGCTTGGGAGTACTACGACGCCATCGGTGAAATCAAGTACGCCTTCAACCTCGTTGCGTCCGTTGTCTCCCGAATCCGAGTTTTCGCTGCTGCGATTGATGACCCCAGCCAAGCCCCTATTGCTGTCGGTGAGTCCCGCACAATTGACCAGCACCTTGCTTCTGCTGCAGAGCGTGCGCTTTCACGGTTGAGCTCCGCATACGGTGGTCAGCCCGGACTTCTCAAGGACGCTGCCCTCAACCTCGCTGTTGCTGGTGAGTGCTACCTCGTTCAGATGCCAGCCAAGCCCGGTACCGGCGAACCCGAGTCTTGGGACATCCGTTCCGTTGACGAGGTGTTGACAAGCCAGAAGGGTGGCTACAACGTCATTGGTCGTCGTGAGCAAGCTTCCGGTAACGGAATGAGCGGCAAGGTCACACAACTTTCCAACAAGGCGTTCGTTGGTCGCATCTGGCGCTCACACCCTCGCTACTCCGACGAGGCCGACTCAAGCTTGCGTGGTCTTCTCGACCTCTGCGCCGAGCTTCTCCTTCTCAACCGCACCTTCCGTGCGACTGCTCGCTCCCGCCTCAACGCTGGAGCCCTATACCTCCCTGATGGCCTCAGCGTTGCGGCTCAGGGAGACCCTGACCTCTATGACTCTGAAGACGGCATTGGACCCGGCTTCACCGCTGAGGAAGCAGAGGATGAGTTCGAAGAGCAACTGATTGATGCGATGACGACTCCAATTCGTGACGAGGAGTCTGCATCCGCCGTCGTTCCGCTGATTATCCGTGGACCTGCAGAGCTTGGTGACAAAATCAAGCAGTTCAAGTTCGAGCGTTCTTTTGACCCCGCACTTGCCGAGCGTTCCGACCGAGTTCTGGAGCGCATCCTGCAGGGTCTCGATGTTCCTAAGGACGTTGTGTCCGGCATGGCGAACGTCAAGTACTCGAACGCTCTGCAGATTGATGAGTCTCTTTACAAGGCTCACATCGAGCCGCTCATGCTTCTTATCGTTGACGCACTCACCGTCGTGTACCTGCGTCCGTACCTTATCGCACAGGGCTACTCAGAGGCTGATGTAAACCGCATCACCGTTTGGTACGACCCATCCGCAGTCAGCACTCGCAACGACCGTGCTGCCGATGCAGACGCTGGTCTTGACCGTGGCGCTGTTTCCTACCAGACATGGCGTCGTGCTCACGGCTTCTCCGACCAAGACGCTCCGACTCCAACAGAGGTCGCACTGAGAATGCTTCGTGAGCGGGGAATGATTACTCCCGAACTTACCGAAGCCATGCTTGGTGCTGTTGCGCCGGAAGTCATGCAAGCCGTCCGCACCGCACAACAAGAATCTTCTGTTGCCCCGCTACCTCCCGAAGTCGAGAAGGTGCTGAAGCAGGCAACTGGACAAGAGACGGATGAACCAGCAGAGCAGGAAGAGACTCCACCCGCTGAGGAACCCACCAATGAGTGATGACGGCGTTGCTTACGACGTAAACGGTCCAGCTACTGGAGACTGCCCACCTGCTACTCAGGACATTGAACTCAACCTTGCCAATCGCAAGAACGCAATTGACAAGGCCATGTACGGCCCTCTTAACCCCGAAGAGCCCAACGACGAGTACTGGCAGGAACTTGCTGGTGAGTGGGGCGTCGAAGTAGAGGAGGCCAAGAAACAACGTTGCGGTAATTGCGCAGTGTTCGTGGTTACCCCTTCGATGAAGGAGTGTATTTCGAGTGGACTTACCGGTGACCGCCCTGATGATTTTGACTCAATCGACGCAGCAGGGGAACTCGGTTATTGCGAAGCTTTTGATTTTAAGTGCGCCAGCGCTCGTACTTGCAGGGCTTGGGTATCAGGAGGCCCAGTCACGGAAGAGAGAGAAGCAGCTGGAGAAGAATCCCCCGCCGAGGCGGAGGCTAAGGAAGAAGAGTCAGTAACCGCTGCTGCTAAGAAGCGCACCAAAGCTCAGACCCCCGCTCCGAAGAAGGACCAAATCAAGGGTTCGTCCAAGAACAAGAAAGGTTCGGCTTCCGGTGGAGGAAAAGTTACATTCAGCAAGAAGGTCGAAACCTCTCTACGCAAAAAGGTCGAGACCCATAACAAAACTGCTTCGAAGGGACGACGAGCAACTCTTGGTATGCTCAAGGCGGTATATCGGCGTGGTGCTGGTGCTTATTCTGTATCACATCGACCGGGAATGACTCGCAACCAGTGGGCGATGGGTCGTGTCAATGCGTTCCTCCGTCTGCTGAAGTCTGGCAAGCCGTCCAAGTCTTCGTACACCACAGACAACGATTTGCTCCCTGCGGGACACCCACGTTCGACCAAGAAGAAGTCGAGCGCCATGGCTCAGGCTCTTACCGCTTCTGGACTGATTCCCGAAGAGCAAGCACTCGCTGAGGCTCTGGACTACATCACCAGCAAGTACGGAAAGTTTGACCAAGACGGCGACGGAGTGTGGGCTGGCTACAGCACACCCGAAGAGAACGATGTCAAGGACATCGGAGTCAAGTGCTCAAACTGCGTCTTCTACCAAGGTGGAGACGAGTGCAAGATTATTGCCCTTGACGTTCACCCCGAAGGCAAGTGCCGTTTCGCTGTCATCCCTGAAGGCGTTGTTGACATCTCGCAGGTCCCAGTTCGGGACCCCAAGTCGATGGACCTTCTGCTTGCAGATGCTTACGCAATGAGCCAGCTGTCTGTCGAAATCAAGGACTCTTTTGACGACTACGAGTCCCCCGAAGATGTCATCCTTGACATGTGCGAGTTTGCCGGTCTTGGTTATGAAGCAGAGCCCGCTTTCCGTGCGAGCTGGCTTCGTGCAGTCCGCAACAACGAAGACCCCTTCACCCGTGTTCGTCATCTTGCCACTATGACTTACGACAGTCTTGATGCAGACCTTCTGCCAAAGCGAGAGGTATCTGAGTAATGAGTAAGCCACCCGTCAGGCCGTCTTCCCGGCGCATCTCCTTCGAGGAGCAGAACGAGAACATCATCAAGGATGTTGTCGCTGCCGCACGGGAATACAACGCTGACTTCTCGGGTACCCGTGTTGTCACCGCAGGTGTTGCCAAAGAGATTGCGACCCGCTCGCTAAAAAGCAACGCAGACGAGCCTTACTCTGTTCGTCATTACCGTGCGATAAACGAGCTTTCCAGCTACACCGCACTTCTTCAGAGAAACCGTATTTCAGGTAACGCACTTGACTACGTTGACCTTCTACCTATCGCACACCCACGGTCCACCCGTGACCACGAGCTTTCCGGCGCTCAGCTTTTCGAGTACCGCTCCCGCTGGGTTTTGGATGACCCACGGATTACCGACTACACCGTTCGCACGCTTCTTGCGTCTGCGCTAACTGCGCACCCCGCAACAACCGAGTACGAGTACGCCATCGCCCGTCTTGAGGCAATGCCACAGGGCACCGTTCCTCAGTACGCACTCGTTGCTGCTCTCGGTGACGGCAACTCTTCGATGGCCCGTCGTGCCCGTGCGATGCTCCAGCGCCGTGACCGCAAGGGTCGCTTTGCTGAGATGGGCGGCGGTCTTCGTGCACTCATTCGCATGGCGAACAAGGCTGTTCGCACTTTGACTGGACGGACTCTGGTTCAAGGTATTGCTGGTGACACCTTCGACATGGAACTGCCAGACGGAAAGATTGTTCGTCTTCCTGCCAAGTCTGTTGAAGGCATCAAAGCACTCATCCCCAGTAAGCAAACTAAGGATGGTTTTTCCAAGAGTCCAGCTAGCTACAAAACTGGCGACCCCATCATTGACTTGGCAGACCTTGAGTTTGTTGATGCACCAGAAGGTTTCAACGTAGACCCAGACTGGTCACCAGATGAGGGAGACCTCGAAACCTACGGAACAAACCTCAGCCACGGCACCATGTACACCGATGATGCTTACGATGTTCTGAAGTTCGACGTTCCCAACGCCAAGTCCAGAGACCTCTTCGAGATTGCTCAGCAAAAAGAAGAAGAAGGTCAAAACATTGTCACCATCGGCAAGGGCAAGAACAACTGGCTAGACCCGAAACTTCCCGTCTACTTCGTCTCCCGCCGTGATGGCAAGGACAAGACATTCGCTGCAACGCAGTCGTGGGCCGACGCTCTTGACTTCATTCGTCAGGATGAGCCTAAGTACGAGACCGGCGACATGGTTGACCCGAAGAAGACATCTTCTGGGAAAGCCCCCAAGGTAAAAGCAACTCTTCCCGAGGGTGAGTCAGATACAGAAGTAGAGGCACCAGAAGCAGATGCAGAGGCTCCAACCGAGCTACCATCTGTTCCCGAAGGTTTCTATGAAGTAGAAACAGAACTTCCATACATTCCCGAAGGACCGGCTGACGGGCAACAGTCTCCTGACTTTACAGATGACCCAGCAGAGCTTGCACAAAAATATGACGCAAACGAACTCAAAGAAGCAATTAAAGAAGCTGTCCAAGGAACCCCCGATGACCCGGGTACCGGATTTGGATTCCTCCCATTCGAAGAGGGAGACGAGGGTGTCCCCGCTGACGCTCTTTACTCGGCGCTTAAAGAGCAGGGCGAAGATGCCGAAGCATTTCTCCGAGACCTTTATGAGAGCGCTGACGGAGGGGATGCTGAATCACCCGAAGGCGTAGAGGTTCCAGAGGTCTCAGATGAGGTCAAAGAAGAGTTGGGTGGAGACCTAGAGCCTGCTCTTGAAAAACTTCCTGAGCCCAAGGAAGCCCCGCCTCTAATTGAAGGGCTCACTGAGGACGAGAAGGCAGAGTTCCTTGAGACAGGAGACTACAAGCCTTACCTGCCTGAGAACCCCGGTCTTGTTGAAGAAGACGTTCCCGAGGGTTACACGGCGCTTAGCTCAGACCCATTCGACGTAGAGTCAGCAGTTCTACCCGAGGGTGCCCCAGAGGGCTTCTCGATGAACCCGGTTGACATTGCGAACAACTATGAGACAGAGGGTCTTAAAAACGAATTCCGTCGTGCCCTTGAGCCCGGTAACGAAATGCCCGGTTATGGAATTCTTGGAATGGAGACCCCCGAGGGCGAAGAGTATGTCGGGTACGTCCCCGGCGAAGCCATTCGTGACGCTCTCCAGTTGCAAGGTGTAGACACAGCCACTCTCGCAAACGACATCTACAACGAGGGTGAAGAAGGACAAGCAGATGACGCACTGACTCCAGACGAGGTTGATGAGGCCCTAGAAGGAGAAGGAGAAACCCCTGCTACAGAACCCGAAGGAGAACCCGGTCCCGAGGAAGCGCCGGAAGAGGGCGCACCTGCCGAGGGGGAAGCTGAAGCGCCAGCGATTCAATCCCCGCCCCCCGGAGGACCTAAGGCCCCAGACGAGTACAAAACCGGAGAGCCAGACGGACCTGCAAAGCTTCGAGCAAACACCACCGACCTCAAGCCCGGAGATGTAACAGCCAACGACTTCTTCACCGTTGAAGACGTTGAGCCGTCTGAGTTCCCCGGTAAGTCGTGGGTCACCGGTTACTACCCGGGCCACCAGACTCAGAAGACCAAACTGTGGAAGAACAACACCGGCATTGATGTCTACCGCAATGTCACTCCTCCTGAGAAGGGCGACCTGCCTGAACTGAGTAAGCCGTTCGCAAAGGACTACGGCAAGGTCAAGCCATCCCCTGACGGCTACGAGTATGGCTCTTATCAGCCTGTTGACCCGGAGGCCAAAGAGAAGTACGAAGCCGATTGGGATGAGTACAAGCAATCAATGGAGACCGCTAAGGGTATGTGGTCTCCGCCAGAAGATGTCGAAGACTGGCAGACAGAAGCAGCCGCTCCTGACTACACCATCAACAACTCCATTGGTGTAAACAAGACCCCTTCCGTAAAACTCCAACCCGGGGACATCACCTTCAAGAGGCTTCGTGACGGATACGAATTCTTTGTTGTCGAAGGTGTTTCGATTGACGAAGACGGAAACGCTGTTGTTGATGGCTACTACCCCGGTCACACGAAGCAGCAAAAGAGCTGGGGCGGTAAAACTAGAATTTCCTTTATCCGTGGTGCAGAAGCTCCTGCATCTGGAGACCTCCCCGAACTTCAACGTCCTAGCGAGGGAGACCCTGACTATGACGAAAAGAAGAAGGCGTTTGACGATGCTAAGGAAGCCTCCGCTCAAAACTACGAGCCACCGGTTGACCTAACCGAGGCAGATATTCGTCTTGGCAACATTATGCCCACTCAGCCTTCATTTGTTGGCGAGGGCCTCAAGAAACTTATTGCCGATGCAGATGGAGACCCCAAGAAGTTCAAGGAACTCCTCGACCAAGAAGAGGTTTTCCACATCGACTTTGAGTCCACTGGTGGTTTTGAGAGCCCCAGCCCGATTCAGGTTGCGATTATCAAGACCCAGAACGGCGAGGTCGTAGACCAACTCGCTCTCTTTATGAACCCTGAGCAACCGCTCGATAGTTGGAATCAGGATAAGGCTCCTGAAGACAAGCTCAAGGATTCCAACGGCGACCCCATCTCTGACGAGTTCCTTGCTGAGCAGATGTCGCAAGAAGATGCGTTCAAGCAAATCTTCGATTTCATGGGCGACAGCCCCATCGTCGCTGCACATCACATGCCATTCGACGGCAGCATTCTCAAGGCTTACGCCGAGAAGTTCGGCATGGACTACACCCCCAGCGGCGAGATTGACACTCTAGGTTTGTCTCGGGCGGTTATGGGCGGCTT
>Ga0075480_10002074_pt1 | contig 12845 bp, 11 predicted proteins | sample DEB08_DNA_7_FD_81590 | JGI IMG/M metagenome (GOLD analysis project Ga0075480, IMG submission 81590) | Aqueous microbial communities from the Delaware River and Bay under freshwater to marine salinity gradient to study organic matter... | ecosystem: Environmental > Aquatic > Marine > Coastal ... | reverse complement strand
TCCCTAGCACTTGCCAAAGAAGGCAGTAGCATAGACGCTAAAATACCAATAATTGCAACTACGACTAAAAGTTCAATCAAAGTAAACTTTTTCATATACACATACTCCTGATACAGACCTCGTTTAGGTTTATTTACCCAATTACCGCCGTATTCATCGCTCTTTTTTCAAAAAAAATGTTTTTTTTCTAAAAAACAGCTGCTCTTAACCTTAAACGTACTGTTAGTTATAATAGTGAGCGCCAAAGCCCAATGCAATTTCAACGCCCATAAACAACAATTGGTAAAACACTGTAAATTAAAGGTTTATTCTTAATGATGCATAAAATCCCTCTCAAAATAAGCTTGTTCCTAATGATCTTTTCTTTACTAAGCTGTCAGCTTTTTGCTAAAGAATATTCAGTCAAAAACAATCGAGAACTTTCAATTGTCGTAAAGAAATTAGTTGCTGGCGATTCAGTAAAAATCATGCCCGGTGAGTACCAAGGTGGTATCTCTTTAAATCAGTTAAAAGGTACTAATGATAAACCTATTAGAATCTCAGGTTCTGGAATTGACCAGACTATATTCAAAAATGGCAAACAAGCTTTTCACCTTGTGAATTGCCACTACATAATACTCGAAAATTTTACCGTGAAAAATTTTTCAATTAACGGTATTAATGCTGATGATGGTGGCTCACAAGAAAATCCATCCTCTGGATTAAGGTTTGAAAACCTTTCAATTAGAGAAATTGGACCTAAAGGAAATTTTGACGGTCTCAAGCTTTCTGGACTTCACAATTTTATAGTTAGTAATTGCAGTTTTGCCGGCTGGGGAGGTTCTGCTATCGATATGGTAGGTTGCCACTCAGGCTCAATTAGCAATAATAGAATCACTGGCATAGATGGTTTCTCTCAAAATACAGGAATTCAAATTAAAGGAGGAACATCATCAATTCAGGTGTTCAATAATTACTTTAATAAAGCAGGCCAAAGAGCGATCAACCTAGGAGGAAGTACTGGCCTAAAATGGTTTCGTCCTCTTGGTGCAAAATATGAAGCGAAGGATATAGAAGTTGTTGGAAATACATTTGAAGGAGGAATGGCGCACATTGCCTTTGTAACTAGCCAAAATGCCAATGTCCATCACAACATCTTTTACAAACCTGAAAAATGGTTCTTCAGAATTCTTCAAGAAACTCAAGATCCAAGCTTCATCAAATCACAAAAAGGCCAAATAAGAAATAACATTTTTGTGTTCGACAATAAGGCAAGAACTTTTATCAATATTGGTGCAAATACACTTCCACAAACCTTCACTTTTTCCTCGAACCTTTGGGAAGATATAGAAGGTAAGAGAAAACCGTCCTTACCAGTGAAAGAAATTAATGGCGTCTATAATAAAGCTGTGAAAGTCAAACAAAGAGAAGACGGTACTTTCGAGGTCGATTCAAAATACTCTACTTATGGCCCTAAAAAATGATTTCTTGGTTTTTTAAAAATATTTACGCATCTATTGAGATTAAGACTGGAGAGATTTCTTATTATTATCCAAAGATTCCCAAAGGCTTCATTAGTGATCTAGAAGACATTGTCTCTTCTCAAAGTATTGAGTCTGGACTCCTATACATAAAGATGGTTTCAGGTCAGCCTCATATTAAATTCAAAGGAGCATTCGATTTGGCTAGTAAACAGAGAATTTTGAATTGCTGGGTAGTTCACAGAGCTAAATATAAATGATTACGCTTTCAAGTCTTCGGCTTTAATTGTGAATTTGAAAATTTCTTGGTTTTTATAGTTTTTATAGATGACGACGAAGTAAATTCCTAGATTGACTATATCGGCAACGTTTTCTTCTTTTAGCCCCTCTACTAAGTTCTTTTTAAGGTCATCTGGGTCAAATTCTCTTTCTGATGCTCTTTTGGAATATCGGTATTCAAGTACAATTCCCTTGGTATCACCATCTCGATATGAGCGAGCATCCATGATATCTGGATCGGTTTTCACTTGCACAAAAGTCGCATTTATATTCTTTACTTGAGTCTGAATAATTCCATCTACATCCGGGAACATGTATTTTCCTATAAATAGCACAATGACAACAAGTATGGCAGATACTAATGCTATTATTCCTTTCATGTTTAACCTGTAGTTTTTAACTTTAAGTAAAACATACGCAAAAAATAAGCCGACCAAAGGGCCGGCTTAAATAAATTTTTAAACTTTTGCTTTTATGAGCCTAAATCTTTTGAAGTCAAAGTAACATCGCAAAGTGGCTTTCCATCTGGTGCTTTATAGATAAACCTGAAATAAATTCCTAAGTTAGTAATTTGTTTAACATCGGGCTTACCTGCTAAAGCTTTCTTCAAAGCATCCTTCATGGTCTTTGCATCCATTGATGGCGGACTAAAAGCTTTATCATAGACATACTCAAAAACTACACCTTTTTTCTTACCATCACGGTAACATTTACCTCCAGTAAACTGAGGCATTTTTGAGATTTGTGACATCTCTTTATTGCCACCTTTAACGGCTTCTGCAATAACAGCATCAACATTTGCTTTATCTTCAGCGTTTGATACTAAACAAAAGCCCAGTAACAAGGCAACTAGAATAGAAAGTCCTCTTCCTTTGAACATGTGGCAGCCCTTTGTTGGCAGTTAATAACATAATTATCTTAAAGTGAATTTTCTTTTCAATCAAGATAAAAACAAAAAAGGGGCTGTATCAAAAGTCCCATTAAAAAGCGTCAATAGATTTTTCTATTGGCGCTTTTTTGTTATTGTAAAAATAAACCCATGAAGAAATTCAAGAATTACACTCAAGATCAACCTTTTCTTCTTCCTCCGAGTGTTGATGATTTAATCCCTTCCGATCATATGGTTCGTGTGATCAATAATGTACTTAACGGTCTTGATCCATCAGTTTTTGAGAAGCCCTTTCAAGGAGGTGGCTGCCCCTCATACCATCCTTTAATGATGCTCAAAGTAATAGTCTATGCTTACAGTATGGGAGTTTACTCGAGTCGTAATATTGCCGAACACTTTCACCGCGACATTCATTTTATGTATTTAAGTGGTATGCAACAGCCTGACTTCAATACCGTGAACCGTTTTCGTAGCAAGTACTTTGAAGACATTCTTCCAGAGGTGTTCAGTTTTGTTGCGAACTTCCTGATTAGAGAAGGTTATATAAAGACGAAAGACTACTTTGTTGATGGCACAAAGTTTGAAGCAGATGCTTACAAATACAGTCACGTGTGGAAAAAGAATGCTCAAAAGTTTTCAGAAAGAGTAAAGGAGCGTGCTCTAGAGATTATCAAAGAAGCCAATGAGATTAATAATGCCGAAGATCAAGAGTACGGAAGTAAAGATTTACCCAGCAGTGGAGATCACAGTAGTCTAACTTCACAAGATCTTCTTGATGCCGCAGAGGACTTATCCCAAAACCTTAATGAGAAACTTTCACCACGGGAAAAAGGTAAACAACAAACCCGTATTAAGAAAGTCCAAAAACAAGCTGAGAAACTGAAGAGCTATGAAGATCAGCTTGATATTATCGGCGACAGAAATTCTTTCTCTAAAACTGATCATGATGCGACATTTATGCGGATGAAAAATGATGAGGTCAAGCCTGGATATAATATTCAAGCTGGAACTCAGGATAGCTACGTTACCGGATTTTCAGTTAGTCAAAATAGTAACGATGCTACTGCCTTTATAGATCACATGGAAAAGCGAGAGGCTGAACAGCTTCCTCAAATTGAAAATGTTATGGCTGATTCGGTCTATGGCAGTGAAGAGAATTACAATTACTTAAAAGATAAACCGATCGGGAACTACCTTAAATATCCCAGTTTCAGGCAACAGGAGAAAGGAACTTTACCTGAATGGGCAACTGATAATTTCATTGAATGTCCTGATAAGAATATCGTTATATGTCCTGCTGGTCGAGAACTGGAGTTCATTGAAAATAAAGATAAGAAAACTTACTCAGGCTATGAATACAATGTCGACGTGTACAGAAGTAAATCCTGTGAAGGGTGTCCTCTAAAAGATAAATGTGTTAAAGCAAAAAGTGGTTTACGAACAATAGAACTCAACCGAACACTCAGAAAATATAGAGCACAGGTCAAAGAGAATCTGGAAAGTGAGAAAGGACTCGAACTAAGAGCAAGAAGAGGACCTGAAGTTGAAACGCCATTCGGGCATATCAAACATAACCGGCTTTACAGAAGAATCAGATTAAGAGGACTTAAAAAAGTCGAAACTGAAATGGCATGGCTATTCATGGCTTATAACTTCACTAAAATGGCAAAAGCAAAAAGTGCATAACAAGAAGAAATGCCAGTTTCACAAGCTTGATAAACCCTAAATAGCAACTTGATAAGCCCCTGAGAGGCTGTTAGAACCCTAATAAACGTAAAAAAGAAATTTAACTTGCACTCTACTAATAAAAAAAAGGGCTATACCTTTTGATACAGCCCCTGAAAAAATCAATTTTCTATTTCTTAAACTTCAAGCTTCTCTTCAAGAAGGTGGAAGTTTAAGTAGCGGTAAATATCGTCTTCTTTACCTTCCAGCTTTGGAGGTACAATCTTCTGATATTCTTCCGGAGTTGGGATTTTACCAAGAAGAGCTACAGCTGCAGCTAGCTCAGCAGAACCAAGATAAACTTGAGCTCCATCCCCCATACGGTTATTGAAGTTACGAGTAGAAGTAGAGAAAACTGTCGCACCATCTTTTACTCTTGCCTGATTACCCATACAAAGAGAACATCCTGGGATCTCAATTCTAGCGCCAGCGGCTGAGAATCTTGAGTAATAACCTTCTTTAGTTAACTGCTCTTGGTCCATTTTAGTTGGAGGGCAGATCCAAAGTCTTGGATCAACTTGACCTTCACCTTCTAGAACTTCGGCTGCAGCACGGAAGTGACCGATGTTAGTCATACAAGAACCGATGAAGATCTCGTCAACATCATCTCCGGCAACGTCAGAAATTTTCTTTACATCATCTGGATCGTTCGGGCAAGCAACAATTGGCTCGCTCATTTCGTTAAGGTCGATTTCGATAACAGCTGCGTATTCAGCATTTGCATCGCCTTCCATCAACTCACCATTAGCCAACCAGTCTTTAACTGAGTCAATACGCCTCTGAAGAGTCTCTGGATCTTTGTATCCACCTTCGATCATCGCTTCCATAAGCTCAATATTAGAGTTTAAGTACTCTTCAATTGGCTCACGGTTTAGTTTGATTGTTGCAGCAGCAGCAGATCTTTCAGCAGCAGCATCTGTTAGTTCAAATGCCTGTTCTACTTTCAGGTCTGGCAGACCTTCCATTTCAAGAATACGGCCAGCAAAAATGTTTTTCTTATTCTTCTTCTCAACAGTCATAAGACCTTCCTGAATAGCAGCGTAAGGAATCATATTAACTACGTCACGAAGAGTAATTCCAGGCTGAAGATCACCTTTGAAGCGAACTAAAACTGACTCAGGCATATCTAGTGGCATTACACCTAATGCTGCTGCGAAAGCAACAAGACCTGAACCTGCAGGGAATGAAATACCTAGTGGGAAACGCGTATGAGAGTCACCACCAGTACCAACTGTATCTGGAATAAGAAGTCTGTTTAACCAAGAGTGAATAACGCCATCACCAGGTTGAAGAGAAACACCACCACGATTAGAAATGTAATCTGGTAGAGTTGCATGTGTTTTTACATCTGTCGGTTTTGGATAAGCAGCTGTGTGGCAGAACGACTGCATCACTAGGTCTGCATTGAATTTCAAACAAGCCAACTCAGTCATTTCAGAAGCTGTCATTGGGCCTGTTGTGTCCTGTGAACCAACTGTAGTCATTAGTGGCAGACAAGCAGTTCCTGGAAGAATTCCTTCAACACCACAAGCTTTACCAACCATTTTTTGAGCTAGAGAATACCCCTGACCATCTTCCGGCTGTGGGTTATCTGGATTTGTGAAAATTCCACTTTCTTCAACTGTGTTTAATCCAAGAGCTGCTCGAGCTTTACCAGTTAACTGCTTACCAATAATTAGAGGAACACGGCCACCAGCTCTGAATTCGTCAAGAATTGTATCAGGCTTGATATCATAAGAAGTGATCTCAGCACCACTTTCATCAAGGATCTTACCTTCAACTGGTTTAACAACGATGACGTTACCAGTAGAAATATTTGTTACATCACACTGAATTGGTAGAGCGCCTGAGTCTTCAGCAGTGTTGAAGAAAATTGGAGCAATTGTACTACCAAGAATGACACCACCACGTCTTTTATTTGGAATAAATGGAATATCTTCACCGATATGCCAAAGAAGTGAGTTACAAGCTGACTTACGTGAAGAGCCTGTACCTACAACATCACCAACGAAAGCTATTGGCAATCCAGTTTTCTTTTCTAAAGCATCGATATCCTGAGGGCCTGATGGGAAAAGAGAGCCACCCATACATGTTGCGTGTAGAGGAATATCGTCACGAGTAAAAGCGAATTTTGCAGGAGAGAAGTCGTCAGTATTGATTTCACCGTCAACTTTGTAAACTACACATTTGATTTCTTCTGGAATATCATCAGCATTTGTGAACCACTCAGCATTTGCCCATGATTCTACAACTTCTTTAGCTGCTGCATTTCCACCTTGAGCAAGTTCATTGACTTCTTCAAAACAGTTAACAGAAAGAACCATATTTTTTAGCGCATCAGCTGCAAGAGGCACTAGCTCTGCATCATCACTTTTTAGAATGTCAATTAAACCTTGAAGGTTATAACCTCCAACCATTGTACCAAGAAGTTTTACAGCATCTGCTTTTGAAATTACATCACAGCTGAATTCGCCTTTAACGACACCAACTAAAAAGTTTGCTTTCACATGAGCTGCTGGATCTACACCAGGGTTGATGCGGTTAGTTAGTAGATCTAGAAGTTCCTCACCTTTTCCCGCAGGAATATCTTGAAGAAGTGCAACTACTTGTTCTGCTTGAGATTCACTAAGTGCTAGTGGGGGAATCCCCTGTTGAGAGCGCTCCTCAACATGTTTATTATATTCGCTAAAAAAATCAGACATACTCTGCCTTTGTAAGTTTATCGTTATAAGATATCTATTTTCCGAAATAAATATAAGCTTTAAAAATGATCCCTGAAAACTAGCTTATCTTTCAAGGAAAACAAATAAGCTCACTTATATTCAACTATGTTATGACTAGGTCTTTGGCAAAAATAACACATCATGGTTAATATTGGCTCCACAGGGAGAATATTTTGTTTGCTTTTAAAATATTGCCCATTATTTTTGGGGGAATTTTTAAAGGATAGCTATGTCGATTAAAATCGCTGTAATTCAGGCTAAAGACAAAAAGTCTAAAGAAGCCAATCTCGAATATACCATTCAGAAGATTGCCGAAGCGGCCAATTCTGGTGCAAAAATCATCTGCACTCAAGAGCTTTTTACAGGAGATTACTTTTGTCGAACTCAAAGTGATGAAGCCTTTAAAAATGCTGAATTAATTCCTGGCCCTTCTACTAAAGCCCTTCAAGAAGCGGCTAAAGAAAATGGTATTGTTTTAATCGGTTCTCTTTTTGAAGAAGCCTTGCCTGGTTTGTACTACAACACCAGTGTAATCATAGATGCAGATGGTTCTTACCTTGGCAAATACAGAAAAAATCATATCCCTCAAGACCCATATTTTGAAGAGAAGTTTTATTTTGCTCCTGGAGATACTGGCTATCCTATTTGGGATACAAAGTTTGGTAAAATCGGAGTTATTATCTGTTGGGACCAATGGTATCCAGAATCTGTCAGATCATTAGCCATCAAAGGCGCTGAAATTGTCTTAGTTCCAACAGCTATTGGCTGGCTTCCAGAAGAAAAAGATGAATTAGGGAAATCACAACATCATGCCTGGAAACAAGTCCAACTAGGACATGCCGTCGCCAATGCTTGTTACTATGCAGCAGTTAACCGAGTTGGAATTGAAGAACCTATCGAATTCTGGGGCCAATCATTCATTGCTGATTTTTACGGTCAAACTATATCCGAAGCTTCTGTAGAGAATGAAGAAATCATTTATGCAGACTGTGACCTTGATGCTTTAAAAAAGCACCGCCAAATGTGGCCATTTTATAGAGACCGGCGAGTTGATACTTACCAAGATTTACTAAAAAGGCATGTATGAACCTTATGCTGAGAATGCCTGCCGAATGGGAAGCTCAAAGCGCTGTTTGGCTTGCTTGGCCAGCCAATAAAACTTGGTGGCCAGGTAACTATGAAAAGGTAAGTCACCGTTTTGCCGCTTTAATTTCAAAAATCTCCAATTACACTGCTGTTAAGCTCATTTGTACTGAAGAAGCAAGAAAGGACGCTGAAAGTAAGATTTTTCAGTCATGTCCTCTACTCAACAATATAAGCTTCGTTGATTATGAAACTGACGATGTTTGGTGCCGAGACTTTGGCCCAATATTCGTTTCGAATTTCAATAATAAAGCAGAAATAGTCGATTGGGAATTCAATGCCTGGGGAGACAAGTTTCCAAATTGGCAAAAAGACAATGCTTTCCCCAAATTTGCAGGAAAAGAGTTAAATTTAAAAGTTCACAGTCCAAAGATCGTTCTTGAGGGTGGAGCCATAGATGTAAATGGTAATGGCTGGCTTTTGACCACTGAAGAGGTTCTTCTCAACCCAAACAGAAATGAAGATATGAACCGTGAATCTTACGAACTCTTTTTTCGCGACTATCTTGGAATAGAAAATACTATTTGGTTGAAAAGAGGCTTACATAATGATGATACTGACGGACATATCGATAACTTAGCTCGCTTTGTAAATGAAAACACTATTCTAATTGCTTCAGAAGCGGATACTAAGTCACCGAATTATGAACCGCTCAAAGAAAATTTAGCAGTACTTAAAAAATACGACTTTTCTATTGAACAACTACCTCTTCCTGACCCAGTTTATTTCGAAGGCGAAATGCTTCCTGCGTCTTACTTAAACTTCCTTATTAGCAACGAACTAATCCTAGTTCCCACTTATGATCAAAGTTTAAAAGATAAACAAGCTCTTTCTACTATCAAAAAGCTCTTTCCAGAACACAAAGTTGAAGGTTTTGACTGTAGAGATTTCCTCCAGGAAGGAGGTGCAATTCACTGCTTAACCCAACAACAACCAGCAATATAAAAAAGGACTTATCTATTTTTTTTCATTCAAAGAAAGAACAGAGAAAAATAGAGGCTATACTATAGCTCATTGGAATCAGGTTAGAGCATGAACAGTAAGAATATCACCATCCTATTTATCTCATTATTACTCATAGTTTTGGGAACAAGCTTACTGCTCCAATTCAATAACAAGCCGGCAAATTACACTCCTCCTCCACCTGATTTTGAAAGTAACCAGTTAACCTATAATGAGTTCATAGAAGAAGCACAGAAAGCTTTAGCTATTAAGGACTATGAAGAAGCTTACCTCAACTACAAAAGTGCTTTAAAATATTACCCTGGCAATCAAGGCATTTTGGTAAAAATGGGTCAGATCAAGTTTCAAATGAAAGATTATGAAGAGGCAGAAAAAATATATGCAAATTTGTGTAAAAGCTCTCCAGATCAACCTACCTATAGAGTCTCCCTTGCATTTGCCTTAACTTACCAAAACAAGCTCAATGAAGCTGCTTTAGTTTTGGAACAAGCTAAACGCCTGAGATCAAATGATGGAAGAATACATTTAATTTCAGCGATTATGTCTGCAGACAAGAAACTAGTTAAGGAAACTATTGAGCATTTAAAAAGATACCCTATACAGAAAGCTTTAATACCATTCCTTAAGGAACCTTTTTTCGATAATATGAGAGAAGAAAAAGATTTTAAAGATTATTCGAAAGTTGTTGAGAAGGCCAAAAAGAGAGCATCTGAAGGCAAATGAGTATAATTCGCGTTCTCAAAGAAGAAATCAGCAACAGAATTGCAGCTGGTGAAGTAATTGAAAGGCCTGCTTCTGTGGTAAAGGAATTGGTCGATAATGCCATTGATGCCGGCGCAAACAGAATCTTCATACACATTGAGAAAGCTGGTTCCAGAATGATTCAAATCACTGATAATGGTTCTGGCATGGACCAGGATGACGCAATGCTCTGCCTCGAAGCCCACGCCACTAGTAAGATTAAAAATATTGAAGACCTCGATAGCATAGGAACTTTTGGGTTTCGTGGTGAGGCTATTCCATCCATTGCGTCTGTTTCCCGTTTTGAAATAAATACCAGAAAGCATGATGCTATAGAAGGAACTAAAGTCATCTGCGAAGGTGGTACTATTAAAGCTGTTGAAGCTGCAGGTTGCCCTCCCGGAACAAGCATGTCTGTGCGCAATCTTTTCTTTAACGTACCTGCTCGAAAAAAGTTTTTACGAAGTGCTGCGACGGAAGAAGCTCATATACATGAAACTGCTTTACTACTGGCTTTATCTCGCATGGATATTTTCATGGAGCTCAAGTTCGATAATAGAGTCATCTTCTCAGTTCCCGCTGCAGATAATTTGAGAACTAGAGCTTCCCTGCTATTTGGACGTGAACTCGTCAAAGAAATGTTACCAGTTAATTATGCAGAAGCTGGAATAATGGTAACTGGCCTCATAGCGCGACCTGGAGTTACCCGAAACACCAGAAAGGAACAACGTGTTTTCGTAAATGGAAGACCTGTAGATGCAGCTTCAATTTATTTGGGAATAAAAGATGCATACGAAGGCCTACTCGTTAAAGGCCGGCACGCTCCATGTCTGTTATATTTTGTAATGGACCCTTCTAGAGTGGATATAAATGTTCACCCAGCTAAACGTGAAGTAAGATTCAAAGAAAACCATTTGCTTGGGAAGATTACAGCTGCTGCTGTTTCTCAAGCTCTAAGAGGACTTGCAGGATCTTCTATTCAAGTATCGGCGCCATCATTTATGGACAAGAGTGAAGAAGTGAATAACTCTTCTACAAATGAAGGTGTCGAACAAAATAAACCAGTGCCAAAAATTTCTGCGCCAATTCCAGATTTAAGCAAAGTAACAAGGCCTGTTTTTACGGCACCAGTAGTTAGTAAACCTACAGCTCCAGAAATTAAACAAGAAAAGACTCCTGAAGTTCAAAATGCTGAAGTAAGCCCTGAAATTGTAGTTTCTGATGAGACTAAAATTGAGGCCCCTGTAAATAATGAGACCAACGTAGAAACTCCAGAAAAAATTATAAAACCAGATGTCATCAATGCTGAAGTAAGTACCCAGCAACAAACTGAAGATATCTTTGCCGATTTGAATATCATTGGTCAGTACAGCAGGAAATACATTCTTGCGGAAAATAAAAGCGGCTTAGTAATGCTAAGCATACGCTCAGCCAAAGAGCGTATACTATTTGAAGCTTTACAAGAGCAAATGAAAGACAACACTGCCGACTGCCAATTTCTTCTACTGCCAATTTCAGTTGACCTCTCTCCTGCTGATACCAGGTTGGTCAATAAGTATATGGACAATATTAAAAGCGTTGGTTTTGAAGTTGAACCATTTGGTGGAAACACCTTTGTAATATCTGCCATTCCAGCTTCATTTCCAGATGAAAATATTCAAGGAATCTTGTTTGATATCCTGGACCAATTAAGAGAAAATCCTCGTGAACTCAAAAAGCACACAGAAAACTTTCTCTTAAAAACTATCTGTAAAAGTGCCATGAAAAGCGGTAGTAAAAAACTTTTAGCTCCAGAGGAAATTACTCACCTCTTAAAAGAATTGGGTAGAACTAAGATGCCATATTCTTGCCCAGAGGGAAGACCAACTATTATTCATTTTTCTGATAATGAGCTATTACGTCGCTTCGGCCGTAAAGATTAATGATTTGCCTTATTATCACTATTCCACATCCTCTTCATTTCATTACTCAAGCCGACTAAAGTATGCTGTTTGAAATAGCGGATGTGAGCATCTGAAAACATAATCATTGCACCATTTAAATGTCTATTTCCTGGATATTCATTTGGATTCGTTGGGTCCATGACAAAATCCCAGATTTTATTATCCAGACTATCCCCAGTAGCTATATGCTCTGCTGGCTTTACAATATCCACCAACTTCAACTTACCTTTTTGACTAGGATTTTGAATATGGTTTCCAAGCCCTAATTGCCTTCCCCTATCCCAGCCATCTGTGCCCCAGTCATTCATGCCGTAACCAAACTTCCTATTATTGTGAGTGACTCGCTTTTCATTTTCTTTGTAGCCATACTCTGCCGTGCCAGAACCAGAAAGGTCTTCTTGCCAATATGATTCTTTGTCTTGCTTAGGACAGTTAAAGACATCGTAATTATCGCCCATGTAAACTTTAAGACGGGCTGCCCAAATCATAACTCCCCCTGATTGAGTATGAACTCCAGGAAGAAAGCCATCATTGCTATCCACATACATTATAAGGCTAGAGCCCTGCTGTTTTTGCTGACACCCACAAACTGCCATATAGGTCTTTTCACGGGCTTTTTGAAGAGAAGGCAAAAGCAATGACGCTAATATGCCTATAATCGCAATAACAACGAGCAACTCTATTAGAGTAAATTTTCTTTTCATTTTACTTTCATCCCTTTGCAACACTACACTATTTTATTATATAGATTTTTTTCTATATTTAAAAACACATGCATATTAGTCATCAGGAGTCAAACCAAAAAGGAAATAAAATTATCAAAAGATTAAAGTTATAAATTTCTATGAATAAAAACGTAAGCGTAAAATGAACCTTACTTTTTGAAGTTGTGAGGTAGAAGTTCGTCGATTTTATTTGCTGGATGTCCATTAATTCTTCTAAGTACATAGGAGATGTACTCAAAAGGGTCAATTTCGTT
>Ga0075480_10002072_pt1 | contig 12856 bp, 12 predicted proteins | sample DEB08_DNA_7_FD_81590 | JGI IMG/M metagenome (GOLD analysis project Ga0075480, IMG submission 81590) | Aqueous microbial communities from the Delaware River and Bay under freshwater to marine salinity gradient to study organic matter... | ecosystem: Environmental > Aquatic > Marine > Coastal ... | reverse complement strand
TCGTTATTGCAGCGCTTGCATGCGGCAACTTCATTTTCAATCCAACTAGGGCCGCCTTTTATTCGCGGAACTAGATGCTCAGTTGTTGGTACAACATGGCGGTCGTCAAATGGTCGACGACACCAGACACAGGTGCCACCATCTCGTTTCAGAATCAGCTCCATGCGCTCTCGGCGGTTTGGTTGCCGGCCGCGATGTTGATCTGTCGCTGGATGCGTTCGGCCCATATGACAAGAATGGTGCAATGGCGGGTCGCTTCGCACCTTCACCGACAGGGGATCTCCACATCGGAAACCTCCGAACGGCACTTGTTGCGGCACTGCTCGCTCAAACGACTGGTCGCGAATTCATTATCCGGATGGAGGATCTTGATCTCGTCACATCATCACCTGAGTTTGAACAACGACAGATTGACGATCTTGCTGCGATTGGCGTGACAACATCAGCAGAAATTGTTCGCCAGTCTGAACGGTTTGAGTTGTATCACCAGGCAATTACTCGACTTACCGAAAGCGGTGACGCGTACCCGTGCTTTTGTAGTCGTCGCGAGATACGCGCGGAAATTGAGGCTGCTGCCCAGGCACCGAATGGCAATCTGCCAGACGGGGCCTACCCAGGTACGTGTCGCGATCTCACAGCTCGTGAGCGAGCTGAACGTGAAGCCGAAGGCAGACGACCTGCGTTACGTCTTCGCACCTCGGGAGAGACATACGTGGTGAATGATCTCGTTGCCGGTGAGTTTGAAGGCGGCGTTGATGATGTCGTGCTTGCTCGCTCCGATGGAGTGCCGGCATACAACCTTGCGGTTGTCGTTGACGACGCCGCACAAGGGATTGATCAGGTGGTGCGAGGGGACGACTTGTTGTCATCAACTCCTCGACAGATGCACTTGCAGCGACTACTAGGGCTTCCAACGCCTGAATATGCGCACGTTCCGTTGGTGCTCGGTGAAATGGGAAGCCGCCTTGCGAAACGTGATGGTGCAATCACGTTGCGCGAACTTGTTGTTCGTGGCGAGTCCATTACCTCGGTACGAAATGCGATTGCCAACAGCATCGGCTGCCGTGTTGATGGCCTTGGAGTGAACTTCGTTGACGAATGGGCTCGACATTGGTCACTTGATCATCTCTCTCGATCACCGGTTCAACTTTCTGAATTGGATCTCGCTATCGGTGATGAGGAAGGTTCCAGTTAGTGATTTGACGCCACCAGTAGTGTCGGGGTTAATGGAACGGATTCAACGGATACCCACGACCTTGGCGTTGCTGGCTGTATCCCTGCCGTTTCTCGCTGGATGCGGGTCAACATCCTCGGCGTCAGAGAATCTAATTTCTGACGAACGGTCGTTGATTGCGACGACAACAACACTGTCACTTCCGCGGGATCTGCCGTCAACAACTATTGCTCGTGAGACGACGACAACCTCTTCAACCACCACCGTGCTGCCATCATTTGAACAAGAGCCGGTCTCAGTCTCACCGATGGACGAGCCGCTGAGAGCTGTCGGCCAGGATGATGGTGAGGAGACAGTCCGCCTTCAGGAACGTTTATTGGAACTCGGATTTTGGGTGCAATCAACCGACGGTAACTTTGGGTTGACGACTCGCCAGGCGGTGATGGCAGCGCAGAAGTACCTTGGGCTTCCGGCAACCTCGTCGGTTGATGATGAGACTGCCCAGGCGCTTTCTTCCGCATCGCTCCGTCCGCAGGCTCGATCAGATCGCGGAACATTGGTCGAGATCGACAAGTCGCTGCAACTCGCATTCTTTGTTATTGATGGTTCAACCGAATGGGTGCTGAATGTGTCAACTGGCTCTGAAATTCCATATTCCGAGCCAAATCAGAACGACCCGTCAAAAATTGAAGAGGGCGACTCGATTACCGATCCAGGTTTGTTCAAAGTTGATCGAGAACGCGCCCAGGGCTGGTGGGATGGCGACCTTGGTTCGATTTATCGACCGAAGTATTTCAATGGCGGAATTGCCGTTCATGGTTCCGGTTCGATCCCGAACTACCCAGCCTCGCATGGCTGTGTTCGAGTGAGCACTCCGGCAATGGATTGGATCTGGGAAACGGACCTGATGCCGATGGGCACCCCGGTGTGGGTGCACGGATCGATTCCTCGATAGTCGGGTGTGACCGCGTCGTGAACGATCACCGCGCGTCTGCGAAAGTAATGAGGTGAAGTGTTCGACGCGCGCTACCGCCGCAGTGGCAGTGTTTGGGGTAGCCGTCGTCTTCTCGTCTTGTGGTGGAGTCGGGCGAGAACCGTCAGCCGAATCACTTTCAGACGACACAACCACAACGGTCGTATCTGAGCAATCACTGAACACCACGACAACGTTGGCTGTGGAAGTGGGTGAAACAAGCGACGACGTCGACGAAGCATCTGATCGAGTTGGTAATCGTGTCTCGGTAGTGACCACGACGACCATTCCTGTTCCGTCCGAGGTGGCTGCGAGTGATGATGCGCTAGCTCTTAGCCGGTATGGGGTAGGCGATCATCGGTTTGGTGACGACGCTAACGAGGTGATCACTTCGCTTGCTGAACTGTTTGGTCTCCCATCGAGCGACGTGACGCGCCGCTACAGGGAGGGCGAGTCTGGCGAGTTTGTCGACCGTAACTCGGACTTCGTCTTCGTTGACCTGTTCGGTCGTGAGACTTGTTTTGACTCGGGTTTTTGTGTGGAAAGTGCGGGTGAGGTCGACCACCAGATGGTCTTCAGTGGATGGACACTCCGTGAGGCAACCGGCGCGCTCGTCACAAACGGGGGTGTCGGTATTGGTAGTCGCTGGTCGGCGTTCACTTCGGTGATGACGGTCGAGCCGGCCGGATGTGGGATGTACTCCACCGGTGTGTACCGAGGAATGAATCTTGAAGTTCGTTCATTGGCTGAGCCGTTTGCAACCGATGAAGAAATCATCACGGACCCCGAAAAGATCGTTGTGACGGCGATGTCTGCCGGCGACATTCGAATGTCGCTTCATCCGGCCTGCTGAACAGCAGCGGAGTGTGATGAGAGCGGATGACGGGAATCGAACCCGCGTTCTCAGCTTGGGAAGCTGATGTTCTACCATTGAACTACATCCGCAGAAGGGCTTAGATTAGCGCCTCATCTTGTGATGGCCCTACGTAGAGACGCTGTTGGAGCACTAAGGTTCAGTTCGTGATTTTGTCTGACCGGACCATTCGTGAACAGATCGCATCAGGCCGCATTGTGATCGATCCATTCGATGATGCCCTCGTGCAACCATCATCGATTGACGTACGTATCTCACATCTCTTCCGAGTGTTTCGCAACCACACCGCTGGTGTGATCGAAGTGAAGAGCGACATGACCGGACTGACCGAACTTGTCGAGATGCCTGAAGATGGCTCCGAGCCGTTCATGTTGCACCCGGGTGAGTTCGTGCTCGGGTCAACACTTGAGCGCGTTGGTGTTCCCGATGACCTTGTGGGACGTGTTGAGGGCAAATCGAGCCTTGGTCGGCTGGGTCTGCTCATCCATTCGACGGCAGGATTTATCGACGCAGGTTTTGATGGGCATATCACCCTCGAGTTGGCGAATGTTGCATCGTTACCGATCACGCTGTACCCGGGAATGAAGATCGGGCAGGTGTCGTTTATGCAGATGACAACACCCGCTGAGAAACCCTACGGTCAGGGCGCACGCGGGTCGAAGTATCAGGGCCAGCGTGGGCCAACTCCAAGTCGTTATTTCGAGAATTTCAACACCGACTAGTTAGTTGTGCTCGGTGCGATAGTGCTGTGCCAACGGGTCGCCGCCAAAATCCATCGTGAGGTCTCGCCACACCGTATGTACATGGTTGACGTCTCGTTGCGAGTTGTCGTACTCAATGAGGATTCCACCGCCCTCTAACCGGTAGTAATGAGGCTCGCCGGGCTCGACACCTCCTGCCCAAAGAAAGTGGAATTCATTCAAGTTGGATTCGGCACGACGCCACTGTTCGTCAGCGAGTGACGGATGAATGCGGTCGAGGTAGATCCCAAGGAGTTGCCGAAGGAGTTGAGTCTGGCTCTCTCCGCACGGTCCGATGGCGAGACCTTTTGGTGTTGCTGACATCCCGAGCACAAGGTCGTCGTCGTCGTTCCATCCGGCTTTCGCAGTCGCTGATTGGTGCACCTTTGCCAGAAACTCGTCGGTTAAAGGTTCAAATCTTCCGCGCCAAATTTCGTTCAACGGAATCACACTGTCACCTTCGGAAAGGCGTGTGCGGTTCGCGCCCAAAAGATCGACCGGAGCTCGAGGTGAGAGATGCGCTCGCGCTCGGTCTTCGTCTCGTAACGAATGGAGAAGTTCTCGAGCGAGGTCCTCTGCTCCGCCGAGTGGTCGTAGCAAGTGTGGGCCGAGCAGTTGAGACGAGGCTGGGTCGGCCCCGAGAAAGAGCGGAGTGGCAGAGATAACCGATTCATCTCGAATAGTAAAATGCAGGGAGATGTGGTGACCACCAAATCTCCACGACCAGCTAGGTGAGTCGGGATCGCCGAACACCGAGAGCCAGTACAGCAATGGGTCCCGACCGCGCTCACGTCCGTAAGAAACCGAGAATCCCTCAACGCGATCGAGAACGTTCTCTAAACCCATGATCGTTGATGCCGTTGTGTGACCGGCAACACTGAGAGAAGTGGCCAAGAGTCGATGCACGATTCGATGCTGAGCGGTGCTCATATCTGCGAGAGCAAGACCCCCGTGATCGGTCGGTGTATAGAACCAACGAAGTCGCTCGTTATCGTCACCAAAACTGGTGAGAGCGCTCAATTGCGATGCGCTAGCGGTAGAGAATAAATCGGTGACGATCGCGCTCATCTGCGAAGCGAGATCGTGTGCTGAGACGTGACTCATGGTTCTGGATCTCCAGGGCCGTGCAGTCCGAAGATGAGATCAGCATCTCCCGGCTCCCAACTGTTGTCGAATTGTGAACGTGCGCCGATTGACCTTGTGCGCTCTAAAAGTGAATTCCCGAGTGCGAGTTGCTGATGCTCCCAGGCTGCAAGGGCGTCGTCAAGCGACGTCGAGGAATTGAGGCATCGATCGAGTGCCCATGCGTCCTCTGCCGCTTTTGCAGTTCCGGCGGCGGCATGTGGACGAACAGCAAATGCAGCATCGCCGATGAGGCAGACCCTTCCGTGGCGCATTCGAGGAACTGCAATGTCATACACAACTTGAAGGAATGGTTCGGCGACCGCCATCACTATTGACGAGAGACTTTCTGGGAGCCGTGCCCTCGCAGTCGCTCGCATCTCTTCAACATGGTGTCGAGCGACAAGGCCTGGTGGAACAGAAATCGATCGAAACTCTCCCGTTGCATCGGTCATCAGGTCATCGAGATCGCCTGATTCAAGATAGTTGCGATACCAGACGAAGTTGAAGAGTCGTTCTCCGGTGGTCACAGATCCGTCAAGCGCAGGAATTGGATACATAAGAATGTGACTGTTGGCAAACACGTGATAGGTGATCGCGTTTCCTAGGCGTTCAATGACCTCGGGTGGAAGTTCGCGCTCCGGTACCGTGCCACGCCACGCGACATAGCCTGAATACTCCGAAGAAATGTCTGGGTGAAATTGGGAGCGAACTGTTGATCGAATGCCGTCGGCAGCGACAACGAGGTCTGCAGCCTCTCGGGATCCTCCCTCGAAGTCGATTGAGATCGAATCTTGTTCGTTGGTGACGCTGGTGACAGAACGGTCGAGGTGGTATCGGTCACGGCCAAACGAATCGATGAGATGTTCGTAGACCGTATTCCATGAACTAAATCGATATGGGTGATGAGTGTTGTGGACGATCTTGTCGTTTCGAGAGAGATACAAGATGTGATCGGTCGCAATTGAGATGTCATCAAGATGGATTCCGGCTCGTTCAACGAGATACCGGTAGGAGGCTTTCAGAAATCCGATTCCGGCTCCACGTTGTTCTAATTCAATTGGTGAACGTTCGTAGACGTTGACCTGATGCCCCGCATCACGTAGTAAGCAGGCGGCGGTGAGGCCACCGAGCGACCCTCCGATGACGGCAACGCGCAGCGGCTCCAAGATTGAGAAACTCAGCCAGGAACGCCGAAGGTTGCAATGGTGTCAACCCGGCATTCGAAGAGCACGCGCCGTTCATCAATCGATGGATCGCGCAGACCGTATTCGTCTCCCTCACCAACGTACTTCTGCCAAATGCGATTGAGTTGTGCTGTGACGCGCTCGCCCTCATTTGCATCGTCTTCACTGATCTCGCGCTCAACAGTTACCTTCATCGAGAGCCAGTGGTACATATTTTCGGGATTGACGATGATGATCGAAATCTCAGGGGTGTCTCGGATCCATTGCGTCTTCTTGCGGTGAGAGGCGACGTTGACAAGTACTTTGTCGCCCTCATAGTCGAACCACATTGGCGTAAGGTTTGGACGTCCTGAAGGCCCCATTACCGCCATGACACATGCGTATGGCTTGTCGATCAGTTGTTTGTAGGTGGGGTCGAGATCGCTGATCGACGTGATGTTGTCACGATCACCCACTCCGAACTGTCCGGCTTTGAGTCCTTCTGAAACATCGATGAATTTGTTGACTTTGACCACGGTGTACCCCCGTTCACGAGTTGTTACTTCCTACATTAGACCGAAGGGAAAGCCTTGGTTTGTAGTGAGAGCGAACGGCGCCGGGGGATAACCGTCCGAGCCCGCCTACTATCCGCGGCTAACTCGCAAGATGTGGTCGTATTCGGTTGCATCAAGTCTGACGTCCACGAGATGTGGCCTCCCAGACTGAAGCGCATGTTGAAACGCAGGAAATAGTTGCTCTGGCTCGGTAACGACAGATGAGGTCATGCCGACGGACATAGCAATTGCGGCGAAATCGGTGGGGCCGTAGGCAACGGCCTGCTCACCACCTTGTTCTTCGCGTTGTTTCAATCTGATGAGGGTGAGCTCAGAGTCATTGAAGACGGCGACGCAGACGGGTAGTTGAAAGCGCTGCAGTGTTTCAAGTTCGGAGAGTGCCATATGAATGCCGCCGTCGCCGGTGAAGGCGATGACCGGTCGCGTCGGATCTCCACATGCAGCTCCGATGGCCGCAGGTAAGGCATACCCCATTGTTGCGAGGCCGTTTGAGATAAAGATCTGCTTCCGACGAGTAATTGGCCAAAAGGGCATGACGGCAAGGAAATGTGCGCCAGCGTCGACGGTAACCACAGCCTCGTCGGGCATCACCTCGGCGGCAGATCGCACGAGCTCAATTGGTCCAAGCGGGCGTGATGCATCTGCAAGACGCGAACGTACTCCGGCAACATGCTGGGTGGGATCACGAGGATCGTTCAGTCGCTCTGGCAGGACATCGCTGGCATGTCCGATGAATGTCATCGAGACCGGAGCGAACGTGTGCGAAATTGGAAATGTGTCGATTGAGATGACATCACCAGTCATCGGCCAGGCACCAGGAAGTGGTTCGACATCGTCAAATCCGATGAGGATGACAAGATCTGCATCACTGAGGAGCTCTCGCTCCGGGGTGGCGTTTGTGAACATACCCGCGAGCAAGGGGTGCCCTTCGGGAAGGAGTCCAGCTCCTTGGTATGTCGTGAGCGTTGGCGCGCCAAACCGTTCGAGAGCATCTCGACAGTCTGATGGTGCCTGGGAACCGCAGATCACCACCGGGGAAGTGCACGATGTGAGACGTTCTCGCATCTCGGTCGCGCTCACAAGGTGTGAGTTCGATGGGTGATGACTTGCCTCATCGATATCGGTTGATGATTGTGCGTCAAGATCAATGTGTACCGCCCCGGCCAATGGGCCAGTTGCAGTCGCAATCAGGTCAGCGATTTGTTCTTGAGTGACGTCATTTCCGATACGAGCCGTTCGAAGGGTGACAGACCGCATCATTGCGCGTTGGTCAAATCGCTGATGGCCAGTTGTTGCTCGATTCGCCTCGGGCACACAGTCGGTAATGACAAGCAGCGGTGCTCGGTCGAGCGTTGCGCTGGCCGCACCGTTGACGACGGCTGCGGCACCTGGACCTCGAGTCACAATCACAGCGGAAACGGTGTTCGTGACCACACTGAATGTTGCAGCCATGATCGCCGCGCCGGTTTCGGTGTGAGCAAGGACAAACTCGATACCACGTCGATTGAACGCTCCGATGAGGTCAAGGTTTGGTCCACCTCCCGGCACCCCAAACACTCGGGTGCACCCGTTGTCGGCGACGGCCTGAGCAATTGAATCAAATGCGTTCATCATTTAGCCAAACAGCCGCTTTGAAGCAATCTCACAGCCCTGAGATAGCGCAGCGAGTTTTGCGAATGCAACATCGGGGTCGATGTTCTTGATGCCGACGTGCACGGAGAATCCGCAGTCGACACCGGCCATGAGACGTTCTGGGTCGGTGACTTCTGCCCACTTCTGGATGCGTTGCGCGACGAGTTCAGGATGCTCGATGTAGTTCGACTGCGGCTCGATCACACCCGGGCAGATGACCTTGTCGTTGGGTACTCCGAGTTCGTGGAGCACTGCCCATTCGTGAGCATGGCGAGGGTTTGCGCCTTCAAAGAGCACTGTCTTCGGCTTTGCTGACCAGACAATGTCGATGATGTCGGCAATCGGAACATCGTGATTGTGCGGGCCCGGGTAGTTACCCCAGCAAAGATGCATTCGCAGTTGCTCGGCCGGGATATTCCGAACGGCGTGGTTTAACGCTTCAATATTGACGGCGATGGTCGAACGAAATTCTTCGGTTGTGAGATTCGCATATGACGAGTGGCGGCCCATTGCAAGGTCAGGGCAGTCGAGTTGAACAACCGCGCCGGCCTCGGCAATTGCCTCATATTCATGGCGCATCGCTTCGGCGATTGCGAAGACATATTCCTCTCGGGTGTCGTAGAAGTTGTTGTTGAAGAAAATAGAAACCACGCCGGGCGATGCTGCGCTCGAGAATATGTTGTCATGACCTCGGGCGCTGGCTGCTTTGACCAGTTCGACCATGTCGCGTCGTGCAGCCTCCGGATCGATCATCTCGATTGGTCCGGTGCATGCCGGGGCAGAGCGTTTGCGTCGCCCAGGATTATTCAGCACCTCCTCAGCTGACCGCGGGAAGTCGACGAGATCTTGGAAGTGGTAATCCTGAACCGATTCACCACCAAATCCGCTGAGTCGGTCTTTGACGTACGTCGCATATGACGGCTTCGACATTTCACCGTCGTTGACCACGGTGACACCAGAGTCGAGTTGGCGTCCAACAATTGCGTCGATCGCTGCTGCGATTCGTTCTTCCAGTGCAGCTTCGTCAACTGGTATTCCGTCACCGACAGCCCACATCAGTTGAATGAGGTCATCAGGTCGCGGAAGGCTTCCCGTGTGGGTGCAAGCAATCAAGTTGTTAGACATTCATCCTCCACTGAGTTTTCATTCGCCAGTCTTTCACCTCGATGCCGCGGCGTTGGCAGTGAACTTTGCCGATGTGGTCTCCTAAGGTAGGGGCATGTCTTCACCAATAACTGTTGTGACCGGAGCCAATTCAGGAATCGGGCGCGCAACAGCGATTCATCTCGCTGCGAAGGGTCATACCGTTTACGGAACGGTGCGTTCAATTTCTAAGGCTGAGAAGCTTCAGGCAATGGCCGATGAGGCCGGTGTTTCAATCGAACTCGCTGAACTTGATGTCGCCGACGGCGACTCAGTCCGAGACGGGTTCGATGACATCATGAAGCGCGCCGGTCGAGTCGACAATCTCGTCAACAACGCTGGTGTTGGCGGCAACGGTGTTGTCGAAGAGACGTCGCCAAAAGAGTTTCTTGACGTGATGAATGTCGACTTGTGTGGAGCGGTTCGCTGCTCTCAGGCGGTGCTTCCACAGATGCGTGAACGCGGTTCGGGTGCGATCATCAACATCACATCGGTGGCAGGCTGTTTTGGTGCGATTGCACAGGCCCCATACGTTGCTTCAAAGTGGGCGCTCGAAGGGGTGAGTGAAGAACTCGCCCTTGAGGTTGCTCCTTTTGGAATTCGCGTCGCCATCATCGAGCCGGGTGTCACCAAGTCAGCCATTTTTTCAAAAAACACTGAGGCCCCCAACGCGTCGGGCGCCTATGACCAGCAATATGGCCGAATGTTCGGCTTTTACGCTGCCGGAATTCGGCAGGCAACACCGGCTGAAGAAGTTGCTGAGATCATTCACTACGCAATTCACACCGACTCACCGCAGTTGCGGTATGCGGTGAGCTGGGCAGCAGAAGGCATCATCACCGGCAAAGCCAATATGGGGCCAAACGACTGGGCCGAACTCGGTGCTATCGCTGACGATGCCGGATATGCGACACGTTTTGGCGAACTATTCGGGGTCGATATTTCTGCTGCCGAATAATGCCGTCATGTCACCCAAACTGCGTCACCCGAACAAGGTGACGCCGAGAATGCCGATCAGCACGATTCCGCTGGCAACGAACTCACTTCGTTGATGTCGCTGGTGGAGCCAGGCACGTGAGACGAGAAATGTCAGCAACAGTTCGAGTTGGCCGAGCGATCGAACTTTCGCCGCGGTTTCCATACTCATTGCGATAGCCCACGACGCTGATCCACCAACTGACATTGCTCCGACAGGCAGCGTGCGCTTCCAATGTCGAAAGATGATGCCAATGGATTCAGGTTCGCGAATTCGTATCCAGATTCCGTTCACGATGGTTTGAGTGGTGTTCATTGCGGCGAGCGTGACGAGCCCCCGAACGAGCGCCGGATGATCGCCGAGTGATGTTGACGCCCAGCGAATACCGACCGAGGCAAGAGCGAAGCCGGCGCCTGCTAGTACACCTGCTTGAGCGGCGCGATCACGCTGATGGACGATCTGACGAAGGGGTGTTCCGGGCGGGCTCGCAAGTTTGACGACGCCGATAAGAACGGCAACGACCGAGATCCAGCCCCAGAGCCGAAGTGGTTCACCAACAATGACTGCAGAAAAGACGGCCACCTGTATGACCTCAGTTTTTGCATACACGGTTCCGATTGCGTAGTCGCGTCGATCAAAAGAGGTGAGAAGAGCGATCGTTGCAATGATCTGGGCGACACCTGCACCGATGACGATGAACCAGAATCGCGTCGGGATTGTCGGCATGCCGTCGGCTGACCACCAGATGACAACCGCGCATGCAGTAATGGAGATTGGTGCCCCAAGGATGTATCGCACATAACTCGCCGCATTCACCGAGAGGTCAGGTCGGAGTCGTGCTTGAGCGGCGGTCCGTAACGTCTGAAAGATCGTCGCAAGAAAGGTGACTGCGATCCACATGCGCTCACGACCGTATTCTCATAGTGGTCACGTGCGGCGAGCCGAAGGAGGAGGCGGTGAGAAAAGTCCGTCTCGTCACAAAATGAATATTCGACATACGCTCCGAGATGAACAACAGCATCGCCAACTCGCGTTGGCGGGACATTTTTGGAGAACTCACATGGTGTACGAAATTAAAGATCAAGACGTCACCCCACCAGTTCCAGCGACTTCTGATGAGCGGTCGTCTCGAAGAGATGCTGCCGGAGCCCTTGGCATCGCTGTGCTCACCATCGTGTTGATCGCATCGATCATCGTCTTCCAGATTCTCTGAGGCGGTCAACCACCCAACCAGGTTCATTCTTGCTATCGACTCGGTGAGCCCAGACGCGAAACAAGCCCGACCCGACACCCGTAAAGGGCGCCGAGCCGGGCTCGTTGAGTTCAGGTCACTCTGGGGCGATACCCATTGCAAGATCACCCACATCGAAGAATTCGTTGTCGATAGGTACAACCTCTCCATTTGAGAGTTGGCTATAGACAACGTTTCGGTTGAACAGACGCGAGTAGCCAGGAAGGCCGTCGGTCCACTCTTGAGTGAAGTCAATGTTTGGCACCATGCCGCCGAGATCAAGGTTGGTGGTATTGCTTGCTGCCTCGAAGAACGATGCTGCGGTCACTTCTCCCTCGATGGTCGAAGCAATCTGCGCAAAACCAATGTAGGCAGCCCAGGTTCCAAGACCTCCGAGGCTGTTGAAGTCATTCGCCTCTTGGTCGATGTTGTTCTTCTCGAGAGCTGCGCGATAGTCATCCCACGGCGCTGTCGAAATGTCCGGGTACATACCTGAAATGATGTTGCCGTCAGTAATTTCCTCGGCACCAACTGCGGAGATGTTGTTCAGGTTGCCCTGCGGACCGTATTGCTGAACATCAGTACCTGACTGCTGCATAGCGGTGTTCCAGGTGAGGAATGGTCCCTCTGAAAGCACGATGACCATGCAGTCAACCCCAGTAGTCGCTTGTGCTACCTCGGCCGAGTAATCAGGTGCGGCATTTGGAATGATCATCACGTCGTTGAACTCTCGTCCGTATGCCTCAATCGCATTTTCCATCGGTGGCTGGAAGATGGCATCGGCACCTTCAACGATGACCGCATTGATTGATTCACAACCATCTTCAACAGCCTTGCGGACCATACCAACTGCATACATTGGCTGGTTACCAATGTTGAACGAGTATGGAGACGTCAACTCAGATGGCGAGATCGGGCAACATGCTCCGAACCAGGTGATATCTGATTCAGCGATCACTGGAACGATCGCTTCGGCAAAGTAGGTGAACGATCCGACAACGGAGACGACGCCTTCTTCGACTGCGTCGCGTGCGCAGGTCGCCGCGATGGCTGGGTCAAACTGTTCGTCACAGACGATGACCTCAAGTGGTCGTCCGTTGATACCGCCGTTTGAGTTGATGTGGTCTGCTGCAATCTCAGCAGCAATCTTGATGTTTTCGTAGGTTGGACCGTTTGCGTTCAAGGTAGTGACGGTCATTACCTTGATTGGATCACCGGTAGGAGCAGCTTCTTCTTCGGCTGGAGCAGCT
>Ga0075480_10002071_pt1 | contig 12861 bp, 13 predicted proteins | sample DEB08_DNA_7_FD_81590 | JGI IMG/M metagenome (GOLD analysis project Ga0075480, IMG submission 81590) | Aqueous microbial communities from the Delaware River and Bay under freshwater to marine salinity gradient to study organic matter... | ecosystem: Environmental > Aquatic > Marine > Coastal ... | reverse complement strand
TTTAATGGCTTAAGAATTGCTATTATCTTTGCTCGAACTTGAATGCTTTGGAAATGTGACAGGATTAATATGAACGACGACAGTGTGCTTGTAACTGCGGCGAGAAAAAGCCGTGCAGAGTTATTAGAAGAGCAAAAAGCCCTGTGTATTAAGGTTAAACATTTTTCTGTAGAAGAAATGGATGAGCTAATGTACATGGCGACCGAAAAAGCTGCAGCTAAGGCTGAGAGCAGAATCTCTTCAAAATATTAAATGCATTAAAAATCAACGAGACTTAAGTTCTCGTAAGGGTAAAAGACGGCAACTTTTAGCGCCGTCTTTTCTTTTTTCCAGAGTTCTTTTTATTTGACTCTTTAAGCTTATCAAGTTGAGGTTTAGCTTCGTTAACTTCTTCCTCAACAGCTATATCTGTGAACAAGACACCATTTAGGTGATCAATTTCATGCTGAGCACATCTAGATAGCAAACCGCCACATTCTATGTCGATTGGTTCACCGTTTAGCATTTTACCTTTTAGTCGGATGATTTCCGGTCTAAGGACTGTTGCATTTACTCCTGGAATACTTAGGCAACCCTCAACAAAAGGAGTATCAGGCCCGCTGCTAGAGACAATTTCTGGGTTTATAATGGCCATTGGCATCATAGGAGAAAGGTAAGCCTCACCAGGAGTTGAATATGCTTCACCTTCTTCAACTCTAGTATCTATGACAAACATTCTAAGGTTTTCGCCAATTTGAGGAGCTGCAAGTCCAATGCCGTTTTCATCATACATGCATTGAACCATGCGTTCTGCCAGGTCGTGGATATCCTGAGTGATCTCAGTTATCTCAGTACAATCCTTCCTCAAGACAGGGTTGCCGAATGTTTTTACTTCAAGCTTTTTTGGTTTAGTAAACAAACCCATTTAAATACCTCTTAATCCTTAGCGGAAACATAAAGCCATATTGGCTTATGGTCAACTATTTATAGTTTGTATTCACGCATAGTTGAGGGATCGATAAGCTTGAATTCTTCGACATGGAAGTTTTCTTCGCTACGGAAACTTACGTTACCACCTAATTGTCTTTCCATATCTCTCAGGATATCGGCATCCTCGTTCTTAAGTCTGGTAAGGATCTCAGGGTGAACCATGATGCGAACTTCAATAGAATCATCAGTTCTTTTAAGAAGCTCTTGAAGTTTACGCTGAATTTCAACACTGATACTAACTTTAGATTTAACGATACCTTTGCCATGACAGTTAGGGCATGGAGAGAAAAGAGAGTCTTTAAGTGACTGGTGTTCTCTTTGACGAGTCATTTCCAGAAGACCAAGCTGTGAAATCGTGGTGATTTTAGTCTTGGCTTTATCTTTTTGTAGAGCAGATTTAAGTGTTCTATAAACTGTCATCTGGTCTTTTTTAGAGCGCATGTCAATAAAGTCGACTACTACTAAGCCACCAATATCTCTAAGTCTAAGCTGACGAGCAATTTCTTCAGCAGCTTCGATATTTGTATTCAGTATAGTTTCTGGATGATCTTTTCCTTGACGAGCTTTACCAGAGTTAATGTCGATTGCAATTAAAGCTTCAGTCTCGTCAATACAAATATAGCCGCCGCTTGGCAGTGGAACTTGCCTTTCGAAAATAGAGTTTATCTGGCTGGCAAGGTTAAATTTTTGGAAGATCGGCCTAGGCTGATTATACAGTTTAAGCTTGTTCACACTAACGTCAGAGAAGCGAACGATCTGCTTACGAATTTTTTGGTAAGCTTCTTTTTCATCAACAATTATTGATTCAATGTCATCAGTCAGGAAGTATCTTGTAGAACGAGTAATAAGATCAGGCTCTCTGTAAACACAGTATGGAGCTCTCATTCTGGCATTATAGTCTTCAAGCTTAGCCCAGATATCGAGAAGCATCTCGATGTCATTTATAAAGAATTCTTCTTTTTTACCTTCTCCAAGAGTTCTGCAAATACAGCCCATGCCTGGAGGAAGCTTAACTTTTCTCAAGATATTACGTAGGCGATCTCTCTCTTTATGGTTCTGGATTCTCTTGGAAACACCTACATGGTTTGTGTGAGGAAGAAGAACTAGGTATCTACCAGGAATACTAAGATTTGTAGTGACACGAGGTCCTTTTGTACCAATAGGTCCTTTTGTTACTTGAACCAGTACGTCAGAACCAACAGGGAAAAGTTCAGGAATCCTTTCGATTTCCTGCTTCATTTTCTCTTGTTGTTCTCTTGGATTAGAAAATTTATTTTTGACGCTACTTAAAAAGGAATCTCCTAGCTCTGCATCCATGGCAGCAACAGTGTCTTTCGACATTTTATTATTGTCGCCTTTGTTTTCATAGTTAGCAGCTGGAATCATATCCCAATAATGAAGGAATGCATTTTTGCTGTAGCCAATGTCTACAAATGCAGCTTGAAGAGAGTCTTCCAGGTTTTTAATTTTTCCTTTGAAGATAGAGCCAACCAAACGTTCCTGGTCGTATCTTTCTACCTCGTACTCCGCCAGAAGATTACCTTCTGTCAAAGCAACTCGAGTTTCGAGTTTTTCTATATTAACGTATAATTCTTTCATAAATTTATGTAGTAAGTGATCTTATTTTTAAATTAGTTCCCACCTGAATCTGACTGCCTCTTAGGAAGTCAGCTCCTGGCATAATTTTTTTACCTTCCGGTTTAACATTTAAAATTTCCAGAACAGTATTTTTTCCACAGGCTATAAGCCATTTCTTTTTTCCACCGTCAATGACTGTTCCGGCTTCTTCTGTTGTTTCTTCCTGACCAACTTGAGCACAAGTAATGGAAATTCTTTTAGATCCTTTCGGGCCTTCAAGAAAAAAATGAGCTACTGGCCAGGGGTAGTAGGCATGAATGCGGTTTTTTAATTCCTGAGCATCTAAATCCCAGTCAATAAGAGCATCTGCCTTCTTAATTTTTTTACAGTGTGTTGCAAGATTGTGATCCTGCTCAACTGGTGAAATTTTGTCTGAAATGATTTCTCCAAGCACTTCAGATATATGTAAAGCTGAAGTTTCCGCAAGTTTATTTTGCAGACTTTCAGTATTATCTGTTTCGTTGATTTCTACTTCAAGAATCTTATATATGGGTCCACTATCCAGGCCTTTTTCCATTTGCATGAAAGTAACTCCTGAGACTTTGTCACCAGCCAAAATACAGCTGTTTATAGGTGAAGCACCCCTGTATTTTGGTAAAATTGAAGCATGGACATTTATGCAGGCTTTTTGAGGTAGTTCTAAGAGAGGTTCTTTTAGAAGTTGCCCAAAAGCAATAACTACAATGAAATCCGGGTTCAATGAGTGAAGTTGATTGAGATAGCTCTGGTCATTGATGTTATCAATTTTCCAAGGGCTCAATCCAAGCTCATCTGCTTTGCGACCGACAGCTGTTGGAGTCATGCGGTTGCCTCTGCCGGCTTTTTTGTCCGGTTGAGTTCCGACTCCTAAAAGTTCTATATTGGGATCTTCATGCAATGCCAAAAGAGACGGTACTGCAATAATACTAGATCCCAGGAAGAAGACTTTTATTTTCCTGTCTGTCATAAAGTTGTAAATCTTTCCTAAATTATCCTTAAAATCACAAAATTAATGCGATTTTAATGCTATATAAACATAATTTGCCCTATAGGCGCCATTAACTCTAGCGATCCACTTAGGTTTTTTAAAGCTGGAAATTCACTCTTATTGATTTCATTTTCGGGATTTTTCACTATTTTAGCGAATTATTTATAAGGTTTATCCTTCTTTTGGAGAATTATGGCAAAAAATAGAGTAGCTCTAGCCTTTGGCTCAAACCTTGGAGATAGAGAAGGGAATATTTCTGAGGCATTGGATTATCTCCGGGAAGGTGGATTCGAAATTTCTTCAGTTTCTCAATCTATGGAATCAGCTCCAGTTGATTGTACTCCCGATTCAGGTATATTTTTAAATGGAGCATGTATAGGTTTTTGGAATGACTCCCCTGAAGAGCTTTTAGACTTTTGCCAAAAGATCGAGTTAATTATGGGACGGAAGGAAGAAAGAGAGATTAACAGCCCTAGACCTATTGACTTAGATATTTTACTTTTTGAAGATGAAGAAATAAATAGTTCATTTTTGAAGGTGCCGCATCCAAGAATGTTAGAAAGAGATTTTGTGATGCTACCATTAGATGAAGTTGCACCAGAATGGATAATACCAGGGAAAGATAAGTCAGTTCGTGAAATAGCGGAGGATTTTAAATGAGAATTTTTTTTGCTAGCTTTATACTTAGCCTTAGTATCTTAGCTCAAGATATGACTATTGAGCCAGAAGTTTTAAGGTCAAAACCAATTGAGCTGGATGGTATGTGGGATTCTGGGTGGTCAGGTGTTCGGAAAGTTTACAAAGTGACGCGAAAGGGCTTTGATTCTGTTATAAGCATACGTTGTATGATTAATCATGATACGATTTATTTCCTTTACGAATGGGATGATAAAACCTCAAATAGCCAGCATAAACCATGGAATTGGGATGAAAAGAGAAAAATGTATGTTGTTGGGGATAAAAGGGAGGACAGATTCATCATTCGCTGGGGAATAAATATTGATAGTGAAAGAATTAACAGTAGAAACGATTTGTGGTATTGGGGCTCTGTTAGAGCAAACCAGGGAAAAGCAGATGATCGTCATGAAACTTTAAGTAAAAACCCAATCCAAAGAGGTTTGGAGAAAAAAGACTTTGAAGGCACGCGTTATTATCTACAATCTCAACCAGATGTAGGAAAGAGGGCCTGGAGCACTGAATATAAGACAAAGCAGTTTTGGTTGAAAAGCAGGTATAAGCCGGAAATTTCTCAGAAAGATTTAGGTGAAAGTAGTGAAGAAAGTAAAGGTAAAAAGCCAGAGCCAAAAGGAAGCCGTGGTGATGTGATAGCTTTTGCTCGCTTTTCAGAAGTTAAAGATTTTCAGGGAAATGTGAAAGGTGGAAAGTGGACTATGGAAGTAGCCAGAAAGCTTAGTACTGGAAACTCAGATGATGTTGAGTTTAACTGGGGCATGGAATACTACTTCGATATATCCAAAGAAATGTATGAAAATGCTCATATTGTTCACAACATTGATCTAGTAGAGGACGAGTCTAAGGCAAGTGATGAATTTCCTCTTAAGTTAAAAATGCCAGAGAAACCCCTAGTACAATTAGACTTGGAAAAAGATAATATTTTCGATGAAAAGAATTAACTATACAGTTGCTCGCTTAGTTTCAATCACAGCTTATGCTCTTCTAGTTTTTGTTTTCTGTGCGATCATGATTGCTCAGCTTGAGAAAAATATTGAGCAGTCAGGCTTGATTCTTTCTTCTGCTAAAGAAAATAGTGAGAAACTGGAAAGTATAAGTTCGACTCATCATGAAGTAGTTTCATTAATACCATTTAAGGGCGGAATTACAGAAGAACAATTTCAACAAGCTGATAAAAAAATTGTTCAGATACTCGATGATATTCAAAATATAAATTATCCAAATTTGAAGGAGTTAAGGTCTTCTTATAATGCTTCTAGAATTCTAATAGAAGCACTCCGTGTGGAGTTTTTAGAGAATCCCTATTCCGAAGAAGCTCAAGAGTTATTAGAAGGAGCGCATTATAACTTAACCATTGGTATCAAAGAAGTCGTTAGAATTATGAATACTCGCACAGAAGAACTCCGAGCGGCGAATGAGGAATCCAATGAGCTATTTATCAATCTTAGAAAATACATGCTCAATTTTTGTATTGTAATAGGCGTAATATTACTTGGTTCAGCTATTTATTTGAATAGTCTCCTTAGACAACCTGTTAGAGAGTTAGCCAAAGCAGCAGATGAGATTCGCTCAGGAAACTTAGAATATACATTGGATGTTCGCGATATTCCTAGAGATGAGCTTGGTATGTTGATGAGAAACTTCAATGTTATGGCTCGAAGGTTGTCTCATACGGCAAGTCGTTTGGAGGATGCAAATAAAAACCTCAAAGAAGAAGCGGATGTATTGAATAATGTATCAAAGCAGAAAACTAAGTTTATCAGGCATTTAGGTCATGAATTAAGAGCCCCTCTAAGTTCAATTATTGGTTTTGCTGAACTGATGCTAGAAGGTTACTATGGTGACCTTACAGAAAAGCAAGAAGATTATTTAGCAAGGATTACGAGAAGCGCAAATCATCTACTGGCTCTAGTAAATGATCTCGTTGATCAAGCTAAAATGCAAGCGGGAACTCTAAGACTGGATTATGAAGAGTTTGAGATCGTTCCTTTTGTTCAAGAAATTTTCCACTCATTTGAAGCAAGTGCAGAAAAAGAAGGAATCACATTCCTTTTCAAACACGATAAAGTTCCAAATAAATCAATGATTAGTTTTGATGGTAAAAGAATTAGACAGGCAATTATTAACCTTATCAGTAATGCTCTTAAATTTACTCCAGACGGAGAAACAGTATTGCTTTCGATAAGAGTTAAAGAAAATAATCTGGTCGTGAATGTTACAGATACTGGAATTGGTATAGCAGAGGATGATTTAGAGGATATTTTCGTAGAATTTAAGCAAGCCGAAACACTTAAAACTTCTGAAGGAGCTGGCTTAGGATTACCACTCTCAAGGCAGTTAGTTATTATGCACGGTGGTGATATAACAGTAAAAAGTGAACTTGGTGAAGGCGCTTGCTTTTCGCTTGTAGTTCCACTTAAGAGACCTGCAGATATGCCAGATATCATGGAAACTTCCTACGATATTTTATAATTTTCTTGCCATAAATGTGTCAATGCTCTTAAATTCGTTTGCCTTTATTGGGTTTTTGATCATATTGCAGCAAAACTAAGGATTTATCAATTATGTCTCAAGAAGAAGATGTTTTAAGCAAATTAAGTAACATTATCGACCCTGATTTGGGAAGAGACATAGTTACACTCAATTTTATCAAAGACCTAAAGATAGATGGTGGGGCAGTTTCATTTGCAATTGAGCTAACGACACCCGCTTGTCCAGTTAAAGATGAATTCAAACGCCAGGCAGTTTCCCTTGTGAGTGAGCTTGCTTGGGTTGAGAATGTTGACGTAACAATGACAGCTCAATCGGCATCCCCAAAATCCAATGATAGCTTAAAAGGTTTAAGTGGTGTTAAAAACGTAATCGCTGTTTATTCATGTAAGGGTGGCGTTGGGAAATCCACTGTTGCTGTAAATCTTGCTTCTTCCTTAGCTAGAACTGGTGCTAAAGTTGGAATTTTTGATGCCGATGTTTATGGACCAAGTCTACCTAGCATGGTTTCGATTGAAGATACTGACATCTATCAACAAGATGGCATGCTCGTTCCTTTAGAGTACGAGAATATGAAAGTCATGTCATTTGGTTTTGTTAATAGTGAGCAAGAAGCTGCTATTATGCGTGGACCAATGGTAAGTCAGGTCATTAGTCAACTACTTGGAGGAGTCGGTTGGGGTGAACTAGACTATCTAGTAATTGACTTCCCTCCAGGAACTGGAGATATTCAATTAACTCTTCTTCAGACTGTTGAAGTAACTGCAGCAGTTATGGTAACAACTCCTCAAAATTTGAGTTTTATCGATGTTGTCAAAGGTATACAAATGTTCGATACACTGAAAGTTCCAATTGTCGGCTGTGTTGAAAATATGAGTTATTACGAATGCTGTGGTGAAAAGCATAAAATTTTTGGATCCGGTGCACTCAGAAGACTTCAGGAAATGTATGGTTTTAAAAATTCTTTTGAGATTCCAGTACTTCCAGCACTCTCAACTATGGGAGATACAGGTGTACCAGCAGTTATTGATGAGCCTTCGGGTTTGATTGCTAAAATTTATAGTGACATTAGTTCATCAGTAGTTAGAGAAATTAGTCGCTTAAAGTTTGGTCAAATTGCTAAGCCAGAAGTTGAGTATATTGAAGACAAAGGAATTAAGTTCAACTATGATGGTGAAGAAAAGTACATAGCACCTAAAACATTGCGAGCAGAATGCCGCTGCGCTTCATGTATAGATGAATTTACTGGTGAGCAAATACTTGACAAATCCAAAGTTCCTGAGAATATAAAGCCCACAAATATTCATCCAATGGGTAACTATGCTGTTTCCGTTATCTGGAGTGATGGCCATACTTCTTCAGTATACCCATACGAAGTACTAAAGAAGTTATAAATTCCCGAATTTTCGGAAAACTTTAAGGACGAAAATACAATAATATGTCTCTTGATGATAACATCTGGTATGCTGTAAATCAGACTAGAATTATAACAGAACCTAAACAGACGATTGAAACATTCGGTGTCACTAGAATTCGCTACTATATAGTAAGTGAGGTCATGGACCGCCCAAACCAGGTAAAAATTCATGAGGGCATCATTTCTTCTGAAAAACCTAGTATCATCACGCCGCAGCATTTCGCTCAGCAAGTTCTTGATGGATTTGGGGAAAAGGCCAGGGAATATGCTGACTGGTTATCACATAATGGTGAATTTATCAAAATTGTCCAATATGGGCTTCAGATAAAAAAAGAAGAAATTAAAGAAGAGACGGTTAGTGGAACTTTAGATGAAGTCATTGGAAGAGTGATGGACGCAGCTTCTAATTCAAGAGATATGAGCACTATTATCCAAGGTGTTGAAAATATGTGGGAAGTTTCCCTCATGAAGTTCATGGAATATTTCATCGCAAGGTCTGTAAATAAAAACTTCAATGAACTTCAAAGCCATCAGCAAGTATTGCAGGATCAAGCTGAGAAAGATGCTATTAATGCAATTGAAGATGAGTTTTACAACGCTAGAGGCCATAAGCAAAAAATTATAGACCTGGGCTCAAGGCTGCAAGATATGGGAATCTTTGCTAGATATGAAGATAGATTCTATGCCCTTTTAAGGGAATGCAGTTGAGTTTGAAAAATATTAAATAAAATCAATATTATTGAGCTAGGATGTTGCGTGTGTTATACTATGAATAAAGGAAATCTGAGAGTATTGAATGAAAATTAAAGCCCCGTCAAACAGACCAAAAACTCAAAGGGATATTAACACTTCGACAAGGACTAGGGCAACACAAAGAAGAGGAACAGCACAAAGAGGCGGTGGCAAGAAAGCTAAGAAGCAAGACAATACAAAAGTATTTATTGGTGTAGGAGTAGGTGCTTTCTTTTTATTATTTATTATCATTGCTGCAGCAGCTGGAGGAGATTCAGGAGAAGCTCCAGTAGACAAGGTTACATCTAGCGGTAAGAAAAAACAATTTAATTTACCAATGAATATTCGTCGCCAGATTTTTGCTGACTACGTCAAAGGCGAAAATAAAATTGAAGACGACGCGCAAGCTAAAACTACAGCAGACCGCTCCAAAGGTGCTGACATTCGTACTGAAGTAGAACGCCTTAAACAATCATTAAGAATAGAGCTTAGACAAAAGTGGCAAAAGAAGTACGACGGAGTGAATAGCTCATTCATTAAGAGAGTCATTAACGAAGGTATTGAGAAAAACTGGGGTTAAGACTTAAAATCAAACAAATTTCTAGAAAGAGAGCCATTGAGCTCTCTTTTTTTTGTCTTCTTATGGGATTTAATAGAACTAAGAATAGATTAAAACTATAAGATTTAATTCAATGGGTTTGATAATGAGTGAAGGCAAAGAAGAAATCATAATTGATGTTGATGATGGGGCGGAAAATTCTAATAATACAACTCCTCCAAAAGCGACTAAACAACTAGCACCTGTAACTAAGTTTTTTATCTGTATATTTTCGGCCTTGTTAATTTACCATTTTGTCTCAAGTTGGATGGCGAATGGGAAAATTAACAATCTTACTACACAAGTAGGAGACCTTAAGCTTGAGGTTCAAAAATTAACAGATAAGAACCAAAGCCTTGAAAAAAAGCTTAATGAAACCAAGACCAACTTAGATTTTGTAGATAAAGACCGCGTTACCAAAATAAACGAACTAGGTGAACTTAACAAAATCATTGAAACAATGAAGGAAAATATTCCCCAGGGAAGTAAACTTTTAGTTGAGAAGCTTGAAAAGAAAATCCAAGAGTGGGAAGCTTACCATAAAAGCTTAGAGGAAACTTTGAAAACTAGGCCAAATAAATAAATATGTCCTTTAATTTTGCAACAGGTTTTAGTCTGTGTTACGGGAAAATACCTCTTGATAGAGATATGGTTGAAACTGTTTTGTTTAGCGAAATTGACCGTTTTGAGATTAGTGGGGAGATGTTTGAGTCGGACGAGTTTGCAGAGATTTACAAAAAGTTTTTTCTCCTTGGGAAGAAAATATTTTCTATTCATGAAATACTTCCTATAAATATTTCACGTAACTGGTCTAGTTCTCCAGATAATATCAAAAAGGACTTAGTTAATCATTTACTTGAAAAAGTTAGATTAGCTTCCGACAAAGGAGTGGAATTCTTTCGAATTGACTTAGCCTTAGACTCAATTAAAGCGGGTTTCGAAGTTCAAGAGTTAAATGTTAGGTCGGCACTTTTAACTCCTGTATTAGCAGAAGCTGAACAATGTGGAATCACTCTTTGTCATCCTCTGAGATTCCCCAAAGCTTATCCTAAAAGTCAGGAGTGGCGTTTTGGAACTATGCTAATAAGTTCTCTGCTACATAAAAATTTCAAGATTGAAGTAGATGCCTTTCCGGCAGAAGTTTCTGAATCAAAGCTTCACAATCTTATGAAAAAACTTTTTTATTATCCTGAAGTAATTCGTTTGCGGTATGAGCCTGCAATGGATGGGGGCATTGCTTATGAGCAGTTTAAAGCTTGGATGGACTCTCTAAGAGGGCAGGGTTTTAAGGGGACTATTATTTTTTCACCAGTTTTTGATTCCTTAGAATCTCTTCAAATAGAACTTGAAAAGGTTAATAATTTAATTGCACAATATAAATCTTCTGAAAACGAAGAAACAGAAGAAGATGAGTAGTAGCTCAATCACTTAAAAACAAAGGGTAAAATTTTTTGGGCTAAGTGTCAAAATTCATTTTTTCACTTGTATCACCAAAGCGTTTATTATTCATGGAGTATTTATGTTCAGGTTAGTTTTATTGTTATTTCTACCTTTTTGTGTACTGACAGCGGAAGAGACTTCTACAGAAAAGTATTAGTTGTCTCCTTACACTGTAGGCCTTATTAATGGTTGTGAAGATTTAAGTAAATCCCCATTATCAATAGCTGCAAAAATGAAAACATTCGGCTTTTCATGGGAGACAGTTAAAGAGGCAAATCCTAAAGTAGATTGGAACGATTTAAAAACAGGGCAAAAAATCAATGTGCCATCTAAGAATTAAGAATTCCTAAGAGACTAACTAGTGCAGTCTCTACTCTTAAGATCCAATTGCCGACAGTTATGCCTTGGGCATTAGCTTGCTTTAAGGCATCTAATTCATTAGAGGAAAAACCACCTTCTGGGCCAATCCAAAGTGAAATGTCGCCGGATTTTTCGATCGAATCACTAGGAATAGCCTCAGCTGGAACAGCGCCATAATATTTTGGGAAAGGGCATGCTCCAAGCGCATCTGCAAACTTAGTTAGACCGTTTACTCGTGGGAAATGAGGGTTACCAGATTGTTTAGCTCCAGTTATAATTTCGTTTTCGAATGCACCTTTCTTTTCCTTGGGCTTTGAAACAGAAAATTCACAATCAATCAGATTAATTGACCAGACTCCTAGTTCTACACATTGTTTAATTAGTGGAGACATTATGTTATGTCGAGGAGGAGCTAAGTAAATGTGAATCTTAAGGGCAGGTTCTTCAGAGATCTTTCTTTCTGAAATAGTGCAACAAACTTTTTTGGGATTGTTATCACTAACTTTGGCTTTACAGATTAAGCCTTGCCCATCCAATAATTCTATTTCATCACCAATCTGAATTCTAAAAGCTTTTGAAAGGTGTGTAGACTCTTCGCGGCTCAATATTATTGAATTATTTTCACTAATTTCTGAATGATAAAAGTAGGGCATGGAATTAATTCTTATTAAATGTGAGTTTTAATGATGCTTTTCGAAAGTTTTTCAAACTCTTTCAATAGCTTGTTTAATTTCGTTTTAGTATCCGCCTCAGCTTGTATGCGTAAGAAAGGTTCTGTATTGGAAGGTCGAATAATAATCCATTTATCATACCAATCAATTTTAACGCCATCTATCAAAGTCGGATTTTTATCATGAAATTGATTTTTTAGTTTTGATATAACAAAGTTTGCTTCTTCAGAGCTTGCTGGAATTTTGACAGAACCAAAATAGTACTTTGGTAAATTCTTAACGATTTTACTGATACTTTCTTTGCCTAAAAGTAACTCTAAAATCAAAGCCATTCCTGAAAAACTATCTCTGCAAGGATGAACTCTTGGCCAGATTACTCCACCATTAGCTTCTCCTCCGATGATTGAGTTATTTTCTAGCATTTTTGTGCTTACGTTTATTTCACCGATTCTGGTGAATTCGATAGGGCAATTGTATTTCTTACAGATATCACTAATTAGTCTGCTTGTAGCTAAGCTAACGGTAACCGGGCCTTGTTGAGCTTGTACTTGTTTTAGAGCTGTTAAAGCTAACGAGTAATTTTCATTTAATGCTTGTCCCTCTTCATCAATTATTACTAAGCGGTCAGCATCAGGGTCTTGAGCAAAGCCAACATCACATTTATTTTCTATTACTAGCTTAGAAAGTTCACTTAAAGATTCTGGTGTTGGTTCTAGGTTTCTGTTGAATGATCCATCAAAATTGGTATTTACTGAGAATACTTCACAACCAAGTTTCTCCAAAAAATTCACGGTAAAAGGAGCTCCAGCGCCACTTCCACAATCAACCGCAACTTTGATTTTTCTTTTCTTTAAAGCTACCAGGTTTATGTTTTGAAGAATTTTTT
>Ga0075480_10002065_pt1 | contig 12869 bp, 13 predicted proteins | sample DEB08_DNA_7_FD_81590 | JGI IMG/M metagenome (GOLD analysis project Ga0075480, IMG submission 81590) | Aqueous microbial communities from the Delaware River and Bay under freshwater to marine salinity gradient to study organic matter... | ecosystem: Environmental > Aquatic > Marine > Coastal ... | reverse complement strand
ATTAATCCCTTAATTCAACGAAATTTCCCTCTAGATAACCTCTACATTACTATAAAGAAAAAATCTGAGCAAAGAAAAGCCGACACAAAATTGTATCGGCTTTGAAAGATTTATTTGTCGTCTAATTAATTTTTTAGACTGACACTGTGAGTTATGTTTACTGAGTTCTGTAACATTTTCACTACTGAACAGTACTTCTCAACTGAAAGGTCTGCAGCTTTTTGAAGTTTCTTTTCGCTCACATCTCCAGATACTTCAAAGTGCATATGAATATCAGAATAAACGGCTGGAACCTCATCAACGCGAGTTCCTTTAACAGTCACTTCAATATCTTCTGGATTTTGACGTTGCTTACCAAGAATAAGTAGTAAATCCATTGACGAACAACCTGCTAAACCCATTAGAACCATTTCCATTGGGCGCACGCCTTTATCTTCTCCTCCAAGTGAAGGAGGGCCATCAATCATAGCAACTTGACCGCCGCTGTTTGTTGCTTCAAAATTGCAACCAGCAACTCTTTTTAGCTTAATTTCAACTTCAGCCATTATTCAGCCTCAAAACCAAAAGCTACAAGATCATTAAAACCTTCACCTAAAGCGATGACTTCTTCAAAACCCATTTCTTCAAGGATTGGTTTTGCTCTAAGCACTCTTTGTCCGCTACGGCAGTGAATATAAGTTTTCACTTCCGGCTCAGCATCATCTGGTTCTTGATACCCTTCAAGCTGTGAAAGTGGAACAAAAACAGCTTGCTTAAGATGGCCATCTTGCCATTCATTGAATTCACGAACATCAAGTAGTTGTGCTGTACCATCAGCCAATTCTTGCTTTAAAGTTTCTAAATGTTCCATAATAGCCTCAAATAATTACTTCTTATCAAATAAATCTGTAGATAAATATTTATCACCACGGTCTGGAATTATAACAACGATAACTCCTTCTTCCAGCTCTTCTGAAAGACGTAGGGCTGCTGCGACAGCACCCCCTGCACTCATTCCGCAAAATATTCCTTCTTGTGAACATAAAGCTCGAGTTGCTTCTTCAGCTTCATCTTGACTTACATCGATGACTCGATCAACTCGTTCTTCTTCAAATACTGCTGGGAGATACTCTTTAGGCCAACGGCGAATTCCAGGAATACATGCTCCAGATGAAGGCTGAACTCCTACAATCTGAACATCTTCACTTTGCTCTTTAAGGTATTTTGAAACCCCCATGATAGTTCCAGTTGTCCCCATTGAAGAAACAAAATGAGTTATACAACCATCGGTATCACGCCAAATTTCTGGACCTGTTGACTTATAATGAGCTAAAGGATTGTCTGGATTACCAAACTGATTAAGCATAATGCAACCACCTTTCTCAACTTGCTCACGAGCATAATCGATAGCACCTTCCATAGAACATCCAGCTTCAGTTAGAGTTACCTTCGCACCATAAGCTTCCATGATCATAACTCGTTCTTTAGTTGCACTGGCTGGCATTACAAGTTCCATCTCATAGCCCTTAGAAAGAGCTATCATTGCTAGAGCAATACCTGTATTCCCACTGGTTGGCTCAATAATTCTTACACCAGGTTTTAACTCGCCACGTTCTTCTGCACCCTGAATCATTGAAAGTGCAGCTCTGTCCTTCACACTACCGCCAGGGTTTGTACCTTCTAGCTTAACAAAAAATTTGACTTTTGGGTTAGTACACAACTTCTCCAATCGCACCATTGGAGTATTACCAACCAGATCAGTTAACTTCATAAGTTTTCCCGGAAATTCCTGATTATTTTGCATTGAATATATAGTAGGTTTTTGGTGTGAACACCCCCAATCTAAATTATGACCTTTATTTTCAATGACATCGAGTAAATGAATAATAAATAAATACAGTTGTAAAATTCTTTTTTATTCTGATATTAAAAAAGACCAAGAAGGGATAAACGTTAATGGCCTCTGAACTCATCATACTCTTACTTATCGCTGGAATAGCCTGTGTCGCTTTGGAAATTTATCTTCCTGGTGGATTCATGGGAATCGTTGGGGCCGGAATTGTTGTTTGGGCCACTGTAGAAGCTTATAAAAAGGATACCGACTTTGGGACAATGCTTCTAATTACAGGCATTGGCGGATCTGTAGCAGCATCCTGGTTTAGTTTTAAATACCTCAGTAAAACCAAAGAAGGCCAAAAAGCTTTATTAATGGAAGCAAATATAGAATTGCCTGAAGACAAACATGCAGAACTTGATGGCAAAGAAGGTTTAACTCTCACTGATATGCACCCCTCTGGAATTATTGAAATTGAGGGTGAGCGATATGACGCAGCAAGTAAAGGCGAATACATCGAAAAAGATTCAAAGATTAAGGTAATCAGCATAGAAGCTGACAATATATATATAAGAGAAATTTCTCAAAGCAAAGAAAATAACGAGGAGAGTCATTCATGATTACTATTTTGGCAGCCAATACTCAAAGTTGGGGTTGGACCGTAGGTATCGCAATTGCTGGATTAGTTCTGCTGGCAATCTTCATTTTTAGCTTAAACTTCTTAAGCCTTTTTATACAAAGTTGGTCTTCAGGTGCATACATAAGCCCAATGAACCTCATCTTCATGAGATTAAGAAATATCAACCCTCGCCTTATTGTTCAGGCCTACATTCAAGTAGTAAGAGCTAAACTGCCGAATATCGATACAGATACACTAGAAACACATTACCTAGCAGGCGGAGATGTTATCAATGTAATCAATGCCTTGATCGCCGCAAAAAATGCAAAAATTGATCTTGACTTTAATAAAGCTGCAGCAATCGACCTAGCAGGACGTGATGTTTGTGAAGCAGTTAGAACAAGTGTTAACCCTAAGGTAATTGATTGCCCTAACCCGACTTCAGGTAGACAAACAATCGATGCCGTAGCGAAAGATGGTATTCAGCTTAGAGCTAAAGCCCGTGTTACAGTGAAAGCAGACATCGATAAACTAATAGGTGGTGCGATTGAAGAAACAATCATTGCTCGTGTTGGTGAAGGCATTGTAACAACTATTGGTTCTGCTACCAGCCACAAAGAGGTTCTTGAAAATCCAGACTCCATTTCCAAAAGGGTTTTAAGTAAAGGTTTGGATAGCGGTACAGCTTTCCAGATCTTATCAATCGATATTGCCGATGTAGATGTAGGTGAAAATATTGGCGCTCGTCTACAAGCTGACCAAGCGGAAGCTGACAAACAAATAGCTCAAGCAAAAGCTGAAATGCGTCGTGCAGCGGCAGTAGCCTTAGAGCAAGAAATGCAGGCCAAGGTTCAAGAAATGCAAGCTAAAGTAATTGAGTCAGAAGCTGAAGTCCCTCTTGCAATGGCTGCTTCTTTCAGAGACGGAAATCTTGGTATCCTCGATTATTATAGAATGGAAAATGTCAAAGCTGATACAGCTATGAGACAAAGTATTTCTGGCGAAAGCGATACTCCATAGGTTAAAGATGAGCCAAGTTATTGATAACATAGGCCTGATCATTTTTGTTGCTGTAATTGTTCTGAGTTTTGTCTTCAATGTTCTTGGGGCAAAATTAAAGGAAGCCGCAGCGAGAGCAGAACGCTCGAGAGATTATCAAAAAAAGCCTCAAAAATTTAATCCATTTGGTGGCGAAAGTCCTGAAGAATTTTTCGATAGAATTAGGCAAGAAGATAAACCATCGCCTAAACTAAAACTTAACGAAAAACACCGAAATCAAAAAAACACACTCGTTGAAGAAAGTCAAAATTTACCTTTTTCAAATATTAAGGAAATTGAGAATATCGTGGACACCCCAGCAAAAACTATCGTTAAAAAAGCGCGGATTAAGCACAATAAAATAGATATAACAGATAAGAAGGCTTTACGTAAGGCTATTATTATCAATGAAGTACTCAATCCTCCTAAGGCTTACGATCTCTGATCAAAGGTTATACTCTCATTTTCAATACTTTAAGCTTTTATATAAGTTAAAAAAATACCGAATTAAACCCCATTAATAATTCCTTAAAAAATCGATTATTATTTGTTGAAATATGGTCTGACGAATGTATTATTGGGCCGGTTGTCCGAATAGTCTTGAACTCTAACTAATCTAAGGAATTTAAATTGAAACCGATTTTCCCAAAGGGGATTGACGATCTTAAACCTGTTATTTTTTTAACAGGTGTAATTTCAGCAATTGGTATAATCCTTATTTTTAATTTTTATTTTACCGATGCACATCTCTCCGTAGGTTATAAACCTGATCAGCCAATACCATTTTCACATAGGCTACATGCCGGAGAAATGGGAATCGATTGTCGTTACTGTCACGCAAATGTAGAGAAATCTCCACATGCAACAGTACCTCCATCACAAGTTTGTATGAACTGTCACTCTCAAGTAAAGAAAGACAGTCCTGCGCTTAAACCTTTATTTGATAGCTACAGCAAGTTCTTAGAAAAGAAGACTACTGTTGCTGGCGATAAGGTGGAAGACGTCAAATTTGAGAATACCGATTATAAAGACCCAATCGAATGGGTTAGAATTCACAATGTTCCAGACTATGCCTTTTTTGATCATAGTGCACACGTAAATGCCAACGTTGGTTGTGTTGAGTGTCACGGCAGAGTTGATCAAATGATCGAAGTAAAGCAGGTTAAACCTCTTACTATGTTCTGGTGTCTTGACTGTCACAGAAACTACGAAGACCATGTCCGCCCGGAGCACGTATCAGTCACTGATATGCACTGGAACTGGGACAATGAAAAGTCAGTTAAGGCAGAAGAATTCAAGAAAGCTTTAAAAGAAAGTAAAAAACTTAACCCTCCAGAGGAATGCAGCGCATGTCACCGTTAAACGACAAAAAGCAAAACGGGAGAACGTACTGGCGCAGCCTAGATGAACTAGAAGGATCTGCGGAATTTAAAGAATACGTTCACAGAGAATTCCCTGAAGGTGCATCAGAACTAAGTGACCCTTTTTCCCGTCGTGGATTTATGAAAGCAATGGCTGCAAGTTTTGCTCTTGCAGGTGGTCTCGTTGGATGTAGACGTCCTGAAGAGAAAATTTTGCCATATACTGATGCTCCAGAAGATGTAATTCCTGGAAAATCTTTCAACATTGCTACTTCAGCTCCAAGAAGTCGTGGTTCACTCGGATTACTCGTAAGAAGTAACGAAGGCCGCCCTACTAAAATTGAAGGTTTACCAAACCACCCTGCTAATAATGGTTCAACTGACTCTCTAGCTCAGGCAGACCTATTAGACCTATATAATCCATTCAGACAAAAATCTGTTAAGATCAACGGTGGTGAAGCAAGTTTTAAAGATGGAATGAACAACGATTTCCGTCTATCTTCTAGAAAGAAAATGAAAGAGCTTGAAGTAAAAATTGCTGAACTAATCAAACTTTACAAAGCAAACACTGGTGACAAACTAGCTTTCCTTTCTACACCTGTTACTTCTCCAACACAACTTAAAATGATGGACGAAGTTAAGAAAGCTTTCCCAAGTGCAAAATGGTACAGTTGGGAAGCAATCAACGACGACAATTCCGCTACAGCAGTAAAACACTTTACTGGAACTGCTGGACAAGGATTCGACAATCAAGTTATCTACGATCTTAGTAAAGCAAGTAAGATTCTAGCACTGGACAGCGACTTCATGATGAATGAGCGCAACTCAGTTAAAATGCTTCAGGATTATGCTGATAGACGTAGAATTTACCGCGATGAGAAAGGCGACTACTCAGACAAAATGTCAACAAGGCTCTATGCAGTTGAAAGTGCTTTCACTGTTACGGGTTCAAACGCTGACCACAGACTTCGCCTTAAATCTAGCAAAATTACAGATTTCATCTTTGCACTAGCTAAGAAAATTGCTGCTAAAACTCAGCCAAACGCTGAAATTAAAGCAATTCTTCAAGGATTTAACTCAACTGAAAAATTCGCTGACAGATACAATTCTACAGTATCTGGTGCTGAATACTTAGATGCAGTTGCTGAAGATCTAATCGCTGGTGGTAAAGACTCAGTTATTATTGTTGGTGAAAGGCAGCCTGCTACTGTTCACCTAATGGCTTTGATTATTAATCAACTATTAGGCAGCATCGGCAACACTGTTAATTTCACTGTAAAAGCAGCTAAAACTGTAACTTACACACAAGATAACTTTGCAAGCCAATCAATCAGCCGCCTATCAACTGATTTAAATAGCAAAGCAATCGATACGCTTGTTATTTTAGACGGCAACCCAGTATATGATGCTCCGGCTGACACGAATCTGGCTGAAAAAATTAAGAATGCAAAAGAAGTAATTACTCTTTCACTCTTCCCAAATGAAACTACAGAAGCATCAACGATTGTAGTTCCAAAAAGCCACTACTTAGAGAGCTGGGGAGATACAAGAGCTTACGATGGTACGATCTCATTCATCCAACCATTAATTGCTCCTTTATTCAGCAGCTTAACTGCAACTGAGCTACTAGCTAAGTTTGTAGGTAAAGCAAATGCTAAATCATACGATCTAGTTAAAGAAAACTACAAAGGTAGTGACTTCAATGCTGACCTTCAGAAAGGCTTCATTTCAGACACTGCTTTCAAACCAATTGCTGTAAATCCAAATTGGGGTGAGATTGCTCACAACCTTAAGAGTGCTACTCCAAGTGCTGACAACAACAAGTTCGAACTTGTTTTTGCTCCAGACTACAGCACTTACGATGGTAGTTACAGCAACAACGGTTGGATGCACGAACTTCCAGACCCAATCACTAAACTGACTTGGGACAACGCAGCATTAATCTCTTACGCTACTGCAAAAGCTAAAGACCTTAAAAACAGAGACATGGTTTCAATCAAAGCTGCTAACGGTGCTTCAATTGAAGTTCCTGTTTGGGTTGTTCCTGGTATGCCAGATAACACAGTACAGCTTAGCCTAGGTTATGGTCGTACTGCAGTTGGTGAGAAGAGCGATAGCAGAGAATACGTAGTTTTCACTGAAAATGGTTTTAATGCTTATCCTTTAAGAAGCACAGATCACTCAGGTTTCACAACTTGTGAATTCTCTAAACTTTCTGGCAAAACTTATGATCTAGTAACTACTCAAGATCACTGGGCCATGGAAGATCGCGACCTGGTTAAAGAAGTTTCTCTTAAGGATTTTGACGACAATTTCACAAAGACAGTAAAAGAAAAGTTAGCTGACAAGTACCACACTCGTTCAACTGACAAACTTTACGTCGATAGAAAAGAATTTAGCGAATCTAAATATCAATGGGCTATGGTCATCGACCTTAACTCATGTGTAGGCTGTGGTGCTTGTACTGTTGCTTGCCAAGCGGAAAACAATATTCCGGTAGTTGGTAAAGAACGAGTATCTGAAGGCCGTGAAATGCACTGGATTCGCATGGACCGTTACTTCTACAGCGGACCGGACTCTGAAGTTCACAGCTGGTACGGTGAAGGTGATACATACGGTAAATATGGTAAGAAGAAAGGTACTCCGGCAAATACTGAAGATCTACACGACCTTGAGGTAGGAGCTCTACATCAGCCAATACCATGTATGCAGTGTGAAGAAGCACCATGTGAGCAGGTTTGTCCTGTTGCTGCAACACAGCACAGTCCTGAAGGTCTGAACGACATGGTTTATAACCGTTGTATCGGTACACGTTACTGTTTAAATAACTGTCCATACAAAGTAAGACGTTTTAACTACTTTAACTTCCAGGAAGATCTCAAGAAGAAGACTTTCGAAGTTAACAAAATGGTTCACAACCCGAGCGTTTCAGTTCGTTCTCGCGGTGTGATGGAAAAATGTACTTACTGTGTACAGAGAATTAACGAAGCTAAAATTGATGCTAAAGTCAGAAAAGATGAAAACATCATCAATTCTTTCACTACGGCTTGTGCTCAAGTTTGTCCGACTAAGGCTATCACTTTTGGTAATAAAAACGATGAGAAAACAGAAGTTTCCAAGATGCGCAAAGAAAGCCGTCAGTATACTCTTCTTCCTCATCTGAACGTAAGGCCTAGAACAAGTTTCTTAGGTAAAGTGACAGATCAAAATGATAAACTTGTTTCAGGGAGAGGTTAACACTTATGAGTGATACAGCTTTAGATCCCTTTGCAGATAACCCGAAGAAGCGTACAGCTCTAGTTCAAGGTGGACTAAACTTCGGTCAAGTTACAGAAAAAGTCTGTAATGTTATCGAAGGTAAATTCGGTAGAGTTTGGTGGATGTGCCTAGGCGTTTCTCTATCCATGCTCGGGCTGCTCGGTATTTCAATCGGTTACCTCATCTGGGAAGGTGTTGGTATTTGGGGTGTAAATAACCCAGTCGGTTGGGGATGGGCAATCGTTAACTTCGTATTCTGGGTTGGTATTGGTCACGCCGGTACTCTTATCTCAGCAATCCTTTTCCTTCTTCGCCAAAACTGGAGAACTGGTGTTAACCGTTTTGCCGAAGCAATGACATTAATGGCCGTTGCATGTGCAGGTATTTTCCCTGGTATTCACATTGGACGTGTTTGGGCAGCATACTGGATGTTCCCACTTCCAAACCAGATGGGACTTTGGCCTAACTTCCGCAGTCCACTTCTTTGGGACATGTTCGCGGTAAGTACATACGCAACAGTTTCACTTCTTTTCTGGTATGTAGGTCTAATTCCTGACCTGGCTACAGCTCGTGACCGTGCTACTAGCAAAATCAGAAAAATTGTTTACGGAATCTTCTCTCTAGGATGGACTGGTGCAAACAGACACTGGCAGTCATATGAAAGAGCATATGCAACACTAGCTGCACTTGCTACTCCACTTGTACTTTCTGTACATACAATCGTTTCATTTGACTTCGCAGTTGCAAACCTTCCTGGATGGCATACAACAATCTTCCCACCTTACTTCGTTGCAGGTGCGGTTTTCTCAGGATTCGCCATGGTGATCTCGCTCCTGGTGCCGATTCGAAAGATATTCGGGCTCGAAGAGATAATAACCATGCGACATTTGGAGAATATGAACAAAATCATACTCGCCACGGGTACCATGGTAGGATACGCTTACGGTATGGAATTCTTCATAGCCTGGTACTCGGGAGTTGAACTGGAAACATTCGCATTCGTTAACCGTGCCTTTGGTTCTCCATTCGGATGGGCTTACTGGATCATGGTCGCATGTAACGTAATTACTCCTCAGTTATTCTGGTTCAAGAAAATACGTACAAGTATAACCATGATGTTCATACTTTCGATATTCGTCAACATTGGTATGTGGTTCGAACGTTTCGTTATTACCATGACTCTCCACCGAGACTTCATGCCATCAAGTTGGGCTGAGTATCATCCAACATTCTGGGACGTTTCAACTTTCATCGGCAGTTGGGGATTATTCCTCACACTTCTACTACTCTTCATAAGGTTTGTACCTATGATCGCAATAGCAGAGGTTAAAATAGTCATGCCTGAATCTGATCCACACCATGGGGAGGAACACTAATGGCTCACGAAAAAGTAAAAAAAGTTGTTGAAGAGAAACCATATGGTATCGTTGGTCAATACTCTACTCCAAAAGATGTTTACCATGCAGCTGAAAATTTCAGAGATGCAGGTTTCAAGAACTTTGAAGTTTATACACCATTCCCAATTCACGGTATGGACCAGGCAATGGGAATCAAACCAACTAAACTTCCATGGATCATTCTTCTATGTGGAATTACAGGTTTAACAATTGGTATCTGTCTTTCGACATGGGCAAGTAGTGAAACATGGCTATTTGGAATCGAAGGTGGTTACAAAATGATCATCTCTGGTAAGCCTGATGGATTTGATGGTATTTACGAATTCATTCCAGTTATTTTTGAAACGACAATCTTGTTATCAGCATTTGGAGCAGTTTTTGGTATGATCGCCCTTAACGGTTTACCAAAACTCTACAACCCACTGTTCAAACATGATCCATTTGTCAAAGTAACTGATGATGGCTTTTTCATTGCAGTTGAATGTAAAGATCCTCTTTATGATGATAAAAAAGTTAAAGAAATTTTTGAAAAGAGCGGAGGCACAAATGTCACTGAAATTACAGACTAAGCTTGCTATAACAGCTCTTATAGCCGCTCTGTTTTTCGGCTGTCGCGGTAGCGAGTCTAAAAAGCCTCCTATCCACCTGAATCCAAACATGGACCTTCAGGAAAAGTATAAAGCTCAAGAAGAAAGTAAATTCTTCGCTGACGGTAGAACAATGAGACCGATCGAAGAAGGAGTTATTCCTTACGGCGATCAGTATCAACTAAGCAGCCCTGATCCAGACTTCCTAAAAGCTGATAAAGCTTTCTATGAAGGTCTAGACAAAGATGGCAAGCCTGTAACAGTTGTTCCTTCTGCTGAAAAGCTTGGATTTAAATCTGATAAAGAAATGCTCAAAAGAGGCCAAGAGCGTTACGACATTTACTGTGCACCTTGTCACGGAACTGTTGGTGATGGAAAAGGAGCTGTTGCTCTAAGAGGTTTTCCTAACGTTATTAGTCTTATTGATCCACAAGCAAAAAAATCTCATGGTCAGGTTTACAGAGCTATCCTAGTTGGTGGTCCTGGTAAAATCATGCCTTCTTATGCTTACCAGATCAATGTTCAAGACAGATGGGCTGTTACAGCTTATGTCGAGCTTCTAAGTAAAACGGCACAGAGCCCTGAGTTCTTAAAAGCTGTTGAAACTCAAAAAGAGAAGAAATAACAGATGGCACACGGAAATACATACGATCAAGAAAGTGTAAAAGCTCCTGGTAGTAAGTGGGGCGGCCTCTCAATAGCTCTGTTCGTTATCGGTGCAGGTATTACAGCTGGTGGATGGTTCATGGGTGGTGAAGAAGCAAGTAGCCACAATATGCACTCTTACTTAACTTCTTTCATGTTTTACCTAAGTATTGCACTAGGTGGACTATTCTTCACAATGCTTCAACACTTAGTTAGAGCTGGATGGAGTGTAACAGTACGCCGTATTGCTGAAGGTTTCATGAAGAACATAGTTCTAATGCTTCTACTATTTATCCCTATTTTGCTAAATATCGGCAACATCTTTGCTTGGGCTGATGATGGTGGTCATGGTCACAAAGGTGAAGTTAAAGAACAAAAAGCTGACAAGTCTACAAAAGCTGATGAACAAAAAGCTGGTGGTGGTGCTGAACTACACACTGGTAGAATTGATAAAGTAGATGATGAAAAATTAGCACATCACTTACATCACGTTCTAGAACATAAACAAGGTTACTTAGCTCCTGGATTCTTCAAAATCAGAGCTGGTATCTACTTTGCAATATGGATCATTCTAGCATTAATCATGTTCAAGAGATCTACTGCTCAAGATGAGCACGGTGATGCAGCAGCAACAGTAACATCTGGTAAAATTGCAGCGGGAGCTATGCCTTTCTTTGCATTATCAGTTACATTTGCAGCATTTGACTGGATGATGTCACTGGATTATGCCTGGTTCTCAACAATCTTTGGTGTTATCTACTTCGCTAGTGGATTCATCGGTGTTATGGCTTCCATGATCATTGCGATCTTTATTCTTCAAAAGCGTGGCTACATGAAAGGAGCAGTAAACGTAGAACACTTCCACGATATGGGTAAGTTCATGTTTGCTTTCATCATCTTCTGGGCTTACGTCTCATTCTCACAGTTTATTCTAATCCGTTATCCAAGTATTCCAGAAGAAACTATCTGGTATATGCACCGTTGGGTTACTCCTGAAAGTGCAGGTTGGAGTAAGTGGTCAATTGCACTAGTGCTTGTTCACTTCATTCTTCCATTCGCACTTCTACTATCCAGACATGTAAAGAGAAATATCGTTACATGTACATTGATGGCAGCTTGGATGCTTGTTGCGAGTTATGTTCACTTTTACTGGTTAATCATGCCAACTCTAGAATTCCCATTAAAGACTCTACCTAACTTCGGTCTGAATGACATTCTGATCGTAGCTGGAATGGGACTAGTATTTGTTGGCGGTTTCCTCTTCAACCTGAAAAACGTAAATCTTATCCCAGTGAAAGATCCGCGTTTGGATGAAGCTCTTAACTTTACCAACTATTAAGGATTGAAGTATGTCACATCCTACAAAAGAAATAAAGCTTAGCGAAGAAGATAATCCGAACACAACGGCTATCTACGTTATTATCATACTTTGTCTTGCCGGTCTAGCAGTTACTTTCTGGGGACTAGCTGAGTACAAAGGATACTTAGAGAACAAAAGAATGAATAAAATTCAAACTCTTGAGTTCGAACAAAGAAAACAGTTAGAGAACGCTGAAAAGCCTCTCACTGAAGTAATTAATAAAGCTATCGAAGCTAAATAGGAATTTTAAGTAAATGATTCGTCTCTGGACCATAGTTTTAATCATCACGGGTTTATGCTCTGCTAATGCGCAGATCTTAGACAAGCCTGTTGCTGGTGATTTTGAACCTATGACTCCTACTAAGTATACAGATGGAATCACCAACCCTTCAGAATCGATTTTGAACACTGAAATCCCAACAGATATCACATTCAAAGATTCTACTGGTAAAGATATATCAATGGATACACTTCTTAAGTCTGAGAAGCCTTCATTACTCTGTATCATGTACATGGGTTGTCGTTCAACCTGTGGTCCATTAATGAGCTACATTTACGATAAAATAAAAGATCTTAACATAAAACCAGGCAAAGACTACAATCTTGTTTTTGTAAGTATGGAGCCTAAAGAAGGTCCAGAACTGGCTAAAGGTAAAAAAGCTAACTACTTGAAAGAGTATTCTTATACAAGTGGTGAAGGCCAATATTACCTAACTGGTTCTAAAGACTCAATTGCTAGACTTACTAAGTCTCTAGATTTTAAATTTAGAGCTATTGAAGAAATTGGTGAT
>Ga0075480_10002063_pt1 | contig 12873 bp, 11 predicted proteins | sample DEB08_DNA_7_FD_81590 | JGI IMG/M metagenome (GOLD analysis project Ga0075480, IMG submission 81590) | Aqueous microbial communities from the Delaware River and Bay under freshwater to marine salinity gradient to study organic matter... | ecosystem: Environmental > Aquatic > Marine > Coastal ... | reverse complement strand
TGGTCACGGCGCTGCAGGCCGAGGGACATCGTGTCGCCATGGTGGGTGATGGGGTGAACGACGCCGCGGCCCTTGCGGCTGCGGATCTCGGCATCGCGATGGGTGGGGGAGCGGCAGCAGCAACGGAGGCAAGTGATCTGACGCTGGCGCGCGAAGATCTCATCGCCGCGGTCGATGCGATCCGGCTGTCTCGTCGCACCCTGCGCACGATTCAGGGAAACCTGTTCTGGGCGTTCGCCTACAACGTGGCGATGATCCCGCTTGCAGCCGTGGGATTGCTCAATCCATTGCTCGCGGGCGCGGCGATGGCGTTTTCGAGTGTGTTCGTCGTGGCGAATTCGCTCCGGCTGCGCCGCTTCGCGTCGATCGGCTGAGGCGCGCCCGTCCAATGCGCTGAATCACACCGCCAGATCGCGGCGATCGAAGGCCCACACCCCGACGCCTACGAGCACGGCGGTAATCCCCAGCGGCATCGCAAGGGACAGCCACGTCGGTGCGTTCACGAGTGGATTGGGCTCCAGAAACCAGTACCAGGGTGAGACCACACGCATCCACTCCAGCGGATCGGCGAGCGCGGCGAGGACTTGGCCGAGGAATCCGATGACGGCCGCGACGGAGGCGGCGGCGATGGCCCATCCCGAACGCCCGGTGGCGGCACCGACGGCGAAGGCGACACCTGTGTAGAGCATCACCATGGCCCACATCGTCAGGCCCGCGGCCCAGATACCCCACCATGGCAGGTCTGTGGTGAGGCCGAGGGCAGGTGAGATAGCGGCCAGCGCGAGAGTGGAGATGATCGTGACGATGAGGGTGAGCACGGCGACACCGAGGAAGCGCTCGAGGGCGACTGATCGTCGGCGGACCGGCGCAGCCAGGGTCGCCTCCAGGGTTCCGTCGCGTTCGGCCCCCGCAATCGTCCATGCTGCCGCGCCGATGCCCATGATGAGTAGCACGATCGGGTAGACGTTGGAGTAGAGCTGACTGGTGAGGTAGCCCTCCGGACTGGAAATCGAGGCGCCCGCAAGCCCGAAGGCCTCCATGAAGCCCTCGGGGAAGGACTCCAGATAGGCGTCGAGTTCGTCGCCAGTGTCACGGATCGACGGATAGACCGCTGCCATCAACAACACCAGGACGACGGTGCCGGTCGTCCAACCCAGCAAGGAGCGTCGCCGCTCGGCGATCATGAAGCGCAGGGTCAACCCATTCACGGCGCGCCCTCCTGCCAGGCGGGAGTGACAGAGCGATGGAATACCTCGTCGAGTTCATTACCGGCGCTTTTCACTCGTTCGATGCCGTAGGGGGCCAGTCGGGTGAAGACCTCCGCAGCCGATCCAGTGACGGCCAGATGCACGTCGCGATCCTCGATCTGTATGGAGTCCACGCCCGGAACACTGAGGAGTGATTCAGTTGTGACAGGTGTGGTCAGTGTGATCACAAGTTGCTGGGGTGCGCTCGCGACGAGTTCGGCGACGCTGCCCTCGGTCACCAGTCGCCCGCGGTTGAGGACGCCGACTCGATCGGCGATGGACTCGACCTCGGACAGGATGTGCGAGCTGAACAGCACCGCGGCGCCGGCTTCTGCTCGTGCCCGGACCAGGTCGAGCACGAGATCTTGGACGAGCGGATCGAGCCCGGATGTCGGTTCGTCGAGCACCAGCACGTCGGGGGAGCCGAGCAGGGCCCGCAGGATGCCGATCTTCTGCCGGTTGCCCTTGCTCAAGGTGGTGAATCGCCGGGTCAGGTCGAGCTCCAGGCGGGCGGCGAGATCGCTCACCTCGGTGTCGGGAACGTCGCGTCCCGCAGCGCGCAGGGTGGCGACGGTGAAGCCGAGAATCCGTTGGCCCGTCAGGCGCATCGGCAGTCTCAGATCACCGGGAAGGTACCCGATTCGGGCGCGAGTGCTCGGCAGTCGAGCATCATCGCCGAGGACCGCGACGGTGCCGGCCGTCGGCGCGAGGTAGCCCAGCAGCACTCGGATTGTGGTGGATTTGCCCGATCCGTTGGGCCCGAGCAGCCCGTAGACCTCCCCGGGGGCGACGGCGATATTCACGTCATCGACAGCCGTCAGATCGCCGTACCTCTTGGTGAGGTGGTCAATGGCGACCGCTCGATCGATGCCGGTGGAGTCCACCGCTCCAGGCTACGCCCGCATAGGGCGGTGACGGGACTGTGCCGTTGCTCACATACCGGTCATGTAAAGGTTTACTCAGGTTTCGCAATCGTTGCAGATCGGGCACAGTGTGACCACTACCGGCTAGCCGGCACCCTCGGGTGGTGTCCGGCACGCATGAGACAACGGCGTTTCACTGCGATGAGGAGACTGACTGTGAGCCCTGCCATCCCCGGCTTGGACAACCCGCCCACGAACAATAAGAAGCTCATCGAGTGGGTGGAGGAGATCGCCGCCCTCACCAAGCCCGACCGCGTGGAGTGGTCCGATGGCTCCGAGGCCGAATGGCAGCGGCTGACCGATCAGATGGTCGCCGACGGAACGTTCATCCGGCTCAACCCCGAGTTGCGTCCCAATTCCTTCCTCGCCCGCTCCGATCCCTCCGATGTCGCGCGCGTCGAGAGCCGCACCTACATCTGCTCGGTCGATGAGGCCGACGCTGGTCCGACGAATAATTGGATGGACCCGGTCGAGATGAAGGGCATCATCAACGGTCTGTTCGACGGCTGCATGCGCGGACGCACGATGTATGTGGTGCCGTTCTCGATGGGCCCGCTCGGCTCACACATCGCTCAGTTGGGTGTCGAGATCACCGATTCGCCCTACGTCGTGGTGAACATGAAGATCATGACGCGCATGGGCACCGGCGCGTTGGAGCAGATCGGTGAGCATGGGGATTTCGTACCGTGTCTGCATTCGGTCGGCTATCCGCTCGTCGATGCCGATGGCAATGAGCGCCCCGATGTGGCGTGGCCGTGCAACGACACCAAATACATCACGCACTTCCCGGAGACCCGCGAGATCATCTCCTACGGCTCGGGCTATGGCGGCAATGCGCTGCTGGGCAAAAAGTGCATGGCGCTTCGCATCGGCTCGACCATGGCCCGCGATGAGGGCTGGATGGCCGAGCACATGCTCATTCTGCGCCTGACAGCGCCGTCGGGCGATGTGCGTCACATCACGGCGGCGTTCCCCTCAGCCTGCGGCAAGACGAACCTGGCGATGCTCGAGCCGGCGACCGAAGGGTGGTCGGTCGAGACTGTGGGAGATGACATCGCCTGGATGCGTTTCGGTCCGGATGGTCGCCTCTATGCGATCAACCCGGAGAATGGATTCTTCGGTGTCGCGCCCGGAACGGGTATGGACACCAATGCGAATGCGGTGCGCACGCTGACCGGCAACTGCATCTTCACCAACGTCGCGCTCACCGATGACGGCGATGTGTGGTGGGAGGGGCTCACCCCGGAGGCGCCCGCGCACCTCATCGACTGGAAGGGCCGCGACTGGACGCCGGATTCCGAGGAGCCGTCCAGCCACCCGAACGCCCGCTTCACCGCGCCAGCCGCGCAGTGCCCGACGATCTCGCCGAACTTCGACGATCCGGCCGGTGTGCCGATCGATGCGATCCTGTTCGGTGGGCGTCGTGCGACGAACGTGCCGCTGGTGACGGAGTCGAACTCCTGGGAGCACGGGGTGTTCATGGGTTCCACGATCTCCAGCGAGGGTACCGCTGCGGCGGAGAATGCCGTCGGTGAACTGCGCCGCGACCCCTTCGCAATGCTCCCGTTCTGCGGCTACAACATGGCCGACTACTGGGGCCACTGGCTGAAGATCGGGACGTTCACCGACGAGTCGAAGCTGCCCCGGATCTATCAGGTCAACTGGTTTCGCAAGGATGCCGATGGTCGCTACATCTGGCCCGGGTTCGGCGATAACGCTCGCGTGCTCGAATGGATTGTGCGTCGGCTCGAGGGCGAGGCGGAGGCCGTCGAGTCGGCGGTGGGGGCACTGCCAGCGGAGGGTGAGATCGACATCACCGGGCTCGACATCACCGCCGAACAGATGGCCGAGCTGTTCCACATCATCCCGGAATCCTGGCTCGCCGAATGTGATCTCACCGAGGACTACTACGCGAAGTTCGGCGATCGGGTGCCCGAGACGCTGCGGACCGAGCTCGGTGCCCTCCGGGATCGCCTCAGCAACGCCTGATATCCAAGCCTCAACCCACAACTGGCTGCCACTTCGGGGACTTATCCCTGACGTGGCAGCCAGTTGCGGGAATCAGGCAGAGTGGGCCAGGGGTGCGACCGCAGAATCGATCGCATCGCCAGCGAGGCGCACGCCCGCGCCACGTTCACGCGGATAGGCCCGAGGGTCACCGGTGGCCTTGTCGATCGTCGCGTAGATGGCCTCACGCTCCTCTTCGGTGAGGCCGCCCCACACGCCGTAGGGCTCGCGGGCTCGGATCGCGTAGTCGGCGCATTCGCGGCGCACCGGGCAGCCGGCACACACCGATTTCGCGGCGAGGTCGCGCTGGCGGCGGGCGGACCCGCGCTCGTTTTGGGGGTGGAAGAAGACGGTCGGATCGACGGTGCGGCAGGAGCCGTGCTCCTGCCAGGTCCATTCGACGTCGAAGGGCAGCTGGGCGAGTGGCTGTGCAGGCATACCTCGATGGTGGCGGGGAAGCCGGGGTGCGCGGTATCGGCTGAGAGTGCCGAATCGGTGTCATCCGAACGGATGACACCGGTCACGTCGCCCTGCGACATTCACCCTAGATCGCCCGAGGAGGTCGTGTCGCGCTGAGTGGAATCCGCTCACGAAATGGCGGTGAAAAAGCGGATCCGCTCACGAAATGGCGACCATGCCATGAGCGGATCCGAGGGTGCGTGGGATTACTCCGAGGCGGGGGCGTCCTTCTCGGCCTGCTCGGCGGCGATTGTCGCGCGCACCTCGTCCATGTTGACATCGCGCACGGCCTGGACCAACTGGGTCAGCGCCTGCTCGGGAAGTGCTCCGGCCTGGGAATAGAGCACGACGCCCTCACGGATCGCCATCAGCGTGGGGATTGAGGAGATCTGGAACGCCCCGGCGAGCGCGGGCTGGGCCTCGGTGTCGACCTTTGCGAAGACGATGTCGGAGTTGTCGTCGCTGAGCTTTTCGTAGACCGGAGCGAACTGCCGGCACGGGCCGCACCATTCGGCCCAGAAGTCGATGAGCACGATGTCGTTGTCGGTGACAGTCGGGTTGAAGGTCTCTTCGGTCAGGGCGATCGTGCTCATGCTTCCTCCGGGAACGTGATCGATTGAATACCCCCCAGGGTATCTCATCTCCTCGGTCAATGCACCACGATGGGGGTGTGCCCCGCCCCGGCCAGCTCCTCCTCGCGGCGCCGACCCTGCCCGATCCCTTCGATCGAGCGGTCATCTATGTCATCGAACATGACGAATCCGGCGCCCTCGGAGTCGTCTTGAATGCTCCGGCCACGCTCGATGTCGGGGAGATTCTTCCGCAGTGGCGTTCGGCGGTCATCGGTGAACCGGTCGTGTTCGCCGGTGGCCCCGTCGCGACCGACACCGCCCTGGGCCTCGCGGTGCTCTCGGGAGCAGCCGATCCCGAACCCCCAGGTTTTCGCCCGGTTTACGACCGCTGGGGATTGATCGATCTCGACGCCGATCCTGACGCCCTCGCGCCGGAACTGGGAGGCATCCGGATCTTCGCCGGCTATGCCGGCTGGTCGCCCGGCCAGCTTGAGGGCGAGATTGCCGAAGGCTCCTGGGCAGTGATCGATCTCGCAGACCCGCTGAACGAGGTTTTCGCAGGGGACGGATCTGATCAGTGGGCCAGGCTGCTGCGGGCGCAGCCAGGCACCTTGTCGTGGTGGGTCGGCTGCCCTCGCGATCCCCGATGGAACTAGCCGCGGCGGTGACCGACTCACGGCTCGCACCCTCACCTGATCGGTCATGATGCGGAGTCGGTGAGTCACCGAAGTCCAACGATGTGTCAGAGTGCACGCGCCGGAGGAGCGGTGGCGACAACGTGGGCACAGCACGGGAACATGGCGAGCAAATGTGGGAGGTGGGCATGACCGAACGGGAGGCCATCCTTCTCGTCGGCGGGGAAGGCACCCGGCTGCGTCCGCTCACCGCCCACACCCCGAAGCCGATGCTTCCCGTCGCCGGAGTGCCGATCACCGTGCATCAGATCATGCGTGCGCGCGCAGCCGGTGTGAGCCGCATTGTGCTCGGGACGGCCTACCGCGCTGAGGTGTTCAGCGAGCAGCTCGGCGATGGATCGGCGCTCGGTGTCGAGATCGCCTACGCCCATGAAGAGCAGCCGCTGGGCACCGGCGGGGCAATCCGGAATGCAGCCGCCCACCTGCGATCCACTGATGATGATCCGGTCCTGATTCTCAACGGCGACGTGCTCAGCGGTGTCGACATGGCCGCCCTCGTCGCCGGGCATGTCGCCGAGGACGCCGCTGTCACCCTGCATCTGACCAGAGTCGATGATCCACGCCGATACGGCCTGGTCCCCACCGACGGGGAGGGGCGGGTGATGGAGTTCCTCGAGAAACCCGAGACGGTGGAGCAGATCGTCACTGATCAGATCAATGCCGGTTGCTATGTGTTCCGCCGGGATGTGATCGACTCCATCGCCCCCGATCGTGTGGTGTCCGTAGAACGCGAGGTGTTTCCCGTGCTGCTGAAGTCGGGAGCGCTCGTGCGCGGTGTGGTCGATGAGTCGTATTGGCTCGACCTCGGCACACCCTGGGACTTCGTGCGTGGATCGGCCGATCTCGTATTGGGTGTTGCACCCTGGGATGGTCATGCGCCCGCGGAATTCCTCATCCTCGACGGGGCGGAGGTTGCAGGCGGAGCGCTCATCGATCGCGGCTCGACGATCGGTCGTGGTGCGCAGGTCGAATCGGGTGCGAAGATCAGCGGCGCGGTGCTGCTTGACGGCGCGAGGGTCGATGCTGATGCCCGGGTCGTCGATGCGGTCATCGGTCGGGGCGCACGGGTGGGCCCGGGTGCGCTGGTCGATGGTGCGGTGATCGGTGATGATGCCGAGGTCGCCCCGGGTGCAAGAGTGGCAAAGGGTGAACGAATCGAGCCCGGCACTCGAGTCGACTGACGAGCGGGTCAGCTGCTGCGGGGTTTCGGGGGCTCGGCGGGGTAGCCGATCGCGATGGCACCCAACGGGATCGCGGTATGGGGCAGCCCGAGTTCGGAACGGACCACGTCCGGGCAGAACATGGTGGAGGAGATCCACGCACTCCCGATTCCTTCGGCCGCCAGCGAGATGAGCAGGTTCTGGACACCGGCTGCACCAGCGGCGAAGAACAGATCACGCTCGGCCTGTCGACGCCGTTCATCGGGATAGTCGTGTGCATCGGCGATGTCGGCGAAGGCGAGAATGACCTCGGGGGCGCGTCGGAGGATGTCCCCTCGCGCCACACGCCGCTCGATCGCGTTAGCGTCGAGCCCGTCCAGATCGCGCAGATCTTCGATCCAGGCCTCCCGCATCGCATCGAGCAGGCGGGTGCGCTGGGCGTCACCGGTGAGATGCACGAATCGCCAGGGTCGGGTGTGGTGCGGGGCGGGCGCGGTCATCGCCTGGGCGATCGCCCACTCGAGAGTGTCAGCGGGCACCTGCTCGTCGGTGAAGGTGCGCACCGTGCGGCGTGTGGTCACGGCCTCGCGGCGACCGAGTGCGCGCGCTTCCGCCGTGCCGAGTGTGAACAGGTCTGCATCGGGATGACGGACGAGTACTGCGGCTCCGGGCCCATCATCGGTCGTCACAGCATCGGCGAGACCACGCACCACCGCTACGGGAATCCCCGAAGCCTTGCCCTTCACCAGGTCTGCTGCCCCGGCTATCTCGTCGGCGATCGACCTGATCGTCACCTCCATCGGCACTCCCTGCGCGTCCGGCACACCGCGCAGATCATCGAGTCCGTTCACACCGGCGACGCCGATCGCAGCATCGGTCAGGCCCTCGCGCCATGGCCGACCCAGGGTGTCGGTAATGATGACGCCTAGCAGCGCATTCATATTCTGGGACAGTGCGTTGCGCAGGCTGCGCGCACTCGCGTCGGGGTCGTCGGGCAGGAGCAGCACACTCCCGTCGGGGCTGTTGCTCGCATCGACCCCGGCTGCTGCCAGCACAACGCCGTGACGATTACGCACGATCCGCGTCACTCCGCGCGGACTGGATTTCGAGGCGAGGATCTCGACGGTCTCGTCTGCGATCGCCGCATCCCGATTCGCGGCATCGATGATGCGTCCCTCGGCCTTGCTCACGATCTTGCTCGTGATCACGACGATGTCGCCATCGCGCACGCCCGTCGATCCATCGGGCCAGCGCAGGTCGAGGAGGACGGAGGCGATGACTGTCCCGAGATCGGTACCGGGTGCGATCTCGGGCAGACCCTCGACGCCGAGGATGATGAGCGGCGGGGTCACGTGCGGATGCCGACGAGGTCGAGGGCCGCAGCGGCCATGCGTGCAGTCGCGTCGTCGTCGCTCATCCACAGCGGTGCCGCGCGGCTGGTGATCCCGAGAGACTCGATCGCGGCGATGGACTCGGCGTCCTCTTCGGCGACGAGCCATGCATCGAGGATCCCCCCGCCGGGAGCACCCGCAGGGATGATGGCCCGCCGCGGACCGTAGTGCCCGGCGACCCCGAGCGCAGAGGTCTCCACGCCGATCGCGCTCAAGCAGGCATCGGCCATGCCGCGCACCGGTGCGCCGCCGATGATGGGGGAGATGCCGACGATAGGGGCGGCGCTATCGAGCATCGCCTCGCGGATCCCGGAAATGGCGAGGATGGTGCCGATCGACACGACCGGATTCGACGGTGGCAGCACAATGACGTCGGCATCGTCGATCGCCTCCAGCACACCGGGCGCAGGCTTCGCGTCCTCGAGACCCACCTGGACGAACGCATGCGCGGGTAGTGCGGCACGGTGGCGCACCCACCACTCCTGGAAGTGGATAGCGCGACGCTTCGGTGTACCAGTGGCATCGACGCCGCCGTCAGGATCGTCGACGACGACATGTGTCTCCACCCGGTCATCGCTCATCGGCAGCAGGCGCACCCCCGGTTGCCACCGCTCGCAGAGGGCGGCGGTGACACTCGAGAGCGGATAACCGGCGGAAAGGAGTGGCGTGCGGATGAGATGTGTCGCAATATCGCGGTCACCCAGCCCGAACCAGGTCGGTTCGACGCCATAGTCGCGCAGCTCCTCGATGACGGTGAAGGTCTCGTCCTCGCGCCCCCAACCTCGCTCGGCGCTGATTCCATCGCCGAGGGTGTACATCACCGTGTCGAGGTCGGGGCACACCCGAAGCCCATGGATATAGATGTCATCACCGGTGTTGCCGATCACGGTGATCTCGCCACGGTCCGCGAGCAGATGGCGCAGGCCGCGCAGGAAGCGAGCGCCCCCTATGCCGCCGGCGAGAGCGACCACTCGCAGCGGCCGCTGGTCGCTGGAACCCACCGTGGAATCTGAGTTCTGCACCGCCCTAGAGTGTCACGATGGGCACCGACGAGCAGACGGCACCCGAAATCAACGACCGCGAGATTGCTCGCGCTCTCAGCCGAGCCGGCCGGGGACAGTCGCTCGACCCGACCGAAGCCGTCGCCCTGCTCGCTGCGCGAGGGGAACGACTGCGTGAGTTGTGCGACCTGGCGTCCCGGCTGCGCGATCAGGGTCTCGCCGATGACGGCCGCCCCGGTGTCATCACCTATTCACCGAAGGTGTTCATTCCGCTGACGCGGCTGTGCCGGGATCGCTGCCACTACTGCACCTTCGCCACCGTGCCGCACCGTGTCCCAGATGCGTTCCTGTCAGCTGATGAGGTGCTCGACATCGCTGCCCGCGGCGCCGAACTCGGTGTTGCCGAGGCGCTGTTCACCCTTGGCGATCGGCCCGAGGATCGTTGGCCCGATGCTCGCCGTTGGCTGGAGGAGGCGGGCTATCCGGACACCCTGTCCTATGTCCGTGCCATGTCCATCCGGGTGCTCGAGGAGACAGGGCTGCTGCCGCACCTGAACCCCGGCGTCATGAGTTGGCAGGAGATGCGTCGGTTGCGCCCGGTCGCCCCAAGCATGGGGATGATGCTCGAGACGACTAGTGAGCGACTGTGGTCGACCCCCGGGGAGGTGCATTACGCGAGCCCGGACAAGGAGCCGGCCGTGCGGCTGAAAGTCCTCGAGGATGCGGGCCGGCTGTCGATCCCGTTCACCAGCGGGATCCTCGTGGGCATCGGTGAAACCCCCGCCGAACGCATTGACTCGATCCTTGCGCTGCGCGCAACGCACCGTCGGTACGGACACATTCAGGAAGTGATCGTCCAGAATTTCCGCGCCAAGGACGACACAGCTATGGCCAAGCACGCCGACCTGGATCATTCCGAATACCTCGCCACGATCGCGACGGCGCGCGTCCTCCTCGGCCCGCGGATGCGGGTGCAGGCGCCCCCGAATCTCAGCGATCTTGCCGATCTGCCCGATCTCATCTCTGCCGGAGTCGACGACTGGGGCGGGGTCAGCCCGCTCACCGCGGATCATGTGAACCCCGAGCGCCCCTGGCCGCATCTGGAAGCGCTCGCCGAAGCAACCTCGGCCGTCGGCTTCGAACTCACCCCTCGGTTGACCGTCCACCCCAGATACGTTCGGACCGGGGAGTGGATCGATACGCGACTTCGTTGCCATGTCGACGCGCTGGCGGACCCTGGAACGGGAATGCTTGCGGACGGAGCTCGAGCCAGTGGCCGCCCCTGGCAGGAACCGGACGACGACGGCGCTGCCTACGCCGCGTTCGCTGCCGCACATGCCGGTGGCCGCGCTGATCTGCACGTCGAGATCGACCACACCGGACGCGCGTCGGATCGGCGAGGCGATTTCGATGAGGTCTACGGAGACTGGGAGGAAGTCCGCACCCAGGCACGACAGGCCGCGCGGAAGCCCGAGCGCCTCAATGCCGATATTCGGGCCGCTCTCGATCTCGCCGCCACCGAGCCTGCTGCGCTCGCTCAGCCGGAGAATCGGGGCGCCGCACTCACACTGATGACCGCTGACGGTGACGCTTTGACCGCCCTCGTGGGCATTGCGGATGACCTGCGCCGCGAGATGAATGGTGACGAGGTCACCTACGTGGTGAACCGAAACATCAACTTCACCAACGTCTGCTACACCGGCTGCCGCTTCTGTGCCTTCGCCCAGCGGCGCACCGACGTCGACGCCTACACCCTGTCGCTGGAGCAGGTGGCCGACCGCGTGCGCGAAGCCGTCGAACTCGGAGCGACCGAGGTGTGCATGCAGGGAGGGATCCATCCCGATCTGCCAGGCACCGCGTACTTCGATCTCGCGAGGGCGGTGAAGCAGGCGGCCCCCGGTGTCCATCTGCATGCGTTCTCTCCGATGGAGGTGCTCAACGGCGCCACCCGCACGGGCATGTCGATCGCCGAATGGCTCGCGGCCGCAAAGGAAGCGGGGGTCGACTCACTGCCGGGCACGGCGGCGGAGATCCTCGACGATGAGGTCCGCTGGGTGCTGACCAAGGGCAAGTTGCCCGCCGATGCCTGGATTGAGGTGATCACCACCGCACATCGAGTCGGGCTACCGACGACCGCGACGATGATGTACGGCCATGTCGACCATCCCGGTCACTGGGTCGATCACCTGTCCCTCTTGCGCCGGCTCGCCGAGACAAGTCGTGCGGAGGCGCCGACGGGATTTACCGAATTCGTGCCTCTGCCCTTCATCCACCACAATGCGCCGGTCTACCTCGCCGGGGCTGCTCGGCCGGGGCCGAGCCCGCGGGACAACGCCGCGGTGCACGCGATGGCGCGGGTGCTCTTGCATGGCGCGATCGATCACATCCAGTGCTCGTGGGTGAAGCTCGGTGACGACGGGGTGCGCGCGATGCTCTCCGGTGGTTGCGATGACCTCGGTGGCACCCTGATGGAGGAGACGATCTCGCGCATGGCCGGTTCCGAGCATGGATCGGCGAAGTCCGTTGAGCAGTTGCGCGCCCTCATCACCTCCGCTGGGCGGCTGCCGCGGCAGCGGCGGACCGACTATGCGCTTGTCCCCGACGACGAGCTCGCAAGCGATCCGGTGTGGTCCCGATGAGGGTGAAAGCAGGGTTTTCGTCTCATGAGTAACATTGGTCACAGCTGTCACAGCTGTCACAGAACTCACGGGTTTTATGGGGATTCCGGCTTGACGCGCCCGTGCGAGGGCCGATCTAATGACACCACTGTGATTAAGCCCCGGCGCGGCCCCGCCCGACATATGACCAACGACCGCATCGCCCCGCGGTGAGCAGGAGGCACTCTCGTGGCCAGTGACGCCCAGCGCTTCGCCGACGCACTTTCGAGTGCGCCGCTCGATTCGGACACCATCCTCCCGGAGGGAGCCGAGCTTCTCGCGATCGACGAGGAGATCGGCTGGCAGGAGCGAGCCCTGTGCGCTCAGACCGACCCGGAGGCGTTCTTCCCCGAGAAGGGCGGCAGCACCCGCGAGGCGAAGAAGGTCTGCCTGTCCTGCGAGGTGCGAGTGGAATGTCTGGAGTACGCGCTGGAGAACGACGAGCGCTTCGGGATCTGGGGTGGGCTGTCCGAGCGTGAGCGCCGACGGCTGAAGAAGCAGGCGGTCTGAACGCGACCGAGTTCATTACGGCTGTCGTTGTCGCTCGCGATGGCCGCGTATGGCTACCCACGACCCTCCGGGCTCTCGCAGCCCAGGAACGAGCCCCGGATCGCATCATCGGAGTTGATGCCGGGTCCAGCGACGGTAGCCATGAACTGCTCGTCGAGGCCCTCGGAGCGGAGAACGTGGTCCGGCTCGAGCCAACCCCCCGCCCCCACGGATTCGGCGAGGCGGTGGCTGCTGGTCTACGGCTCGCATCG
>Ga0075480_10002062_pt1 | contig 12880 bp, 13 predicted proteins | sample DEB08_DNA_7_FD_81590 | JGI IMG/M metagenome (GOLD analysis project Ga0075480, IMG submission 81590) | Aqueous microbial communities from the Delaware River and Bay under freshwater to marine salinity gradient to study organic matter... | ecosystem: Environmental > Aquatic > Marine > Coastal ... | reverse complement strand
TCGCAAGATTACACTGGGGCTAGGAGTGTTGACCATAACATATATGATTGGTCACCCCTAGTTCCTTTTAATCTATAGTCTTGCTTAGTCTAATCCACCTGTAGTGATGTTTCGTAACGACTAATTTAATAATCTGGAGTGAACGAGTGACGTCACTCTGGTTCTTCAGCCTCTTTGAGTCAAGCATATCTTATGAATGACTGGGCTTATCCTGTGACGCTTTATTCACAATGTTTTCTCCCAGTCATAGTGTCATAATAACAAGCACCACCAACTTCACTAGCGTCATTCTCAGTAACCATCGTAGATACCTCAGGTACCTCATCAGAGGCCACGTCCTCCGAAGATGCAGCATTCAGAATGCCATAACGTTTACCCGACGAACGGAACGTCGTGCATCCTGAGGCACCACCATCATATGCATCCATATATACCTTCTTGAAGTCTCCCCATGACACATCGTCACCTACGTTACATGTCTTACTACAAGCACTGTCAACATATTCAGAAGCCACGTTCAGTACTTTCACATGGTCAAACACTGATAGTTCATCAGCTATCTTGCCTTTGACTCCCCACTCGCGGAACGCATAATCTTCCACACGTTCCTTGCGTGGACCATCAAAAGCCTGAATGTCTCGATCATAGTGATGACTAAAGACAGGTTCGATACCAGAGCTAACGTTGTCCGCAGATAGACTAATAGTCCCAGTTGGAGCTACAGACAGTAGGTGACTGTTACGGATACCGTGTGTCTGTATGCCGTCCCGGATGTCCTCAGGTAGTGACCGAGCAAACGCACTGTCAAGCATCAGTGTATTGAACAGTGGGAACGGTCCTTTCTCAACCGCCAGGTCGATGGATGCACGATAAGCTCCATCGCGGATGATCTGCATGATCATCTTAAAGACATGTAGGAACCCCGGGGATCCATACTCATGACCCATGCCCTCAATGGCGTTGGCAACACCTGTGACACCTAGGCCCATCCTACGCTTGCTCTGTGCCTCGAGCTGCTGTGCTGGCAGTGGGTACACCGCACGATCAACTACGTTATCCATGGCGCGTACAACGTGTCTGATGTCATCCTGTAGCTGAAAATAGTCGAAGGACGCTGGCTCACCATTGTGGATGCCATTGCGGCTAACGTACTTCACCAGGTTGAACGACCCGAGTAGGCATGCGCCGTTCGGTGGTAGTGGCTGCTCACCACATGGGTTGGTGGCTGCGATCTTCTCACAGTACCACAGGTTGTTCTTCTGGTTAATACGGTCAATGAACAGGATGCCTGGCTCGGCCCAATCCCAGGTGGATCTCATGATCTGATCCCAAAGAGCTTGAGCACTGACGGTCTTATACACTCGGCCCTCAAAGACCAGATCAAAGTCACCGCCAGTCTTCACAGCTTCCATAAACTTGTCAGTAACACCGACACTAATGTTAAAACCTGTCAATGTAGTGCTGTTGTTCTTTGCTGTGACGAACTCTTCGATGTCTGGGTGATCAACACGTAGGACGCCCATCTGCGCACCACGACGGTGTCCAGCGGATGCAATCGTCTGACAGACAGCATCAAAGATACTCATGAAGGAGAGGGGGCCTGATGATTTACTGTCTAGGGACTTGATAAGATCTCCACGTGGACGCAGGGTGCTGAAGTCGTAACCAATGCCCCCACCGAGTTGCATGGTCTTAGCTGCTTGCTTGGCTGCATCCATGATGCCCCCCATGCTGTCCTCAATGGTCATAGACACAAAGCAGTTGTAAGGGGTCACTTTGCGTGGAGATCCCATAGCTGACTGTACGCGCCCAGCTGGTAGGAAACGCTGGTTGTAAAGGATATCCTTGAATGCAAGATAGTGTGCATCGGTATCCTTCAGTGCATCAGCTACACGAGCCATTGCTTGTTTAAAACTCTCCCCTTCAGCTCGATATTTCATTGCGTGAATCTCTTCAGAAATAGGTAGAGACGGGCCAAAGTAGCCCTCTTGATTACTAAATGTCATTTGGTTGATTTCCTTCGAGCAGGTTGATGCGCATCTCGCAGTAGCGAATGGCCTTTTTTAGATCTGTGATTTCGGATTGTACTTTGTCTTGCTCAGGGTAAGGTTTTGACCCAGCCCTCGTTACATATTTGATGACATTGCCGCGCCAGAATTCCATATCGTTATGCATGATGAACACTATTGGCTCCACGGGCCATTTGGAGTAATGGGATGGACGACTTATGGTTGTGTCTTCAATCATCATCCTGTTGGCTCCCATAGTTTGATCATGCTCTTGTCTACGTCCCAGTCTTCGTACCGTAAAATACGAGCGAGACGTGCCTGAGTAAGTGCATATTCAGCGTTAAGTTTCTGCTTTTGGTATGCTTGGACAACAGTGTTCCAGGTTGGTGATTGAGCTAATAACTTCTCAGCCGTCTTGATGCCGACAGTTGGACACCCAGAGTATCCATCCGTCACGTCACCTGTCAGCGCCTGAGTGTAAAACCATAAGTCCGCATCCTGTTTACTCGTGGTAACAAACTCACCAGACATCGGGCGGTATAGTTTCCCTGGTATTGATTTCATATCCTTGTCATCACTCACTATGATAGTGTTGTGACCCGGTGCGGACCCTAGGATCCCCATAACGTCATCTGCCTCAAGTAGAGGCTCACGATACCAGCGATAGGTCTCTTGGATCCACTTAATGAATGCCGAGTAGCCAACAGGCTTTCTGGTCTTCTTACGCCCACCTTTGTACTCAGGATCTAGGGACTTCCTGAAGTTACCCCTGTCGGACAGGCAAACAACAAAAGACCCTGTTTCTAAGGTCTCACATACGTTGTCGATTGTTTCTTTGAATATACTTTTGGCGGTTTTTAGATCAGACGCGAGAGACCATATGTCGTCCCCCCAGTTGATCTCCTCTTCCGCAGCTGCACATGCTCGATAGGCATATAGGTCTCCGTCAATGAGCAAGACTGTGTTTTCATCGGGTTGTTTTAAGAATGTCTTGAAGTAGGACATCTAATTCTCCTTTTTGTTCCATGCCAAACTCAGAAATGAGCCAGCGATTGCCCCAAGTATCCTCTCCACAGTTCGTCGTAATCATGCCCTCAGAGGCCGCTATAGCAACATAGAAGGCACCCTGACGGGCAAACTGACTAGACACTGTGAAGGGGCGCCGCCATGCCCTGTCGAGAACGACATAGAGCGTAACAATTGCGGCTAGTTGTTCAGATACTTCAGTGGGTGTCAGCCCAAGTTCTTCCCACGGAATATTCTGCGGTAATGGGGATTTTAGTTTCGAAATAGCTGCCTGTTTCTTGCGCCATTCGTCGAGAGATATGACCGACATCTTCAGCGATCTCCTGTGTTCGACAGGCAACCTGGATCTCGTCATGGATCCATCCAACTATATATGCGTTGTCCTGGTGTTGCCTGTTGATTTCGTTGTAGGTTAGTTCAACCCACTTCTTGCAAGTGATCGCCCCAGATGACTGGAGTAGCTGCGAGAGTAGTTTGTGCTCTGACCTGATGAATAGTTTCCTACCATCGAGACCAATGAGGTGGCCTCTTTTGTCGTGTGCTGCTTTTAGTCTCTGGAGCAGTAACCCAAACGCTGGGATGTTCTTGTGAAAGTTTTCCTTCAACTGCTTCCCGTGCTTTGCACCTTTGCCAGCGATCTTGCCTAGATTAAGGTCACCTGAACCATACATCATGGCGTAAACCAGAGTTTTCGAAGTGTTTCTATCTACACCAAACGCTTTGGCATTGTGCGTATGGATGTCACCTTCGAGGATCTGCTGTGCATACTCACCGCCGTCATTCAGGTAGTGGGCAAGGCATCGTAGCTCGAGGCCACTAAGGTCACTACCAGTCAGAAACCATTCGTCGGGAACTGTAAACAATTCACGGCATTTACGTCCGTAAGATAATCCAGACTTGGGAACTTGTGCTAGGTTTGGACCTCGGTGAGCAGCACGTCCACTTACAGTACCCCCAGACACAATTGTGTGTCTGATTTTACCGTCTGCATCGACCTTCTTGAGCCAAGCCTGTGGCCCCTCAGCCAACTGACCGACACGCTTGTCGATCATGAAGTACTCAGCCAGTTTCTTGGCCTCTGGGTACGGAAGTTTACCTAAGACTGTCTCGTCAATCTGAGCGTGACCAGTACCTGTGAACTTAGAAGGTTTCCATGCATACTTCTGGCGTAAGCAAAACTCTATGTGACGTCGGCTACTTGGGTTAAACTCTATCATCTTTCTTTTAATAAACGGGACACCTTCCTCGTAGCCTAGTGTCTTGTTGTTTCGCTTAGGTATAAACTCTTCAGTTATCTCCCAAGGTGGGAACAATTTGTCTAAGCCTTGCTGTAGTTCATTCCGTTTCTGCGCAAGTAATGCATATAGCTCGGTTGCCTTACTTTCATCGAAGGTCCATCCGTTATTGCCAATCTTGTCACAAATATGTGCTAACGAATGTTCTAACGCGATAGACTGCTCAGAGAAGCCACGTGACATGCAGTACTTATAGAGGACCTTAGTTACCTGAGTGTCCTGGACGCAGTAGTCTAGCATCTCTTGGCTATAGTTTTCCCAACCACCGTCATAGTCGCCCTTGTAGTCACCTAGGCGTAGACCCCAAGCCTTCAGGCTATGAGATCCCGTCAGTCTCTTTGAAAACTTCTCAGGGTCCTTGGCATGACGTATGCTGTCTTTCTCTGCCAGGTTGGCCTCAACCAGACGTGACAGTACGAGTGTATCCGTGATCTTACCTAAGATCTCAAACCCAGGATACACCTTCTGGAGTGCGGGGATGTCATAAGCAATGATGTTATGACCAATGACCTCTTCAGCGTTCATCAGTGTGAACATTGCGGCCTTGATTTCGTCGGGACCATAGGTTTGCACCTCATTGGTCTCAACGTGTCTTAAGACAATGCAGTGAATCTTGCTGATTTTGTCTAATAGTCCATCGCTCTCCAGGTCCCAGACCCAGCGGGTCATGGGGTGATCGCCTTTATACGATTAGCTAGGTTTACCAGCTGCTTCCACATGTCGTCAGTAATATGACCACTGAACAACGGGCGACGATCCTTGGCACTGACAGCCTCTCCAGCAACCAGTGCAAATGTCTTGTTCTCTTCCGAGATCTCGAAGGTCACATGTGCAACCTCATATAGCTCCTTGTCGGAGTCGGGGTAGCGGCCCCGCCACTTCTTCATCTGTGATCTCCAGACCCACTCAGTGTACGCCGTGCTGCACGTGAACTCAGTTTCTCCAAGTTCATGTGTGCAACCTCGTTGAGACTGACGCCCAGGTCACGTGCCAATGCAGCGATATCCCACAGACAATCACCTAACTCAAATATGATCTCTGCACGTTGGTGATCTGTCAGTTTCTCCGTGCCATCAAACTTCAGGCCCTGGTCGCGGATTAGCTTGGATATTTTACCAGCGACTTCTCCAGCCTCTTCATTTAACGCCAGTGCAGGGTAAATTACCTTCCACTTATAGATAGCATACTGAGCCGTATCGGCCTGGTAGTCGTTCATAGTTAACGGGGGTAAATAGCGTTCAAAAACCATGGGTGCTCTCCTCTGGTCTTAGTTTTGGCCTGATTGATTTGCTTAGTTTGATGCGCTGGCAGTAGACCGCAGCGTCTTGATAGGTCTCGTAAAGAGACTCATGGATCTCCATAGCCTGTTCACATTGCTCGAAGGCGGGGAAGAGTACCTGCGCCCACAGGTAACCGTACTGAGCACTGGTGTACTCAATGAATAAGACTGTAAACCACCGCATGACTAGAAAGGTACGTCTTCTAAATCATTAAAGTCGTTAGTTTCAGCCAAACGTCCTGTCTCTAGGTCGTACCTGAGAACACCAGCTGCGCCAACTTCACCTGTGTGTCTGTTCTTCAAAACAACGATGTTACGCTTGCCTGAGGTTGGATCCTCAGCATCAACATTGAGACCAATACACGTGTCCGCTAGTTGCGCTATTGCATGCGACCCACGCAACTGACTAAGACTAACCTGAGCACCTCCTTCGTGTCCCTTGTCACCTTGTGGACGACGTAGGTGAGACACCAGAATGAGGCAGATGCCTAGGGCTTGGACCTCAACACGTAGCTTAGTCATTATGTCATCTACGAGCCTACGTTCATCAGAGACCCCAGAGGTTAAGCCAGAAATCAGGATACTGATGTGATCCAGGCAGATCACCTGGCATCCAAGGGCCTTGTTCATGTAGCGAATCCGATTGATTACGACGTCTAGATCCGTAGATCCGAAGTGATCAAATAAATAGAACTCACTAGCTTTACACATATCATCGAATGCAACAACGATGTCGTCTTCACTTGTATTTTCTACCGATACACTAATGTTTTTATTCATGTGCAGACCAACGAGGCCCTGGGCGGTACGCTTGGTGCTCTCTTCGAGCATCATCATGCCGATGGGGAACCCTGACTGTTGTACATGGTACATTAGCTCTCTCACGAAGGTAGACTTGCCGACCCCAGAGCCAGCGGCAATGGTGACCAGTGACCCCAGACGTAAGCCCTTCGTGATATCGTTAAGCTTACTGTAAGGATAACTAATGGGAGAGACAGCATCCCCCACACCTATAACCTCTCTGAGATCGGCAGCTGCCACGATTCCATCAGGGCGATAGTCTCGCGCCTGAAAGATCGCTTGAATGACTGCTTGGGCATCCCCTTTCACAAGTGCCTCATTGGCGTCCTTGTGTTGACCTAGGTTTGCAATCTTACACAGGCCAATAGGTAACGCTTCTGCACATTCAATAGCAGCCGCGCGACCCGGCTCGTCTGTGTCAAACACGAGGACAACTGAGCCAAAGCTAGTCACATAATCATAGTTGTCTAAAAGTGTTTTCTTAGCTGCCTTGGCCCCAAATCCAATGCTACACACCGGCCAACGATGATTTTGAATTTGCGATATAGACATTGCATCTATTTCACCTTCTGTAATCACCAAGATCTTTCCGTTAGACCACAAGTGTGACCCAAACAGTGTCATCTTCTTTGCATCTCCAACAATGTTGAAGTTCTTATCTTTGGTTCTAACCTTCTGCGCTACTGGGCGCCCTTGGGTGTCTCTGTACATTGCCAGTTGCACTGATTGACCACCCATAAAACCAACCGTATAGCCAAACTTTCGACAGGTCTCTTCAGTGATCTTACGCGCTCTCAAAGGCTGGAATGTTCCATTGATTAGAGGTACTAGAGGGCGTTCTTTTGGTACCCACTGTGGTGCGTCACCATCACCAGCAACCCAAGCTCCACAGCCAAAACAATAGACATGCCCGTCGCTATACATCGCGCCATTATCACGTGACCCACACTCATCACATGGTATGTGACCCACAAAGGTGCTTTTGTTTTCCTCTAGCATCATCAAGCTACCTTATTATTATCAGATGTCTTAATCTTGCCTAAAAGTATGTTTGCTTGTGATCTTGATTTCTCTAAGTTTGATAAGAGGACCTGTATCTCATAGACCTGCTTATCTACTTTCTTAAGCCAATCTTTTATTTCGTTGACTGAAATTAAGTCGTCTTCGTTACCGTCTGGTCCAAAAAACTGTTCGCGGATCTGTGTCACCCATCCCCAGCGTTCAATCTCAAGTTCATTCGCTACTGACTGATCCGTCTCTGCCTTCATGTAGCGCTGGTTCTTACGATCATACGCAATCTGTAACATCTCGAAGATCTCATAAGATTGCTTTGGTGTTGGGGTTACCACTTCTGTTATTTTGATGCTCTTGTTAGCCATTTGTCTACTCCTTGAAATCAAAAGGGGGCGACCCAAGCCGCCCCCTCGCTCTCTCCTTGGTGTCAAAATACAAAAGCCTCTTTTATTTAGAGACGAGTTCGTATTCTGAGCCTTCCCTGGCCTCTTCAAGCCAGTCATCAGGTATGACCTTGTTTGCATATCTGAAGCCGTGCCTCGCGCAATACGCCGCGTATGTTGTGGGTGAACCCTTGTACAAACGCGCGTTCTGGTTTGAGAAGACAAAGCGAATGTCGATGTCTGGGAACTGTTGTTTGATCAACAGGTGTTTCTGGCGCGATTCTACTGTCCAGAGTCCCTTGGTCTCGACAAAGAAAAAGCCCCCTGGTTTAGGGAGCTTAAAGTCAGGCGTATACTTTGCCTGTCGTGCTGGGACTGTGTATTGGATCTTGTCTGTCTCATAAGACAGTTTGATCCCTGCCTCAATGATTTGATCACCTACTCGTTTCTCTAAACCAGACCTATAACCAAGTCTGAAGGCAGTTTTAGAAATCTTCAAGCTCGTCATTAAAGTCAGCCCCTGAATCAGCCTGACTATCTCCCGACACTTCAAAACCCTCTACACTGTCAAAATCACCTGCATGATCCCCAGTACCACCAGACACAGGGTTAATAATCTGTATGGCAGCTAAACGTAAACTAATACCTTTCTTTACACCATTCGTGTAGGCATCAATTTGACCAGACGCACGGAGTTCTGATCCAGAAAACATCGGTGGTACTTGTTCAATTGGGATTGGGTTACCCTTGGCATCATAGTATTTAGGCTGATACTTTGATTGCATCTTAAATAAATACTCACCAGTATCCTCTTCAATTTTAAAGGGGGAATGAACGTTATCGTTAGCACCGAAGTTTTCAGCCCTTGTACGTTCAATCAAATCCGTGATGTGTTTGGCACCTCCTGGCGCCAGACGAAGTTCAACCTTATATTTCCCTTCTGGATCAAAAGCAGTGTCAGGCCGCCCAGGTTGAAGCCATGGGTATTGCGCAATACCAGCCGGTGAGACAAACTTGTTTTTGGTACTCATATCTGTGTTCTCCTAAAAGAGTTTCCAACATGAACCATCTTCTTAGGTTCTACGGGGGTCCCTTAGTGGAGAACTTAAAAATACCAATTTAATAATAAAATTATGAGGGTCACTGTACCTCAGAAACCCTCACATTTGTCGTGTCATAATTTAACTAAAACAATATTCACTATCTAAGACTACTCGTACATCAAGTGTGCCTTTGGGTGGAATTACTGCTAAATCCATGTCTGGGTCTGAAAGGCGGTTTCGGCATTCAATCTCAAAGTTACCTAAAACGCAATTGTCTTCATACATGTCAACCAGACCGAGACGGATGCAATGATAAAACTTCCAAGTTTCCGAAACTGTAGTTCCAAAGCTATCGTGTATCATAAAGAAGTCTTTGATTGGCTCTGGTTGATCAAGTGCAGTCACGATCACAATTTGCATATGTGCAGCATCCCAAGAGTGAACAACATTTGCAGCTATCCCTGCTCGAGACTTCCTTGTGTCGTACTTCGACCCCATACCATTAAGTGTCACCCGCGTTTGTTTGAGTAACTTAGCCTCTCGATCATATAAAAAGATCTTAACGCGCTTTACATCGGGTTGTGTATACCTCTGAACAGCTGGAAAACCGCTGGGAGTGGTCCACCTTACCGATTTGTTTTCACGTGCGAGAGCATGGGCATAAGACTGTAAAAACTTCATGCCTTGAGCGACGGATGATATAACTTCCTGAACTGCTTCGTAACTAAATTTAGCAAGGAACCTTGCATAGCGTTCTTGATCTCTTAATGTACCAAACGGATGCTCTTGCAATTTCCCGTAGTGTACATCCCGTTGTAAAGGATGCATGAGATCTTCCATAATCTGATCGCCAAACCCACGCTCAACCGATGAATAACCATAGGTCATAACATTACGTTTTACTGTGGATCGTGTGATACCAAATTCTAGCCATTTTCTGGCTTCTTCACGACCATCTAAACGAAGGCCCTCAATCACTCGGTCTGCCACACTTTGATATATGTCTTGGCACGTATCTGATGGTATTAGATTTACCATAGCAGCATCTTTAGAGTTTCGAGTGGCGAGACTATAATGCTGTACACCACTATTAGTACCATCGAGCGATATTGGTAGATGGCATACAGGTTCATCACTATAATAAGCAAAAACAGCAGCCAAAAACTGGAATGGTTTATCTGCTTTTGCCCACAGGTTATGGGTCTCAAAGGGGTTGTCATTTATTCTACATAGCCAATCATCGTTGTCCTCGACCCATTGAATTCGGTCTTCAAGCGAAGCTTTAGATATTTTACTAAAGTCACCAACATTTGCTAAATGAACTGCCAACCAACCTCGATCCTCTTCGGCGACTACCTTTCCATTGGCAAACTCAAATAGGGCTTTTACATGATCGTCTCGGTGGTAATTAAAGTGACTTACTGGGTACATACGGCCCCTAAAATCAAAGTTCCAAGGTATATAGAATTGGCCAAACTCAGACATTTTATCAGCGGTTCTTAAATCATCAGTTAATACTGCAAGATTTGATATCGCCTCGCGCTTCTTGACGTGCCAATCCTTTTGATCCCACTTGAGTTGGTTTTGCTGCTTCTCTGGTAAACTTTGAAAGTCTTTAGGTAACTTAGGAAATACTGGCGGTTCTAATTCTGGGAACTTATAAAAACGTATCTTCTTTTCGACGCAGTATTTTAAGACATCTAATACACGTTTATTGATCCGCAGAGGTGTTGCCTGGAGTGCGTTTATAGCCCTGACATAAGTAGGCTCTCGCTCCTTCTGAAAGTTTCTCTCGATAGCTCTCCGCTGCTCACTAGTTGACTTCCGAACTAGAGGAACAAGAGAAGACAGCATGTCATCTTGATATGCACCCGTGTCGAAAGCTTCCCAAGGCTTAGGTGGGATGACAAGTGGACCAAACATAGGTTCAGCCCAAGATGCATTAAACATACGTTCTTTTAAGATATCTTCAGCTTCACTCGTTAAACTGATCGTCCTATGTGTCTTTAGGTTTTTCTCGTATATGTTAATTTCAAATATACCAGACACCTCTAAGACCGCATTCAGCAAAGGTGCAGCTACGTGAACCTTTTTACCCCTATCCCACTTTTCAAACTTAAAGCCGGCTTTAGAGGCAATAATACGTGCCGCTTTAAGTCTGTAGCGATCACTTGAGTGATCTCTGGTAACTTGGTGTACGAGACGTTTAAAAAGACCTTTATCATAACGTTTAAGTTCATCTGCCCAAACCTCAAGTTCAACTCGAGCACCAATAGCTGTTAGACATCCAGCCAATGAGTTTCTATTTATGACACTTTCATAACAAGAGTTCAGACTAATGTAGGCTAAAGTATCTGGGTCTTGGTCAACGAGTTCCTCGTACCATTGGCTTTTCTTGCCGCAGCCACTATCAAATCTCTGAAAGTCTTTTTTTAAACGATTAACAATATCCTTAGACACCTTAGGTAGAGCTTTAGTTATTTTCTGATGTGGGATCTCGCGTTGACTTGGGGACAGTTTCTCCTGTCGTCTGAGGTATCTCTCCCGACCCTTCTGGATCATTTCGTCCTCGAGCTCGACTTGTACTTTGTTGACTTTTGTCATGCCTTAGTTACTCCCTTGGGTTCTACGGGGGTCCCTTAGTTAACCCATTGTTTTTATTTGGTATTATATGTTGCAAAAAAGACTTAGATTTCACCCATCAGCCGAGCTATGGCAAGCTGATTTTCTGGTGTCTCGTGAACATATTTAGCGGTGGTCTGTAGTGATCTATGGCCTAATTGTTGAGCCACGGTGACCGTCGGTAACTTTAGATTATTAGCCATACGTGTAGCGGCTGTATGACGTAGCACATGGAAAACAAACTCTTTGTCTCCTTTTGCTATTTGGTAACGCGCTTCTTCCCAAGCATGATAAAACTTACGGTGACTATAGTGTCCTTTGATGTCAAACTTTAAAGCTTTTAAAGCCCGAAAGGTTCGACCCGCACAAACTACGTCTCTATCGTCACCATTCTTTGTGTTAGTCAAATGGACAATACAAACACCATCAGCATGCATACTAACCCTATCTGGGGTAATCGATAGTAATTCACCAAGACGCATACCTGTGGCTAGGGCTACTTGACACATGTAGCGCATCCACCAGAAAGTGCCTTCCTTGTAAGTCTTTAAGAAATCATCCAATTGCTGGATTTCTTCGTCAGTCAGATATCGAACCCGATTTGTCCTTATTCGAGCAAACTTGATTTTAGGCATTCGATCAATCTCTTCGAGATCTAGAGCATGCTTTAGGATTGAACTGATAGCCGCTCTGTAGTGGTTCACTGTGTTTTCAGTTATTCCAGTGCCTTTTAGGTATATACAGAAGCTGTGGATATCACGCGCTGTTATGTCTAACAGTGACTTAAATCCAACTCCTTCAAAAGCTCCAAACCTGTGTAGCTTGGCACGGCTTTCAGCTAAATGTTTGCCCCTCCAGATGTTAGGACCTTCTGTGTTTACAAAATCTATAAAGTTCGTCATTTCAACGCTCTCTTTTGTTTTAAAATGGAGGATCTTCGCCACGGTAAGTGGGCAACCAAGGCTTATGCACCCCAAAAGACGTGGATTCTTCTTGGAATTCAGTAGGGAACATTTGGCTTAAGAAGATCTTAAGGTGATTAGACCACAACAAGGCAGATCACCGAGGTGCTAGGGGTCCTTACGACCTCCACAGAATCACAGGCTTCCTCATAGCGCACCTGTATTTCAAAAGCCTTACCGATGAGCTTAGAGCGCAGGGCGTGTTGACCACGGTTTTGCGCATGTTTTGCTTTGCGCAAAAAGCGATCACGGGTATTCAAAAGAGTTTGCGGAAAAGTGTGTATTTGGGTCATCTTGCAGTCTCCTAGTGGTTAGGGACTAAAGACTCCGATGACGCTGTTTTTGGTAGCGGAGGAGGGACTTGAACCCCCGACACGCGGATTATGATTCCGCTGCTCTAACCACCTGAGCTACTCCGCCAACGAAGGACCGTTTAGGATTATCCG
>Ga0075480_10002060_pt1 | contig 12891 bp, 11 predicted proteins | sample DEB08_DNA_7_FD_81590 | JGI IMG/M metagenome (GOLD analysis project Ga0075480, IMG submission 81590) | Aqueous microbial communities from the Delaware River and Bay under freshwater to marine salinity gradient to study organic matter... | ecosystem: Environmental > Aquatic > Marine > Coastal ... | reverse complement strand
TTTGGCGTTTAGGCGGCGTGGTCATAGTCTGACATCCCCCCCCCCTTAAGCAACTGGTTATCCTTCGCTCCCATATTTCTCAATAAGGTTTCCTTGATGATACTGTGTTGCAATTGATGGGTGGGTAACTGCCGTGCAATGACATAACAGTCTCAATTTATGTTGAGCCTTTGACGCACCCAATCATGGAAGTTATGGATGTAAAATTCCTGCGGCATCAAGCGGCCTGCGTCAAAGCGCGGGGAGCGCAAACCACGCTGGTTCATTTCAGCGGCTTCACCATCCTGTTCAAGTACAATACTGGCAAATGCTGCAACTTCACTGGGATCAAAATCAGTCTGCTTCATGGTAGCTGGACTAAAGAGCCACTCTGCAGTCAGTTGGGTTGTCTCAGGACTGGTTGGAACCAGTGAAACAATCCGAACATAATCAACATGGGCAACGATATAGGCTGTAGGATAAATGGTTACGAAATTCGCAGCAGTCTTGATCTGAACCTCGGTCAGATCAGGGAACATAGGCCCGCAAGGTTGACCATCAAGCGTCCATGTTAAAGCGCCTTCTTTAAGCGCATTGCCAGTAGTCTTTCCGGGTGACCAGTCCTGTCGCTCAGTTTCGGACATAAGCCCTTCTCTATAGATTGGAACCAGATTGGACAGCTCAGGGTGAATGCTGGGGCAGTGAAGACACTCGTTGTAATTCTCCCAAAAGACCTTCCAGTTACAGTTGAGATTGCGCACCAATTTATGCCCCGTAACCAGGTCGGTCATTGGCCAGTTATCATAGGCTTCAAGACCAAGATCAGGCACGAATGCTGACGGCTCTTCTGCAGCATTGATAAAAACAAAACCATTCCAAAGCATAGTCGCGACGGGGAAAAGGCCGTTCTCTTCCCTGTTAAAATCAGCCGTCGGCGTGGCATGTGCAGTAGAAACCAATCGCCCATCTGCAGCGGCATAAGACCATGCATGGTAAGGACAAACGATCGTTTTGCCCAAGGGCTGCTCTACACGACAAAGCTCCGAGCCACGATGCCGACAGATATTATGATAGGCGGCAATCTTGGTCTCGGATAATCTGCAAAGGATTATTCCCACATTACCGATGGTTAGGGGACGCATTTTGCCTATCGGCAGATCGTTCAACCTTCCTGCATACACCCATTCCTTCTGCCAGATTAGACGTTGTTCTTGAGCATACCAATTTGCATCAAAATAGGATTCCCCCGGCAGGGAAGGAGGACAATGATCAAGCAGTGGTGATTGTTCCGAAGTCATCAAAATAATATACACCCCTAATCTAACAGCACATAACCGCCCCAAGTTGTGCGACCATTGTCAAAAGAATTTGGCTGAATTGTCAATCACAATGAGTTTTGCTTTTGATACTCGTTATTTTCCGTGGTTTGAGCAAACTGAACTCTGCCGCTAAAATCTGGGCGTGACAGATCGTTCTTATGAAAAGGATTGGGAAATCTGTGTAATTTTATTATTAATTGCTTCGGTATCTGTCGGCCATTCGCCTCTCGCAATTAACGCGCGGATTTCATCCGCGACCTGAACATTAATATCAGGCGGCAATTCATTCATCATTGTGATGGTATCCCTACGGATGCCAGTAAGTTCAAGAGAGACAGAAGCTGGTCCAGATTTTGGACCTGCTTCCACATTTAGAAGACCGACTTCAGATATATTTTTATAACGATCCTCGATACGAGACAACGCCGCACCCCGGATATTGCCTTCTGCCATTGCTTCGGTAACTTTTGCGTAGTTACGCGCTATCAGTTCCTGCGAGAGGATCACGTCCTTGGGATCTAACGGTGCATTTGTTGCACTGCTCTGCGTTTTTTGCGGCGCAGCAGGTCTGCTACCATTTTCCTGCAGGGTTACGAGGGCAGCGATATTTCCGTTGACTTTCAAAATCCCCTCATCGGCTAGAACAAAAGATACAGACAAGAAATAAAATCAAAATGAAAGAAATTCAACAAAAAGTATCTGACGTGAAACGTAAAAAATGCAGGCACGACGTCCACGGTGAGCTTATGGGCTACAAGTCTGTGCCGCGATGCGGTAAAACCTTTGGCATATGCGCCATCGAGGTGATTTCTTCACAATCTAATCTTGGTCTGGCGCATCAACATTTTTTGTTTCAAATTCAGCGGGTGACGTAATTTCGATTAATTCAAGATCATCGCTGTGCCTGATTTCACGATGTCTAATTTTGGGCGGCTGTAACGCCGCAGATCCACTTCTGAAGGTTACTTCGCCCTGCCCTTCGTATTCAAACGTTACCCAACCTTGAAGAATGTAAATCATTTGAAAGTCAAGATCATGCGTATGCCACTTGGGTTCTGCATGACGACCCGGAATTGCGCGGATCACATTAGCAGAATATTTCCCTCCCGATGCAGAAGAAATTCCAAGATCGCGATATTCGAAGAACGCCCTTAGGCCACCCCTAAAGTGGCTATTAGTCGTTCCGCTGCCATCAGCATGACTGACGCTAAAGGCTTGGCCATTCCATATCTGAGAAGTCATTACGCCCTCATCCAAAACTTTAATTACTCAAATTAAGTCGTCGTTTTAATGAACGTAAATCATATAGCATTGCTCTGCCAATAAAAAAACAACCCCGCAGGAGTGTCCAACTGCAGGGGCCTTAATGGCGCATCTTGGTATGTGAAGAAGTGATCTGCGTTTATCAGGCGGCTTCAAAGCCCATAAAGCTTTGCCTCACGCCACGCGTAATCTCATAACTTATTTAATTTAAAAGCCCCACTATCCAGCCGCAGCGCTTTCAAATTCAATCATGAAAATGTTCTTTGCGGATGGTGCTGTCTTTTCGTTTCCCAGAATACAAACATATCCGACATCTGATGCTGGGGCCACTTAGTCTTAGGGCACCCATCATACGCATGGACCAGCGACCAATTATGCCCTAACTTTCAAACTGGAACAGTCAAATGAAGCTGCCCAACTCAAACAACTCTGGATCAGGATCCATGAATGAAATCGAAAGTTCAGTAGAAGAATTGTCCAGTAACGATGATCCACAGGTGATTGCGTTAGAACTAATCAACCAAATACAAGATCTTTTGTTTGGCTTATTTCGTCCTTGGAATGCGTATCAGCTTGCAATCGCATTGATAGTATTTCTGATAGCAACACTAATTTCGCATCTCATTCGGAATCAGTTGCGTTCTTGGATGCAAACACGCGAAGCCTGGCCAATCTGGCGTACGCCCTTGATGGCTTTATTCCAAAACAGACTGCGATCATTATTATTCATAATTTTGATTTACATCGTTATCTCTTTCATGCGCGAAATCACATGGCCAAGCCGATCTTATCTGTTGGGCGTTATTGGGCAAATTGCTTTTATTTGGTATACAATCGCGATTTTAACCAGCCTGATATCAAATTCATTTGCGCGAACGGCAGTTAGTTATGTCGGATGGACTTGGGGAACTTTGTCTGTCCTCAATCTCAGTGGACCGATTCAAACACTTTTAGATAGCGCAGCCATAAGTTTGGGCGAAACGCGAATATCTATTTGGCTCATAATACAAGCTTTTCTGACTTTAGTAATATTATTTGTAGGAGCACGCTTTGTTTCAACCACCGGTGCAGACCGAATTCGTAAGAATAAAGATATTTCTCCGTCTTTACAGGTTTTAATAATTAAATTCACGCAGGTCGTTCTTTACAGTGCAGTATTCATTATTGGTCTGCGCACTGTGGGCTTTGATCTTACCGGGCTTGCCTTTTTGTCTGGTGCAATTGGTGTTGGGCTTGGTTTTGGATTACAGAAAGTTGTATCTAACCTCGTGTCCGGTGTTATTATTCTTCTAGATAAATCCATTAAGCCCGGAGATGTTATCAGCCTAGGTGATACCTTTGGTTGGATTGAATCTTTGGGGGCTCGTTATGTCTCGGTCGTCACGCGCGATGGACGAGAATATTTAATTCCGAATGAAGATCTGATCACTGGCCAAGTTGTGAACTGGTCGCATTCAAACAACTTTGTCAGACTGGATCTGCTCTTTGGCACATCATATGAAGATGACCCAATTTTGGTCCGAGAATTAGCAATTAAGGCCGCGTTGAATGTAGATCGGGTTTTGAAAGATCGAACACCAGTCTGTCACATTATAAACTTTGGAGATAGTTCAATAGACTACATGCTCCGTTTTTGGATAACAGATCCAGCTGCGGGTCTAACAAACATTAAGGGAGACGTATATTTGGCGCTGTGGCAAACATTCGCTGAACATAAAGTCACTATACCCTTTCCCCGAAATGAAGTGCGTATTCTGGAACCGAATAGACCCCAAGATTTTCTTGAATAGGATGGGTTTTCCAGAGATGCAAATATCTTGCACTTGATTACAAAAATTACTGGCGGTGTTGTGGCAGTAAAATATGGTAAGAGGCCAATTCGTTGATGCAATTTTGGTTGTTGTTCGTATTCTAATCTTCTCAACGAAAGGGTAAATTATGGTAAGGTTCAAATCTTGGGCAGAATTGGCCCCCCGTTTGGTATCAGTGGCGGCAGGACGTGAGCCGGCAGATTTGGTTCTTAAGAATGCGCGGCTTGTCAACGTGCAGTCCCGCGAGATACTTCAAGGGTGGGATGTTGCTGTCGTCGGGGGGCGATTTGCATATGTGGGGCCTGACGCCAGCCACTGTATTTCAGAGCAGACAAAGGTAGTTGACGCAGCTCAGAAATATTTGATCCCTGGTCTCTGCGATGGGCATATGCATATCGAAAGCGGGATGCTCACCCCTGCGGAATTTGCTGCCGCAGTTATCCCTCATGGCACAACGACATTGTTCAGCGATCCTCATGAAATCGCGAATGTGCTGGGGCTCAAAGGCGTGCGTATGATGCATGATGAAGCTTTGATGCAGCCTATAAATATTTATACGCAGATGCCCTCCTGTGCCCCCTCTGCACCAGGTTTGGAAACAACGGGATATGAAATCACGGAAAACGACGTAGCAGAGGCGATGACATGGCCCGGCATCATAGGACTGGGGGAGATGATGAATTTTCCGGGTGTCATCCATGGGGACCGTCAAATGCTGGCTGAGATGGCCGTTACAATGCGGGCTGGAAAAACGGTAGGTGGTCATTATGCTTCGCCAGATAGGGGCAATGCGTTTCATGCCTACGCAGCTGGCGGGGCGGCGGATGATCACGAGGGTACAAAAGAAGACGACGCAATCGCGCGCGTGAGACAAGGTATGCGCTCTATGATGCGGCTCGGATCAGCATGGTATGACGTGGAAAGCCAAATAACGGCAATTACGGAAAAAGGCCTTGATCCACGTAATTTTATTCTCTGCACCGACGATTGCCATTCAGGAACGCTTGTGCATGAGGGGCATATGAATCGGGTGCTGCGGCATGCAATTTCCTGCGGATGTGATCCTTTAGTGGCTTTGCAAATGGCAACGATAAATACCGCGACACATTTCGGACTGGAGCGCGAATTGGGCAGCATCGCACCAGGGCGGCGCGCCGACATGATCCTGACCTCTGACCTTTCAGAGCTGCCAATTGACTCTGTTTACGCGCGAGGCGTTCATGTCGCGGAAAAAGGGGAGTTATTGGTTGATTGCCCGCATTATGCTTGGCCCGAAACGGCACGTAATACGGTTCACCTTGCAAGGACCCTTTCGGCAGGAGATTTTGATATTCCAGCTCCAGATGGCGCCAATTCCGTGCGTGCCAAAGTTATTGGTGTCGTCGAAAATCAGGCCCCTACAAAGGCGCTTGTCAAAGACCTACCGGTAAAGGATGGTCTGGTTCAGTGTTCAGAGGACGTATGCCAAATCAGCCTTGTAGAACGCCATCGGGCGACAGGCCAAGTTACAAATGGATTTGTGTCTGGTTTTGGCTATCAGGGTACGATGGCGATTGCCTCAACAGTGGCCCATGACAGCCATCATTTGATAGTTGTCGGTACAGATAAAACCATGATGGCCACCGCAACAAACCGCCTTGAAGAAGTAGGCGGGGGCGTGACTGTCTGGAAAGACGGGGTGGAAATCGCGCTCATCCGCTTACCAATTGCAGGTCTCATGTCCGACAGCCCAGCCCGAGAGGTGGCAGAGGACGCTCAAAAAATGCTCGACGCGATGATCGAATGCGGTTGCGCGCTGAACAACGCGTTTATGCAGCATTCCCTTCTCGCCTTGGTCGTGATCCCTGAGCTCAGGATCTCAGACCTTGGCATCGTCGATGTAACCAAATTCGAACTTACAAACTTATTTGAAGACTGAAATTCAAATATTGTTGTGAATGGGTAAGCTGGACAACGGGAAGAAAATAAGCCCGATGGCCATCATGAAATTTTGTTACAGGATATCAATAAACTGACTTCAGGTTACTTTGTTTGTCCGGATAGAAATATCTAATCAAATGAAAAATACGGAAAAAGCTTAAACATTCGTGAACTTATAAAGAATTTTCTGAGCATTATTATCTGAGAGAAACAGCAAGTGATCGCTTTTGAAAATGTAATGGCTGGGTCTGACAAATTCTGTCCTTTGCACTTTTCAATACACTGCGCATCTACGGAGTTTTGCATATTGGGTAATGCAATAATGTTCCGCGTGACCCTTTGATTTATCAAAACAATAATTTTAAAGGAGCGTTTTTCCGATGAACCTTGGTGTGTCTATACCCCTTTAAGGCGACGAATGTCCTTTTTGTGCCCACAAATGCGGCAGAGAGGATCATAATTTCCTCTTTACTCTCGCCTTAAGATATCTCCGTGATGATAAACTGTTGTGATATTTTAAAACCCACTTATACTTTTCGTGGAATTATGGAGATACACATGGATTTACTTGGAAGAATTACACGCAGAACCGCGCTTCTTGCTGCGGCAGCGTTCGCTTTTGCGTCTAATGCAGCAATGGCAGAGACCAAAATTCCCTTCACGTTGGACTGGAAATTCGAAGGTCCTTCTGCGCCCTACTTTGCAGCCATTGACAATGGCCATTTTGCTGCTGCCGGGCTCGATGTTGAAATTTCGCCCGGAAAAGGATCACTGGATGCGATACCCAAAGTCGCAACTGGGTCTTTTCCGCTTGGTTTTGCTGACATAAACTCGCTGATCAAGTTTCTTGATCAAAACCCCGGCGCACCAGTCATTGGGGTCATGATGATTTATGACAAACCACCCTTTGCAGTTATTGGCAGAAAATCCCTTGGTATCAACGGACCAGGCGATCTGGAGGGATCTATATTGGGCGCGCCCCCCCCTGATGGTGCTTGGGCGCAGTTTCCTTCTTTTGCGCTGGCAAATGGCATCGATATGAACAAGATCACTGTTGAACCGGTAGGGTTTCCAACACGTGAACCGATGCTCGCAGAAGGCAAAGTAGATTCGGTCACAGGATTTTCGTTTTCATCCTACCTGAACCTCGTCAGACTCGGCGTTCCAGAGGATGATATTTCAACTATTCTGATGGCCGACCACGGGCTTCAGCTTTATGGCAACGCGGTAATTGTAAACACCGAATTTGCGGCCCAAAACGAAGACACTGTCAAAGCGTTCTTGGCAGCCGTTGCAGCTGGTTGGAAAGACGCCATCAATGATCCGTCTGCAGCCATTGCATCTTTGGTCGAACGCAATCCTGCAGCAGATGCAGCCCTTGAAGAACGTCGCCTCATGCTTGCCGTGGACGCGAATGTCGTGACGGATTATGTCAAGGCAAATGGCATGGGTGGGGTGGATGCGAACCGCCTTGACGCGGCGATTGCACAGTTGTCCCAGACTTACGAGTACAAAGGGCAACCAGATGCAAGCCTATACTTTACGGATAAGTATCTTCCTGCCGGTGGGTTTAGTTTAAACTAAATTAATGAAATATCAAAAAAGGGCGGGAATAAACCCGCCCTTTTTGCTGTAAAAAGAAACACATATGACCAGTAATTCGATAGAGATTAAAGATGTCTCTCATGTCTACAAAACCCAAACAGGGCCTCTCCCGGTTCTAGACAGGCTTTCAATTAGTGTCCCAAAGAACGGATTTACCGCCGTCGTCGGACCTTCTGGCTGTGGAAAGTCGACGCTGACGCGTTTAATAGCTGGTTTGATGAGACCGGACTCGGGGTCCGTCTGGCTTTTCGGTGAGAAGGTCGAACAGCCCCGTGCGACGGTTGGCATGGCATTTCAGAATCCGGTGTTGCTGGAATGGCGCACGATTTTGCAGAACGTGATGTTACCCTTGGAAATCGTTGGCAGCAGTCTGACAGCAAGCGCACGAAAAGAGCGCGCACACCATTTGTTGGCGCTTGTCGGTTTAACCGGTTTTGAAGACAAACGACCCTCTGAGTTATCAGGTGGTATGCGTCAAAGGGCGTCGCTATGTCGGGCACTGGTACATAAACCGGAAGTGTTGATCCTAGACGAACCTTTTGGCGCTTTGGACGCCTTTACACGAGAGGATCTTTGGCAGGTGATGCACGCTCTGAAGAAAGAGGAACCTTTTACCGGATTGCTGATCACCCATGATCTCAGAGAATCCGTTTTTCTGTCTGATCAAGTCATCGTTCTGTCAGGAAGACCTGCTAGAGCACAGTACATTCTGGATATCCCTAACACCGGCGCGCGATCCTTGGATGATTTGTATACGCCAGAGGCCATCATGATGCTAAACGATTTGCGGCATCAAATTAAAGTCGCACAGGAACGGAACTAAGATGTCGATGCAAAAAATAGCTGTTCCCTTGATCGCCATTCTGATCTTCCTTATTTTTTGGGAAGCTTTGGTGTGGGTCAATGATTGGCCCAATTACAAAATGGCCTCTCCTTCCGATCTATGGCCCGCATTCTGGAAATTTCGCTATTTGTTTTTGGACTATGGCTGGGACACCTTGTGGCGGACCGTGGTGGGGCTGATGCTCGCTGTAGGCGTCGGGGTTGCATTAGGTATGGTCATGGGTTTTTCGAAAACAATGAGAGACGCATTATATCCCCTTTTGGTGGGCTTTAACGCAATTCCCAAGGCAACAGTCGTGCCGATCATCGCCCTTATTTTTGTGGGCCAGCATGACTTGAACACAATATTGATCGCCTTCATGATTTCTTTTTTCCCGATCGCCGTATCCGTCTCAATCGGATTGTCGACGCTGGAACCTGAATATCGTGATATTTTGCGCGCTCTTGGTGCATCAAAAACAATGATTTTCTGGAAAATTGCCTTGCCGAAAACATTGCCGGAATTTTTTGGCGCGCTCAAAGTTGCGGTCACTTTGGCCTTTATCGGTACAAATTTGATGGAAATTGTGTCTCCGCATGGGCGTGGTCTTGGCGCACTTTTTGATAGCGGCAAAACAAACGCGGACTATCCGTTGATGTTTGCTGTTCTGATTGCTTTGGCGGTATTGGGGATTGTACTTTATTATGTCGTTGTGGTTCTGGAAAAGATCTTTGCTGGTTGGGCAGAGAGAGACGTGAGCTGAACTCAACAAACGTAATTGATGCAAACAAGGCAACGAGCGGGGCTTAGAAGTTTCCCCCGTCGGCCTCCGTCAAGATCAACTTGCCGAGCGTCAAATCTGAGACGGCTCTAAGCAAAGCCGGAGGAAATTTAGCGGCTCAGGTCACATCCAAACGGGACACGCCCTGCCCTTGCAAAACTTTAACTTGCCGGAGCTTTGATACACTATCTTCGGGCTTTTCCCGTTTTCTTGACGTCGCTGATCCACTGAATTCTAGGACAAGAATATCCCAGTTGCTGGGCCGCCCAATGGGGCTAGTCCATGGCTTCTCTGAAATACTTCCTCAAACGTATTTCCCCATAGGGATGACCAGATTTGTTGCGTGGTTCGGGACCGATCATTCACCCCTCTGGCTTAGGTTCGCCAAATGCCGGTTTACCAAACTCTGCACCATCGGCGCGAAATGCCAGAAATCGGGTGTTTCCATCCCAGCGATCTTCCCTGCCTCGTCGAGATAGCGCACAGCGATGATTTCCTTCAGGTTCGGGTTTTTCTCGAATTCAGCCACTTCCACGGGAGACATAGGGCCACCTTGCAGGGACAGCGAATGGATCGAGGCCTCAGATAGGCGCTTGAAATATTCAGGGCGGGTTGCACAGAGGTAACGCTTTGCCGCGACGTGATGGCGGCAGCAATCAGTCACGACGGACGGAAAGAACTGTTCCAGCACCTCGGCGCCTGCATCCTCATGGTGACGGTCCTCGGTATCGTCCATCGTGAAGGTGCCGAACTCGCTGGTGAAATGGCCTATGTCGTGCAGCAGCGCGCCGACGATGATCTCTTCGGGTTGGCCGTTGCGCTCGGCGATCGTGGCACCTTGCAGCATGTGTTCGCCCATCGTCACGGGCTCGCCCAGGTATTCCTCGCCGCCGCGCCGATCAAAGATCGAGCCGATGAAGGCAACGATGTTCTCTGCCGTCAGATTGTCAATATCCGATTTCATTCCGCTGCCTCCAAGACCGCCGCACGCATCATTGCATAATAGGACGAGCGCAGCCCGTCCTTGTCAGCGTAGCAGCCTTGCAGCCAGCGCGTCCCTTCGCCGGAATAGCCTTTGCGCGCATGGAGAACTCGAGTGTTGTCAACAACAAAGGCCTCACCGGGTTCCAATCGGAAAGTCAGTTCCATCGCCGTGTCGTCGATAATCTCACCCAGCCGACGATAGGCGGCGTAATAAGCCTCCATTTTGTCGAAGGGCACATCCGTCACGGCGGCGAAAGAGCGGTTGTTGAACCGGATTCCAATCAGTTCCCCATCCGGCGCCAGTTCGATCATCGGGCGACGTGAGGTCAGGCAAACACCCGCTTCGCCCGCATATTCGAAGCGTGCGCAATGATTGGCCAGCAAATCGAACCCCTCGGGGTTTTCCGCACGCAGGCGCAGCGCAGCGGCAAACCCGTCGACCACCATGTTCTCGCCCCCCGCGGCCGAGCTTTCGAGGCAGTAGAGCACCTGAATCGTCGGCACCGGATCGCGATAGGGGTTATCTGTATGCGCCTGAAGCCCAAGGCCGGTAAAGGCAAGGTTCGTGGGGTTCACCTCGGTCCGCACTTCGAAGTGACGGCCATAATTTGTCTCGCGCACATAGCCGAACAGATCGACGACGCGAAACAGTGCGCCCGGTTCAACCGGCGCGTTCACAACCTTGGCAAATCCATAGCGCACGATCTTCCCCAGCCAGTCGCGCAGAGGGGCGCCGCCCTGCTGCAATTGGGCAAAGTCGCCACAGGGCAAAGCGTCCATGAGCCCCCCATCCCATATCTCAATCTCCTTCGGCAGCCAGCCACGGGCCGTTGCCGGAGCGGATTGGTCATAGGCATGCGCGTGCAGCCATGCTGGATCGAAGGTCACGGTCTTGTCCTCTGGCGCGAAGCGGACCTCAAGCGCCCCGTCCGACGCAATCCCGGCGGCCGCGATCCGGGTCTCGGGCGGGATATCACCCAGGGTGATCAACCGCTGTCCGTTGCCGGAAGCGCGGGTTGCGCCATCCTGCGCATTATCGCGCAGCCAGATGGCGTGAAAGCGATGCGCGCCGTCGCTGGTTTCAAGTGTCAAATAGGTTCCGGTTGGATCGACAGTGACCGACATAATGACAGGACCTTTGGATTGGTTTCGATTTAGCTTATTTTTGGCAAGCTCAATCGATAAATTCAAATTATAAATGCTAGGTCTGAGACATTAATTTGCTTTTGAATCCGGATCGACTTCCACTGCTCAAATAGATCCGAGCTTACGAAGCCGCAGCTCAGCGCTCCAGTTGGGTGCTATCAGGTTAAATGGCCCGAGCATCATTCGTCGAGAAATCGACTATCCATTCATTCACCACAAAAACGTCTATTGAAATTGAACGGTTTGCTACATTGGTGTCCAAAATGGAGCAGAACAAATTGGACGATTGCTATTCGCAGATATTGCGCGCTTGGCGTTGTTCTGCGTTTATTGAGCTTTTTGGTCTATATTTTCTACTTGTAGAATAGGTCAAAGTCGCCCTGCGGCAACTCTTGTGTGTCAAACCAATGCACAGGGCATTTAAAACTACTAAAGCAGCTTTTAATAACTGGTTCGAGATCACTTGGCCAGATTGATGACCCACAAGCGGTCGGCTGTAACGTCTACTGAAATGAAAAATCTCCAATTAGCGACGAAGACTCCCAAGGTATCTGTTTATTATTTGTATCCTCAGCCACCGAAATTCGAACCCTTTTTAGAATCTCTTCTATTTTCAGACCCTCTTCAAGCATTGCCTCTGCTAATGCCTTCGTATACGGACTATTATTTCCTGAACCGTCATAGGCCACTGAGCCACCCTCCGATTTTCACACCTTAAAATTGAAATCATTATGAAAAAATAATGAGCAATTAAACTTAAGGGCAAGTTACTATGATGGAGAAAAGGATGCGGAAGCTGTTCTTTCATCCCACTTCAAGGTCTCTTCAGTCTGACATTACGCCCGTGACAGCAGCGTACCTGAAATCTTTGAATGGGTCGATCATCCATCGTTTGTTGGAGTAAAGTTACATCCCGAACTGAAATCTGATCCCTTTGATCCGCACCCCCAATCCAAAGATTTCATTCGCGCCACAAAAAGCGCCGAACGGCTGGTATAATGGTGTCTGACGGTGGAGCGTGCAGGATGCGCCTTGCCTCGAAAATTGTGTAGTTTATGTTTGATAATGAACAGGCGACAGGCGGGGAAATCTGATGCTGTCTTATCAACACATTTATCATGCGGGAAATCTAGCCGATGTTCAAAAGCACGCTATTCTGGCGTGGATTTTGGCTTATCTAAAGCGCAAAGATAAACCAATTTCCTATATTGAAACGCATTCTGGTCGCGCAGTTTATGATCTGACTGCGGCCGAAGCCAT
>Ga0075480_10002056_pt1 | contig 12898 bp, 20 predicted proteins | sample DEB08_DNA_7_FD_81590 | JGI IMG/M metagenome (GOLD analysis project Ga0075480, IMG submission 81590) | Aqueous microbial communities from the Delaware River and Bay under freshwater to marine salinity gradient to study organic matter... | ecosystem: Environmental > Aquatic > Marine > Coastal ... | reverse complement strand
TAACAGTGCAGCTGGTTGAAGTTGCCGACCCTGATACGGCCCAGGATTTTGTCATAGGCACGCTGAGCAATTGATGCCTTCGCAGTATCAACCTCATCGATAATTGCAAATGCCCAATCGTCGCCCACGATGCGCTGATAATTTTCAAAGGACAGGCCAAGGATTGTTGAATCCCCACCTGGGAAGTGCAGCGTGTGACTAACGTACGGTGCCACCCGAGGGGTGTAAGGAATGCCAAAACTGTCTAGGAAGTCCTCGAATTTTGGCGCCCATATGCGGCGGACCATATCACTGGTTGGTTCCATCACACAACCAACAAAGCCCTGGTTCAGCGCGGCCATCTTGACAGCAACAGCATGAGCGCAATAAGTCTTGCCGCTGCCATAGCCAGCGCTGATGCCGATTTCGGGGATACTGGTCGGGGCTCCACCTTGTGATGCAGCGATAGCGCTCAAACGCTCTACTTCAAAGGCGTTGAGCTGGCCAGGGTTAAGCGTTGCGGCGATGCGCTGCAGGAGGTTGTCAACATCAGGAACGCCTACGTGTCCCCCCTGACCAGTGAGTATGAAACCGCTTGGAACCTTATCTAAGATGCTCGACATTTGACAGTGCATCTATCCTCAATTTAGTCTATGCACTAAGACTGCTGAGCAATGACCGACGACATCGGAGATTACATCAAAGCAGCATCCAGGTATCCATTACTGACCCAGACGCAAGAGATCGAACTTGGGCGGCGGATTCAAGCCTGGCTGAAGCATCCTGCACCACCACCCGCAGTGATCCGGTCGGGCCGCAGAGCACGAGACCAATTCATATGCAGCAATCTGCGGCTCGTAGTGTCGATCGCCAAGAAATATACATCCAGGCTCAAGAATACTAGTCTCACTTTTCAAGACCTGCTCCAAGAAGGTACCTTAGGTCTACAACGCGCAGCTGAAAAATACGATCCGGAGTGCGGATACAAGATGTCAACCTATGCTTACTGGTGGATCCGGCAGGCTGTGACTCGCAGCCTAGACATGAAGTCGATGGTGATACACATCCCCTATGACGCAAAGCGCAAGCTGCGAGCATATTCAGAAGCTGCCAAAGAAGGCGGAGACCAAGAAACAATCTTAGGAAGGGCAGGTCTCAAACGCCGGGATCTGCTGACCATTCAGCAGGCAATTACCTGCCAGAATGTGGGCACACTTGATGATGTGGATCTGCAAAGTCATGTGTAAGGATTGACAGCATATGGAATGGAATGTTATAATGCATATATAGAGGACAATGAGTCCTCCCTTCTTTTCATCTTGGCTCGCACTTACACAGATCAAGCACTCCACATCGTGGATAACCTCCGGATGATCGCAAAACGTGATCACACCGTTTGTCGCAGTCGTGGATTCTCATTCCACGAGAGTGGCTATATCTATCTAGGCACAGACCGGATCGGACACGCTGCAGCCGTACAAGGCTTAGCTGAGACGCTGGAGCGAGAAGAACTGGCGATAGAAGAAAACAAAAAACCCACTGCAGCCACCAAGGCCAACAAAACCAAGGGTGCAATGACTTGGGATAGCCTCAATGAAGCTACCAAGGCCTACTTCTTCGAGCTTGCTGAGATGATTCAAGACGACGTAGGCGTGGTTGTAAAAATCGGTCTTAGGAATGCGCCTCGATTGACCAATCTTAAGAGGGTGGGCTTGATCGCCAAGAATGGGAAGGGGCTAGAAGTCACAGCAGCTGGCCGGGCGCTTCGCAATGCCTGATGTCCGCTGGTCTACAAAGCCACACGAAGTAATTGCGGCGGCCAAAGAAGCCGCCAAAAAATCTAAAAATGGCCACGGCTTGACAGCATTGGAGCATGCTTTTTGGCAGGCAAAACATAGCGACCAAAAACAGCATCCAGGAAAAACCGTAATGGAATAGTTGGCAAAAGCTGCTATTCCATGTTATAATATGTTTATAAGGGGCAACGAGCTCCTCCTCTTGAAAATGGCTTCCAAAATCGGTTCACGTCGTGCCAGCTGTGACGATTATCTCGAATTCATCTGGATCGAAAACGGCACCCCAAACCCCCAGGCAATCGCTCTGATCACAGAGATATGCCATCCTGGCAAGTATGCAGCGACTTACGGCGCTTGGTTCTGTCAAGCTGAAACAGTCAGCGAAGTAAAAGAGCAGCTGTTCAGCCGCATCGGCCAAGATATCGACATTTCAATCTGAAGCATGGAGCCGAAAGGCTCCTTTTTTTTGCATATATTGACACAGACTGATATTTTGCGATACAATAGATTTAAGGAGGCAAAGAGCTTCCACCGTTAAACCGACTCATGCTTTCACTCGAAACCCAACTCCGCTACAACCGCCAGATGCAAAGCCAACTGGTTGAACTGATGAAGCAATATTCAGACAGGCCAGAAACAGCGGAACAGATCTTCCGCCAGTACATGCGCGAGGTTCAGGCAGCCATAAAGCTCGAACGCAAAATCCTCGAAGCATGAATCTGCCCCCCGTAGGGAGATTTAACCCACAGCCCCCGCAAGGGGGTTTTTCTGTAGGTGGCCTCTTCCTGCCCCTCCGATAGGCCTTTGACCTAGTCGATGGGCTCTAGGCCCTGTTTGATCCTCAGGGCGTGTTCCTCGGCCTCGTAGAGCCTGCGGAGAATGGCCTCCTTGCCCTGCACCAGGTGCATGCTGCTCACCCATGCCCGCTTGGTCTTATACGTAACCCAGATTCCGTCTTCTTCCTGCCTCATGTGAGAATCCCAGTGAGTTTGGCCAGTGTATTAATAGCACTAAGTGCGACTCCATAATTTTCTGCTTCGAGAGCAGCACGCTGTACTGACTTGGCCGACTCAATCAATTCAGCCAGCATCGCAGTTCTGTCCACCCCCTCGCATCCTTCCACCAGCATGAGAGCTGCGGCATGCACCTTGCTCATCCCGCTGCTAAAGGAGATGCCCTCCTCCTTGGCAATCTCAGTGCCAATCTGGACTCGGCTATATCCTGCCCTGAGTTTTGAGAGAATGATGCTTTGATCCATATGTCGAGTTTAATCAGCGAAGAACTTGTACCACCCGTACCCGGTTCTCTCTCGCGTGTGGTCTACGGTTTTTTTTTTAAACCAAACTTAAAAAGAAGGGGGTGGTACACATCGGTACGCAAGTGGGGACGGGGCTCTGGCATGGTGCAACATGGGTGCAGGACCAGCATCCGACCCCGGTTTAGTCTTATGAGTCTCGGTCTAAGATGCTCCAGTCTTCATCAGAGAGCCCCTTGTCCCACTTGGTACATCGGCACCAGAACCTGTACGAACCACGTCTCCGGCGTTCGTTCCACCCTAGTTGGAGCAACGATGATTTGATATTTTTGTCTATCATTGATGGCGTCACAAGTTCCATCTCAGAGACCCTCTTTTTGAGGGTCGATTTCCTCACGTAGCCACGGCTGAATTCATTCTTCAGAATCTTCTGTAGCGGCTCCAAAAGGATCGATTCTTGACTATATTCGAGGTTGTTCTCAGCACTTTCTGCCTCCAACTCCTCAGATAGATAGGGCAGTTCACCACGCTGCCACAGCAACGCAGCAGTGCGCCAGATAGCGTCACGCTGACGAATTAGCCTGTCGCGGTCCAGCCTCTTACTCATTGGTATCACCCAATAGCGGCGCTCACCCGTGCTGTCATTCAAGAAATCATCGCGGTTACAGCTGCCAACCAAGATGGAAGGACGTTTGAATTTCTCGGTGACACGGCCAAACGGAGGTCTGAAGATGTCGGTTTGCGTGGTAGCAAAGTTTTTTAGCTTGGCAGACTGTTTGACAGAAGTGATTCCGTCAATCTCACCAAGCTCAATGCCCCAGGAATCATGGAGGCCAATGTAGGAGTCCTTGTCACCAAGCTCTGCACAAAAGACCTTGAACCAATCGCCAAATAATAGACTCCAGAAGGTGGTCTTGCCCAGTCCCTGCCCACCATGCAGCACGCAGATATAGTCCATCTTGCAACCAGGATCCATGGCCCGTTGCACTGCACCAATCAAACAGCGCTTAAGCATTTCACCATACAAAGTACCCTCAGCGCCCAGGAATTCCCAAGCCAACATGTCGCACTCGACGACACCAATCGAATGGTCCTCCAAGAGCCCAGTCAGGTAATCCTGAACTGGGTGATATGCATGACGAGAGGCACCAGCGATTAAAGCCTCGGACAGCATCTGATCAGACAACTTGTATCCGCGATTCTGGATCATGCAAAGCAGTTCAACCCTATTAACATCGCGCAAAGGCTCCCCATCTAGCTCGACCTTATACCCAAGCTGATTGAAAGCAAGGCGATCACCCAGGTAGTTCACAAGCAATGCAGACAATGCACCAGAGTCAAGTTGCATCTTGCGCCCCTTAGGGTCATGCTGATCAGGCAGGAGTTCAGCGATGCCCTCCATCCTCGTAAGAACCCGGCCAGATGCAGAAGCCCCACCAGTCCGAGAGATACTGTTGCGACGGTGAGACTGAACATTGAAGGCCCAACGATCCTCGAATCCAGCAGTAATCTGCCGCCCTTCACGGGCGCTGCGCAATGTAGCATCAATCTCGCTGCGGGATAAACCAGTCTTGTCAGTTTTAGCGAGCGCAGTCTGTATGAGCTCATCCGCAGTGCCGATGATGCGGACATCAACAGACTGGCGGCGCAGAGCTTCGTCCTCAGCTGCGTATGCATCGGCCGCTAGCTTGAACAGGTTGTCATTGCGGCCACCCTCACCGCCACAGCCACTGTCCACAAGCTTGCTATGCTCACGCGTCAACAATGACTGCAGACCAATTTCACGGACAACTTGGGTGGCAACGGTTAAATCACGGCGTCTGGGCAAGAACTCAATCCAGGCCTCCGGCAATTGGGCCACAGACTTAGGGGTGCCATCCCATGTATAGTATGCACCACTGGGGTGTTCACCAGCCGCGATGAACTGCTGCGATCGCCAAAAAACTTCGAGGTTGCCTTTCTTCCATTTGCCAGCATCTATAGGCAATCGAGCAGACTGCTCGTCACTCACGTAGTAAATATGCTTTTGCCTAGTGCTGTCATTGCTGCGCCCAATGACCCAAGTGGGCAGTAGTGGCAATCCATGTTCCTGGCAGAAATCGAAGGCATCCGTACCATCCAGGTCGATGCAAACATATTTTGCCTTGGCTGTGTTAATGCCAACAGATCTGACCTTATCGCCCATTTCGGCGATTTGCTGTGCTGTATACCCTTTCTGCTGCCAGGCTTTCTCTAGTGGAGCTTTGTCGGGGCCACAGGGTACCAGGCATTCACCCGGCATCTGAAGCAGCATCTCTGCTTTCCAGTTCATGTTAAATTAGGCTCGGAAGCGACGGTTGATCGTCGTCGTGGACAGGGGAGTAAGGACTCACAAGGCCTGGGTACCACCAGGCCTTTTTTTTGTGCCCATGCAGAGTATAACATGAGATATTTGACCCGATGTTGTACCGCATGGTAAACCTAGGTACGTAAGATTTGAAGCGCTTCTTCTACAGAAGTGACCACCCCAGCAATGCCACCAAGATCACGGACCCGATTAAGGAATGCAAGCTGGTCGGCACGTGGTTTTTGACCAGGCAATTTGACTTCGAGGGCAACAAACAGACCTTTTCCAGCGCGGCACTGAATTCCAATGAGATCTGCAGATCCTGGTGGCAGGCCTGCAGTTACGAATTTCCCATCAGAGGTTTTGAATGTGCCGACGCTGTTCCTGAATATCACACAATCTGCGATGCTCTCCGAGATTGCCAAGCGGATCTCGTTCTGGAGTCTGGTTTCCTTTTGTACAGCCAAACATAAGAAGTCAGTTAGGCTGCATCTTAAACCCTCAGGATGCTCCTAGCATCCCAGACTGCGATTGTCTTCCTGCCTACGCTGACGGTGACATAGTCTTTCTGGCGGGAGACAATTCTGCCCTTCTCGGTCCCGCCACCCATAGCCACCTTGACGATGTCTCCAGTCCGAAGACCGTCGAAATCGTCAATGGGCTTTTGCCAACGGTCTATTCTTGGCATGCGTGGAGCCACTGGTTGGTCATTGTGGCCATGGTGGAAGCATGACGTTCAGCGACGTCCCAGCCACGCATGCGGGCGAATTCACACCAGGCTACAATCTGGCGCTGGTGGATACGGGCCTGCTCGATGTACTCGTGACGTTCGGGTTCCAGCAGGACCATGGTATTCTCTAGAGCCTCCTCACACTGTCTGGCGGCAAGTGTGGTCTGGCGAGCAAGACCGAGTGGAGTTATCGAGGGCATTGATCGGAGAAGAATAGAGGGGTATGTCCGCATGGTAGGTCTGACTTGGCCGCAGGCATTTCATTGCCCATGCAGCAGATTAGGACCAGTGTTGCGATTGCGAGCGATTTGAGGAAAATCATGACGCAAACCAGTAGCTGGGGAGGCCACGCTCGGCGAGCTTTGCGTTCTGAACATCAGTGAAGTCATCGCAAACCTCAGCATCATCAAAGCTATAGGTTTCGACGATCTCGCCTTCGGCGTTCTGGAGGGTGGCGTAATAGAGTTTCATTTTTTGGATTTGGCGCGGGTTGCTCCCGCTTGAACCTATTATAACATATCATATCGTAGAGTGTCAATGTCTGCGTATACCACGGCTCCGGAGCACATTGTCAGCCCAGCCATGCGCATATCCGCGCTCCTTGGCAATCTCCTCCAGCTCCTCGATTGTCCTGGCCCGGCCAACCATCCGTCGCTTCTCCTTCATTTCTCTTTTCTTCTCCTCAAGCAGGATATCGGCCTCTTCTGGGATGCGGCTGTTGAGTGGGTGGTAGAAGCCACAGTATGGGCATACCCGCAGCATGGGCTTGTGGACTCCGAAGCACACTGGGCACACCCGCACCGCCATGTTGGCCACCAGGCCCACGCGCTCTTTCTTTCGGCCTTCCAGACTCCATTCCCGCTCATCGTCCGGCATGCCATGACGTTCGCTGTTGCCAGCCGCATCTAGGATGACGGCCACGTCACCAGACGGACGCAGTGCACGGCCAATCTGCTGCAGATGCAGCCCCAACGATTGTGTAGGACGGAGCAACAGCACGCAGCTGCAATTTGGGACATCAAAGCCCTCCGATATCAAATCTACACTTAGTAGCATTTGAATGTCGCCAGTCCTGAAGGCTTCAACCACGCCTTTCCTGTCCTGCCCAAGCATCCTCCCATCGATGCAGCCAACCCGCACCCCGGCAGTCTCAAACGACTCGGCCACAGCCTCCATGTGGGCAACAGAGACGCAGAATCCAATTGTCTGGCGACCACCGGACAGGAGTTTCCAGTTCTTGACGGCTGCGGCCACGACTTTGCTCTCGCTCGTCCGCTCAGATAACTTCGCTCTTGGGTAGTCTCCATCCTTGCGGGCAAGACCTTTAATGTCTGGCTGGCCAGGTGGGCAGAACAGTTTGTATTCTGACAAATACCCGCCCCTGATCAAGGTAGCAGTGTTCGGCCCCTCCACCATTGCATCAAAAACGACGTTTAAGCCGCCACCATCCAGCCGCTGTGGTGTGGCGGTGAAACCGAGCACCTTCTTACACCCCAGAATCTTCGCTTTCCAAGTACGGGCACAGGAGTGATGAGCCTCATCGACAATCACCAGGTCCTCACCGTCTGGCACCCAAGACTGGATGGTCTGCACGTACTTGTCCGGCGTCTGTTCCAACAACTCGCGCCTGTGGACAAGAATCTTCACATTGGCTCCATTAGCCCTGGCCATCGCGGCAATTTCGCAGAAGATACGTGTCTTGCCGCCACCTGTAGGCAGGACAGCCAGAACCCTGTCGTGCGTCCGCAGCTCCCCTCGGAGCCGGTGCAAGAGGTCTGTTTGATATGTTCGAAGTGACATGGATTGACGTCTGTCGTTACACCATGTTATCATAAGAGGGCCACGGCACCAAGCCTTGAAACCAACTCACCAGCTAACAGATATTGAATACCGGGCACACCCGGCAGTTTCGAGGTCAGCGCTGACCGACCTGATGCGCAGTCCGCTGCATTATTGGGCCAAGCATGTGGACCCCAACCGCATCGAAACCTCAATAGACAGCCCAGCACTCAGATTCGGCACAGCCGCCCACATGGCAGTCCTAGAGCAGCAGCGGTTTCGCGACACATACCATCTTGGTCCGCAGGTCAGCCGGGCCACCAAAACTTGGAAAGACGCAGCTAAAGCCTGCACCGGAACGCTACTCCCACCAGATGAATATCAAGCTCTAGTCGGCATCCAGACGTCCTTGCGCAGTCATCCATCTGCGTCTAAGGCTCTTTTTTCAGATGGCGGCATCAGCGAGGCCACATTCATTGCGAATGGTTTGAAATGCCGAGCAGATCGCGTCACCAAGAGTGGCAAGCTGGTCGACTTGAAAACCACGCAAGACGCCAGCGCCGCCGCATTCGCCAAGTCGGTCGCCAATTTCAACTACCACATCCAAGCGGCGTTTTACATGCACGTCGTCGAGATGGCCACAGGTACACGTCCAAAGGGATTCGCGTTCGTGGCTGTCGAGAAGGCCCCACCTTATGCTTGCCAAGTATTCGTAGCTTCAGACTCCATGCTTGCCGAAGGTTTCAAACAGGTCTATGGCTTGTTGGAACGCAAGGACAAGCTTGAGGCAGATTACGGCACTGACCCCTGGCCGTCTTACTCGGATCGCCCGGTCTCGCTTGATCTTCCAAGCTGGGCGATCAAATGAAGCAAATCATCGAAGCGCTCATCAAATTCCAGCAGGAGGTCGGGCCAATTCATAAAGAATCGTCTGCGCAATACGGTAAGTACGCCGACCTGCAAACAGTCCTGACCAAGGTCAACCCCGTCTTAAATGCGAATGGGTTATTCCTCACCCAGTTACTCGCTGGTAAAGATCTGGTCACAGAAGTGTATCACATCAGTGGTGAGCGCATCACATCGGATTGTAGCCTCGTAATCACCGAAAGTCGCAACGCTCTGCACTCTTGGGGTGGAGCCGTCACCTATCAACGCAGGTATGCCATCTTGTCGATTTTAGGACTGGCTACTGAGGATGATGACGGCGACAGTGCGGGGAGTAAACTGATAAAAACCAATCCCCTAAGTAATGCTGACGACTTCTTCTGAATTTAATCCTGCCGAGTATCTGACACCGGCCCAGTTAGTGGATAGATGGGCAGATACACCCCTTGCCATATCGTATGTCACGTTGGCGCGGCGACGTGCTGCGGGTAAGGGGCCCCAGGCCTGTTATGCAGGCCACAACGACCGCGTCTACTACCATCTCGATGCCATTGTGGCATACGAATCTGCAACCAAACCTCATGCCAAGCCTCAACGCCTCACTGTTCAAGAACGATCGGAAGGAGAAGGACTCTCAGCCTGATTTCACCGGTCCTGGCAACGTCTCCAAGGAAGACTTTATGGCAATCGCTGATGCGGTCACTGCTGGCAAGTTCAACGCGGACGACAAGGGCGACATAAAGATCCGAGTCGCAGGCTGGAAGAAAACCGCCAAGTCTGGTGTCAGCTACATCAGCCTGGCCATCAGCATGGATGATTACGTCAAGCCAGGTGAAGCTCCCGCACCCTCCGCAGCCAAAAAAGCGGAGGATTTATTCTGATGGCAACCGCTGTAAAGGGCGACAGAAGCTGGGACGAAGAGTTCCAGGCCAAAGTCACAGATCTACATAGGGACTTCTGGGATCATTGGCGGCAGATGGACTACGACACCGTGCTGCATGCCAGCTCGACGTTTGTGGACATGTTGCCAAAGCTCGTTTCACTCTCGCACACGCGGGGCAAGCAGGGGCACAAGACGAAATGAACCGTAGTCTGATTTTGGACTGCCAATTTGGCAGTACAGGCAAGGGGCTTTTCGCGAGTCACTTGGCCGCTAGGAAGAACCCTGATACCATCGCGTATGCGCCCAGCCCAAACGCTGGCCATACGTTCTTCTATCGGGGCAAAAAGTACATTCACAAGATGCTGCCTAGTGGAATCAGCAGCGCCGGTCTCAAGACAATCGTCTTGGGGCCTGGCTCCCTGCTGGATCTAGATAGGCTTTGCGACGAGTTGATTGCACTGCCCTTCTCGGTGACCGTTGTCGTCCACAGGAATGCAGCTTGCGTGCTCGACCGCCACAGAGCAGCTGAGGCGAACGGAGGTACTGCTCCCGGCTCTACGAGACAGGGCGTAGGGGCTGCACAAACAGAGCGCATCCTGCGCCAATCAGTATACAACAACCTGGTGGGCGCGAACCAATGGCATAGAGTATTCGACTTCATCGAAGTCATCGATACACCCGAGATGCAACGCATCTACTTCGACTCCCGAGAGCTGCTAATCGAGAGCTGTCAAGGCTACAGCCTGTCTATACTCCACGGGTTCTATCCGTATTGCACATCTCGCGACGTCACCACGGCTTCCATCCTCGCTGATACTGGCGTGCCTTACAGCCACAGACTGACCGTCTATGGCACATTCCGCACTTATCCAATCCGGGTGGCCAATCGCCCAGAGAGTGGCGAATTCAGCGGACCGGGATACATCGACTCACGCGAAATCACGTTTGATGCGATCAACCAGCCAACCGAACTGACCACAGTCACCAAACTCCCGCGTCGCATTTTCACCTGGTCCCAGATGCAAGCCATCGAGGCCTGTAGCCAGAACCGCGTGGACGTCGCTTTCCTCAACTTCGCCCAGTACTGCCCCTCTTTCGATGAACTCACGCACATTTGGGAATCTTTGGGGGAATGTACTCAAGTTGGCTTTTTGGGGTTCGGCCCCAAAAGCGAAGACGTCCTTCGCGTCGGAGCTCCTGCCATTAGTCGTGACCAAGCGTTCGGGGCATGGAAGCGATATCGCGATTCTGCAGGAGGAAATTGCAGCCTGGGCTGACGATCTGATTCCAGACCGCACTGCCTATAGCACGATTGCCAAATTGCTTGAGGAGATTGGGGAGTTAATAGCATCTGAAAGGATGTCTGACCCTGAAGAGCTCGCTGATGTGGCCATACTTGTCCTGGACCTATTCCACCTCCAGAAGGTGGACATGGCCAACGCAGTTCGGGACAAGATGTCAATAAACATCCGCCGGAGATGGACGATTAGTGATAATGGCTCAGCCTCTCACATCAACTAGGAGACCCATGACAATTACTCCAGACCACCCGACATTCGACGGGTTTGCGCCACCCGTTACAAAGAAACACACTGGCCCATTGAACGGAGCAGCGGATTACCTGAAGGCCCAGTACATCAACCGCTGGGGCATCGTCAATGTTGCCAAGCAGCAGTCAATCGCAGAGCACTCATTCAACGTGTGGGTGCTGGTCACTCACTGGGGCCCAGAATGCCTCAATCTTCAGGAACTGCGGTGTGCCCAAGAACTCGCGCTTATGCATGACTTGGCAGAGATTCGCACTGGCGATTTTCCAACCTCATTTAAGGATCCTCTCATCAAAGAAGCCTTAGGCGAGATGGAGAAGGAGATTTGTCCGCAGATTCCAGCGACGCCTAGAATTAAGCAATTGGTGAAGTTCTGCGACACTGCAGAATCGGTGTTGTTTCTCAAGCTCTACGGCATAGGCAAGCACGCTAATGATGTCCAAGAGCTGCTCGCCGTTCAGATGCGAGACCGCTTGAAGGATAGTCTGTTTTCCACCAATCAGCGCCAAAAACTGTATGACCTTTTCAACGAGTGTTTCCATGAACTTTAATCAGATGCAGCAGGCAGCAGCCATGCATTCGAGAGGGCACAGTGCGCTGTCAATAGCTAGATGCCTGACCGGTGTTAATTACCGCGAGATTGAACAGCATTTTGATTTTCCAGAACACCCCGAACATTTTGGCTACACGCATGGCTTCGCCAAATGGTTGAAGGAAGATTGCCCCTATACCTGGAGGCCCAACAACCAGAACCCCCCAGACGCTCCATGGTCACGCGTACCCGGACTGGCTGAATATGAACAAGGCTGATTTTCAGAGAGTGTTGCATGAGATCAGCGACACCCTCCAAGTGCTGACAGATTCCAAAGGTCGGGAATACGCCAACAGCTGTGACCAGCTAGCCAACTTCAAACGGTTGTCGGCCCAGCTGGGACTCACTAAAGAGCAGGTAGTCATGGTCTATCTCTCCAAGCATTTGGATTCAATCCATAGCTACGTGCGGAATCCAGATCAGGATCTGTCGGAGCCGATTCAAGGGCGCATCCATGACGCCATCCTCTATCTCGTTCTCCTCAAAGCCTGCATCGATGAAAACTAAGAGCTACAACGTCTGCGACAGATTCCCGCCTCTGCTAACCGCGGCAGAGGAGATTGAAATGGGGCGCCGCATTCAAACGATGCAGGAGCTTAAGCAAAAGCCCAAGCAAGAATTAACAAAATCGGAGCTCATCCAGATTAAGCGGGGACAACGGGCGTTGAACCGCATGATTTCGGGCAATCTTCGGATGGTCGCTGGGATCGCCCGTAAGTATACCGGCATCGTCAATCATCTGTCATTTGACGACATCATCCAGGAGGGAAATGTCGGGCTCTGCCGTGCTGCGGAGAAGTATGATCCCACTCGTGGCTACAAATTCAGCACTTATGCATACTGGTGGATACGGCAGTCAATCAATCGAGCCATCAGTGATAAAGAGCGCGTAGTGCGCATTCCGTGCAACGCTTTTGAATCGATTGGCAGAGCTTTATCTTGGCAGCAAGAGTTTGAGCAAAAACACGGGCATCGGCCAACAGTCAATCAAGTAGCGGCTCACATCCGGATCTCACCAGAAGTTTTAATGTCAGCGCTACGTGCCTACTGGCGAGGCCCAAGCCTGGATGCCTCAGCGAAAGATAAAGACGGGCAAACGGGTGGATCCAGCTTGATCGACCTTGTG
>Ga0075480_10002052_pt1 | contig 12905 bp, 9 predicted proteins | sample DEB08_DNA_7_FD_81590 | JGI IMG/M metagenome (GOLD analysis project Ga0075480, IMG submission 81590) | Aqueous microbial communities from the Delaware River and Bay under freshwater to marine salinity gradient to study organic matter... | ecosystem: Environmental > Aquatic > Marine > Coastal ... | reverse complement strand
GGGATTGCCTGGATCGCGCAGGTCGAGCATGTGCAGCTGACCACCGCAGCCACCTGGACCGGATCCACTGCCCACAGCATACCCGAATCCAGTCTCTTCATTGATGATGATATTGTGCGAGCTGGCCACGCCTCGATAGGTCATGTCCGGCTCGAAGTCGACCGGCATGTCTGCTGGATCCACGTCCAAAAGACGCGTCAGGTCGAAGACCTGCATGCCGTGTTCGCCTGAACCATCGGCCACGATGTAGGCGTAGTTCTGATAGGTTTTGACGTCCCGCCACCAGGCGCCAGGGGACCCTTCCGTACGCATGATCTGTCCGATGACAAACGGATTGGCAGGGTCCGAGATATCAATGAAGGACGTTCCGTCCGTGCGACCTGCCAACACGATTTCGCGTCCAGACTCCGGATCGGTCCATCCCCAGATATCGTTCAGGTTCGCACCACGGTCATTGGCCAATACATCGGTCGATACCATGGACAGAAGGTCTACGGCCTCACACGGAAAGAGACCGTTTGCCAAGCCATCCTCGCATGCGATTTTTTCTGTACCGGTAATGGAGGTCATCCGGACCACTTCGGCGGCTGCAGAGCTGACCATGCTCCACGCTCCATCGGATGAGCGCTCGTAGAGGTGCGCCAGACCCGAGCCGTAGTCGGCTTCCGGGGCGCCGATGGCCACAACATCGCCATCGATGACCGCCCCGACGCCGAAGCCGTTGCCCGCCTGTTGTTCAGGGGCTTCGAGCTTGACAGCCGGAATTTCAGCGTGGTGGGCATTGAAGACGAAGCCAGCCCGGTTTGCGCCCACCAGTAGATGGTGCCCTGAAAGATCCAGGCCACGGCCAAAGCCGTTATGCTGCCGATCTTCTTCCGTGGCAGGCTCCGGCTGCTTCAGGGTGTTCGTATGGCTCCACGCGCCATCATCACCCTTCTCAAAGACAAACACGGCACCAAAGCGCTCGTGGTTGGGCGCGCCGACAAACAGCCGATTGCCTGCTGCAGCGACAGTCTGCCCCAAGGCGGCATTATCGCTCAGGCCGTCAGCCTCAAGCATCGCGCCCTCGGACCAACCGGATTCGGTCTGCTCGAAAACGTGGATGCCTCCCCGGCCGTCGTTCATGGCGGGTGTACCCACGAACAAGCTGCTTCCCGACCCTGCAATGGCCCAGGCGGGGGCATCCGTCACGGTGCCCATCGTGTGCCACATGTCGCCCATCTGATGCACGATGTGGACAGCGCCTTCGTCGGTCGTGCCGTTGTAGGAGGCAATCAGCCAGGTGTCGCCCACCTTGGCCATGGTCTGTGTGCGGAAGCCACCGCGCGCATAGGCCCCGCCGAACTCATGACCTTCCGGTAGATCCGGAGCGTCGATACGACCCGTTTCCGACCAGCCCCCTTCACCCTGCTCGAAGACATATACCGCACCGGCCCGGGGAGCAGCCACGAGCATGGTCGAGCCGTTCACATGGATCGCGCGGCCGAATTCATCGCCGTGTGTACCGTTGGATGCACCCCATGCGGCTACCTCTACCCAATCGCCGGCATCATTCTTGGCATACTGATGCACTGTGCCTGCAGGATCCGAGCCCGATGGCCAACCGATGGGAGCCGACCCAACGTAGAGATGACCATCGGCCATTTCAAGGGCCCCACCGAAGCCCAGACGGGCGCCGAGCGAACCATCCGGAGCAGACTGGGCCAGAACCAGGGAAGTGCTGAAAAGAAAAAGCGTCAGGCAGGAAAAGATGCGGGACATGTCCGGTGGGGGTCTGAATAGTGTGTTGCAGCATCGAAGGGCCCATACACTACCCCAAAAACTGCGAATGGGCAAGATGCAAAGGACAATCGCGACTGAACTCTTTCGACCATGGTGACGCAACTCAGTCCATCCACTGGACGACACCCGATGCCATGTCGTACTGGGCGCCCACTAGCTTGACCGCGCCGGCAGCCTCAGCATCGCGGATGATATCCGAAAGGTTTACCAGGTTTTCGAGGGCATGGCGCACATTCGCCCGTCCCGCGATCTCGCACTTCTCCTCCAGGGACGGTGCTTCAGCGAAAGCCCCATCATCATGGACGGCCTCACTGATCCGGCCCATCAGCATATCCATGCTGGGCGAGTAGTGGACGTCCGGGTTCAGTATGGCTTTGACAGCTGCACCGATCGCGCCGCATCCAGTGTGGCCAACGACGACCACGAGAGAAGAGCGGAGAACGTCTACCGCATACTCGACACTGGCCACTTGCGAGGGACCCACGACGTTGCCCGCGACCCGGATTACGAACAGATCCCCCAAGTCCTGATCGAAAATGAGCGAAGGTGGCACGCGACTGTCACTGCAGGCAATGACGACCGCGAACGGATGCTGTCCGGAAATGAGGTCGCCCCGCATCTTCTCCAGATCCAGGGCCGTCAAGGAATGGCCTCCCTGTAGAAAGCGTTCGTTTCCGGCCTTGAGACGGCGCAGAGCTTCCTTCGGGACTACAGTCGTTTCCATGCACTAGGCTATAAATTTTTTCGGTGATTTCTTATGATAACAAGTAATTACAAGTTTTCCAGACCCATCAAACACTGTAAGGCCACAGCTGCTTTTTTCCTGCTGGGCGACTTGCTGGCGCCGTTGCCTCACATTGCCTTCGTGGCACAGAGTGATCATTACACCATGCTTGGTACCTGACAGTTACGAGCTGCGGGAGGGCACGTCGATTCGCTTCGGTATCGACAACGTCTTCGACACCTTCTACCACGAGCATCTGAGTTTCGGCAACCTGCCCAACGAAGGCCGCAACGTGTATCTTTCGGTGTCCTACACACTCTGACGGGCCCGGCGAATTCTCGGCGGATTGACTCTCGCGCTCCGGCAGCTTCCGAACCTTTCCGCCAGGACCGCTTTCACGAGCCTCCTGATTTCCCCTACTGCACCCAACCCTTCCCGCCATGAGCGATCAGAAGATCATCTTTTCCATGAATGGCGTCGGCAAAGTCTACAAGTCGACACGCAAGCAGGTCCTCAAAGACATCTGGCTCTCGTTTTTCTACGGGGCCAAGATTGGTGTGCTCGGACTGAACGGCGCCGGTAAATCTTCCCTCCTGCGCATCATTGCGGGCCTCGACACGGACTACCTGGGCGAAATCCAGGCGCAGAAGGGCATTACGTTCGGATACCTGCCACAGGAGCCGGAGCTCGATCCAGAGGCCACTGTGCTGGACATCGTGGAAGAGGGTGCCGGCGAAGCCGTGCAGCTGCTCAAGGACTATAACGCCGTCAACGAGGCGTTTGCCGAGCCCGATGCGGATTACGAGGTCCTGATGGAAAAACAGGCCAAGCTCCAGGACAAGATCGACGCCATGGGTGCCTGGGACCTGGAAAGCCAGCTTGAAATGGCCATGGATGCGCTACGCTGCCCTCCGGCTGATGCCAAGATCGGTGTGCTGTCAGGGGGTGAAAAACGCCGCGTGGCCCTCGTGCGTCTCCTCCTCCAGAAGCCTGATGTGCTTCTCCTCGACGAGCCCACCAACCACCTCGACGCTGAAAGCGTGGCGTGGCTCGAGCAGCATCTGGACCGCTATGAAGGTACGGTCATCGCCGTAACGCACGATCGCTACTTCCTGGACAATGTGGCTGGTTGGATCCTGGAATTGGACCGGGGTCAGGGCATCCCGTTCGAGGGCAACTACTCGTCCTGGCTTGAGCAGAAGAAGAAGCGCTTGGAACTGGAGGAGAAGCAGGAATCCAAGAAACAGAAAGCCCTGCAGTCCGAGCTTGAATGGGTGCGCATGTCACCCAAGGGCCGCCGTGCCAAGAACAAGGCGCGCATCACGGCCTACGAGAAAATGGTCGAGGAGCAGAAGGAAAAACGGGAGGAGACCGTCCAGATTCCGATCCAGCCAGGACCGCGTCTCGGGCAGCAGGTCATCGTGGCCAAAGATGTCATGAAAGGCTTTGGAGACCGGTTGCTCTACGACAACGTCAACTTCTCCCTGCCGCCGGGTGGCATCGTTGGTATTGTGGGCGCCAACGGCACGGGTAAGACGACGCTCTTCCGCATGATCACGGGACAGGAAACACCTGATGGCGGCACGTTCGAAGTCGGAGACACAGTCAAGCTGGGCTACATCGACCAGGACCGCCCGCTGGACGGGACGAAGAACGTCTGGCAGGAGATCACGAACGGTACGGATTTCATCGAGGTCGGTGGCCGCGAAGTCAACTCACGCGCCTACGTGGGCCGCTTCAACTTTGCAGGAAGCGACCAGCAGAAACTAGTGTCGGAGCTCTCGGGTGGGGAACGCAACCGCGTTCACCTGGCCAAGATGCTCAAGGAAGGCGCCAACGTGCTGCTTCTTGACGAACCCACGAACGATCTCGATGTGAACACACTCCGGGCACTCGAAGATGCACTGCTCGATTTTGCAGGCTGCGCCGTGGTCATTTCGCACGATCGCTGGTTCCTTGATCGTATTGCTACGCACATCCTGGCCTTCGAGGGCAATTCGGAAGTCGTGTGGTTCGAAGGCAACTACTCGGACTACGAGGAAAACCGTAAAGAGCGCCTTGGCATCGAGGCCAACCAGCCGCACCGCATAAAATACCGCCATCTTACCCGGTAGCCTCACAAAGGCACGGTTCAAACCGGATCACATTTGGGATGCGTGGACTGGAATCAGTCCGGATCGCAGGTTCTGTAGTCGAACGGCAAGTAGAGACCGCAGACGCCAACAAGGCTGGTGCCCAAAAATACGACCGCAACGACCATGGCTATGGTCCCGATCGTGCCCGTGAGGATGTCCATGAAGAAAAGTATGACAAGGACCGTGCCCACCACGAAGCGGATGCTGCGGTCCATTCGACTCATGTTTTTCTGGATTTTCATGGCTTCGGATCTGAAATGAGTCAGTGAGTAGGTCCCACGGAGGAAGTACCTATTATTCGACCAAGGCCATCAGGGCCTCAAACAGCAGTACACCGCCACTCAGAATAGCGATACACAGCATGCATATAATAACCAATTTCCAAGAGTCCTTCATGGAATCTTTCTCCGGTCCTCCAGCTCCAGGCATCTAGGGATGCCTCAGTCTACGATCGACCTGAAAGACCCGCAAAACAGGAATGTGTAAATTTCGATGTATACGTTCCCGGCCGCCTCATCTCAGCTCGGTCCCGCAGCAAGGGGACGAATCTGTCAGGACGGGTTGTCCGTCAGCATTTCTCCAATGAACGCCGCTCCCCGTATCAGGCTTCCCTCGAGCGTGAAGGGGTTGTGCTCTCCACCCTCGTAGAGAAACGCTTCAAACGAATCGGCACCGCGACCAGAGGCTTGCATGACGTCAATCATGCGCTGTGCCTGTGACACGGGAACGATAGAATCCGCCGTCCCATGGTGGATTTGCAAGCTGGTGATGCGGTCCGTAAAAAGCACAGGGGACCTACGCACAAGCTCCGTGCGAAGGGTCTCCAGAGAAATATCCCCGTCCCGGTATGGGAGCACGAATTCCTCGGTCAGTACATCCAGACCGGGCAGATCTCGGGGGTTGCCTTCAAGGATCTCCGTCGCCACGTCCTGGACAAAGGGTCCAAAGAAATCGGTTGGTCCGAAAAAGCCGAGCACCCGCCGAACGGACTCGGACCGGGCTGCCATCAACATGCCGACTCCTGCCCCCCTGCTCAAACCCAAAACAGCTACGTTCAACGGATCGGCTTCGGGGGCAACCATGGTTGCCACGTCGACCAAGGCCAATGCATCGTCCACGTCACGATCCCACGGGCTGGCCGGCCCCTCTGACAGCCAGGTCTGGCCTTTGTAGGTCAGCGGCTCATCACGAAACGAGGGGATGACATGCACGAAGTACGGAGCCAGGTCGGGGAATAGGCTTAGTAGCAACAAGGCCTCGCCATCCACACTGACGCCTTGATCACCGCCGTGCGCGTACACCAAAACGGGTGCAGCCCCGACATTCAACCCCTCTGGAGCAACGATGGCCCCGTAGTGAAGCATGCCCCCGACGGTGTGTGAAACGATGCTCAACGTAGCTGGGACGCTGCCGCCCAAGAGAACCTCGTCCTGCTCGATGACCGTGACATCCGTCGCTGTTGGGGCGCGACCAGACCACTCAGCAATCACAGACTGGATTTCTGCCGACGTAGGTTCGGCAAAGACCTCTGTCAGATTCACACCGTCGACAATGAGCGGCTGATCCTCCGCTGCATCGACCGTGTTGCTCAATTCGCACCCGGCAAGAAGGAACAGGGCGACCAGGAGATGGGGGTAAATGGAGCGTACTGGCATGGGAGGGGACTCGGACAAATGGGGACGATGGGACTCTATAAGACTCTACAGGACTCTATGGGATTCTGTAGGTGCATGACAGGACTCGCAGCGCGCTGCCCATGTGTCCTGTCATCGAAACAACGTTCGTCTTGGAGTCATTACACGGACATTCATTTCACCGACCCAAAAAAAAGTGTACGGCCAGCGTTGTCAATGAGCCCGGGTGAAACAGAGCGAAACCGCCCGCGTCGAAGAGATGAGCCGATCACGAGGGTGTCAGAGGATAACATCAATGGAGACTATTCAGTCAGCAGAGACCATTCAGAACAAGGTGGCAGAGAGTGGCATTCGGGTCCTGGATCTGGAGCAGTTCATACCGCGGGACCCGGTCTCGGGAATCGATGTGGCCTCATTCCTGGATGGCGGGTTCTTGCTTCGTGAAAAAGCCTACCGATCTCAGCTGAAAGCGTTGGACTGGTCCGAATACGAAGGACACCATGTGGGCATCTTCTGTTCAACAGACGCCATTGTTCCACCCTGGGCTTTCATGCTGGTGGCTTCCTTTCTGAAGGATGTCGCCCTGACCGTCAGCTTTGGTACGGAAATCCAAGTGATGGAAGCTTTGACGGTTGCAGCGCTTGACCGGACCGACTGGCAGCCCTTCACGGATCAGATTGTCGTGCTGAAAGGATGCGGATCCAGCCACATAACCCCTGCAGCATATACCCGGGCCACTGCTGCCCTGCAACGTGTTGCGCGCAAACTCATGTACGGAGAGCCATGCTCGTCCGTACCCATTTGGCGCAGGCCAACAGCGTGATGACCTGGGCGATTTCTTCGGCATCAATCAGCGACGCTGTGTCCCAAGGTTCATGCCAAGCCTGACGCATCCTCGCCTGGATCGCGTCTGGTCGATCAAGCGATCATGAAACTCAGTCGTATTCTCCCGGCTTGGTCGTCCTGAATCCCATGGGTAGATACGCCCAGCAGATACCGATCAGGGTGGAGCCAAGCAATGAAAGACCAAAAACAAGAACGATAAGACTGGGCCAAACATCGGTGTAATAGAGCCCAACGAGTATCAAGCCTGCCAGACCTCGCAACTTGCGATCGAAGCGGCTCATGTTTTTCTGGATTTTCATGATCTGAAGAGTATACCAGTGAATTCACTTCGAGTCAGTGCGAGTCTACCCCCAGCGTTTCTCGACGAACGGATCAAATAACATGCCAGCAGAGGGCCATCTGCCCTTCGCTGCTCTCGTGGACAGGCCTTTTGCCGGCTGCCAGCACGCCCACTTTAAATGAATCAGTCGTACTCCGCTGGTTCGCAGGTCTGGTACTTGAACGGGAGATAGAACCCGCAGACGCCGAGGAAGCTGGAGCCCAGCATGACGACGGCGAAAATAAGAGCGGCTGCACCGGCAATTACGTCGGTTAAATGGAGTATGAGGAGCGTCAAGCCAACAAAGAAACGCATCGTACGATCGATGCGGCTCATGTTTTTCTGGATTCTCATGATGCTGGTACCTGTTGGGGGGACTCGTTCGTCTGAACGGCAATTCATGCCATGTGTTTCCCTACCAAGCCAGCAAATACCATGCCGGTAAGCCCCTGATTCGTTCCTTCAGAACGCCCTGCAGGCGGTTCGGCACCGCGCTGTCAATGCCGGCACGATCACCCAGTCAACCAATGCGGGAGAGGCGAATCCCACGTTGACGAACGAAGGCGTCGAACCACGTTTTCATGCGCTGGTGGGATGCAGCAACCAAGGTGGGATCCTCCTGGATCAGGGCGAAAGCAGCATCGCGGGCTGTGTCCAGAATGGCCTGGTCCGTCAGCAGGTCCGCAATGCGGAAGGCGGGCAGTCCGCTCTGTTGGGTACCGAAAAAGTCCCCGGCGCCGCGCAGCTCCATGTCAATTTCGCTGATCTCGAATCCATCATCGGTCTCCTCCATGGCCTGCAACCGTCGGCGGGACTCTTCGGACTGCTTGTATTCGGCCATCAAGATGCAGGTGCTGGCATGCTGTCCGCGACCGATACGTCCCCGCAGCTGGTGCAGCTGGCTCAGACCGAAACGCTCCGCATGTTCAATGAGCATGAAGGTGGCAGCCGGCACGTCCACCCCGACTTCAATGACGGTGGTGGACACCAGGATGGCAGATGTGCCAGATGCGAACCGGGCCATGGCTTCCTCTTTCTCGGCCGCCTTCATACGCCCATGAACGAGTTCCACCTGCACGTCAGGAAACTGCGCTGAGAGGGCTTCATGACCCGATACCGCGTCGCGCAGGTCCAGTTTTTCACTCTCCTCAACCAGAGGGTATACAACATAACATTGCCTTCCTTTGGCAATTTCCTGGCGCATCATGTCGTAGACGTTTTCCCGCTCCTTCTCTCGCACCATCTTCGTGGTGATGGGCTGCCGGCCTGGCGGGCGTTCACGCATGATGCTGACATGCAGGTCCCCGTAGAGGGTCAGGGCGAGGGAGCGCGGAATGGGCGTTGCCGTCATGAGCAGCATGTGCGGACGCTCCCCTTTCTCGAAAAGCGTCGCGCGCTGCAGCACCCCGAAACGGTGCTGCTCATCCACCACGGCCAGGGCCAGGCGATGGAAGTCGACCCCGTCCTGGATGACAGCGTGCGTTCCAACGAGTAGCTGACAAGAGCCGTCTGCCACAGCGGCCAGCAGCTCGCGCCGCTCGGCGGCGGAGGTACTGCCGGTCAGCAGGCCGACGCGTACGCCGAGCGGCGCGAGCATCCGACCCAGCGAACGATAGTGTTGCTCACACAGGATCTCGGTAGGGGCCATGACCGCCGCCTGATACCCGGCGTCCATGACCTTGAGGGCCGCAATGGCCGCCACCACCGTCTTGCCGCTGCCCACATCGCCCTGAAGAAGCCGATTCATCTGGCGGCCACTCTGCATGTCACGGGCTATGTCCTCGAGCGCGCGCTCCTGAGCACCCGTCAACGTGAAGGGCAGGATCTCTTCCCTGAATCGTGTTTCCAGCCGGCCGCCCGATCCGATAACCACCCCCTCGATCCGCTCCTTGTGGGAGCGCGACGTGGCCAGCAACAGCTGGAAAAAGAACAGCTCTTCGAACTTCAGTCGGTAGATAGCGCGCTTCAGCTCATCCTGGCTCTTCGGGAAATGGATGGCGCGCCGCGCTACGCGCCCCTCCAACAGATCTTCCCGCGCCACAAGGTCGGCCGGCAAATTCTCGCCGAGCTTACGACCGTGCTCCTTGAACAGCTCGTAAATGACCTTGCGGAAAGCACGACTGGTCAGGCCCGCTTTCTGCAGCGTTGCTGTCCCAGGATAGAGCGCGATGATACGCCCTGTGTCGATGGACGGCCCTTGCTCGTCCACCCGATCGAAATCGGGATGGGAAAAGGACATCATGCCGCCATAGCGCACGGGTTTGCCGTGCAGCGCCAGCCGGTGTCCCGTTTCGATGACCCGCGAAATCCACCCCACTCCCTGGAACCATACCGCTTTCATGCGCCGGCCCGGTTCATCTTCCACCACGATTTCAAATCGCTTTCTTCCCCGCCGACCCGGAACCGTACCCACGGCGATGACTGTGCCCATGACGGTGACCGACTCCGATCCACCATGCAGATCCTGGATCCGACTGACTGAGGAGCGATCCAGGTAGCGTCGGGGCACCATCGCCAGCAGATCACCTACCGTCCGGATGCCGGATTCGGCCAACACCTTGGCCCGATTGGGACCAATGCCACCGATGTACTGGACGGGCTGTTTGAGGAAATCGACTGACATGCCGGAATATAGGGGCCTTCGTCCGATCCCGGATGCGCCCTCCTGGTCCTCGGTTTTCCGCCCCGTCCATCCAACGGGCACGGCGACTAACGCGTGGGCATGGTCCAGGTGTAGCGTTCCAGGCCGGGTGCGGGTTCGGTGATGATCACGGCCAATTCGAAGGCCTGCTCTCCGACCTGGCGGACCGCCAGATCGGTCGGGTAGTATTCCTTGTTGAAGGCCGGATCGGGTTGCGTGAGTACATAGGCCAAGTCCCCTTCGGTATCGAACACATCCACATGCAACCAGCCCGGGCGCATGTTCAGGACGAACAGCCACTCGCCCGCAAAGGCCGCCGAACCCGAAAGCAGGGGCGGCTGCTCGGTGGTGCCCCGCTCGAACTGCAAGGTGCGCGCCAGCATGGGAGAATCAAATCCCACAAGCCGCGTGGAGTCCAGACCGGCAGGCGACACCCGGTAGATGAAGGGAAGGAAGCCCGAAAGACTGACCGTGCCGCCGCCATCTTGCCTCAGCAGACCAGCATATCGCCAGGACGGCCCCGGAAGCTCAATGCGATGCACAACCGCCCCACTAGGGTCATGGAATGCAATCCGATTGCCTCCCGCATCGTCGAGCACCTTGGAGACAAAGCCCGAATCAGTGCGGATGATCCAGCTCAGGGCCCGTTCGTCTTCAGCTCCACCATCCATGACCGTACTGTCCCCCGGCCTCATACCCACCAACCGGTGCACACGCTGCTGGGCTGGACTGAATATCCAGGTCGTGTCTGCCTGCGTACCGGCCAGGTAGGGAATAGCCCCCTCGAGTACGGTGGTCCCGGCTATCTCCCCAGCCGGGTCAATGCGATGGACGGCATGCGCACGTACATCGGCTACCAGCAGGTATCCCGCGTCATCGAACAAGAGCGTGCGTGGGCTCTGGAAGTCCTCCCGGTCGTAGGTGCGAACAAAAACTACACTCAGCGTATCGACAGGCAGGGAGGAGGCCAGGGCACGGGACGTGGAATCGGCCGCCGTGATGGCGCGCGGTTCGACCCGGTTGCACGAAGAGGGCAGACACCCCGTGAGCAGGGTGGAAGCCAGAAAAAGGGACAGGAGGGTGCGTTGCGGCGTGGGCATGGGTCTTGGGGTTGAAGAGTGGCGTGAACGCCGAGAGCTGGGTCCCGTTTCTTTTGCCGAGGAAGGCGTGCACTCCCGAGGATCCGGCACGCGTGGCGCCCGTATCTTCCCGCGCGGCATGCTCCGACCACACGACAGACCATCACTCCCTTGCAGATTGCCCGCGTAGCACTCCCCGTCCCGATCGACCGGTTGTATTCGTACACCGTGCCGGAGTCGATGCGTACGTGGATGCGCCCGGGGCGCCGCGTGGTCGTGCCGTTTGGCAAGCGTAAACTGGCCGGCGTGGTCATCGAGGAGGGTAGCGAGGCCGACCTGAAGGGTTTCAAGGCCCGCGACATCCTCGATGTCGATGTCGAACTTCCTCCCCTGCCGGCTGAACTCCTGGAACTGACTCGTTGGCTGGCCACCTACTACATGTGCGCCTGGGGCGAAGCGCTCCGGGCAGCCCTGCCTCCGGGAAGCGCCTCGGCCACGGCGCGCACCCGGGTCCAGACCGTGGCCATGGTGGACTACAATGAGGAGGGACCCGACTCGTTGCCACGCGGCGATCGGCAACGGGCCATCGTAGAGCAGATGCGCATCTGGCACACCTCCGAGCGGACGCCGGTACCGCAACAGGACGTGCTGGCCGAGTGCGGTGGTACGGCAGCCACCATACGACGACTCGTGGACCTGGGATACCTGTTCGTGGAGCAGGAAGAACGGGACCGATTCCAGGAGGAGCGCCGCGATGTGGAAGGCTCCTCCCGACCCGAGCTGCATGCCGCTCAACAACGGGCGGTGGATGCGGCCTGTCGGGCTATACAGGAAGAACGTTTCGAGACGTTCCTGCTGCACGGCGTGACCGGTTCGGGGAAAACAGAAGTCTATCTGCGCGTTCTGGAAGAAGTCCGCAAGCGCGGACAGACGGCCATTGTCCTGGTCCCGGAAATCTCCCTCACGCCGCAAACCGTCCGTCGATTCCGCTCGCGTTTCGGAGACGAGGTAGCCGTGCTGCACTCGCGCATGGGCGATGGGGAGCGCTACGATGCGTGGCGCGGCATTGGCGAGGGCCGCTACCCGATCGTCATCGGCCCCCGTTCGGCCATCCTGGCACCGCTCACGAATCCCGCGCTCATTATTGTCGACGAGGAGCACGAGTCCTCCTACAAACAGTTCGATCCGGCCCCACGATACCACGCGCGCGACGTGGCCGTCATGCGGGCCGCGCGCACCAAGGCCGCCTGTATCCTGGGCTCGGCCACGCCCAGCCTGGAATCCCTGGCCAACGCCCGCGAAGGCAAGTACACCTTGTTGGAAATGCCCGAGCGCGTTCCCGTGGCCGGAAAGCCTGCACGCCTGCCGAATATCCGGATCGTGGACCTACGCAATGAGCCCGAGCTCAAAGGCTCCACAAACGCCTTGTCAGGGCCCTTGCTCGACGGTATTTCTGAGCGAGCCTCCCGTGGCGAGCAGACCATCCTGCTGCTCAACCGGCGCGGATTTGCGCCCGTCATGGAATGCATCGACTGCGGGTGGGTACCCGAGTGTACGGATTGCTCGGTCAGCATGGTCTACCACAAACCGCTCAACCATCTGCGGTGCCACTATTGCGGCATCACGCAGCCCCCTGCGCGGGTGTGTCCATCCTGCAGTGGCAAAGATCTGGCCTTTCAAGGTGCAGGTACGCAGCGGTTGGAATCCGAGCTTGCAGCCCGTGCGCCGGACGTGCGCGTCCTGCG
>Ga0075480_10002051_pt1 | contig 12906 bp, 13 predicted proteins | sample DEB08_DNA_7_FD_81590 | JGI IMG/M metagenome (GOLD analysis project Ga0075480, IMG submission 81590) | Aqueous microbial communities from the Delaware River and Bay under freshwater to marine salinity gradient to study organic matter... | ecosystem: Environmental > Aquatic > Marine > Coastal ... | reverse complement strand
TTTTTTACGGTATTCGAAAAATCCAAACTAGGCGGATTGTAAAGGTGAGTTGGCTTAAAATCCCAAACTTCTTCTTTTACTATTGTTGCTTTATTTCCAGCAATTTCGCTAGTACCACCTGACGATGTACAATGAACAGCGCAATCGCTAGCATTAGCATCGACTACAACATTGGGGCAATGATCTAGATAAGCCAAGTGGATGAAATTTGAAGAAGCTTTCATCACAGAAATCAATTGTCCCCATGATAAATCTCCTATATATTTTACCCTAGGATCATTGCAGTTTTCTAGAGGCTTTATATCACCTGATCCTGCAACCAAAAGAACATCGTCTTTTTTTGCGCAATGCTGAAAGTAAGAAATGTTATCAGCCAGTCTTTTATGCGGCCTCCAAGAAGAAGCACAAAACCAAACATTACTACGCGGCATTCCTAGTTGGGCTGGTTCAATTTCATCAACAGTTTTCAAAGGTGTTCCGTTGTGGATTACATGTACATTTTCTTTTTCTCCGAAATACCTAAAAACTAATTCTTTGTTAAATTGGCTCTGAACTACTACGGCATCAGCCAGTTCGTAACTCATCCTGATCGGTTCGTTTTGCTTTTTCCAATCTTGGGCCATGTTGAAATAGATTCCATCTAGCCTTAGAACGTTTCTAACTCCCGGATAATGACCTTGGATAAAATTCAATGAGACGTCTGGTTTATCAGCTACGATGATATGGCCCATGTTTTGTAGCATTCTTGCTAACTTTCCAGCAAAACCATTTGGTCCGGACCTAGATTCAAAGTTGACATTGTTGAACAAGATTCTCATTCAATGTACCCTCTTTCTCGTATTCTTTCTGCAGACATTTTTTGCTTTATTGAACGATCCTGCTTGAATAATTCTGGATTTTGAAGATCAATATCGTAGTGGTACATGACCATGGGAAAATAAATTAGAGGTCTAGCGTTTCTTCGAGCTCTTTCCATCATGGGCAAAAAAATGGCTTGATCGCATGCGATGACGATCCATTCACCACTATCATCCATAAAGTTTTTGGGATTTATGCCGATAAAATCTTTGACTCTAAAAGTCTTGAGGTGACTAGATCTCCATGGTTGACCATATACAGAAACTGCTGGATCGATTGGGCCGCAAATGCTGTGATTAGTCCAAGACCAACGTTGATTGGTCCACATTACAGCTGGGTCATGTTGAGAATATACCATGTTCAACATCTCTAGACAACCCATGTCAGTCAACCAATCGCCAGCATCTAATCTTACAACAATGTCTCTTTCATCTAATTTTTCACATATGTCAATAGTATTTCTTACTTCGCCAAACTTTTCTTGCCTATCGATAATCTCTACTTTGGAACCTATTTTTAGGCCGTACTTTTTGCACGATTTTTTGATAGCATCGATAGTTCCGTCTGTCGACATGTCGTTGACAATGTACATCCGCCAATTTTCGTAAGTCTGCATTGCAGCGCTTCGAATTGTCAGATCGATCTTAGATTCGCAATTGTAAGCTGGTGTTATAAAGACAAAATTATTCACAGCTTTATTGTAATACTAGGAGTCGGGTTGTTCCAATCTACTTTTGAATGGAAAACATGACCGCCAGTATCTCTTGCTAGTCTTTGTGCTAAATTAGAAATTTCTGCATCTGTTACTTCAGACCATGGCTTATCAAAAAACATGTTATTTTCTGCCGTGTCTTCTTGTTTGACGTCATACAAGCTTTCCCAATGTTTTTGCCAATAATTCTTGTACGTATTAATTTTTCGCTCAATGTCGATCCATGAATAATGCTCTACGAAAGGCAATAGATCGACAACGTTTTGTATCCATTCCTGATATGCCCTTAGGGCATCTTGGTTTCCGTTAATAGCATGAACTCTAGCAGTATGCGCCTGTTCGTTATAGAATGAAGCATGCGGAATTCGTTCGCCAGTTTCTACGTGGACATAATCACATCCATCAGTTCCAGGATGGGAATATAAGTTTCCGTCATCATCATATCGTCGAAGCTCAACAGGAATACCGTGCGTGATGTGAGGAACGTTTTTGCTCAGCCTCCATTTCCATGGATTAACGTCGACTCTAACTTTTTCTTTTGCACCCCAGAACTCAACAACAGGCAAAGATACTAGCTCGACAGTTTGAGGCCATGCTCGAATGAAAGTTTGAATTTTTTCACCGGTACCCATGGGAGCAACTTCGTCAGCATCCATCTGCCAGCAGTATTCCATTGTGCATCGTTTTCGTGCTTCGGCTTTCTGGTCTCCATCAAATACAGCAAATCTTTTATGATTCCAATCTCTAGAGACTTGGTCGACTTTGAGTCGATGGTCTTCTTCGGCCCACTTTTGAAGCTCTTCCCAAGTACCGTCTGTAGATCCGCCATCAACTACGACAACTTCATCGCAGAATTCAAGCATGCTTTTGATGCATGCCTTGAAAGGGTACTTTTGATCCAGGCAATTTAGGGTTGTTGTGTAGCCAGAAACTGTTGCTTTGTAGTTTGCATTTTCCATTTCTTTGCGCCAGAAAAGCTCGCGACTACCGTAGAGATATTCCTCAATCTCCTGCACGGAATCTGTGGCGAACCATTCCTCATCCTTGTGTTGCACGTAATCGTTTAGTTCTAGTTTACATCCCAAGAGCTTGGCCTCAATGACCATTCTGGGACATGTATCTTTACCTCGAGGGAGATAGACAAACCCTTCAGCCCTAGAGAGCTTAGATAGGAGTTCTGCGTAAGGTAATCCCCAGACCACTTCATAACTGAGATTATTTTCCTTGCACCAGGCCTCTGCTTGATCGGCTCCTTTGATCCAAGAATTAGAGCCAAGAACAATCCAGCCTTCTCTCTCAACATTTTCAGTTTCCTCTCTGAGCTGTTTGATCTTGACAAAGAATTCATCATTAAAGACTGAGCTCAGTACAGTGTTATATTTTTCAGAAAGAAAGGGAAACTTTTCCAAATAAATGTTCTGCTGAGCTTCACTCATCCAATAGAGAGATTTTGCTCCATAATAGAAAGCAGATATTAGTTTGCCATGCTGAGTATTATCACAGTTGCATTCAGAGTTTTCTGCAAACTGATGTTTTTCTGGAGACCTGTACTTACAAAACTTATAGTCATATTCAAGTACTGAATATTTTATATTAGCTACAATTGTAGGAATCAAACTTTGATCTAGAGAAGCAAAATTACCAAAGACCCAGTACTTCTGATATCCTTGTTCTAGTAGTTCTAAATTAACTTGCTTAGCTAGTAGCTTCTGATATGGTACTGGACATTTTTCAATTAATGCCTCAGTAGTGAGTTCAGCACCACCAACGTACTGATCAACAAATAAGTCAGCTACAAAAATAATCTCAGCTGCTTGGTCTATCTGTACACTAGTACTATTAGACTGAAAGGGACTGTCCAGGTTCATAATAAAGAGCTCCTTAAGAATATTCAGAATTTAAATTCTAATGTATTCTATAGGATATCCATAAGATGTTTACTTTTATGAACCAGCTGGATGTGTCTGGTTAGGATGACTGAACCTGATTTAAAGATACCTCAGAAACAGCAAATGTTCAAAATTATTTTTCCTCAAGTGCTAAAATTCTGTTTTCTAGCGCCTGGATTGTCGACTGCTGTTCTTTGACTGCTTCGATCAGAACAGCCACCATCTTAGCATAATCGACTTGTAGGTATCCAGAAGGGGTAGTTGTGACAATCTCAGGAACCACAGCCTGCACTTCTTGAGCAATCAAACCTACTTCAGTTTCTGAATCTTCTCTTTGTGAGTTTCTGAACGTGACGCCTCGAAGGTTTTGAACTTTGTGCAATCCAGCATCTATAGTATTGATATCAGTCTTGATTCTAGCATCAGATGTTTCGTAAAAAAGTTCGTTGAAACTGCCAAATTTTACTGCAGAGCCACCGGTATCAGCCGACATTCCTGGATTGAAGATAGTACCACTGAATACCGTATCTCCACCAAATACTGTGACTCCTTCTCCAGTTTGTTTACCACCTACAGCTCCAGAAACATACAAGAATGTATCTTGACCGGGCTCAGTATCTCCCAAAGAAATTGAATCACCAAAGAGAAGCAATTCATCAGCAAACCCGGTATTTCCGCCGTATATCGCTCCGGAAACAACTAAGTCACCACCAATAACTGCAACACCGGTACCGGCTATTTTCCCGTCTATCGAACCGGAAACAGAAAAGAATACGTCAGTTCCTGCCGGAAAACCCGGCTGTTCGTATGTGCCAACATTGAATGCATTCTGACCTTTGACGTATGCGTTGATTGAACCATTGCCACCACGTAACGTTTCGCCACCAACTAAATTTAAAGTACGGTTGTCGCCGGTGCCGGTTCTGCCGAAAATAGCACCAGACACAACCAGGTCACCGCCCATGACGGCAGCATCAGAAATGATAGGATCTAGATCGACACCGATACCAACCTTGCTTCCGGAAACATAGAAAGCGATGTCAGTTGCTTCGTTTTCAGCCCCAGCAGCTCCTACAAACTGGAATGCATCGCCGGCGAACTGTGTGAAAAGAGAGGCAGTAACGTATTCATTGACTGCAACATGCTTAATGAACAATCTAGAATTTGTGTCATCAAAAATAAAGTTAGAATTACCACCAAACGATCCGCCATTATTAAACTGTACCGATGTATCTGGTGCTGATGGAGTTCCGCCTCCACCTCCGGTCGATGCAATCGTGACTGCACCGTTTGAACCGGTTGTAATGGCAATATCAGTTCCTGCAACCAGATAAGAAGTCCCATCTGACAAGTGAGTCAAAGAGCCGCTGAACGCTGGAGATATTACTGCATTACCGATTGAAACTTCTACTGTGCCAGTGATAATCAGATCTGTCGTACTAATGTCAATTCCTGTGCCAGAATCAATATCAATACCACCTGAGGCGGCATCTAGATGTATGGCATCTGCGTCTGCTCCATCAGTTTGCATATGCAACTTTTTGTCAGCGGCCTCGGATCTTATTAGAATGCCGCCATTGTTGGCATACAACTGAACTGCTTCTGCTGCAGTGCCCTGAATATTCTGAATCGTAATAGTTTCAGAAGATCCAATGTTTGTTATCAACTCTATGGCATTTGTTGCGTCATCTTTGGAAGTTAGTATAACCTGCCCACCGTCAATGGCAACATTTTTTCCGGCAGCAGCATCGATATCCACACCACCGGATTGCGCTGCGAATTGAATTGCCGATTCCGATGTTCCTTGAATATTTTCCAGTGCAACTGTCTCTGAAGTTCCGTTATCCGTGGAGACATAAAATGCAGATGCTGCATTGTCTTTTGGAAAGAATTGAATCTTACCACCGCCTGTATTGACGATCTTTCCAGCTGCTGCATCGATATCCACACCACCAGCTACTGAGTTTATTTTGATTGCCGAAGCCGAAGTACCAAGATCATTCTGGATTGTTATAGTTTCTGTGGTGCCTATTGTTGTATTCAGCGTGATTGCATTAGCCACGTTGTCTTTAGAAAGAATTGCGACCTGACCACCTGCTATAGCAACATCTTCACCTGCCGCGGCATCAATATCCACTCCGCCGGCTTGAGCATCAAGCTTAATTGCTGCATTTGCTGTGCCTTGAGTATTTGTGATCGTAATAGTTTCACTAGTACCGGCGTTTGTGGTAATATCAATGTCTGTACCATCTGCTTTGACAAAAATGGCTCTAGTAGACCCGGCAAATACATTGAAGTCATTTTCAGTTCCAGTTTCCTGGCTAGCATTTATCGTCGCGCCTTCGTTGATTGTAGCTGATTGAGATACAAACAAAGAACCTGAGACAGAAAAGGAACCGGTTACTGATTCTTCAACTTCTACTACAATTGTTTCAGCATAAAGAGTGCCTGATATTACGACATCTCCGCCAAACGCTGTTTTGCCTGTTCCATCTTGAGCACCAGAAACAAACAAGAACACATCAGAGCCAACTGATGTTAACATGTTAGCTTCGTAAGACCCATCAAAATCCGTAGCGGATGATGCGCTATAGATTAAAATACTCGGGATGCCAGCAGAAACGCTCGATCCAGAGCCGATAATTTTATGAGTTCTTGTTTGATTTGATCTAAAGTCTTTTGCCATCTTTCATCAACCTCAGGATTCTTTTTCCAAAACTATGATAACATCAGTTGTTGCCGCTTCTTCTTGCGGAGCTGAGAATCCAACGGTCGCCGTAAAAGTACCAGCAATGTCTGATGTTTCAGCTATAAAGGTCTCTGTATTGTCAGTTGTGCTAGAAAAGGCTCCCTCGAAACCACTAGGTTTTTTTCCTGTGCTCGACACACTGAAATCTTTCTCTTCAGAGTTTGTAGTTGTTTTAGTTTGAGCATGCAATATAAAATGTTTCAGCCTCATCACGAAATCCTTATCACGAATACATCGACATATCCAGTAAACGGAGCACTAGAATTAATGGTCACGCTATCCGTTGTTTTGGAAGTTATGTAGAGGTTTACATCAGCAGTGCCAGAACCGTCATCTCTGGCAGCGACAGAAATCTGATACTCAGTATCTGGAAACTGCATTTCAAATGACAGTGTACCACTTGAAGCGTTATCAAAGTAAACTGATCCAACTTCAATGCCCAAGTCGCTGCTTGTTCTATAAGTCAGCCTTTTAGGTGCACGAATTAGTGGATATCTTTTTGCGTATCGATTTTTATCGATGAGCGTTGTTCTAAGGGTTCCCATGCGATGCCTCCGACATTAAATATCTGCCGGAGGACTTTGTTATAATAATTGGGAAGCTTCTGAAGCAATTGTGGAACGAATTCCAACCGGTAGATCAATGTGGGCTGTATGGAGAGAATCTCTTAGCTTTTTTGTTACCAAAGACAAACCATTGGTATTCTTATTGATGTATGGAGTATCAATCTGATCGGTATCACCCATCAAGATAATTTTTGATCCTTCACCAACTCGAGTAATCACAGTTTTTAGTTCATGAATAGTTGCATTCTGTGCTTCATCAAGAATGATGTAAGAATTTGTGAATGTACGACCTCGAATAAAAGACATAGGAGCAACTTCTATTAGGCCATTGACTCTCATCATGTCGAACGTATTTTTGTCTTTAAATTGGTTTCTGAGGTTGTCAATTACCGGTGCCATCCATGGCGTCATTTTTTCATCGACGTCACCAGGCAAAAAACCAATCTCTTTACCGACAGGCTGCAGATTTCTGGTAACAACAATTCTTTCGTAACGATTTTGCTGCACCTGAGATATGCCGGCTAGCAAGCTAAGAAAAGTCTTACCAGATCCAGCAAGGCCAGTAAGGGTTACTAGCGGAACGTCAGGATTCAGCAGAGCAGACAGGGCAAATCTTTGTTCTTTATTTTTGCCTCTAACTCCAAAAGAGGATCCACCTAACTTGAGCTCGTTGTTTGGAATTAGAACTAAAGATGTATTAAATGCATCGTAGTAGCACAAGGCAGATTGTCCGGTTTGAGACTTTAGTAGAACGAAGCTATTAGGACTAAGGTCACTATCAAACTGTACTCTCTTTTCATTGTATAGAGTTTCTATCATGCCATCTTCAGGCACGATCTCTACCATGCCGTTCCATTGTTCCTCAGGAAGGTCAATGTAGTCGCAGTAGTAATCTTCAGCCTTGAGTCCAACAGCATCACACTTCACTCTCAAGTTGATGTCTTTCGAGACTACAACAATTGGCCGAGAAGGTTGCTCAGATTGAATCTGGAGCGCTTCTAACAAGATCTTGTTGTCACTATCATTCGAATCTAAAGGGAACCTTGGAGGAGCTTCTGGGTACCTAAGAGAGATTCTAATACAGGAGTCTTCTCCGACAGGAACTCCTTCGTGCAAACTGCCTTTGGATCTTAGAGAATCTAAGAGTCTATTTGCATATCTTGCATTTTCTCCCAAAGATCCTGGCTTATCCTTGAATCTGTCCAGCTCTTCCAATACTACTAACGGAAGCAAAACTTCACATCCGTGAAAATTTTCAATAGACTTTTTGTCATACAAGATGACGCTAGTATCTAGTACAATTATTTTTTTGGTATTATTCATGTGAAAACTTCTTTCGACTCCTGTACAGTATCATACGAAGCGAGTGTGAAATGGAAAACGAAAAACAGGATATCGAAAAAAATAGCATTACTAAAAAGAGCATGAGAGAAGCCAGTCTGCAAGAGATTGGAGATCACTTAGGACTAACTCGCATGCGAATATGCCAAATAGAAAAAGCTATTTTGAAAAAGCTTAAAGATAGCGGAATTCTAGATGAGTTTAAGTGAAACAGGTGGCAAAGGCGCCACCTGTTTAGAAAAGTTGAGTCTGCTATTTTACTTGCTGTCTTTTCGAGATTTCTCTTCAGCAATAGTGAGTTTGACAAGATCTCCTGTCTTGTTCTTTAGCAATCTAAGTGCACGACGAGCACGGACACCAGCTGACGAGTTTCCAGATGCATTCTTGACAACATCGGTCTCAGTTGCCTCTACCAGGGCCTTTACCTCTGACCATGCGTCCAAAATTGTATTGTTAAGATCACTCATAATTCTTCTCCTAAGTGTAAATTTTTGTTTTGCGAGGGGAAGAACCCTCATCAGTACCGGGTAATTCTTCCATGTTAGCGAACCTTTCGCTATTATCAAGGAATTCATTTATTTTTTGCATTACCTGTACATCTTCTAATTCTAGAGATAATAATTTGATAATGTAAAAAATTTGGGATTGTGACACACCATATTCTAGAATGGTTTGCACAATTTCTCTAGCTTTTGCGCGATGCATAACATCGCTGCGCTGATCCTTTGTCAGGGATTCTACTCTTTCTTTTTGCTCTTCTTGATTCATTCGAAATATTCCTGTCTAGAAAAAGATTCAACTCTAAATCTTCCATTTTCTAAAAATCGAAGTATTTTTCCGTTAGTCTTATCGTCTTCTTGTTCTTTCGATAGGACTATAGTGGCATCCCAAACTTTATTGTCAAGAATATACCTTGCCATCATATAATCTGGAACTTCTAGAGAATAACTTTCAAAAAGCTCAACTAAGTTTGTCGGCAAAGACATTGCAACATCAGAAAGTTTTTCAACCGTCGCTGACTCATCCTTTCCGGCAATAATTTCTGACTTGCAGATATCGTAAACCTTGTGTACCGTACCGCAGTTATTACACTGAGAATACGAAGGCAAAACTGTATCTGCCTGAGCATCTAATTCACTGAATACCACAAATTTGTGATAAACTGGATCTTTACGATCTCTGTATTGCGGCAGAACACAATGGCATTCTACCGTGTGCTTGACAGCGTTCATTTGCTGGTAAAATGCCTACCAACTTGAGCAACTAGGCCATCTGTGTGCGTTGCAAAGAGCGCTTTTACTTGTCGATCCAGATTTACTAAATCGTCTCTGTCTACTTTGCTGCCAACAGACTCGATGATTAAATTCACGACAGATGAAGATAATACCGAATTTCTATCGATAATTTCTCGACAAACTTTTCCTTCTGACACCACGTGCTCCTTCTTTTTTGTAGTTGCTTTAGTAGTTTTTGCTTTTGCCATTTTTAGTATTCCTTTGAGGGAGCGTAATGATAGCCCCCAAGCTTTGAAAAATTTCAGACAAGCTTTCGTGACATTTTTTTGCAGCTTCGTAACTGCTGACTGGTGCCGTAAAAACTTCGCCATTGTAGCTTAATTTGACTAGTCCTGTTCTGCTTGTAAAACGAGCTAATGCTAAAAGAAGCTTAGTCCTGTCCAGCGATATACCTTTTAATGAGCCCAAGTCTTTACCAAAAGATGCTTCAATCTTTCTTCTCTGACTGCTTTTGCTCCGAATTACTATTTCCTGAGGGGCGATAGAGACATTGATTTTCTTTAGTAATGTAGCTTCTTTGATTACGTCTCCGGTTTCGTGAGAAATACACGATATACCATGGTGCATAAAATCTAAGAAAGAATCTACACACCAGTTTTCAACAACGTAAGGAATGCATTTTAGTTTTTCCGGAAAGTTAGCAGCTAAAGTATTTGCAACATCTGGCAGGAAACCTTTGGCCATGATGACCATTGGTTGCCCTTCAGAAGCATCTAAAAGCCTGTGAATCTGACCTACGCTCTCAACGATTCCGTCAATAGCAACAACGTGTGCCGGCCCGTCGTATCTGTAAGAATTTCCAATTTTGCCTAGCAACAAGTTATCGATAGTTCCTAATTGTGGAATACCTGAAATGCAAGTGACTTTCGTCCCCCATTGGTCACCCTCAGATAATCTAACTTCGCTTCCGCAGCCTCCCATTTCAAATATTTCTTTTGCAACTTTTCTAGAAATTCCACGTGGAGCCCAGTTAGTCAGCAGCTCTATTACATTTTCATGCTTTACTTTTCTAGTTCTTGATAATTCAGAAACATTTCCGGTTAGCATCATGGCAGATAGTATGCCAGAACCACCCATTTTCGCCTCTGAAGAAAACAAAGCACTAAGCACTATGTTTCTTATAGCTGTATCAACCGGTGAGCTTCTGGACCACTCTGAGATCATTCTGTGAAAATCGCAGCTATTGGCTGTTACAACTCGATCTTCGTAAGAAAATGCTCCGGAGCTATTGGTACAAGAAAGCACAAGCTCTTTTAGCTCGAGCTTGGCTTCCTTTAGAGATTCTTGTATTTTTCGGGAACTGTGAAGTTGGCTAGTGAATTTCTTCGTTGCCTTTGAAGATCTCGAACGGATCTTTTTTATTTTCAATGGGTATTTCTGAGATTTGTTTGATGATGCCATTTACAGTGCTATACCATTCTTGCTTTTTTATGCTAAAACTTAGATGTGCAGCAAATCTTACGATTGCAGACAAGCAACCTAAAACCAGTAGCGCTATTCCTAGTCCCAAGTTTTGGGAAGAGATAAAAGCGCCACTGGCTAGCAAAAGCTCAGTAGCATAGCCGGTTGGCATTAGCTATCTCTCCACAAATTGTTGGAAGCGTATGTCAAGATTTCTTCAGCACTATCCTCGTTGTAGCCGTACTGTTCAATCATAACCTCAACCATCTCGTTGTATTTCTTTTGTTGGTCATTGTCACGAGTTTTTGACTTGGTGACGATGCGAGAAATATCACGAACTGAATTGATCAAGTAGGACTCGATAGCTTCTTTGAGTGGCTCGTAAGAACGGAAGTCTACTTTTTCGCCTCTTCTCATCTTAGCAAACATGTAAGCAGTGACGTCAGAACGGAAGCCGTCCTTAGCAGAACCAGCAACTCCAATTTGCTCCTCGATAGAAGTCATAAAGCGTTCGTCTGGGCGACGCTCTTCCTTGGTGACTCGGTCTTTCATTTTCTGTTTAGTAGTATATGCCTCAGCATTATCGAGATAAGTGTCAAATAGCGACTGTGCTTGCTCCTCATAAGCTGAAATAAATGCCTTGGCAATTTCGGTATCGAGCATCTTGAGATACTCTTCGCGAACAATTTTACCTAGTAACTCAAGACAACGCTGCTTGAATTCCTCATCGACAATTTGCTCTTTGACGCATGTAGTCAGCGAATCAATGAGTGAAACAGGCGTAATCATGTTCTTGTCGCTGTTTGCTAGTGCAGCGTCTAGCGCCTTGGTAATGAATCTGGTTGAAATGCCATTCATGCCCTCGTAGCGAACTTCGTCTTTGAGATCTTTGATGTCAATATTTTTGACACGGCCTTTTTCAACAACCTCTTCTCCGTTGTAGATTTTCATCTTTGTAACGAGATCGCACTTGGCTGAATCTTTGAGCCTAGACATAATAGAGAACATCGATGCAACTCGAAGAGTATGAGGGGCAATGTGTGCATCAAAGTCAGATAGATTGAGCATTTTTTCATAGATCTTGACTTCCTGATCAAGCTCTAAACAGTAAGGCACATCGATCTTGACGACACGGTCAAGAATGGCTTCGTTTGTATGCTCGCTCTGGAATCGATTCCATTCAGCTTCGTTGCAGTGAGCAAGAATGACGCCGTCGAAGTGAAGCATGTCACTCTTGCCTGGTGAAGGAATTCTTTTTTCTTGCGTTGCAGTAATGATCGTGTGAAGGAACTCAATTTCATTCTTGAAAACCTCAACTAGTTCCACGATACCACGATTGCCTACATTGAAAGCGCCGTTGAGTGACAGGGCTCTTGGATCATCCTCTGCATACTTGTCCAATTTAGAAATATCGACAGAGCCAATAAGCACAGAAACATCTTGGCTGTTTGCATCCATGGGAGGAACAGAGGCTACACCACGTCGACCGCGCTGGGAATATGTCGTCTCGACAACCTCGAAATCCTCGTATTTACCATCCAATTGGTCAAGCAGAATGTGGCGTGCAATTGGACTAATATCACCATCAATTCGAACGCCTAATTCATCCTTGAAAGTGTCTCTGAGAGATCTTGGAACGAGCTGTAAAGGCTCGCCTCTGTGGGGATCGCCCTTAAGATGGAAGTACTTGTGGCCTTCCAAGCTGCTCTTGATATGCTCGACTAGTGCTGATTTACCGGCACCAACTGGCCCCATTAACAATAGGACCTGACGACTTTCCTCACCATTATGCGCAGCACTATGCATGAATGCCATAACTTTCTCAATGACTCTTTCCATGCCAAAAAAGTGCGGCTTAAAATAATCGTATACTTTGACAGCATCGTTATCAAAGACTTTCACTTTACGCGGGTCGCTGTCTGGCATCTTTTCGACGCCATGCTCAGTGATTGCATCGTAAAGTCTTTTCTGTGAGCTCTTGGCAATAGTTGGATCTTTCGATACGAGCTCGAGGTAATCTTTGAAAGTTCCTTTAAATTTTTCTTCTTTTTTGCCGGCCTCGCGTTGGGCCTTGATAGCATCTAGAAGCTTATTG
>Ga0075480_10002047_pt1 | contig 12912 bp, 12 predicted proteins | sample DEB08_DNA_7_FD_81590 | JGI IMG/M metagenome (GOLD analysis project Ga0075480, IMG submission 81590) | Aqueous microbial communities from the Delaware River and Bay under freshwater to marine salinity gradient to study organic matter... | ecosystem: Environmental > Aquatic > Marine > Coastal ... | reverse complement strand
TATTTTGCCCTCAGACCTCCGAGCAAACCTTTTAATATTTGTACCGTATGAGCGCATGACACCAGTTCGAACCATTCTAAGGCCCCACAAAAGCAAAGCTATCGATCCTAAGAGTTCTATAAGTAGTGTCATAGTGCTTCAACCATTTTGCTTTTTAGTTCATCATTTTTTGATTGACTGCTGGCTTTGAAAAATTCATCCAAAAATTGATCAAGTTTTTTTACTTGGTCTTTTGAGAAAGACAAGCCAAGTTTTGACCTTCTAAACAAAATATCATCTGAAGTACGAGACCATTCTTCTTGAATTAAATAATTAACCTCTCTTTCATAAAGACCTGAGCCAAAATCTCTTCCAAGTGAACCTATATTTTCTGCATCCCCAAAAATATCAAATGAAATAGTGCCATAAGAACGAACTAATCTCTTAATAGTCTCTTTAGTAAAAAATGGATATCTCATTTGAATCTTATTTTCCAAATCCAATTGGCCATCAACACCTATATTTCCTCCAGGAAGAGAAGACTGATCAGTCCAAGAATTACCTCGCTTACCAAGAAATGCTTCTATATGTTTAAGAATAGACTCTGATAAACGACGATAGGTTGTAATCTTTCCTCCAAATATATTGATCATTAGAGTTGACTCTTGCTCCTCAGACTTGATTACATAGTCTCGGGTGGCTTCTTGAGCTGCGCTTGCACCATCATCATAAAGGGGTCTTACACCAGAATAGCTCCATATTATATCTTTAAGATTAATTTCTGTTTTTAAATATTCATTAGCTGATTTACAAATATAAAGTTTCTCTTCTTCGCTAATCTCAACTTTTCCTGCTGAATGACCATGATCAATATCTGTCGTTCCAATCAAAGTATATTTATCTTCATAGGGAATCATAAAGAAAATCCGATTATCATTGTTTTGGCATATGAAAGATCTGTCATGCTCAAAAAGCTTATTAACAACGATGTGACTTCCTCTTACTAGTCGAACATTTTTTGAGTTTTTCTTTTCAAATGAGTTTTGTAGAATATCATCAACCCAAGGCCCAGAAGCATTAATAAAGCATTTTGTTTGATATATATTCTTCTTCCCATCAATCGTATTAGTGGTTGTTATTGACCATAATCCATCAGACTTTTCAACTTTTGTGACTTTACAATAATTTTGAATATCTGCACCTCTCAAAGATGCATCAACAGCATTTAATATTACTAATCTTGAATCATCTACCCAGCAATCAGAATACTCATAACCAAACTTAAAATGACTCTTCAAGGGCTCTCCAAATTTACTTTTATTAAGTTTTACATGGCTAGTCCCTGGCAGAATTTTTCTAAAACCTAAATGATCATAGAGAAATAAACCCAACCTTAAAAGCCAAGCAGGCCTCATACCTTTTGAATAAGGTAAGATAAATCTCATCGGCCAGATAATATGGGGTGCCATCTTCAGAAGAACTTCGCGCTCCTTTAAAGACTCTTGAACCAAACGAAACTTATAGTGCTCTAAGTATCTTAGACCACCATGAATTAGCTTTGTAGAGTTAGATGAAGTACCAGATGCAAAGTCATTCATTTCACACAAACACACCGAATAACCCCTTCCAGCAGCATCACGAGCTACACCAAGGCCATTTATTCCTCCACCAGCAACAAAAATATCATAAATTTTATCTACTGATCCTTCCATTTATCTATCCAATATGAAATCTACAAGCTCGACAAATCCATCTCCAGAGAAATTCGTTGTGATATATTTAGGTGGGCTTTCAATACTATTTATTTGGTCAACAACATTTGCAACACCAACTGAATTTTTAAAAAAACCAAACATCGTTGAATCATTTGGAGAATCTCCAATAAAAATAGAGTTATTCTGAATTTCATCATCATTTAAGCCAAAATTATCTTTTAGAATTTTTAAACTTGTAGAAAGTTTATTATGACTTCCAATCCAACAATTAACATGTATAGAGCTAATCTTAGCTACTGCACCATTTTGTTGAGCAATGTCAACAATATCTTTGATCTTATTCTGTGGAAGTTTAGGGACATCTTCTGCAAAATCAATTGCTAAATCCGTTATACGATATTCTTGATCAGACGCCTCTGCAGTCCCTGAGACAGATTCAAGGATTTTATTTTTAATTTTATTAAGAAGCTTATAGTTGTCACTTCTTTCTTCCTCACTTTGACTATAAAAGTTATTCATTTTTTTATTCATGTGATCATAACTGAAGAAGAAAGCTCCATTTTCTCCAACGACTCCATAAACTGGCCACATTCTTGCAATGTGATCACACCATCCCGCGCATCGGCCAGTGACTGGTATTACTTTATAACCATTATCAGACAACCTCTCCATGGCCATATAGGCATTACTTTTTAATCTTCCGTCCGATGTCAACGTATCATCAATATCTGTAAGAATAAATTTGATATCTTTCAACTGAGATAAATGCATTGTTGTCAGATTTTTCATTAAAACTCCTTAGAAATGATAATCAATAATAATGTTGTAAAAACTAACATTAATATTTTCATATGAACATATATATGTTTATTTTAGCATGATATAGGCTATTTTGAAGCTCAAAAACACAATAATATTCAAATGATTGATTTTTATTGTTCATATTTGTAATTTATGTTAGACTTACAGTTCAAATGAACAATTTGGAGTTTTAAATGGATTTAACTGCTCGACAAGCAGAGATTTCTGACCTATTGCGTCAAGAAGAATTTATTACTGTTGAAAGCCTTGCTGACAAATTCAATGTCACCACTCAAACGGTCAGAAGGGATATTAATGCTCTATGCGACTATGGGCAAGCCAGAAGAAGGCATGGAGGTGTAGAGCCCCTATCTACTGATGGAAATCTGGCCTATGGAACGAGACAAGTTTTAAATCGAGTAGCAAAGAGATCAATCGCAAAAGAGGTAGCAAAACAAATCCCAAATGGTAGTTCAATATCTCTAGGTATTGGAACTACCCCCGAAATGGTAGTAAGGTCATTATTAAAACACCAGAATTTAAAAATTTATACCAATAATTTAATTATTGCTCAAACTGCAAGCACTAATCCTAGCTTTCAAGTTTATTGTTCTGGTGGAAGGATAAGAAGTGGCGACTTTGATATGGTTGGAAGTCCTGTTGAGAATTTCTTTAATTCTTATAAAACAGACTTTGGGATTTTTGGTGTTGCTGGAGTAGATATGGATGGAGCATTGCTTGACTTCTCAGATGAGGAAGTCCAAATTAGAAGAGTTATTCTAGACAATTGTCGTGAAAGTTTTCTAGTAATTGATCACGAGAAATTTGGACGTGTAGCTCATGTAAGAGGTGGTCAAATTCAAGAAGTTGCTAGAGTATTCTGTGATCAACAACCTCCTTCTGATTTTTCCCAAATAATTCTAGATTCAGAGGCAGAGTTTATATTATGTGACAAGGAGTCAATGTGAGTGCAATTGAAGTAAAAAATCTCTCAAGAAATTATGGCGATATTGATGCCGTAAAAGACGTCTCTTTCACTGTTCCTGAAAAATCATTCACAGTTCTTCTTGGCCCATCTGGATGCGGCAAATCAACTATTCTTAAAATGTTATCAGGCCTTGAACAAGTGAGTCACGGCACAATTAATATTGGAGGATCAGATGTAACCGAAATAGAAGCTTCAAAAAGAGGCGTATCAATGGTATTTCAGTCATACGCCTTATTTCCTCACTTAAACGTAAAAGAGAATATTCAATTTGGCCTAAAAGTTCGCAAAGTTCCTGCTGAAGAAAGAGAAAAAAAGGTCAAAGATGCCGCCAATGTTGTAGGACTAACAGATTTGTTGGATAGAAAGCCTGCCAATCTTTCGGGAGGTCAGAGACAAAGAGTTGCATTAGCACGATCTATTGTATCTGAACAATCTGTATGCCTGATGGATGAGCCATTATCTAACCTAGACTCAAAACTACGCGCAGAAATGCGTGATGAAATTAGAGATCTCCAGAAGAGACTCGGGCTCACTGTTGTTTATGTCACACATGATCAGGTTGAAGCCATGTCTATGGCGGATCAAATTATTCTTCTTAAATTGGGTGAAATTGTTCAAGTGGGTGCCCCAGAAGAAATTTACAATTCACCAAATAGTGTCTTTAGTGCACAATTCATTGGACTGCCGCCAATGAATGTTATGAATTTAAATGATATCGATATTTCAACTTTAGATTCAAAAATAAAGCCCGCTCTTGAGTCAAGTATTATTAAAAATATTGGTATAAGGCCCGAACACCTATTGTTTTCGAAAAAAGGCCTGCCAGTTACTGTGAAAAGTATTGATTACTTCGGAGGTGAAACTGTATTCAAGCTTACTCATCAAGAAAAAGATTTTTTTCTTCGTGAGCCCAGGCAACCAAAAATTCAACTAGGTGACAAGCTGTTTGTTAGCTGGAACTTAGATGACATGTATTTGTTTGATAAAAATAATCAGCGTTTAAAGTCGTAGGAGCGCTTATTATTAACAAATGTTTAACACTACGATTAAATAGGAGAAAGAAATGAAAAAAATGTTTACCAAAATTTCCTATTGCATAACTGTTGCGCTTGGTATATCAATGATTTCAAGTGCAGCTATTGCAAAAACGGAATTAACAATGTACTACCCTATCGCTGTCGGCGGAAAACTAACACAAGCCGTTGACTCGATAGTTGCAGACTTTATGGCAGAAAATCCTGACATTGAAGTTAATGCAATTTATTCTGGTAACTATGACGATACAAGAATTAAAGCTCTTGCAGCTCTTGAGAGTGGAAAACCCGCTCAGTTATCAGTAATGTTCTCAATTGATGTTCATGAACTTCGTGAGCTTGATGCAATCGTCCCTTTTGATGATGTAGTTTCAACAGATGAAGAAAGAGCATGGTTGAATTCTTTTTATCCATCACTAATGGAAAATGGAATTGCAGCTGGAAAAACTTGGGGTATCCCTTTCCAACGCTCTACTATTGTTATGTACTATAACAAAGATGCTTATCGTGAAGCTGGTTTAGACCCAGAAACACCTCCAGCAACTTGGGGTGGTCTTATTGCTGCCGCAAAAGCATTAACTAAAGATGACGGCTCGCAGTGGGGTCTTATGATTCCATCAACAGGTTACCCATACTGGATGTTCGGTGCGCTTGCTATGCAAAATGGTCAAACACTAATGACAAGCGGTGATAAGACTAACTTTGATCATCCTGATGTAGTTGAAGCTTTAGAAGTATGGAAAGCTATGGGATCTGAGCACAAGATTATGCCTGAAGGCACAATCGAGTGGGGCACGCTTCGTCAAAACTTCCTAGAGGGTAAAACTGCTATGATGTGGCACTCTACTGGAAACTTAACAACTGTTAAGAACAATGCTAGCTTTGATTTTGGAGTAGCAATGCTTCCAGCTGGAAAACGTCGTGGAACGCCTACAGGTGGTGGTAACTTCTACATCTTTAAGGACACTTCTGCTGAAGAACGTGAAGCATCAATGAAACTCATTAAGTTTATGACTTCACCTGAGCAGGCAGCAAACTGGTCAATAGCTACTGGATATATGGGAGTGAGTCCTTCTGCATATGAGACTGATTCTTTATCATCTTATGTAGCAGAATTCCCACCAGCGGCAGTTGCTCGTGATCAATTAGCGTATGCTACAGCTGAGTTTTCAACTTACCAAACAAGTCGTGTTAAGAAAGGATTGAATGATGCAATCCAAGCCGCACTTGTTGGAAGTAAAACTCCAAAAGAAGCTCTTTCAGAGGCGCAAGCCGCTGCTGAGCGTATTTTGAAACCTTATCGTTGATTCGGTCAATTGGCGGATGTTTAATGACATCCGCCAATTATTTCTTAGACTTCAAAAGTAATAATAATGAAAGATAGTACTCGTAATATTCAAGGTTGGCTGTTATTTACACCTGCAGCAATATTACTTTTGGCGTTTACGCACTACCCCACTATAACAACTTTTTTTCAAAGTTTATATACCAATAAATCGATTATAAGACCTAGAAGATTTTCTGGTATTGAGGCCTATGAAAGCATGTTTAGTGACCCCATATTTTGGAAAGTTTTTGTAAACAATATGTGGCTTGCAGTTGGAACCATTCCAACCTCAATAGGTATTGCAATTATTATGGCTTTGATTGTTAATAAGGCTATTCCAGGCAGAGGATTTTTGAGAATGGCATACTTTACACCAACCATGCTTCCAATGATTGCAGTTGCTAATATTTGGTTGTTTTTCTATGCACCAGATATTGGATTAATTGATAAAGTTCTTGAAGTTTTTGGTTTTGAAGGTAATAATTGGTTAGGCAACCCATCAACTGTTCTTCCGTCCATCATTGTGATGACTGTCTGGAAGGAGGCTGGCTTATTTATGGTCTTTTATTTGGCGGGACTTCAAACCATTTCTCCTGAGCTCGAAGAAGCAGCAAAGCTAGAAGGCTCTTCTCGTTGGAATTATTTTTGGCGCATCCAGTTCCCTTTGCTCCTCCCAACAACACTATTCGTTTTAATTAACGCCTTCCTTAACTCATTTAAACTTGTTGATCATTTATTTGTACTAACCAAAGGTGGTCCAGACAATGCTAGTAATTTGATTCTTTATTATATTTATGAGACTGCATTCTCATTTTTAGACATCTCATATGCATCTGCCTTAACCATATTTTTATTGGCTTTACTTGCATTAACCGCTTTAGCACAATTTTTCTTTTTAGATAGGCGTACTCATTACCGATGACATATAGAAACAGAATACAAACAAGTGTTGAGCTTATAGGTGCATACATCCTGGCTGGATTTTGGATCCTGCCTTTGTTGTATGCTTTTTGGGCTGCGTTTCACTCTAGTAGTGATGCGATGCATTTCGATATATTCTCACCACTAACTCTTGATAATTTTCGTGAGGCATGGAGTCAAGCTCCTTTTGCAAGATTCAGTCTAAACACTTTTTTGCTAGTTTCGTTTATATTGCCTGGACAGCTCTTAATTTCAACATTAGCAGCGTATGCCTTTGTTCGCTTTAAGTTCACGGGCGCTAATGTTGCTTTTGCACTAGTCCTTGTTCAATTGATGATTACGCCAGAAATATTAATCGTTCAAAACTATGTTACACTTTCTAAATTAAGCTTAGTAGATACTATTTCTGGGATGGGACTGCCTTACATAGCAAGTGCGTTTTGTATCTTTTTATTGCGTCAAGCATTTAAATCGATTCCAAAAGAATTAGAGGATGCAGCAGAACTTGAGGGATGCGGAACTATGAGTATATTATGGAAGGTTTATGTTCCTCTTGCTACCCCAACATACATAGCATTTTCTTTAGTATCTGTCAGCCATCACTGGAATAACTTTTTGTGGCCACTCATCATCTCAAATTCAGTTGAAACAAGGCCTTTAACGGTAGGCTTAGGTATTTTTGCCGCTCCAGAGTCTGGAGTTGAATGGTCGATTTTATCAGCCGCCACTCTTATGTCAGTCGCTCCTTTACTGATCGCTTTCCTAATTTTCCAAAAACAGTTTGTTCAGTCATTCATGCAGGCTGGAATCAAATGATTCAAATTCTAAGCTGGAATATACAAAATGGTGAGGGTGTTGATGGAGTTATCTCTCTAGAGAGAATTGCAGATACCATTTTTAATATGTCAACTCCTGATGTCATATGTCTTCAGGAAGTATCTCGAAATTGCAAGCTTAAGGATGGAAGTCAGCCTGATCAACTCAGTCAACTAGCAAAAATATTTGTGGGCTATACGCCATTTTTTGGACCAGCATATGATGTTCTGAGACCTGGAGAGGCTGAAAGAGAACAGTTTGGAAATATCATTCTTTCAAAGCTACCAGTCTTGTCTAACTTTAATCATATTCTTCCACAACCAGTGGATAGCAGTTTTAGGCATATGCCAAGACAGGTTAATGAAGTAACAGTCAAGACTCCATTTTTTCCGATTTGTGTCATGACAACTCACCTAGAGTATGGCTCTCAAAAACAACGCTACGCTCAAGTAAAACGCATTCTTGAGATTAAAGATGATATTGACCAATTGTCTCTGAATCCTGCAACGGTTCAAGATCCTGGACCTTACGCAAAGCTTGAAAGATCCAATAGGCTCATTCTCTGTGGAGACTTTAACTTTGAGTCAAACTCTAGTGAATACGATCTCCTTACGAATCATATTCAAAAACAGGAGGCTCTGATTGATGCATGGAGCCACTTAAATCCAAATACTGAACATGCTCCAACCTGTGGAATTTTTGACAAAAAACAATGGCCTGACGGAGCTCATTGCAGAGACTTTGCTTTTTTGAGCAGTAACCTCAAAAACAATATTGATAGTATTAATGTTAACGAGGAAACTAACGCTTCAGATCATCAGCCATTTGTTATATCTATTTCAGATAATTAGATAGACTCCTCAATTTTTATTCTTTGAACGCTTTTCTTTGAAGAAGGCTTTGTTTGCAATGTAGACTTTTTTGCGAACCTCGCAATAGATGATACTTTTATCTTTATTGGTTAAATGAGTTGTCTTGGTAATTTCAAACTCATTACTATCTATTGCTTTTTGCTTTATCTCCTCAAGCTCCTCAGAAGTATATGTAAATTCAGCGTAAAGATCTTCCCTTGCTGGCCTTCTAAAAAATATTTCAGCAGCTTTATCCCAGACAACATAGTCATCTCCAATCAAGTTCATCAGCTGTGTCATAGGAAATGGATCTACAGATGAAAACATACTTCCACCAAATATGGTATTGACGTAGTTAGCATTCTTATAGCTGAATGGCAGCTTGATTTTTATTTTTAAAAAATCATCTGAAATAAAAACTACCTTCGCAGATGTTCTTCGATACATTGGAGATAAGTTGAAGCCATACTTCATAACCTTTGATTTGGATATGAATTTGGAGGCTATCTTTGCAAGTTTTTGATAAGTAATCATTATTGAAATTGACTGAAGAAACAAAAAAGACATCCGAAGATGCCTTTGATATTAAATGTGGCTCCCTGACCTGGGCTCGAACCAGGGACAAACGGATTAACAGTCCGTTGCTCTACCAACTGAGCTATCAGGGAATAGCGAGAGATTATAACGAGCTATGAATTTTGAGTCAATCAATTCTTAGCTTTTATAGTCACTAAATACCTTCAAAGTGATTGACTTAATTTATTGAGTCCTCTAGAGCCTTTCCAAACTCAGAGCAAGATAGTAAAGTCGCATCATCAATTAGTCTCTCTAGGTCATAAGTAACTGTCTTATTTTGGATTGTTTTTGACATCGCATTTAGAATGAGATCAGCAGCTTCGGTCCATCCCATATGTCTAAGCATCATTTCAGCAGATAGAATTAGTGAGGAAGGATTTACCATGTCTTTACCAGCATAACCAGGAGCAGTTCCGTGTGTTGCCTCAAAAACCCCAACATTATCAGAAAGATTAGCACCAGGAGCAATTCCAATTCCACCAACTTGCGCTGCTAGAGCGTCTGAAATGTAATCTCCATTAAGGTTAAGAGTAGCAATAACTGAGTACTCAGCAGGGCGAAGAAGTATTTGTTGTAAAAAGGCGTCAGCGATAGTGTCATTAATAATTATCTCGTTTCCAGTTTTTGGATTTGTAAAGCTACACCATGGACCGCCGTCAATCTCCTTTGCACCAAACTCATCTTTTACTAACTGGTAGCCTGTATCGCGAAAAAGTCCTTCAGTAAACTTCATAATGTTTCCCTTATGGACCAAAGTGACTGAAGGCTTATCATTATCAATTGCGTATTGAATTGCAGCTCTGACTAGTCTTGAAGTGCCCTCAGTAGAGACCGGCTTGATACCAATACCTGATGTTTCAGGAAAGCGGATCTTAGTTGCACCCATTTCATTTTGCAGAAAATCGATTACCTTACTCACTTCCTTTGAGCCTTTGGGAAACTCTATGCCTGCATAGATGTCTTCAGAGTTTTCTCTGAAAATTACCATATCCACTTTTTCTGGATGCCTAACAGGAGAAGGGGTTCCATCAAAATATTGAACAGGCCTTTGACAGACATAAAGATCAAGAATCTGCCTGATAGCAACATTAAGAGACCTCATGCCACCACCAACAGGAGTAGTTAAAGGGCCCTTGATTGAAACTGAAAATTCTTTAATTGCCTCTACGGTCTCTTCTGGTAAATACTCACCATAAATACTATCAGCCTTCTCACCAGCATAAATTTCCATCCAATGTATTTCTCTCTCACCACCGTAAGCTTTCTTCACTGCAGTATTAACTACATCAAGCATGACAGGTGTAATATCGATACCAATACCGTCTCCCTCTATGTAGGTTATGATCGGATTGTTAGGAACATTGAGTGCGTTATTTTCAATAGTAATTGGACTTCCAGAATCAGGAACAGTAATATTTTTATAGGCCATTTTTTTAATTAATTAAGTTGATATTTCAAGACACATTATTATACCGTCTTCTTTTATAGAAAGTTCATTTGAGTTTTTCGTATAGTAATTTTTTCTGATAGAAATCTCTTTAAATCCAAGGCTTAAATATAATGAAATAGCCGCGAAATTTCCCATTCTTACCTCTAAAAATAAATTTTTAATTTGTCTTTTTTTAAGCTCAGACAAAAGATGATTGATTAAGCTGGAGCCATAACCTTTTCTTTTGAAATCTTTGTGAACAGCTAAATTTAGAATGTCTGCACTATCAACTGATGGCATTGCAATGATATATCCGACTATCTTTGATTTAACTATAAGTATTTGACTCAAGTTATTGGGATTAGAAATACTCTCAGAAAGCTGCTGTTTTGTCCAATGATTCTCTGAAGTCTTACTTTCTAATTCAGTGACAACGTCGATTTCGTTGAGAGTCAGTTTTTTAAAGGAAGTACTGATAAGCTTTGTTGTCAGTTTCATTTTGGTAGTAATAGCCAATTTCATCAAACTTGGACTCTAAATCAGAAACGTCATCAACCTGAAGACCAATCAAAACCCTTCCAAAATCAGCGCCATGATTGCGATAATGGAATAGAGAAATATTCCATTTCGTTTTTACTTTTTTAAGAAAATTTAAAAGCGCACCCGGCCTCTCAGGAAACTCAAAGCGATAAATGACTTCATTTTCTGCATTAGCGTGCCCTCCAACCATATACCTGATGTGGGTTTTAGCCATCGAATTATCACTCATATCGATTACTTCAAAAGATTTACTCAGCCTGGTTAAAAGAGCTTGTTTTTCAATTTCACCCTTGGTTAGCTTTATACCAACAAAAATATGAGCATCTTTTTTTGCAGCATATCGATAATTGAACTCCGTTATTGAGGTGTTATTTAGTAATTCACAAAATCTCAGAAAGCTTCCAGGCTCCTCTGGAATTGTAACAGCTAAAATAGCCTCATTAAGTTCTCCAAGGTCAGCCCTCTCTGCAATATATCTGAGTCTATCAAAGTTCACATTAGCACCCGAGACAACCGAGACAATATTTTTGCCTTGAAGACCATGCTCTAAAATATATTTTTTGACCCCTGCAGTAGATAAAGCACCTGCAGGCTCAGAGACGGAGCGAACATCTTCGTAGATATCTTTTATAGCTGCACACATTTCATCATTGCTAACCAAAACAACATCATCGACAGAGTCCTTAGCAATTTCAAAAGGAAGAGCTCCAATTTGCTTAACTGCGACACCATCAGCAAATCTCCCAACATCATCCAAAATAACTCTCTCGTTGGCCTCTAATGCTCTAAATAGCGTTGGTGAGTCTACAGGCTCAACCCCAATAACTTTGATTTGAGGAGCATAATGCTTTATGTAACTCGCCATTCCAGAGATTAAACCACCACCTCCAACTGGAGCAAAGACATAATCAATTTCATCGAGTTGAGATAATACCTCTTTAGCAACGGTAGCCTGACCTGCGATAACATCAAAGTCATCATAAGGACTAATAAAACACAGGTCGCGCTCTGTCTCTAATTTTTGTGCAAAGTGGAAAGCATCATCATAAACATCACCATGCAAAATAACCTCAGCACCGAGCTGCTCTACAGCCTGAACTTTAATTTTTGGTGTACTTGTTGGCATGACAATGATTGCCTTAATATTAAGCTTGCTTGCTCCAAGAGCCACTCCCTGAGCATGGTTTCCAGCTGAGGACGCTATCACCCCTTTGCTTTTTTGCTCCTGGCTCATCGAACTCATTTTTTGGTAGGCGCCCCGAAGCTTAAAGGAGTGAATAACCTGATCATCTTCTCTTTTAAGATAGATTTGATTTTGAAATCTCTTGGAAAGCTGAGGGGCAATTGAGAGTGCTGAAACTTTTGCAACGTCATAAACAGCGCTGTTATCTGCTAAGTTAATTAGTGCACTCATAGAGCTCCTTTATAAAATTCATAATGACCATTGTAATCAAATATATTATGCTTTGAGAACCATAAAAATAAATGAATCAAAATGATAAAAAATCATTGCTATTTTAGGCAATTTTTGGTAAAAACTACATTTTTTTACATACTAACACTAATGACAGATCCAAACTTTGATGAAATTCCTGCCTATATCCCAAAAAAAGGAGAGGAGTTTATGTCACCCGGCCAACTTAAGCACTTTATTCATAAGCTTAATGTTTGGAGAGATCAGTTAGTTTCAGAAGCAGAATCAACGATTAATCATATCCAGGAAGACTCTACCCCGGTTGCTGATATTAATGACCGAGCAACAATTGAAGAAGAGTTCGCTCTTGAGCTTAGGACAAGAGATCGTGAAAGAAAACTTATTAATAAGATTGATAAGACTCTTCACTTGATTGATATGGGAGATTACGGCTACTGCAAAACTTGCGGCATTGAGATAGCACTTAACCGCCTCGAAGCTCGCCCAACGGCAGATCAGTG
>Ga0075480_10002043_pt1 | contig 12918 bp, 13 predicted proteins | sample DEB08_DNA_7_FD_81590 | JGI IMG/M metagenome (GOLD analysis project Ga0075480, IMG submission 81590) | Aqueous microbial communities from the Delaware River and Bay under freshwater to marine salinity gradient to study organic matter... | ecosystem: Environmental > Aquatic > Marine > Coastal ... | reverse complement strand
GGTCGACTCAGCCGCCGCGCTGTTGGTGCGCGACCCAAAACGTTTTGATGTTATCGTGACTACTAATATGTTTGGCGATATCTTGTCAGATCTTGCATCAGAGCTTTCGGGCGGCTTAGGTCTAGCGGGGTCATTAAACCTCGGGGCAAAGCACGCAGTAGCGCAAGCCCAACATGGATCAGCCCCAGATATTGCCGGACAGAATCGCGCAAACCCAACCTCCTTAATTCGCTCAGCTGTGATGCTTTTGCTGCATCTTGGGTTAAAAAATGCGGCCGCTTTGTTGACAGATTGTTTAAATTCAGCGCTTTCTGAGTCCCATACCAGAACCCTTGATTTGGCTGGCTCGTTGGGCACGCAGGAATTTGCGGTACATTTGGCCAACCTAATTAGGAAGGACAATCGATGAGCCAGACGCCAATACCCTATATCTTTATGCGCGGGGGTACCTCGCGTGGGCCCTATTTTAATCGTGCAGACCTGCCTCAAGATTTAGATCAATTGGCAAAAGTACTGGTTGCAGCCCTTGGTTCAGGCCATCCTTTGAATATAGATGGGATCGGCGGTGGTAATGCGGTCACGACAAAGGTGGCAATACTCTCAAGGTCAAATCTGCCTGGAGTTGATATTGATTATTTTTTTGCGCAGGTCAGCGTGGAAGGTGGATTGGTCGACTTTAAACCAACCTGTGGCAATATACTTTCTGGTGTTGCCTCGGCCGCGATTGAAATGGGTTTGCACCCCGCCTCGGAGGGAGAAACTTATGTGGCTATACAAGCGGTGAATACTGGTGCTGAAATAATCGCCAAAGTGCAAACGCCAAAGGGGCAGATAAGCTATGCCGGTGAGACGGCGATTGACGGGGTGCCCGGCACGGCTTCGCCAGTTGAACTGAATTTTATGAAAGTCGCTGGATCTTCAACAGGTGCCTTTCTGCCGACAGGTAACTTAATTGATGAAATCGATGGTATCGTTGTCACTTGCATGGATGTTGCTATGCCAATGGTGATTGCGCGAGCGGCTGATTTTGGTTTGAGCGGATACGAAACGTGCAACGAACTAGATGAAAAAAAGGCGTTTTTCAAACGTATGGAAGCACTCCGCATCAAGGCTGGCGCTGCAATGGGAATGGGTGATGTGCGCAAATCTGTAACGCCAAAATTTGGACTCTTAGCACCAGCCAACAAAGGTGGAAGCATCGCGGCGCGTTATTTCATGCCCTGGAGCACGCATCCTACAATGGCAGTTACGGGCAGTCAGTGTCTGGCCTCTTGCGCTTTAACTCCGGGAACTGTGGCAGATGGGCTACTGGAACGGCCAATTGAAACACCCGCGAAAGTGATATTAGAGCACCCAATGGGATCTATGGATGTTTTGGTTGATTATCAGCTTACAAATGGTGAATTTGAACATAGATCAGCAGGGTTAATACGCACCTGCCGAAAATTGGCCGACGGGAATATTTATGTTCCATCTGAAATCTGGGATGGAAATACCGGGCAATGAAACTGGCGATCTTAGACGACTGGTTTAATACTCTTCGTGGTCTGCCCTGTTTTTCAAAACTGGATGGGATAGAAGTTACAGTTTTTAATGACCACGAAACTGATATTGTGAAACTAGCAGAACGCCTTCGGGCGTTTGATGCACTGGTGCTATTTCGCGAGCGCACTTCGATTACAGCTGAATTGCTGGATCAATTGCCTAACCTAAAACTGATCTCGCAGCGAAGTGTTTATCCGCATGTGGATGTCAAGGCCTGTTCCCGTAACGGTGTATTACTCTGCTCAAATATGCATGCTGACACTCCTTCCTTTGCTGCTGCAGAACATACATGGGCACTGATCATGGCAAGTATGCGGCAAATTCCAAAACAGATGAAAAGTACTCAGTCAGGTAATTGGCAAACTGGGGTAGGAAAAACGCTCCGTGGGCGCTGCCTTGGCCTATACGGATATGGTCGAATTTCAAAATTAGTTGCAACCTATGCAGAAGCTTTTGGAATGTCAGTTATATGGTGGGGTTCCGAGGCTGGTAGGGCTAGAGCGGAGCAAGACAGGCAAGAAGTTGCTTTAACGCGAGAAACTTTTTTTTCAACGGCAGATATCGTATCTATACATGTGCGTTTGCATCCTGATACGCGTGGGTTAATTACTGCTTCGGATTTTGCTTGTATGCGTCAGGGTTCACTCTTTGTGAATACCTCTCGGGCGGCACTTATTGAACCGGGGTCTCTTTTAAAAGGTTTGAACGCCGGGCGTCCCGGCAATGCAGCTATAGACGTATTTGACGAAGAGCCAATAACCTGGCCGGATGATCCTTTAGCTACGCATCCAAATGTAATTTGTACTCCGCATATTGGTTTTGTCACAGAAGATGAGTTTGAAGTTCAATTTTCAGATATCTTTGATCAGGTCTTAGCTTTTAAAGCTAAAAAGCCTATAAACATGATCAATGGGGATATTTGGACTTCATAAAACGTTCCATAATAGGAGCACCAAGTATTACTATGAAAATACGGAATAAATGATGTGCTACCACAAATCCTAAATCAGCTCCAACAATAAGTGCCATGACAACAAGTTCGGCCTGACCTCCAGGCGCCATAGAAAGCATGGCGTCAACAGCATGGGCTAGATTGTAATATATAACCAAGCTTACAATGCTAAGAGTTATTACCAATAGGAATATACAGAAGCCCAGACCAGCTAGTATGTCTTTGCGAATTTCTTGAGCAGTAACTCCAACGTATTTCACTCCAATCCCTAAAGCGATAAAATACTGAGCTGCCCAAATCGCCTCAACTGGGGGACGGGTATGCAAAATACCAGTTATACTTGCAATTGCGGTTAAGATAAGTGGACCAAGAATAGAAGCGCCAAACATACCCAAAAAGGAAGCAATTTTCCATCCAGCTATGCCGCATATTCCTAAAATAATTAGCTGTTCAATCTCAAAATTTTTAATAGGGTCGCCTGGAGGTTTATCTAAACTAATTCCCCAGATGAATGTTAATAGAGTGGGAAGCGCTATTATGATAACCAGGACCCGTGTTGCATGTATCAACGACATAGCCCGCACGTTACCTCCGGCCTCTTCACCAAAAACTAGCATATCTTGTAGTCCCCCGGGCATTGAAGAGTAGTAGGCAGTCGGGAAATCATATCCGCATAATTTTTGAAAATACCAAACACCAATTATGCCGCTTAGGATAACTGTGATTGGAATAAAAATCAGAGTATTCCAAAAACCCGGAAGTGCCAGAAGAAAACTTAGAGTTACCGTTGCTCCCACAGCTACTCCTAAAATAGTTCGCATAGCATCGCTTAAAATCTTTATTGAGTATAAATTGATGCCGATAAGCGCTGCTAGTAAGCAGCTAAATAGCGGACCGAATAACCATGGTAGTGGAAGCTTAAGCCATAAGAAAATTATTGCTCCCGACAGGCATATAGTGTGAGTAATTAAGTGATTATTCATGTATTTGTGTATAGTTCAGATTGTGTGAGAGTGGGGTTTCCATGCGGTATGCCTACTAGTTGCTGATGGATCTCCAACTGCTAACGAAATTAAAATTATCATACTAAAATGAGATTGATGGATATTTTCATAGCCTATCTTGGGCTGCAAGCCAAAGCTGGAAGTCGCGCACTGTGCCTTCATAGTCATCCTCCGCTAGTGGGCCAGAAAGAGCGTGTTCTGAGGCAAGACCAACTTGCATGCGCTCCAACTTTTCTCGATCCTCACGGTTGACCTCTTCCCAAAGAGCAATGCGATCGGCGATCGTCTCTTCGCTTAAGTCTTTCCCATATGTGGACATTGTCCACTTAACCCGAATTTGTCCGGCGCTAATTGGAAAAATACTGAGTGAAACTAAAAGGCTCGCCGCCAGGCTAGCTACCTGCGTTGGGAAAAGTGCAAAAAGGGTAGATCGAAGACGTTCGTCTTCCGTAAGGCCGGATGCGCCATAGCCGCGAGTGGGAATATTTTTTGGGTAGTTAGCGGCATAAGAAGTGTAACCATTCTCGCTTAATAATTTTCGAGCTAAACCTGTGGGAGTGTATCCATGAAGCGTCTCTGGATGAACCACAGAAAGGTGATAGCCCTCCATGAAATTTTCAACTAGGCACTTCCAATTAGTATTCCAAACTTCTTCAGCAACATGAACAAGCCGGAATGATTCAGGTTTGTAGTTCGCAAGAAGGGCATTAAGCTTTGGAAAATTAAATTGCGGTGCATCTAAACGAAGGTTCACATAAATAAAGCCATTCCAAAGTTGAACGTTGTGATGATGAAGATGACAATTTTTAGAATCAAACCCGGCGTTCTTCATACGGGCAGCTCGTATTAAAGAACCGTCAAGATCATAGGCCCAAGCGTGATAAGAGCAGACAAAGCGATGCACGTTTCCTCTTCCTTCAGCAAGTGGCATACCACGGTGTCGGCACACATTTGCAAGAATACCTATGTCACCATCCGCCTGGCGAACAATAAGAAGAGGCTCGTTCAAAAGATCTGCAGTGAAAAAATCGCCTGAATTAGGGATCTCATCTTGGCGGCCAAGGCAGTGCCATCCAGAGTTAAGAACGGTAGACACCTCATGCTCGAAACGATTTTGAGATGTGTAAAAGGCACCGGGCATGCTCATCGGCCGATCAGGTGGAAGCTTGGCTATCTCTTGCAACTTAATGGAGAGGTCTTGCATGTTTAGCTTACTTTTGTAAACGGCTGGAAATCCGGATCCATTCGGCTCATCAGATATTGAGCAAAATCAAAATTTGGACGCTCAAGGTGAGATAGATGCCCCGGTTCTGCACCATCAGCTGAGAGACCACGAAAGACTTTTTCCGTGCACCCACGATCCTCAACGTTTACTTCATCTAGTAGTGTTTTTAACTCCAATAGATTCTGTTGGGCGTCTGCATCATCCTTATAATCATCAGACATCCCTCCACCGAATTGGATATGGACTTTACCTGGTCCTTTGGGATGTAAGCTAAGATACCAGAAGTAGCCCGGCGTAAGTGTGATTAATAGGCTAGGGTATATGGCCAAAAGGTATGTCGTTCTTCTTTCATCGCCGTGAAGACGATTATTTTTCGGATGTGCCATGGCTATGCGCAAACTGTCATCTTTTAAGATTGTATGGTAATTGAAAGCTTTTTCGCCTGGTGGACATATCATTTCGTCAAGTTTGGAAAGGCCACCGATCGTACCAGCATGACAAACAGGAAGATGATAACTTTCCATAAAGTTTTCTGCCAATACTTTCCAATTAGTATCCCAGAGATGCTCTTCAAAGAAAGTTTCGGAGTAGTCTGTCATGTTGTAACCTTCAACTAATTGCTCAACTCCTTTGAGTTCTTCGGAAATGTTGCTTGGAGATGGATTAAGTGTAATGAACACCCAGCCGAGCCACTCCTCGCAAGCAATTAAGGGTAAACTATAACGATCTTTGCAAAAAGCTGTGTTGCCATTCATTGCGGGCGCGCCTCTTAGAGAACCATCAAGGTTATAGGTCCAGGCATGGTAAGGGCAGACAATACTTTTAGTCTTACCGCGCCCCTCAAGAAGCGTAGACATTCGATGGCGGCAGACATTAGAAAAAGCACGTATAGAGTTCTTCTGATCTCTTAATACGATTATTGGCTGGTCAGCTAGCTCACAGGTAACATAATCACCAGGTTCTGCCAGTGCGCTTGCCCGACCCACACAAAACCAATCTTTTTTAAAAATATTTTTCAACTCTGATTCAAGAAAAGACTCTGAGGTATATACCTCTGGAGGCATTGCGTGCGCTTGTTCAAAGGGTAAAGACACATTAGCACGTAGGGATTCAATAGGATCCGATAAAGCTTTCTTGGTAGTCGACATGATTTGGTTACCTTGCAAAACTGTATGAAGAGATAATCATGGTTATAACGCCTTCAATCTAGCTAATTTGCGACATGCCTTTATTTCAAACAGTATCATAATCCTTGGCCAGATTGCATTTACTAACATATTAAAAGTTAGACTTAAAGTTCGAATCAATAAGCTTAGTATATCTAGAAATTATTAAGTAATATCGGCAACTTTGTGCACTTATGTGTGGATAATAATGCTTTCGTTGTGGATAACCTTGTTAGTTACTTTTTTTTGCTTGGATACTGGTAAGATTTGGTAAAAAATATGAGTAAGCTGGTTGGGGGGAACGTAATTCATTTTACTGCCACAATCGAAACATAAGCTGGTAAGGGCTTGAAAGTTTTCTTTCATTTTCCGCTAAGGCTTGGGCGAATTATATGACGCAAGTTATTTAATTTGCAGATTTGTAGGGCAACCTATTATGAGGTTTTGATAATCCCGATTGGTTTGCATAGGCGTCTCTAGATTTATCTAGAGGCGCCTATGTATTTTTTACCTTAATGATATTCAACCTAAGAATTTGTTACTTCCTTCCTCTATTTTATGAGAAAGTAACAGTTACTGTTAAATTGCTTTAGTTCTCTGCACCAATTTTAATCCTTGGACCCCAAGTAGTGCCTAGTATCATTAACAGTATTACAAGGGTAAGAAGTACCGAAGGAATATCCGCAAACATGGGTGGCTCCATTAAATAGTCACCACTAGTAACGCCCGAATTATTTAACCATGCTTTACCCTGAATCGATAGTTCCACTCCCGATTCTTGTAGTTCTGCTAGCCTCGCCGCAGTATTTGTATCAAATAGAACTCTCCATCCTGCAAGCTGAAGGCTAAAAAATGCTACAAACACGCCAAAAATAGATGTTAATATTTTTGCTGCTATGTTTCCTCCAGATTCGTTTGTAACCCTAGCCGCCCGCAGGGCAATGAAAATTAATATAGCTAAAGCAACCATATACATCCCATTATTGATGTAATTAAGGCTATTATGCTCTAAAATTTCAAATTCACTCATATTTAAATCCTTACTTTTATGATTTTGGAATAGTGTACGAAACTTCTTTCATTTTTTTGGACGAAATTACCAACTCTGGGCCTGTCCAGCAGGTCACCGTTTTGATTTCACTAACTGCTCCCCCGAGGTATGCTGACATCACAAGAGCCATGTAATCGGTTTGTTTTTCAAAGTCGCTTATTACTACAACCTCATAGTCCTGACCGATCAAGCCGTAAAATCCTAAAAACTTACCTCCAGCACTTTCTACAGCTGCTTTCAAACTGGCGGTTCGATCTTCGCCATTTCTCATCATACTCATGGCGACATCTTCTTTGTAATTCACATAAGTTAATCGTACTGTCATTTTATATTCCCAATTTTTGTAAATATATAACTGACAACACAAACAAATATTTGCTCAAGTACACTAACTGTACTTTGTGTGGGCTAAGCTTGTGCAAAAGACTTTTTAAGTCGCTTCTTGAGTTCTCTTGTTGGAGAAAAAGTAAATTAAGGCCAAAATAACGATGATGCCCCCTATAATTGTGAGAAATTGGGGACGTTCAGTTGTAAATGTCCATACCCACAATGGTCCCAATATAGTTTCTAAAAGCATAATAATACTGACATTTGAAGCCGGTGTCATTCGCGAGGCTCTTGATAGAAGTATGAATGATAATGGAAGAATTAATAAGCCAGTTATTGAAATATAAAACATGCCTTTCAGATTAATTTCTGATGCGCTTGGCCAAAAATAAAACGCCAATAATCCGCATAAAATTCCCCCAGTCCCGAGTGCCAGTGGGAATGCAACTTCCTTATCTTTTCTTATAATTACGAAATTACAAGCAAGGCTGAAGGCTACTACAAGGCCGCATAGGCCACCTAATATGGAGGATAGGTTAAATATATCATACGAGTTGATATCACCTATTACAGATAGAGTTACACCTAAAAAGACTATGACAACTATAGCCCAAGTTCTCATATCAACCGCTTCTTTTAATACTACTGCACCCAAGATAATTGAGAAAACGGGAACAGTAGCTACTGCGATTAAAACGATCGCTACGGGAGCAAGGTAGATGCCATATGCAAAACAAAAAACGTTTGCCATTTGAACAAAGACAAGGGCAACAAAGCTTTTACGCCATATTTTTGGCTTTACCCCACTTCTTGATAAAATAAATGGGCAAAGCCCTATTATAAAAAAGATACTTCCAGCTTGGGTTGCCCGCCAAGCGACCATTTGACCACCAGACAGTTCTGATAACCTCATCAGTAGTGTATCGGGTGTTAAAATTAAGGCACCCAAAAGTGCTAGAAATATACCAGGGTTCAATATCCGATTACCACGTTAGAAATAAAAAAATTTACGATAAATATTCGCAAGTGGCTACACTTTATTTCCCAAACTTTCCAGCGTGTTATTGAATAAATAAATTTCTTAAATTAACTTTGTTTAAGTTTAAAATTTCCACAAACAGGGTTTCATTATGTCTGACAATAAATCTGAAATTATTTTCGATGATGGTGAAAGCTATGAACGTTTTATGGGTGTATGGTCTCGTAAAGTAGGGGTTCAATTTATTGATTGGATTAAGTTTCCACACTCACTTAGTGTTTTAGATGTGGGGTGTGGAAACGGAGCTTTTTCTGTTCAAATTGATGAGATATGTAAACCATTAAGTATAGCTGGAATTGATCCTTCAAGTGCTCAAATTGACTATGCTAGCAGGCGGGAAATCAATGCTCCGTCCCAATTTGAGGTTGGGGATTCAATGTCCTTACCATTTCAAAACGATAAATTTGATGCTTCGGTAATGGCACTAGTCATATTTTTTGTACCAGACCCTAAAAAGGGCGTCGCGGAAATGTTAAGGGTAACAAAACCTGGAGGAATTGTAGCGGCATACGCTTGGGACGTTACGTCTGGAGGTTTACCAATGGAACCGTTGCATAAAATCATGAGAGAGATGGGAATCGAATACCCTTTACCTCCTAGTTTGGAGGCATCCCAAAAAAGAGTCATGAAAGAAATTTGGACTAATTTGGGAATATCTGAAGTTGAGACAACAACATTTGATGTAAAACGATCATTTAACAATTTCAATGACTACTGGAGTATATCTTCAGTAGGGCCCTCAGTAGCAGGAACTCTGAAATCCTTAAGTACTGAGACTGTGAATGAGATTAAATTGAAACTTAATGCTTCATTAGAGCGGGATGCGGAAAATAATATAATTACTTACGCATTTGCGAACGCAGTAAAGGGTATAAAAACTGAAAGATCTTAGGATCTTTGATAAAATTTTCTAACTGTCAGGTTGTATTCGCAGCATCTCTAAACTCTTTTGCAACTGAAACTGGGTTAAATTTCTGGCAATTACAACAATGCGAGATTGGCGATCTTTCTTTGGCCAATTTTTTAATTGAACAGGGGGATCAAAAATTTGTTGCACTCCATGAAAAACAAATGGTGCATCAATGTTCTCTAAGAAAACAAGACCTTTGATCCTTAGAAGATCTGAACCTTTAATTGCAACTAATGTATCAAGCCAATTATCAAAAGTTGTGTTTGATACCGGATTGTCCAGAACAATCGAGCAACTTTCTATTTTACTATCATGATTAAATGCAGATTTTGAAATAATTTTTGCGGGAGCTAATCCACTAAGATTTTTTAACTCAGAGAGGTTAGGATTAATACCCGTAGTCCAGTTTAGAACGTCGTTATAATTTGACTTTTCTTTTAGTGCATTAAGTCCCCATAACTTATCTTGGATGCCATCTCCGTAAATAGAACGAATAATTTTAGAAGTTGGGTTAATCGACCTTAATCTATTTTCAAAGTCCTGAATTTGTTTGGGAAGGGCAATGTCTGTTTTACTTAAGATAACCAAGTCTGCCAAAGCAATTTGTGAAACCGCCTCAAACTGTGCATCTAGTGTTTGGGAACCGTTAACTGCATCGGCAACCGTTATAATACCGTCCAGCTGAGTATTGGACGCCGAGACGTTATCCAGGAGTAAAGTCTGCATGATTGGACCTGGCTCAGCCAACCCTGTGGTTTCAATAACAATACGTTCAAAGTTAATTTCGTTACGTATATTTTTACGTATCAACCTTTCAATAGTTTTTGGTAAGTCTCCTCTTATTGAACAGCATAAACACCCAGATTGCATTAGAACAACATCGTCGGTGCTTTGTTCAATCAAGTGATGGTCTAAGCCTTTTTCTCCAAATTCGTTTACTATTACTGCTATTCTACCATTTTTAGTGTTCGATAGAACAGAGTTTAGCAAGGTAGTTTTTCCCGAGCCAAGAAAACCTGTTAGGATAGTTATTGGAATTTTTGTAACGTTCAAAGTAATTTTCTCAGGTGATATTCGTTATATTATTGTAGCCAATCGGTCCGCCACTGTGTAAAACTAACGGAATTTCCATAAATTTTTACTACTTAGCAACAAGAAGAAAATTAGGCTGACGCAGACAATCGATGGCCCCGGTGGAGAATTAAAAAAATATGAAAATTGAAGCCCTGATATAGCAGAAATTGTACCGACTACAGCAGTAATAAATACCATCATTTCTGGTGTGTCCGATGTATTTCTAGCGGCTGCAGCTGGAATAATTAAAAGTGCAGATATTAATAACAAGCCAACTACTTTTATTGAGACAGCTACCGTAATTGCTAAAGCGATGGTAAGTATCAGCTTTTCTTTTTTCGGATTAATCCCATTAGAATAGGCAATCTCTTCGTTTAAAGTTGAGACTAACATTGACGACCATCGCCAATAAATTAGTAAAAGAACGAATATTGCACCTATCCATATTGTATAAAGATCGTTAGGTGAAACAGCCAGAATATCTCCAAATAGATAGGCCATCAAATCAATGCGAACACCTGATAGAAAAGAGGCAACGACTAAACCAAGAGCAAGACCAGCATGCGCCGAGACTCCTAACACGGTGTCAGAAGCTAATCCACGGCCTGAAAGTTGAGATACGGTGTAAGCCATTAAAAGTGCAGCTAATAACGTTCCCCCAAATATCGGCAGTTCAAGCGCTAACGATAGCGCAATACCCAATAAAGCTGCGTGCGCAGTTGCCTCACCGAAGTAGGCCATACGTCGCCATACCACAAAACACCCGAGAGGTGCTGCAATAAGAGCAACTCCGAGACCAGCAATTGTGGCGCGGATCAAAAAATCCGGCCACATTAGCGCGAAACCTCATCTGATTGAAGGTGATCGTCGTGCTTATGATCATGGTTATGTCGATAAAGGGCTAATGTACCATCGGTGCCTGTGCCAAAAAGGTCATGATACTCGGGCATAATTGCTACTGCTTCTGGGGCACCAGAGCAGCAAATATGACCATTTAAGCAAATGACCTTGTCTGACGCGCTCATAACAACATGCAGTTCATGACTTATCATGAGTACTGCACAACCTTTTTTGTCTCGTACCATTTCAATTTGTTTATAAAAATCTGCTGATCCTGCTTGATCTAAACTTTGCGTTGCTTCGTCCAAAATTAGAATTTCAGGATCCCCTTGCAATGCTCTCGCGAGCAATACTCTTTGAAATTGACCGCCCGAAAGATTGGACATTTGCGCCTTCAAAAGCCCGTTTGCGCCAGCAGCGCTTAAAGCCTCTAAACATTCGTTTTTAGTTAATCTGTTAGTCAAATTCAAAAAACGTTGAACAGTCATTGGTAGAGTATGGTCAATATTTAAACGTTGAGGGATGTAACCGATACGTAAGTTATCTTTAATTTTCAGAGATCCACTCTCACACTTTAGGGCACCTATAATAGTTTTCACTAAGCTCGTTTTGCCTGATCCATTTGGACCTACAATAGTTACGATTTCTCCAGGACTTACGTCGAGAGAAACCCTATCTAATACAATATGTTCACCGTATTTTACTGTGATATCTTTGGTAGTTATTAAATTCACTTGATTACTTATCTGCGCAGGTACTACACACGCCCTCAGCCTCAATAATTGTTTGTTCTACCTGAAAACCAGTTGCCATTAATGCGTCAGATAGATTAGATGCAGAAGCGGATGCTGGTGCCTCAGAAACACTATCACATTTTTTGCAAATCATGAACACGGGCGAGTGGTGTGCTCCAGGTTCAGTGCATGCTACAAAAGAGTTTTGACTCTCAATTTTATGAACGAAGCCGTGCTCCACTAAAAAGTCTAGAGCACGATAGGCTACTGGTGGTTGAGAATTAAATCCTGCCTCTCTCAGCAGATCAAGAATACGATAAGCGCCCAACCCACTTTTTTCGTTCTGTAATAATTCGAGAACTTTGAGACGAACTGGCGTCAATTTGATGTTGCGGTCTTTACAATATTCTTCAATATTTTTCATGGTTCTCTATTCGGCGCGCAAAACAATATACGTTATTTCTTGTCAGATACATTTTTTACAGTCAACAGACATTTACTAGGTTGCAATAGCATGTAGACATCGTTAGAGATACTGTAATGTTATATTATATCATGAGGTCTTAAATGTCTAGGTTATTTACTACTGTTTCTGCAATTACATTACTCACTGGTTCCGCTGCGCTTGCAGATTCTCCGAGAGTGGTGGCAGATATAGCTCCAGTTCATTCTTTAGTTTCTAGGGTTATGGATGGAATTGGTAAGCCAGATCTTATTGTTCCAAACGAAACTTCACCGCACGATTACCGATTAAGGCCAGCTGATGCTGAGGCTTTGGAGAATGCCGGTTTGGTTTTCTGGATGGGAGAGGGGCTAACACCATGGATGGAGCGTGCGCTTGAGTCCCTAAGTGGCGAAGCAACTATTGTAGAGCTTCTCGCATTAGATGAGACAAAAACGCTCCCATTCAGGGAAGGTGCTCTTTTCGACGCTCATGATCACAGTGAGCATGACGACCATGATGATCACGACGATCACGATCATGATAAAGAACATGACGACCATGATGATCACGACGACCACGATCATGATAAAGAACATGACGACCATG
>Ga0075480_10002042_pt1 | contig 12919 bp, 10 predicted proteins | sample DEB08_DNA_7_FD_81590 | JGI IMG/M metagenome (GOLD analysis project Ga0075480, IMG submission 81590) | Aqueous microbial communities from the Delaware River and Bay under freshwater to marine salinity gradient to study organic matter... | ecosystem: Environmental > Aquatic > Marine > Coastal ... | reverse complement strand
TCTTTACACTTTTATTTTTTTTGATTTACACGATACCCTGATCGAGCATTGCATCTGCCACTTTCACAAAACCGGCAATGTTTGCACCTAGGACGTAATCTACTGATCCGTCTTTCTGAGTACCGTACTTCACACACGCAGAATGGATGTCTGTCATAATTCTATGTAAATGACCGTCCACCTCTTCGCGCGTCCAGTTCATACGCAGGCTGTTTTGGCTCATCTCTAAACCTGATGTTGCCACACCTCCAGCATTAGACGCCTTTCCTGGCGAGAACATTACACCGTGCTTTAGGAACAACTCAACCGCTTCTGGTGTACACGGCATGTTAGCGCCTTCACCTAGGGCAAGTAGTCCGTTATCGATGAGTTGTTGTGCATCATCACCTTTGAGTTCGTTCTGGGTAGCACATGGCAACGCCACATTACAAGCAACACCCCAAGGCGTTCCTTCGTGGAAGGTAATATCATTAAATGCAGTTGCCATTTCACTAATGCGTCCGCGACGGATATTCTTGAGTTCCATGACAAAAGCCAATTGCTCTGAGGTCAAGCCGTTTTCTGCATGAATGTAGCCGGAAGAATCACTCATCGTAATTACGTGAGCGCCCAATTCCATACATTTCTCTGCAGCATATTGCGCAACGTTTCCAGAACCCGAAATAACCACGCGCTTATTAGCGAACGTCTCTCCCTTCGTGGCAAGCATTTCTTGGGTGAAATAGACCGTACCGTAACCCGTCGCTTCAGGACGGATCAACGACCCACCCCAAGCAAGGCTTTTACCGGTTAAAACGCCTGTAAACTCATTGCGCAGACGCTTATACTGACCAAACATATAGCCAATTTCACGCCCACCGACTCCTATATCTCCTGCAGGAACGTCTGTGTTTGCCCCAATGTGACGCGCCAATTCTGTCATAAAACTTTGACAAAAACGCATCACTTCCGCATCAGACTTTCCTTTGGGATCAAAATTTGAACCGCCTTTACCACCGCCTAACGGCAATGTGGTGAGCGAATTCTTGAATATTTGTTCAAATCCTAAAAACTTCAAGACGCTAAGGTTCACCGTTGGATGAAAGCGCAACCCACCCTTGTATGGGCCAATAGCGCTATTGAATTCAACGCGGTAGCCTTTATTTACGTGAACATTACCTTGATCGTCAGTCCATGGCACCCTGAACATAATGGTACGTTCTGGTTCCACGATACGTTCAAGCAAGCTTTTGCCTTTGTATTTTGGATTTTCTTCAATGAAAGGAATAACAGATTCTGCTACTTCCTGAACGGCCTGCATAAATTCAGGCTCATTTGGATTTGCTGCCTCGACCTTTGCAATGAAAGCGTCGATTTGAGCTTGGTACTGGCTCGACATATGTCTGTTTATATTGATAGGTTTCACAGACAAATGTATTACAAAACTACACGCTTGCACACATGCGCTACACAGTTTTACGAGCATACTTATCCGGGCCAATTTTCTCCAATACACCCTGCTTCAACATCCAATCCAACTCTCTGAAAACGATAGAGTTATCACAATTTAAAGCCATTCGCAATTGAAGCGATGAGAGCTTGCGACCAGGGGCGAATTGGCGCATCATTGGAAGCGTAATATCCTCCGTTGCTTCCCCGTAAGCGTCATTTTTCAACCAACTTGGATTAAATCGAGTCGAAAAAGCCGTAACCCCAGTCACAGCCTGAGCGCAACATTGTTCAATAAGAGCGTTTGGTCCGGCACTCATTGGCTGGAATAAGGCCCCCGGTAAAGCATATACCTCTCTGCCATAATCAAAGGCCTGCTGAGCGGTAATAAGTGCACCACTTCTGCGTGCTGCCTCGACAACAAAAGTTGCCATAGAGGCACCAGCAATTAATCTGTTGCGAACTGGAAAAAGTTGCTTCAGAGGGGCTTGATCAAAGGGTTGTTCCGTCCAATACCCGCCGCCTTCGTCCACTAGCTCCCGGGCCAATACCGTATGACGTTTTGGACTAATTGCCTTCAAACCACCGGCTAAAAAAGCAGTAGTAGTTGCTCCCATGTCAAGGGCTTCGCGATGGATCGCAGCATCTATACCGAGCGCAAGCCCACTCACGAAATTTATCGGGAAGGCGCTCAATTCAACTGCGAGGCGGCGACAAAAATCCCTGCCGTATCCCGTGGGCTTGCGCGTTCCCACAACAGCTAAGGGTGATTTCCTCGCTGGCCATTCGCCGCGTCCAAACAAGACCATGGGCGGATCCGCAACTTCCTTAAGACCATCGGGGTAATCTGTGGAGGAAAAGGGCAATATGGAATAGCCTTCGCGCGACGCATGTGCTGTTTCGATGTGCGCTTTCTCTTGTGCTGATTCCCAATCGCGTTTTAACTCATCGTTTAAGGAAATCTGACGATTCAGGAACGCTAGAAGATCCTTTTCGGAGGTTCCGTATTCGACTACCAGCTCTTTTTTAATACGATTGGGCCATTTTTTAAATAGGTGTAGTGATAGTAGGGTATTCATGCTCAGTTATTAACAGTTTGTGTATAAAAACTAAACCCCGAATGCGAGCTAATAAAATAGAGTTACTCACAAGTTTCGCATATTTGTAAGGATGCAGATTGAACAGTTAATCATACAGACCCTAAACGCCAAAAATCGCGTCCAAATCCCAGGATGGGGAGCGTTCTATTTGGTGGAAAAAGAGGCCCGTTGGGACGCCGCTACAAACACGGCATTTCCTCGTGGAAAATATGTTGCATTCAACCCTGCGCGCTCGTCAATCGAAAATACTCTTCTACCTACCGTCATGCGCACACTGGGAGGTTCTATGGAAATAGCTGAAAGCTGGATACGTAGAAAAGTGAACCAATGGCAAACGACATTAGATTCTGGTAGTGTGCTGATGTTATCCGGACTAGGCTCTTTCCGCAAGAACGGCATGTTCCAACCAGAACGTGAAAACCAATTTGACGCTAACAGCTTTGGCTTCACCGCCGTCATGATGCACCGCATCAGCGAACCAAGTGCCTTGGAAAGCAAGGTAGTAGCGAGCTTAAAGATGGTTGCGGAGCAACGAGAGAATGGTTTAGCGTCTTGGCGTAAAGCCGCAGTAGCAGCAGCAATCACTGCCTTGATCAGCTTGGGTATTTACCAAAGTGATATTACGCCTCAAGCCATGGCAGGTTGGTTCACTCCAACACCTGCAGCGCAAGAAGCCCTCGATAATTTCGAGTCGATTCATTCAGAAACCGTTGCTCCTTCAGAATCGGTAACCCCTATCAACGCAACAAACGTTGAAGAGAATCAGGTTTCCTTGACCCCAGTTAAGGCGGATAGTAAAAAGTACTACATCGTAGTTGGGTCTTTTAAAATGGAAAGTAACGCGCTCAACTTGGCTGAAGAGCTGCAAGCTGAAGGGCATGAAGTAAAGGTTCTGCCCGGCTCTTTGATGAAAGTTGGTTTAGGTGGTTTCGAATCTCGCGATCAAGCAAAATCGGCCCTTGCAGGAATCAAAGCTGAAGTTAATTCCTACGCTTGGATATACGCCTACTAATCTAGGGGCGCTACCTTTGCACTAGCAAGAACATACATTATGGAAGATTTAAGAACGCCCAAGGACAGCCTTGCGGTCATGACTCAGATTGTATTGCCTAACGATACAAACACGCTGAATAACCTTTTTGGAGGCCAATTATTAAGTTGGATGGACCGCTGTTGCGCAATCGCTGCACACCGCCATTGCAAGCGTCAGGTAGTTACCTCAACCATTAACAATGTTGCATTCAAAAATCCAATACCGCACGGGGCCATTGTAACTATAGAAGCCAAAGTTTCTAGGGCTTTTTCCTCTTCCATGGAGGTGATTGCCGACGTGTACCTAGAGGAACAACACCCGAACGGCAGTCGTATCAAGGCCAATGAAGGGATTTTCACCTTTGTAGCCGTAGACCAGATTGGCAGCCCCATCAACGTGCCGGCGATCCATCCGGAAACGGCATTAGAAAAGGAACGTTATGCAGCTGCTTTACGCAGACGCCAATTGGCTTTAATTATCGCAGGGAAAATGAAGCCGAACGATGCCACGGAACTTAAGGCATTGTTTTATCCTGAAGAATCGACGCAGCAGCCGAAATAACTTCGTCAAGCGGCAATTTTTGCATGGGATTGGGCATCCACCAGGGCACTTTTCCGTGCTTGCTGATGGGACTAAAAACGCTCGTTGTCAAAATGGAACGCTGCTTGTCGTAAGACGGCCAAGGCGCAAAACCTAAGTTAGGGTGTGTGGCGCCCCATAAACTGATGAGTGGCCTATTGAAATTTGCCGCCGCATGCATGAATCCAGTATCGCCACTAATCACTAGAGCGGCGTTTGCTATGACTTTGAATCCTTCAATTACGGTCGTCGTTCCACAATAATTCTTAGCGCCACTGCCCAATGGCTGCTCGAGACTTTCACCCATCCCTGCCTCTTCTGGACCGCCGATCAAGGCCAACGGCATTTGGAAAGCAGATAAGCCGTCCATGATTTGTCGCCACGCCTGAAAATCTAAACGCTTTCCGGCATAAGAGCCCCCCAAAACCAAAGCGATATAAGGCTGTTGCGGCAATGCAAGCCGTACTTCTGGTAATCGCAATTGGTACTGCATTGCTTCCGGCCTAAAGCCTTCAGCAAAAAAGGGAGCTGCCGCATTTGCATACCTATGAACAACAGGAGTTAGCGCAAACGATTTTTGTTTGGTTGCCAGTAAAAGCGCACGCCGTAGATACGGCTTTTGATAGGTACGCACCGGAAGATTGAGTTTACGGCACCAGCGCTTCGACTTTGATGTGCCCTGAAGGTCTATAACATGGTCATAGGGCGAGTTTGGCGCTTTAATTCCAGTGCGGTCCTTCTCCCATGATAGTACCTCTTCTACCCCAGGCAGACACGTGGCTACCGAGCGGTAGGCATCCTTACACAGGAGTGTTACGCGATGACCTTCGCTTGCCAGCTGGGCGGTGATAGGCGCGACGAGGATGAGATCGCCGATCGCGGATAATCGGACCACTAAAATGGAAGAGACCTTAGACATTACCAGGGTATCAAATTAAAATACGAGCAGAGTATAAAGATAGCAAGCCCAGCCACCAATAGATCTGCCAAACGCTCATTCTTCAAATATCGGAGTCCATTGGTCAAATGGTAACTCAGCCCAAGGAAAAATAAAACCCCGCCAGAAGCAGCTCCGTATAATGCGGCGGCAGCACCCAATACGAGCCAAAATCCAGCAACCATTGCTCTAGATTTATTGGTTTGATTCGCTTTTCTGTAGGATTGAAACCACTCGAACAAAGCGAATACTGCCAAGAGTAAAGGAAGTATCCACCAAGTAATGGGTGTGCTGGAGTCCGTTAATAGGATCAAAGACCATTCTACTAGATCGAGACCATACAAGAGTCCCATAGGAAGGGCAAAAGCAACCATCCATTGGAAAAGCGTTCGAATTTTTACTCTGCCCGAAACGATCCAGGTAAGAATCACAGCCGGTGCGATAATACTGAAGATCTCATAAGCCGACCAAAGTCCAGCGATTGCTGTTATTGTTCCGCTATGAAGGACATATACTGTTTTGGGTTTACGTCTATGGAGCTCGACGAGGTGCCAATTCAATTCGAAAAACAAACTAAAAAACAACAAATCGGTCAAGTATTGTTCCCCGCTCCAATACACTGCGAGCAATAGGAATATCAAATACCGAAAAAGTGTGCCGCGCACCACCCAGCGGTCGCGCATGACCGTCCATGACAAAAACAACCAGGCACCGCCCAAGAGCGTTGATAAAAGCACCCGCTCCCACTGCACAAATACATCTGTTCCCGTCAATACCAAGGCCGCAATGGCTAGTACAAATATTCGAATACCAGAATACGCATCAATCTTTCGGAAATAGCTAAGAAGCATCAGCTTTTTGTTTTATTTTAGCGCCTTTAAACGCTCGCGCTATGTTAAGAAATTTCTTTGAAGGCTTAGGTGATTTGTTCCAAGCAACTTTTAAAATCTTGCCCATGGCAGGTGAACACGTAAACCGTCTGTTTATGTTAATCATTGCGGGTGGATTAGTATACTGGATCATCCAAATGAGAAAGCATAAAGCCAACGGTGAAGCTTAATCACTAAGAAACGAATTAAAAAAAGCCCCGGCTCACGCCGGGGCTTTTTTTATGGACACCGCTTTCGCGGCCTGCGGCGCGACGCAGTTTTTATCTTGTACTTAAAGGTCGAATCCTATATCCTGACGGTAATTCATGCCTTCGAACGACACCTCTTTAAGGGCAGCATAACTTTTCGCTAAGGCCTCGTCTTTATTTGCACCAAAGCTTGTAAACGCCATAACACGTCCACCAGAGGTAGTAATAGTTTCACCCGGTTTGGTTCCTGCGTGATAAACGGTAGTCCCTTCAAACCTGCGAAGACCCTCGATTGCCTTTCCTTTTTCGTAGGAACCAGGGTAACCTCCACTTACGGCCATAACCGTAGCAGCCGTTTGCGGATTCACCGCGACGCTGATTTCATTCAGCGTCCCCTCGTGCATGGCCACAAATAGGTCCAAAATATCTGTTTCCAAACGTGGAATAACTACTTCCGTTTCAGGATCGCCCATACGCACGTTGTACTCTATCACCTTCGGTCCTTTGGTCGTATTGATCAATCCAAAGAAGACAAAGCCTTGGTAAGGTAGATTGTCCTTCACCAAACCTTGAATGGTCGGTTCAATAACCTCGCGTACGGTTCGCTCACGCAATGCCTCGTCAAAAAACGGCACTGGGCTTATTGCACCCATACCACCGGTATTTAATCCTGTATCACCTTCACCTATTCGCTTGTAGTCTTTTGCCTCTGGCAACAGGGCATAACCGCCTTTGCCATCGGTCAATGCGAAGATGCTGAATTCGATCCCTGCAAGGAACTCCTCGATCACAACGCGCGAGGAAGCATCGCCAAATTTGGCATCCACCAACATGTTTTTGAGTTCTTCCTTCGCCTCATCAAGGTTTTCAATAATCAATACCCCCTTACCTGCGGCAAGTCCATCCGCTTTCAATACATACGGTGCATCCAAGGTTTCTAAGAAGGCCTGACCTTCCGCTAATGTGTCTTTAGTAAACGTTTGGTAAGCTGCCGTTGGGATGTTGTGACGCATCATAAATTCTTTGGCGAAGTCTTTCGAGCCTTCTAGCTCTGCAGCTGCCTGACGGGGCCCTACAACTATGAGGTCTTGAAGCTCTGGAAATGACTTCAAACCGTCGTGCAATCCTGCAACCAATGGTGCTTCTGGACCTATGACGACCACATCAATGGCATTGGCCTTTACAAAGGCGGCAACCTCTGTAGCGTTCTCAATATCGAGCGCTACATTCTCTCCGAGCGCGGCCGTTCCGCCATTGCCAGGGGCAATAAACAGTTTTGCGCACTGCGCGCTTTGACCAATTTTATGAGATAGCGCATGTTCACGGCCGCCTGAGCCTAATACCAATACATTCATGATGGGTAAGATTAGACGGCAAAAATAACCCGAAATAGTGGGTTGAGAAAGGTGTTCGTTAATTAAGACTCACGGGAATAGAGCCAAGCTGCAAACTCCTTCAGCGGCGCCAATTTTTCCTCAGGAACTGCTACAGCGTCCAATGCCTGTAAGCTCAAACGGTAGTAGTGGTCTATTTGCTCTTTTGCATAAGTATCCACGCCTAAAACCTTGTACAATTCCTGAAAACTGTGCACTTTTTCTTCGTTCGCGGCCAACGCGGCATATGCAGCAAAATCTATATTTTGAAGTCCTGCACGGCGCTGGGCTTCTATCCACAGCAAGGTTTTCTTATTGCTTAGAATATCTCCACCTACCTGCTTTCCGAACTTCTCTGGATCCCCATACACATCTAGGTAATCGTCTTTGATCTGGAAAGAGGTGCCTAATAACAAAGCAAACTGATACAAGGCATCAGCATCTTTTTTCGAGCCACCACCGACTAATGCGCCCACCTTCATCGCACAACCAAGCAAAACAGAAGTTTTGAATTGGATCATCTGTATATAGGTAGCTGCGGATACTTCGTCCATGGTTTCAAAATCCATATCCATTTGCTGGCCCTCGCAAACTTCAAGAGCCGTCTGAGAAAATGTGCCGAGCACCTCTGGAAGAATCGCAGGCTCACATTGCGCTAGGAATTGGTAAGCTTTGACCAACATACCATCACCCGAGAGTATACCTACATTATCGTCCCATTTTTTATGAACGGTTGTTTTTCCGCGGCGCAAAGGCGCTGCATCCATAATGTCGTCATGAATGAGCGAGAAGTTGTGAAAAAGCTCTATCGCCATAGCTTGCGGCATGGCCTTGGCTGGATCGCCATAAATCCCGGCACCCATTAAACTTAAGATTGGACGTAAACGCTTGCCCCCCAATCCCATGATATAGTGCATGGGATCGTACAGTTTTGCTGGGGCTGTGCCCAAATTTAACTGGTCCACTTCGGCTTGAAAAAGGTCTTGTAAGGCGGTGAGGTGTTTCATGTTATTTGAGCAATTTCAGCAAATATTTTCCGTATCCACTTTTAACGAGCGGTTGGGCCAATTGTTCTAGCTGCGCCGCATCAATAAATCCTTGCTCGTAGGCGATTTCTTCTATACATCCAACCTTCAACCCTTGGCGCTCCTCAATAACCTCTACGAACTGCCCTGCCTGCTGTAAACTGGCAAAAGTGCCGGTATCCAACCACGCCGTTCCGCGGTCCAGTACACCAACTTCCAGCTCACCCCATTCAAGGTAACGCTTATTCACGTCCGTGATTTCCAATTCGCCGCGTGGGCTTGGCTTCAAATTCTTAGCAATCTCTACCACCCTATTGTCGTAGAAATACAATCCAGGGACAGCATAATCACTTTTAGGGTGTTGCGGTTTTTCTTCTATCGAAAGGGCCTTCATGTGCCGGTCAAATTCGACCACACCGTAACGCTCAGGATCACTTACGCGGTAGGCGAAAACCATACCGCCTGAAGGATCCTTGCTCTGTTGTAAAACCTGCGCCATAGACGAACCGTAAAAGATATTGTCGCCTAAAATAAGTGCGACACTATCCTTACCAATAAACTCCTCACCTAAAATAAACGCTTGTGCAAGACCTTCTGGACGTTCCTGAACCGTGTATTCAAACACACAGCCCAAGCTCGAGCCATCGCCCAATAGCTTCCGAAACAAAGGCGCATCGTGTGGCGTGGTAATGATCAGAATCTCACGAATGCCCGCTTGCATTAATGTACTCAGCGGGTAATAAATCATCGGCTTGTCGTAAACCGGCATCAACTGTTTGCTCACCGCAAGGGTCAGTGGATGTAGTCGGGTACCGGAGCCTCCGGCGAGTAGTATTCCTTTCATAGTGCTTATTCTTCGTCCTCAGGTCCTACCTCAGAATCATAAATATCGAGAATGTTTTCGCTTAAATCTTTCTTCGTAACCCATTTTTCCATGGACATTAGAAACGAAGGAAGTACCAATAGATTACTCAACATCGCAACGAATAACGTAATGGCCGTCAACAGACCTAAGCTTTGGTTGCCTGCAAAACTTGAGGTCATGAAGACGGAGAATCCACAAAATAGAACCACAGAAGTATAGAACATGCTCAATCCTGTTTCTAGAATGGAACTCTTCACTGCCCACCTGATGTTCCAACCATTTGCCTTCAATTCTTGCCTGTATTTCGCTAAAAAGTGTAAGCTGTCGTCTACAGATATGCCAAAGGCAATACTAAACACTAAGATGGTAGACGGTTTTAATGGAATTCCTGCATAGCCCATAATTCCTGCCGTTATTAGCATGGGTATGAGGTTTGGAATTAGAGAAATCAAAACCATTCGAGCACTCATGAACAAGAGTGCCATAATAATTGAAATGGCAATGACGGCTAGCAACAATGAGAGTATAAGGTTATTGATGAGGTAACTCGTCGAACGAATGAATTTGATCGAGGCTCCAGTAATGCTTACGTCAAAGTTTTCTCCCGGGAATATTTGTGCAACGAGACGCTTCACTTTATCCGTTAAAACACGCATTTCAGGGGTTGTAAGGTCGGCCATTTGAACGGTAATCCGTGCCTTGCGACCGTCTGGGGTTACTAAAGAATTTGCCAATCCTGATTCGTCTTTCAAACCGCGCGGCAAATACGTCAACAACCACTGCTGCTCCGAACGTGATGGAAGTTCGTAAAGGTCTGGGTTACCAAACATGACACCCTGCTTTGCGAATTTCACGAAGTCAACAATACTGCCAGACCGACTCAGTTCTGGCATGGCGTTTAAACTGTCTTGCAACTGCTCCATGCGTCGAAGCGTGCTCAGACGTTCTACACCACCGTCGCGTTTCGTATCAATAATAATGTCTAATGGAACGACGCCACCAACAGCATGCTCAAAGTATTTGACGTCCTTATAGATCTGCTTGTTTTTATTGAAGTCTGCGGTGAGATTGCCCGCCGTCTGGATCAACGTCACGCCATATACTGCAGCAATCACAGCAACGCTCGTAATCCCATAGACCCACTTTCGCTTGTTTTCTACCGCATTGTCCAGGAAGTCCAAAAACGAGATGAGCCAAGCCACATCAAAATGGTTGAGGTGTCGCTCTTTAGGTGGACTCACATAACTGTAAATGATCGGAACGAGTACAATCGAAAGCACAAATACCGCGAGAATACTCAACGAACTCACAACACCAAATTGGACTAAATTTTCACTACTCGTAAGAATGAACGCTGCGAAACCAAGTGCCGTAGTCGTATTTGTGATTAAGGCGATGTACCCTACCTTACTGACCACGCGTTGAATAGCCTTGATTTGTTTTCCGTGCTTCTTGTACTCTTGATGGTATTTATTGATGAGGTAAATGCAATTTGGGACGCCAATAACAATAATCAATGGCGCAATCAAAGAGGAGAGTAGCGTCAATCCGTAGCCCATAAGCCCCATGATTCCATAGGCCCATATAGCCCCTAAAGCGACAATCATAATGGAGATGGCCGTAGCTCTAAAACTCTTTAAGAAAAGGTAAAAAATGACAACGGTTACAAGAAGCGTAAGGCCAACAGTGCGGTAAATCTCTGTTTTTAACGCATTGGAATTAGCGATGCGGATCCAAGGCAAACCAGACATATGAAGGTCCCTTCCTGTACTTGCCTCCCATGCTAAAATAATGGCCTTCGCATTTTCAATTACCGGGACTATCTGTTTGTTGTACAAACGCTCCTCATCGATGCGTAAAATTGCCATGTAGGTATCGCCTTTGTACAAAATCCCTTTGTAGAAGGGCCAACTTTTAACTCGTGCCTCAAGCGCAATTTCTTCTTCACCGTTTGCTGGTAATGCCTTGAACAGCGTATCCGGAGCCAATTTTTCTGTAGTGCTGTCAACAAATAATCCGTAGGCTTCTGTCAAACTCTGAACGTGTTCTATGCCGTCCACCGCTTTCAAGTCCCCCATTAATTCAAGCCATTGCTCAAGATGTTCTCGCTGGAAGAAATCGGCGTCTTCCATAGCAATGACTACGGTATTTGAGGCCTGTCCAAATTCCTCAACCAATTGATTGTATTCTATGGAAACGGAATCCGACTCCGGCATCAACTTTGCGAATTCGTAGGTCATCTCCACAGAGGTGCCTTGATAGGCCATGAAAGCAGTAGCAAATGCCACAGTGACTAACCATGCAAACCTGTTGCGAAGAAGAATACGCGTCAATGCCGTCCAGAACATCAGATTACTCTTTTATAACCCAGCCCTGTTGCAGCAGCGGTTCGGCTTTTTTGTATTTAACATTACGCTCTTCACCCGATTGCATGTTCACAATGGTCACTGCATCGTTTCGACCGTAGGTTTTACCTGTATTCACCACCGGCGCGGGTTTTGGTCGCGGTTGTTGCGGCGCTCTTCCAGAAGAAGTCGAAGGCACATCCGTTCCGGGATGACTCTCTTGTAGTTTTGGTTGCTTAGGTTGTGAAGCCGGCGCTTGACGAACACTGCTTGGATCGTTCGCAGGTAAATCACCTCTGAACAAGAAGCTTACGATTTCTTGGTTGATGCGAGAAACTAATGATTTGAACAATTCAAAAGACTCAAATTTGTAAATCAACAAAGGATCTTTCTGCTCATAAACCGCTCCCTGAACACTTTGACGCAAGTCGTCCATGGCACGCAAGTGCTCTTTCCATTGATCGTCAATGATCGCAATAGATATCCCTTTTTCGATATCCGAAATGAGCGATTGACCATTGGTGTCCATCACTTCCTTGAGCACTGAAGTCACTTGTAATGCCTTTTGGCCATCAGTGATTGGTACTAAAATTTTGTCGTAGTTGTTTTTTGGATCTTCAACGACTTGTTTAAATACCGGTAGTGCTGCGGTAGAAATACGGTTTCCTTTTTCACGATAGAAATTGCTGGCTTGAGTGAATAACGCATTAGCCAGATCGTCAATGGCCCCGGTATTGAACGTATCAGCATCCATTGAAGGCTCAAAAGCAAAGGTTCTAAAGAAGTCTAGTTTAAAGCCCTCAAAGTCTTTCGCTGGTTGGTAACCCTCGACTAAATCCGCTAACGTGTCGTACATCATGTTGGCGATGTCCACCTTTATACGCTGGCCGCTCAATGCATTTCCACGTCGCTTATATATGACCGTACGTTGACTGTTCATCACATCATCGTATTCAAGCAAGCGCTTACGCGTTCCAAAGTTGTTCTCTTCAACCTTCTTTTGCGCACGTTCGATAGATTTGCTTACCATGCTGTGCTGAATGACCTCACCTTCCTCAAGACCTAATCGGTCCATCAAACCTGCAATTCGCTCGGAATTAAACAGGCGCATGAGTTTATCTTCTAGGGATACGAAGAATTGGGACGAACCCACATC
>Ga0075480_10002035_pt1 | contig 12932 bp, 10 predicted proteins | sample DEB08_DNA_7_FD_81590 | JGI IMG/M metagenome (GOLD analysis project Ga0075480, IMG submission 81590) | Aqueous microbial communities from the Delaware River and Bay under freshwater to marine salinity gradient to study organic matter... | ecosystem: Environmental > Aquatic > Marine > Coastal ... | reverse complement strand
TACCAACGAGAAAGAAAATAATAGCTTTATCATGCTATATACGACTTTGCTTAAACCGCATAATATCCTGAGTGGCAAGCTGCTTTCAAGTCTTTGCATGATCTCTATTTTAATCACCTGTACACTTCCTGTTTCGGCTCTTTGTTCTTTGAGTGGAGGTATAAACTTACCCGTCCTGATGAAGGCCTATGTCATTATATTTGTGGCCTCTCTAACATTTGGAGTTATGTCATTAGCAGTTTCTGCCATGTGTGAAAGAAGCTCTGCTTCATTGATAACAAGTTACTTGTTGATTGCTATCATTGCTGGAGGAACTTGGCTTCCATACGCTCTTTTTGGTAATAAACCAGCTATGCTGGACACACTTTTAACAATTCGCTCTTTAAGCCCATTTGATGCCTTGTACAGCGTACTTTACCCAGAGCAATATCAAGTCTCTCTTTCAGGAGAAAGTACCATTAGTACATTCGCCAGCTTTCTCATCACGAATGCCGTCATTGCTATCATTTGTATGAGCATATTTATATATGGATTCCTTTTCCGCTCTGCCCATAGGTCTGCCAAAACAGTAGAAAAAGTAGATAGCTCAGAAAAAAGGTCTCTTAAAAGAAGCCTTATGTATCTTTATTTCTTTGACCCACTCAGACGTAAGAAACCAATTTCAAACTTCATCAACCCTGTTTTTGTTACAGAGCTCCGAAGCAAAATTATGGGTAATCCTCGATTTACAATTTGGACAATTTCTATATGTAGTGCCTTGAGTATTGTTCTAATGATTCTTACATCATCATTCGTTGCTCCTGGTGCAGGTGGAGGTTTTGATGGCGTACAAACAGCCTCTATTATTTATCAAATTGGCTTAGTTGCTCTTTTGTCTCCAGTAGTTTGCAGTAGCTCAATAACGACTGAAGTGACAAGTGGAACTCTTTTATTGGTTAGAATGTCAAGAGTTGGAGCTTTTCGATTTGTTATGGGTAAAATCTACGCGAGTTTATTTTACGTCTTGATAATTCTTGCTTGTAGTATCCCAATCATTTGGTCTCTTTGGTCAATGAGTAGTGAAGCTAACGTTTCTAATATATTCATTTCATTAGCCATTGTTCTCGCAACGGCAATTTGCCTCGTCACAGCAGGTTTATGTTCATCAAGCTTTTCTTTGTCTACCGATTCCGCTACGGCTGTCAGCTATGGCTTCTCCGGTATTATTTGCTTGGGAACAATGTCAGTGCTGCTTTTTGCTGAAAACCTTTCACCTACCACAGTAGGGAACTGGCTAACGATGAATCCTATCATTGCTGCTTTGAATAAAACTACTAATTCATTTAACGATGTTTTGCCTGAAGGTGCTTGGTCATACAACCTCATTTTCATGGGAGGTCTTTCTGTTTTCTTTATCGCTCTGACTTCCTGGCGTGTTTATTATCTGATGAGAAAAAGGACATAATTCATGCTTTCCTCATTATACTTTTATATCGCTGCATTGCCTATTATTCTTCCTGTTTGGGAAAAAGGGCCAATGCCTAAAGAATACCTCAAGTATGATAACATTGGCTTCAAAGCCGAGTCTGCGAAAACAAAACTACAAATTGAAGGTCTTAAATTTAAAGATCCTATCTTCAAAATGGAAGTTTTGAGAAGACTGAGTTTACTTGAAACTGAAGAAGCAGCTCAGATCATGTATGACTTCCTCAAATCTGAAACTGAACCAACTTTAAGAGCCGCAACTCTTTCATATCTTTATTTCAGTCCGACTATGTCTAAAAATCTAAGCTTAGTGGAAGGGCTAATCAATAATCAAACTGATGAAGGAATTGCAGCGGCTAAGCTGTATTGCAAATTTAAAGACGCCAAAGTAAACAAGGTTACAAAACTTCTCAAAGGTACTTCTACCAGAAATAAGGTTACCTTGGTTAATGCACTCAAGGAAAATAATAAACTAAACCCAAACCAATGGCTTAAAGTACTAAACGAAGATAAATCACAAAGCTTCCAAGCTGCAGTACTCGCTGCCATAGCATCAAAACCCAGCAGTGATAACTCTTTTGCATTAGTTAAGAAACTTTTGGAATCTGATAATGCTCTTCAAAAGACTGCGATTGCAAGCTCTCTACTGGCTTCAGAGAAAAACTCAACTCTTTATATCACCATGTCACAAGACAAACATGCTACAGTAAGAAGAGCTGCTGCTAAGGGTATGGGAAGTGTAGTTAAAACATCTTTCGAAGACAAATTAATTGCTTTAAGTAAAGACAAAGATGCTGAAGTCAGAAAAGAAGCATCAAAGAGTTTAAGGAACTATCCATCAGATAAATCAATCAAAGCTTTGGTCATAGTTCTCAAAGACCCTCAATTACTTACACAAAAAGCTGCAGTTGAATCTTTAATGTTCATATCCAAGAACAAAGAAATTATGCCTATGGTAGCTCCCTCTCTTTCTTCTGCCAACTTTAGTTCAAGACGTTGGGCGGCTCATATTGCAGGAAATTTACTAAAGAAAGAACACGCTGCTTTAATCGAAAAACAACTTAGAAAAGAGAAGAACTTCGATACTAAAACCGAACAAGTTTATGCCCTAGGCCAGTTCAAACATAAACTCGATAAAGCCCTTATCACAAAACTAAGTAAAGACCATGAAAGAGTTAGAGCTTCTTTGATGATTTACTTAGCTAAAATTGATGTCGAAGAGTTCTTTCCATTCATGCATGATGCAGCTATGAATGACTCCGTAGGAGCTGTTCGTTGGGCAGCACTAGAAGGAGCTGGAATCAATGGTTCTCCCTGGTTTAACAAAACTCTCATTGATATCATGCTAGATCTGGATGCAGAAAATATGAGAGATGCTCAAGATAGAGCTTGCGCCTGTTGGGCCGCTGGAAAAATTCGCGGTCTTAGCAAAAAAATGGCTGACCAAATGAAACTCAGTATGAACAGACCAACTATTCCTGTGCCAATGGGGCCTAAAACTTATGACCATTCATCTGTTCTAATCTCAATTATCTTTGCTTACATTGACCAGTCAAAAAGCAATAATGAAGGTGCTGAACTTTACGGTAAATATGCTAAAGCTTTTGTTTTCCGATTCGTTAAAGATACTCGAAGCGTTGACTTCCCACGTGGTTATCACAATGACTACTACGCTACTCAAGCAGAAAAGTATCTACTGAACCAAAAAGTCGAATCAATGCCATTCCCGAAAAGGCGTCTTAGCTTCGAATACAAGAAAGTTAGAGAAAATCCTTAATTCTTAATCCTAGATAAAAAATTTGCTTTTATCAAAACATCAAAGTATTATAATTTTATAATATATTAATTTGGATGTATAAAATGGATACTTTTTACATAGACGTTCGAGAGGCAGATGAATTTAAATCTCAACATATTGAGGGTTCATTGAATACTCCCCTATCAAACTTTGAAAACTATTTAGCACCAATCATTCAACTAGGTAAAACTTTTAAGATAGTCTTAGTGTGTAAAAGCGGAGTTCGCTCTGGGAATGCATTAAATCTATTACAAAAAGAGAATTCGAATTTAGGTGAAATAGAAATCTTAGATGGTGGAATCGATAAATGGAGCCAAGAAGGAAAACCTCTCTCTGGTGGGTCCAATAAAAAGTCTCTACCCATTATGCGCCAAGTCATGACCATTGCTGGATCCTTAATTCTTTTAGGAGCTCTGGGGAGCTTATATATGAAGCCTGAACTTGTATGGTTAACAGTTTTTGTTGGAGCCGGTTTAAGCTTTGCAGGTATTACAGGAATTTGTTTCATGGCAAAACTTCTAGCAGTAATGCCTTGGAATAAATAATTCTCTGGGAGCACAGGCGTCTCGCCTGTAAATTGAAGGCCTTGGGAACGTCGATTGGTAATCGGCATAAGAGCGTCCAGTCTTACTTAAAATAGTAATAAACTAAAAAGCTTCACGTATAAATGACATAGAGAAAAAATATAAAACTTAAAGTATCATGGAAATAGAAGCAAAACATTGTAAAAAAGTCGCAGAAATTCTTAAAAACTTATCTCACCCAGATAGGTTAATGATCCTTTGCTACCTCAGCATGAAGCCTAGAAATGTTAATGACCTTTCAGAACTTACTGGCTGCAGCCAGTCTGCAGTATCTCAATTTCTTACCAGAATGAAACATCAGGGCTTAATTGAGAGTGAGCGCGATGGGCACTTTGTAAATTACAAAATAGCAGACCCAAAAATAATGGAGCTCATGGAATCATTGCATAAAATCTACGGACAGGACGAAGCTTAATCCTTTGCTTCAGTCGTACCTATACCAAGCTTATCAGCTCGTTGTTGCCATTTTTTACGGGCATATTCTTGCATGTCTTCGACATGGTCTTTTTCATCAACAATTTCCATTCCTAGGAGAGTTTCTACAACATCTTCTAAAGTTACGATACCTTCCATGCCTCCGTATTCTTCAAAAACACGACATATATGGACTCTTTCATTTAAAAAGAAATCCAATAAGCCGAGAATAGGAATTACACCTGGAACTGACTTTAATGGGTGCTCAAGTTCTGAAAGCTTTTTATATCCCTCACCTTTTGCTTTTGCCAGCAGGACATCATCCTTCAAGATAAAACTAACACTATCATCGATGTGTTCCGTATAGATTGGGACTCTCGAGAACGGATGAAGCTTTTCATCTTCCAAATATTCATTAACAGTCATATCTCGGGAAGCTGCTCTGACGACTGTTCTTGGAGTCATAATATGCTCTGCAATTAGTGAGTCAGATTTAAATAAGTTCTTGAATATTCGCAACTCATAATCTTTGATCTTACCTGCCTTAGTTCCGATATCAGCCAATGCAACAAACTCATCTCTGTTAAATGCATGAACATCTTTATTACCAGCTATGAATTTAGTTAGTAATTCGGAAACTAGAATTAAAGGATACAGTAGGAAAATTAACCAATTAACAAATATGGCTGTGACTCCAGAGAGTTTGCGCCAATAAACTGCACCCAATGTTTTAGGTATAATCTCAGATAAAAACAAAATTAACAAAGTCATTACTGCTGAGAAAACACCAAACCAAGTATTACCAAAAACGGCTACAGCTTTTGCTCCAGATCCAATCGCGCCAACTGTATGAGCAATTGTGTTTAAGGTGAGAATAGCGGCCAAAGAACGATCTACGTTGTCCTGTTTAAGCTTTTTGAGAGTCTCGGCTAACTTGGGTTTATTTTCTTTTAAACCAGCTATGTAGGATGGAGTTATGCTAAGTAGAACGGCTTCAGCAACTGAACAAGCGAAAGAAAATATCAAAGCTAATAAGATATAAACTACTAATAATATAACATCAGCTTGTGTATATGATGACGACTGTGTTCCCGTTTCAGGGGGAAGACCTGCTGCGTACAGGCTGAACATTCCAACAAAGAATACTAGAACTAAGAATACGTTTCTTTTATAAACCAGATTCAAAATTTTTTCCTATTGACCTTTTCCTCTCTCAATAGTAAAGCAGTAAAAAATTTTAAAACAACAAAAAAGAAGCATTATCGCTAAGGCATTTTTTAAAATTAACCAAATTCATCAACATGAATGTCTTCATGGTCATAAGAGTATTTCATGAATGCAATGCCTGGAGCAAGTATGATATGCCAAGCCAATTCTACTTGAGGAGAAAACTCTTCATCAAATTTAGCAACAGCTTGTGTTAATTTCTTAAGCCATAAATCATACATTTCGTGGGTAATATTTAAGTTGTCCCTATTATGTGACTGACCGATACAATATAGATCTGAAGAAACTTTTTTGCTGATATAGAAATGAACAAGCTCAGAAATTGATTTCCTCAACATCTTCGTCTGTAACTCTAAATCGGTTTTCTCGAACTTTTTCTTAATTGTATCCGAACTGTCGATAAAGATACTGTAGAAGTAATCCAGGAAACTTTGCCCATCTATTTTTTTCCCGCTTATTCTTGCTAAGCTCTCTTTAAAAACCTTTTCCATATTGCCCTCTAAATAATTCCTTAACTTATTAAGGACTCAAAATATTATATAATATTTTGGTTTTTAGGCCATAAAAATTAAATATTTTTATCATTTTTTGAATTCTATATCTCCTTCTATTAGACAAGCTCCATTACTCATAATAAAGTCAAACAAAATTTATGAACTGAAGGACCGTTAATTGTAAAATACCTTATCACTTAGAGAATATTATCATGTGGAAATTATTGGTGGGCGCGAGAAAAAGTTTAGTTGGCTTAAGGTTTTTAGAAGAGCAAGAAGAGGCAAAAGATGTAACTTCATGTTCTGGTATAGAATGGCTTATGTTCTTTACAGAAAAAACAATAAAACATGTAAGTCATTATCAAACACTATCGCAATGAGGCTCTTGAAGAAATATAGTGTTGATATAACACTTGCAGCTCAAGTAGGGGAAGGTTTAAGCATCATACATAATGTAGGAATAGTTGTAGCTGGAACTGCAATTATAGGGAAAAACTGCACTCTACGGCAAAATACAACAATTGGCACCGACTTCAAATCAAATGAACCTATTGTTATTGGTGATAACGTTACAATAGGAGCTAATTCCTGCATAATCGGTAGTGGTCTTAAAATCGGAGATAATGTAACTATTGGAGCCATGAGCTTTATCAATAAAGATATCCCAAGTGACTCCACTTACATAACCGTAAAAGAATCAAAAATAATAGAACGCAATCAACCCTAAAGCTTCCACTCTTTAATAAGTCTTTTTGCTACACGGCGAGTAAATTCATAGTCGTTTTTAACGGCTTTCTTAATCTCATCTCCGGAAAAACCCTTGGCTACATCACCAATGGCTTCTAAAGCACGAATAGCATACATTCCAGCTATGAGGTTTGAGTTAGTTATCTCTTTAGCTAAAAGCTCAGATGCCTCTTCTACGCCTCCTAGTTGCGCTAGACTTTCAGCTGCGGAAATTCTGACAGAAACATCTTTGTCTTTCATTAATTTGGAAACTGAAACTTTTAAACTTTCTATTCTCTTATTTCCAACAGCTTTAACTGCCCAGTAACGAATTGCTGGCTCATTTGAACTTAAGGCTTCTTTTATCTTAGAAACATCGGCTCTTTCACCAGCTTCAATGATATTGATCAGATCACTAACTAAAGACTGATTTTCAACGGCTTTTAGTACGGCATACTTACTTCCGTATTTTTTCCCCCTATCCTCTAGAATCGGCTCTGGAATAAGTCCCATATCCTTGGATTCCGCCATCCAGCTTTTCAGCTTATTTCTTAGGTGTAATAAAGTTTCCTGAAAGGCCGGATCTTTTGCTAAATTTTTCATTTCGTGCGGGTCATTTTCCAGATCATATAACTCTTCAACTGGACGAGTAGGTAAAAACGGTCTTGCATGAATGCCTTCAAGTTTTCCTTCTGCAAAAAGCTTTTTGGCCTCAGACACCATCTTTTTACCCTCTTTGTACTGACTACGCTGCATGTGAGAACAATGTGGTAAAAAATTGCGAATATACTTAAATTTTTGAGTTCTGACGGATCTCAGAATATCAACGGTTTCATCACACCGGTCTCGAGCGGTAAAAAGATATTCTTGTTCTTTGTAGTCTTTTCTGAAAATTGACTTTCCCTGCATGTATTCTGGCACTTCAATTCCAGCCAATTCTAAAGAAGTGACTGGGATATCTATGTGTGTCACCATATCTTTGCGAATGGTGCCTTTATTTGATCCATCAGGAAAACGAACTATTAGCGGAACATGAATACCTTCTTCATAGAGGAACTGCTTACCTCGGATGTGACTTACTCCGTGATCTGTCCACAAAAATACGTACGTGTTATCCAGCTCACCTGATTTTTTAAGCCCTTCCATAATATTTTGAACTGCTTTATCAACAAGAACCCAAGACCCCAAATACTTAGCCCAGTCAGCTTTCATTGTTTCAGTCGCCAGATAATAAGGTGGAAGCTTCATTTTTGTCGTATCAACACCTTTAACCGATCTACGATTTTTGCCTCCATTTAATTGTATCTGAGCAAAAAAGGGCTGCCCTTCTTTACGTCCTGACCATCCTTTAGTTGAATCGTAAAGCCCTTTCACTTCAAAGTTATAGTCAGTCTTAACTTTATTAGAGACATAATAGCCCTTCTCTTTGAAAAGCTGAGGTACAAGCTTTAAGCCGCTTGGAACGGAATAAGAGGCAAAATAAGCTTTATTTCCTCCCCCTTTTCCAGATGCTCTTTGGCTACGATGATGTAAAAATCCACTAGTTGTCTGATACATACCAGATACCATCGCTGAGCGGCTGGTAGAACATACTGGTGCAGTTACAAAAGCCTTAGTAAATAAAACTCCTTCTAAGGCCATTTTATCGAGATTAGGAGTTTGAATAGCTGTTTCCCCATAACAGCCTATATGAGCTGAAGCATCCTCAATACATATCCACAAGATATTAGGTTTGTCTGCCTGAGCTACTAAAGCCCAGGAGACTAAAAAGATTGAGATTAAAGTTTTCATAAAAGTACACATCTACTTTGATTAACATTCACATCGGTCATATTTATTAAAACTTTATCGTACTATTCAAAGCATATACAGATGCGATATACGCAACATGTCTGTAAAATGCGCAAAGGTGTGTGAATCATAACTAAGGAACAAGGTGTGAAAGTTTTCTTAATTCTCCTATTTTCAGCTCTAATTGCTGGAGCTCAGGTCAAAAACTCAAGTGATATTTTAGTTCTCTACAAAAAGCAAATTTTAAACGATTCCGAACAAAAAGCTCTCATAAAATTTGCTGAAAATAGACACAAAAAAGTCGATATGGCCAAAGGTGATCATCGAGCAATCATTCAAAAGCATTCAGATGGCGGCGGAACAGCGGCTTGGTTTCTTAAAGCTAAATCTGGTTCAAAAGTAGAAATCTTTGCCGAGAAAAAACGTCATTGGGCAATGAAAGAAATTGGCTCTAGCGGAATTTTCTTTGCCGCAGAAAAGTTCCCAAATATGACTTCTGTTCACTTCCGCTTTTCTGTCAATGGTAAGCGCTTCAAACACGGCAAAAACCATCGTTTTGGATTCGAATCATACAAATGGCTTCCCGATAGTCTCAAGCAGGATGGAGTACCACAAGGTAAACTTATTTCCATGGGGAAGTACAAAGCAAATGACGAATTTTATAAAGGAACTCAAAGAGACTGGTGGATTTATGTTCCTGCCCAATATAAAGAGGACTCTCCAGCAAAGTTAATTGTATTCAATGACGGTGGCGGATTTATCAAAGGCGACGGCAATGCCTGTACAGTTATGGACAATCTAATCCACAAAGGAAAAATGCCTGTAACAATTGGTGTATTTATTAACCCTGGCACAATTCCTAGAGAAGGTAAAGAGCCGATGAAAAATAGAGGAAATGAATACGATACTTGTACTCCTAAGTTCGCCAATTTCCTCGAAAAAGAAATCCTTTCACAAGTCTACGCTAAATACAATATCTCTAAAAAAGCAGAGGATCACGCAATCGCTGGTAGCTCATCGGGAGCAAGCTGTGCTTTCACTGCAGCCTGGCACAGAAATGACCTATTCACAAGAGTTATTTCATATGTTGGCAGCTACTGTGACTTTCGCCCTACAAAAGACTATCCACTAATTGAAGGTGATAAATCAGAGTACGGACCTTTTAAAACTGCTCATGATTATCCAGCCTTGATAAGAAAAACTATTCCCAATAAAAACATCAGAGTCTTCCTGCAAGATGGTGAAAATGATCTGGACAACGTTCTCGGGAACTGGTTTCAAAATAATCTAAGAATGGAATCAGCATTAGCTTTTGCTGGGTACAAACACAAAGTGGCATGGGGCAAAGGCATGCACAGTAAAAGACATGGCCAATCTTTACTACCTATCATTATGGAATGGATCTGGAAGAACGATTAAGAAAGTCCCATTATCTTATAAATCTTTTCCATATCAACGTTTTCTCTGACAGTCTTGGCCAGCTTTTCAAAAGCTGGTTCAAGATCGTAAGGGCTAACTTTTTGGATTTCACCAAGTCCCTGATTTCTTCTCAAGTCATTAAGAAAATCTCTACGAAATTGATCGTTATCAAAAATGCCATGAAGATAAGTACCCCAGACATTTTTCTTAGTTACACCTAAAGCTTTACCGTCACTTTCAAGAATAACTTCACAGTCTCCAATTCGTGTTTTACCATGGTGAATTTCATAACCTGAAACGTTGTAGCCCTTAGGATTATATTTAGCTCTAGTTCGACTTAGGGTTTTACTTGCTGCCATTGAGGTATCAATATCCAACAAGCCAAAAGCTGAAAACTCTTTGTGATCAGACTCTAAACAATTGTGATCATAAATTTTCTTACCCAGCATTTGAAAACCACCGCAGATTCCAATTAAGGATCCTCCAGCTGCAGCAAAGTTTAAAATTGCTTGAGCCATTCCATTATTCTTCAGAAACTCAAGATCGCTAACCGTAGTTTTTGAACCGGGAATTATGATACAATCTGGATCTCTAAGATCTTCAACTTTGCGAACCAACCTTAGACTGACATCCTCTTCAACATCAAAAGCATCAAAGTCAGTGTAATTTGATAGATGGTTCAATCCAATGATGGCGATATCAAGTTCAGTATCACTAGAAGTTTTTTTCGGGCGCACCGCATCTTCTTCCGGTAAGCCAAGATCATAAACCCATGGAATGGTACCAAGAACAGTTTTTCCTGTTCTTTCTTCTGTTACATCCAAAGCTTCCTTAAGCAATGATGCATCGCCTCGAAACTTATTGATCAAATAACCAGCTAAATGTTCTCTTTCCCAATCGCAAAGAAGTTCATAAGTCCCAACAAATGAAGCAAAAACTCCACCTCGATCTATATCTCCAACTAAGAGAACTGGAGCATTGGCATATCTAGCCATACCCATATTCACAATGTCATCATGATTCAGGTTAATTTCAGCCGGACTTCCTGCTCCTTCTAGAACAACGACACCGTATTCAGACGCCAATGAATCATAAGACTCCTTGACAACTTCAAAAGCCTTCGGTTTAAACTCCATATACTGCTGCCAAGTCATTCCCTCGACAGGAAGGCCATTTAAAACAATCTGGCTTTTTGTATGAGAACTGGGTTTAAGAAGAATTGGGCTCATGCGTATATCCGGCTCTAAACAAGCAGCCTGGGCCTGTACAACTTGTGCTCTGGCTATTTCTCTGCCGTCTAGAGTAACGTAGGAATTCAAAGCCATATTCTGGGATTTAAAGGGAGCAACCTTAAAACCATCCTGCTTAAGAATACGGCAGAAAGCAGCAGTAAGAATCGATTTACCTGCATCTGAACAGGTACCCTGAATCATTAATGATTTTGCCGCCATATAGTTTCCTTAAGATTTTACAGTCGCTTATAATAACCGGCATAAGCTTAAAGTCATGGCCTGTTTGATCTGTCACCTTTTGGGCACACTTGCGTATTGGTTTTCATAGTATGTAATGTTCTAGGTATAAAGCTGCTCTTTGTGTTCTCAGAAAAGACTGTTACATGCTCAGAACTGAAAAGTGGGCCCTTCTGCAATACGGCAATAAAGGTGAAAAAGGTTTTGAGCTTTACAATATGATCAAAGAACCCAAGTAGTACACCAACTTAGCAAAGAACCCTGAATATGCATCGATTCTGAAAAGCATGAAAAAAAATGCTTCAAGAAAAGTTTCTCATAGCTGAATAATTGACCTGAAACTTTTAACACAATATCTAACTTTGCGCAAAGTTTGACTTTTTTGCGCATAATGCGCATATTTTCCACTAATTACTAGGGGTAGTATTCAGTGTGTGTAAGCTAGAACCGTATTTGTGTATAATCGTTTTTTATTAGGATGATGTATGAAATTATTATTACCCCTTCTACTTGTGTGCTTCTTATTGCACCCTATATCTGCTCAAAAGCTTACAGTCGAAAAATTTGCTGAAAAGCCAGATCTCGTAAACCCCGTAGCCCTTACTTTTGATAACAACGGCAAAGCCTATGTTGCTAATGCTCGAAGAAGAGGCGGCGGTAGTCTAGACATTCGTAGAATTCGCCAGTGGGTCAAAGATGATCTGGCATTCACATCTGTTGAAGAACGTGAGGCTTTCTACAAAAAGATGCTCACTCCAGAAGCCAATAACAAAAAGATTGTTAAACATGACTTCAATAAAGATGGGCGTCATGACTGGAAAGACCTTTTCATGCCGGAAGATCCATTTACAACTCATCTTGATAAAGATGGCGACGGCAAAGCTGATGAACATGGAAAAGTTTTCAACAAAGTCGAAACTTTAGGAACCGGCTTAGCCGCTGGAGTTCTCTGGCATGATGGACACCTTTATCTCATGCATGAGCCAAATCTCTATAAGTACAGCGATTCAAATGGCGATGGTAACTTTGATAAAAGAGAAATTCTAAGCACTGGATATTCTGTCCATATTGGTCAGGGAGGCCACAATACTTCTGGCTTGGCGATTAGTCCTGATGGCAAAATTTACTGGGCTGTAGCTGATAAAGGTTTTAATGCAAAATCTGCAGATGGAAAACACCATTACCCTTTTCCTCACAGAGGTGGAATTCTACGCTGTGACCTAGACGGTTCAAACCTCGAAGTTTTCGCTTACGGAGTTAGAAATGCTCAAGAGCTGGCTTTCGATAAATATGGAAACCTTTTCACAGTTGACAATGACGGCGACTATAAAGGTGAAAGAGAAAGATTCCTTTACATCGTCGAAGGTGGAAAAACTGGTTGGCGACTCAACTGGCAATGGCACAGCATGCAGGAGTTTGCCACAATTTCCGGTGAGAAGTCTTACAACGTCTGGATGGCTGAAAAGATGTCGGTCCCATATAACCCCGATCAACCTGCTTGGATTGTTCCACCAATCAAAAACTATAAAAATGGTCCTTGTGGAAT
>Ga0075480_10002030_pt1 | contig 12945 bp, 11 predicted proteins | sample DEB08_DNA_7_FD_81590 | JGI IMG/M metagenome (GOLD analysis project Ga0075480, IMG submission 81590) | Aqueous microbial communities from the Delaware River and Bay under freshwater to marine salinity gradient to study organic matter... | ecosystem: Environmental > Aquatic > Marine > Coastal ... | reverse complement strand
GTTTCAATGGATGAGCTTCTTAAGAAATCTGATATCATTTCTCTTCACTGTCCCTTAAATGAACACACCAAACATATCATTAACAGTGAAACTATTAAGTTAATGAAGAAAGGGGTGACGATTATAAATACCAGTAGGGGTGGCTTAATTGATACACAAGCCGTCTATGAATCACTTAAGTCTGGTCAGGTAGGGTTTCTGGGAATTGATGTTTACGAAGAAGAGCAAAACCTTTTCTTTGAAGATCTGTCAACAGAAATCATAATGGATGACTTATTTATGCGCCTCACGACCTTTCCAAATGTTTTGATTACTGGTCATCAAGGCTTCTTTACTCAAAGAGCGTTGACAAATATAGCTGATACCACACTTAAAAATATCTCGGACCTTCAGAGTGAAGGGAAATGTAATAATGAAGTGATTGGCTAAGACCTAGCCTATTTTAATAATCTGAACAGGGCAGCCCTCTTCGGCTTTTTTGAGAATGTCTCTATCCTCATCAAAGCCATCGGCATAATGGAAATTATTGTGTTTTCTTTTGATATCGAGAAGAGTTGCCAGTCCATCTGAACTCATTTCCCAATAATTGGGCGCCTGTTCAGCACAAAGGCCACAGCCAATGCATTCTGGACGTTTATGGCTAATCTTAATCATTTATATCTTCAAGCTTGTAAACTTTATCGTTTCGTCTGACTTTCTCTGGAACTTTCATAGAAAAGAAACCACCACGAGGAACTGTGTCGACTTCTTTTTCATCTAGTCTCATTCCCGCAGCTTCCATTTCAATCAAACCTGTAGTATTGCCAAGGATTATGAGATTATCACCATTTGAAACAGCTTGGTCTTTGATCTTGATTTCGGCCACACCGATTTTGCTGTAGTAGCCTGTAACCTGTCCAACAAGAAGCTTTCTTCTGGTTGCTTTCGATCCATAAGTCTCTGACCAACCTTGTTCTTTACCTAGGTAATAACCAGAAGACATTCCACGATTATAAACCGTCTCTAAACTCTTATATAACTCTTCAACAAATTCCTTGTTATATGTGCCATCATAAACGGCATCAACAGCTTGTCTGTAAGCTCTTGTTACAGTTGCGACATACTCTGGAGCTCGGCCTCTTCCTTCCAGTTTAAGAACAGAGATTCCACTTTCGAGAATCTTATCCATAAAATCAATTGTTGCGATGTCGTTAGGAGACATGATGAAATTATTATCAACAACTAACTGTTTGCCTGTATCTTTATCGGTAACTACATATTCTTTACGGCAGTTTTGTTCACAGGCTCCACGATTTGCAGAAGCATTGCTTGTAAACAAACTCATTCCACAACGTCCTGAAATAGCGACACAAAGAGCGCCATGTGCAAAAGCTTCGATTTCCATTGGATCGCCAGAAACTCCACGAAGGTCATTTTCTTCTATTTTGCGATAGATACTTTCAATCATGGAAAGGTTTAACTCTCTAGCGAGAACAACACGATCACAAAACTGAGCATAAAACTTAACAGATTCATAGTTGGATATGGATAGCTGAGTGGATATGTGAACTTCTAAACCTCTTTCTAAACAGGCCATAATTGCTGCCATATCAGCAACGATAACTCCATCGACATTTTCTTTTTTGGCAATGTCTAAGAGTTTATAAAGGAGGGTAAGATCATGTTCATAGACAATCGTATTTAGAGTGAGATAACCTTTCATGTTATACTCACGACAAAGCTTCATAATCTCTGGAAGATCTTTTAGATGAAAACTTTTTCTGGCGCGAGCACGCATATTTAGCTGAGCGAGTCCGAAGTAAACAGCATCAGCACCATTTTTGCCTGCGGCTATTAAAGAAGGGTAGCATCCAGCTGGAGCTAGTATTTCGACATTTTCCCGTGCTATCATTTTTCATTACCTAATCAGTTGTTGAAAAAGCCCTTAACGATAACTAGGGTTGCGAAAAAATCCAATTACTTTTTAGCTTCCAGAGCTTTTTCGATAATTGCTACAGCCTCATCAGAGTTTCCATGCTTGGCATACCTAAGTGGTGTTTGGTTTAGTTTACATTTCTGATTGATATCAGCACCACTTTCAATCAGTAATTTAAGGTTTTTTACGGCTCCAAACTTTGCAGCCATATGTAGAGCTGTTTGTTTTTTAATTGAGTCCTTAAACTTTAGGTCAGCACCATTTTCGATCAATAACTTAATTTTATCGTAATGTTTATCATCTGAAGCCAGATCTTGAACAGGGCATTTATGCTTACATAGACCAGGCTTTGCTCCAAGCTCGATTAAAAACTTCATAAAATCGATATCGGCCTCTTCTGCATGTTTGTAAAGTAATGACCCCATAACGTAATCATCAGAGTTGATGTCGGCCCCAGCATCGACCAAAAGCTGAACCATTCCTTTATCATTTTGAGCGTAATTAATAGGTAGAGTAGTAAAACCTTTAAAGCCTTTTACTTTGGCGCCTTCTGATATTAGTTTTTTAACAGTTGCCTTATCGTTAACTTCAATAGCCTTAATCAGCTGGTGGTGAGCTTCCTTGTCTTTATCCTTGCAAGAAGTCATTAAAATTAGGCTTAAACAGATAAACAAATTGAATAGATTTTTCATGAAATACGCTCCTTTTTGAGTTTGTATAAAAGCGTATTACTTGGCTAAGTCAATCCTAAAATTTTAGATTTAAAATATTTCGCTGTCACCTGTTTGGCCTTTCTCCGTAGTACCCGCCGAAAATAAGCATAATGAATGCAGGAGATGTGTATGCGTAAATTACTATACTCAATATTTTTTCTAAGCTGCTTCATTTCGGTTATAGCCGAAAAGAAAAGGCCAAATATTGTTTTTATTTTTTCTGATGACCATGCCTATCAGGCTATTAGTGCCTATGGTTCTAAAATTAACAAAACACCAAATATTGACCGCCTAGCTGCCGAAGGGATGATCTTTAATAAGTGTTATGTGACTAACTCAATTTGTGGTCCAGCAAGAGCTGTTATTCAAACGGGTAAACACAGTCACTTAAATGGTTTTTACCGCAACGGTCTAACATTTAATGGAGATCAGCAAACTTTTCCAAAGCTTCTTCAAAAAGCTGGCTACCAAACTGCCATCATTGGTAAATGGCACTTAAAAAGTGTTCCTCAGGGCTTTGATTATTCTGAAGTTCTAATTGGTCAGGGGCCTTACTATAACCCGCCAATGAGAAAGAATGGAGAAGCAACAAAGCATGTTGGCTACACTTCTGACATCATTACAGACCTTACTCTTAAATGGTTAAAAGAAGGTCGCGCTTCAGATAGACCTTTCATGCTTATGATGCAGCAAAAAGCTCCTCATAGAAACTGGATGCCAGGTCCAAAGTACATCAGCAAATATGACGATGTTACTATTCCTGAGCCATCAAACCTTTTTGATGACTATGCAACTCGCGGTACTGCTGCTAAGACGCAAGATATGTCTATTAAAAAGACAATGAACCCAAATGACCTTAAACTAACTAAGCCACGTGGATTGACTGAAGAGCAACTCAAAGTTTGGAATGCTGCATATGGTGATAAGAATGCAAAATTCAAAGAAGCAAACTTAGAGGGTAAAGAATTAATTAAGTGGAAATATCAGCGTTACATCAAAGACTACATTCGTTGTATCGACTCAGTTGATGAATCTGTTGGCCGCGTTCTTGATTACCTTAAGGAAACTGGTTTAGATAAAGATACTATCGTTATATACTCTTCAGATCAGGGTTTTTATCTTGGTGAGCATGGCTGGTTCGATAAGAGATTCATGTATGAAGAGTCTTTCAGAACTCCACTTCTTGTTAGATGGCCTGGAGTTGTAAAACCAGGATCTGTTAATGACAAAGACATCGTTTCCAACCTCGACTTCGCTCAAACTTTCCTAGACATTGCTGGTGCTCCTCAGCCATCAGACATGCAGGGTTTAAGTTTGAAACCTGTATTTGAAGGAAATACTCCAGAAAACTGGAGAAAGAGTTTCTACTATCACTACTATGAATTTCCAGCAGTTCACAGTGTTCGTAAACACAATGGTGTAAGTACTGGAAGATATAAACTTATTAATTTCTATAATGAAAATGAACAGGAATTCTACGATCTGAAAAATGATCCACAAGAGATGAATAACCTCATCAAGAATCCTGAGTATGCTAAGTTAATCGAAGAGCATAGAAAAGAATTAGAGAAACTTAAAGAGCAATACAAAGTTCCATCGGACGAGGAAGTTTTTAAAAGATTTCCAAGACCGACTAAAAAGAAAAAGAAGAAAAAGTAAATCTTTTTAATAGTAAATTTCTTAGAGCGTTCATCGAAAGGTGAGCGCTTTTTTTATGGGCAAAAAAGAGCCCTGGAGTGTGTGGCTCCAGGGCACGGCATGTGTATTGGGCGTGTACATAAACGTATTCAGTTCTGAAGGCGCTAATCAAATATCAGCACTGAATTATCTACGTCATTTACAAAATAACGTATATGTTATTTAAATTCAAGAGCCATAAATATTTTTTTTAATTATTTTTTAGAAATTAAGAATATTGAATCAGAGAAAAAAGGCAGATTTGTGTGTAAAACAGCTTTTTACAGTTTGGAAAATGTTAGAGATAAATAGTATGGTAGGTGAATTGTTGAGAGACATAAAAGGGACACGAAAAATTGGGACAGCGAGTAAAGCTCATTATTTATCCACTAATTATTTATTTAATAGGGGTTACGGCTTATACAGTTTACAGATACAAGATGGAGCTTTCAGAAAAGCTTCGTGAAATTGATCACCGCTTGTTAATTGGCGCCAAGCAAATAAAGTTCATTTTACCTGGAGACTTTCCTAGTCGATGTAAGGCCAAAGATTCCATTTCTAGAGACGAACATGTTAACAACATGGAACGGTTGAATAAGTATGTAAATGCCGGAAATTACGAATACTTTTACACCATACACATCATTGCTAAGGAAATGTGCTACACATCTACCAGCTATGCAGAGGATGATGATCCAGAAGCAGAAGAAAATGCATATGCTTACTCCTTAAAAGAATCTGGTGAATCTCATTACGACCACATACTTTCTATCTTTGATACAGATGAAGCAAAGTTTTTTAATAATGTTGACCAGTGGGGCCATCATAGGTCGTGCATGATTAGGTAGAAAGCTTCCGACGGATCTTATTTTATTGCTGGAGCTGACTATGAAATTTCTTACATAGAAAAAGAACTTTGGAGTGAAGTCCCCATATCTATCGCGACGGCCTTTTTCTTCTTTCTAATGGCCAGCCCTTTCATGTATTTTATTAATAGGTACTGGCTTCAAAGTTCTCAAAATTTAAAAAAGCTGAATAGCCAGCTACAAGATGATGTAGAATTTAGGAAAAAGGTAGAGCAAGACCTTATAAAGGCCAAGAGTATAGCTGAAATAGCTGTTGAAACGCAAAAGGCCTTTTTAGCAAATATTTTCCATGAAATTCGAACGCCGATGAATGGTATTTTAGGTATGAGTGAACTGCTCAAGAGATCTGCATTATCTGAGCAGCAGCAAGAAAACTTAAAAGTGATTGATAAGAGTAGTAATCACTTACTTAAGATTATTGAAGATTTATTAAATTACTCAAGACTTGATGCCAAAGATATAGAACTTAAGATCAATGAACTTGCGCCTCAAGAAATCGTTGAATGCTGCTTTGAGCTTTTAAGAGAGCAAGCCAATCTAAGAAAAGTAGAGCTACATCTGGAACTTAATACTGATCAATCAGTATTTACTGACGAAACGCGCTTCAATCAGGTATTATTGAACCTATTAGGTAACGCAATAAAGTTTAGTAAAGAAGCAAAAGTAACTGTTAAAATTAACAAGTTAGAAGACTCGGCGCATACAGGGATATCTGTAAGAGTGATAGATGAAGGCGTGGGAATAAATAAGAAGGACCAAAGTCAGATTTTTGAGCCATTTGTACAAGTCGATAATTCTTCTACTAGAGAATTCCCAGGTGCTGGTTTAGGCTTAGCTATAACTAAGAAACTTTGCGAAAAGCTGGGCGGAGGAGTTTCTGTTGAAAGTGAAGAGGGGAGAGGTTCAACTTTTGTCTTTACTGTTTATGATCAGAAAGAGGGTGATGCCTAAGAGAAACAGATCCTACTGATGGCATCGTTGAAGTTTTCTTCGCCAGATAAAATGTCTATTTCAACACGAAGATAAAAGCTTGGAACAATATACTTTTTGAGCTCTGGAAATCTCACAGCATCTTTTTCTGTAGTCAGGATCATTTCAGCGCCGCTGTCTTTTGAAACTTTTATGAAGTTTTCAATTTCGTGACTACGGTACCTGTGGTGGTCAGCGTAGCGTTCTTTATAAATAATCTCAGCGCCAAAACCAGTTAAAAACTTCTCAAAGCTTTCAGGCACAGCAATTCCACTAATGGCTGAAATCTTCTTTCCTTTTAAGTCACTGAGTGGCAGGTCTTCCTGAGTTTCAAGATTTCTCAAATACTGCGGCCTATGAGTACATTCGATAACCTCAGCACGAGGATTGTGCTTGCGTAAAAAATCTTTTAAGCGCCTTAGGTGAGGGCCGCCATTAGATTTTGTTAGAAATATGTAGTCTGCTCTGCGGATATTTTTGATTGGTTCACGCAATAGTCCACGAGGAAGTAGATTATGGTTACTAAAAGGGTTTGTTGAGTCAACTAGAAGAACGTTAACTTTTGGTTTGAGATTCAAATGCTGAAACCCATCATCCATGATAAGTGTATCTACGCCATATTTTCGAATAGCATATCGACCACTTTTGACTCGATCTTTATCAGTTAAAACAAGTACTTCAGGAAGATTTTTTGCTAGCATGTATGGTTCGTCACCAGCCATATGTGAGTCGAGAAGAACTTTTCCGTTTCCTTCTGAGACAACTCTTGGAGGACTCTCATATTTCTTGCTGCGAAAGATATCAATTATCTTTTCTTTTAGCGGCTTACTTTTACTACGGTAACCACGGCTAAGAATAGCTACACGGCGGCCTTTATTAGATAATGTTCTTGCGAAAACTTCTGTAACTGGAGTTTTTCCAGTTCCGCCCGTAGTGATATTGCCGATACTGACTACAAGGCAACCTAGAGTTTTGTGGCGAAGAATTCTCTTTCGGTAAAGGGTGTGTCGAAACTGAACAATAGATCTATAGAGTCTGGAAAGGGTGAATAAGAAGCCAGCAAAAATTCTAGCAGGGCGATCACGCCGTTTACCATTGATCACTTCAAGGACCAATGTTTCCACTTTTTCTGCCAGCTCACTTATTGTCATATGTTAAATGCCTCTCGCGAGGCAATCCTTTAAAAGGCTAGAAGGCCATCGTTGATTCTATCGTAGTCAACAATTTCGTCTTCTGTGAACCAAATTTTAATCTCATTTGCAGCTTCGTCTGGTGTAGCAGAAGCATGAATGAGGTTGCGAATTGGCTTGTCATCAGGCTCGCCTGGAGCAGGATAAGGTTGGTGAGCGTAGTCGCCACGGATAGTTCCTGGGACAGCAGATGATGGCTCAGTTGCTCCAACCATAGTTCTTATTTTCTTAACAGCGCTTAGCCCACCAAGAACAAAAACAAGAACAGGACCAGAAGTGATATACTTTTCAACTGTTGGATAAAAACCTTTGTTTACGTGCTCAGCATAGTGTTCTCTAGACTGTTCAACAGGAACAGATTGAAACTTCATTGCGTGTATTTTTAGGCCGGCATTTTCAAAACGAGTTAAAATGCTGCCAACAAGACTGCGCTGAACTCCGTCTGGTTTAATGATGATCAAAGATTTTTCGTACATAAAAAATTCCCGAAAATGTTTAAATTCTTATATTTCCAAAAAGTTTACCCGTCTTCCAAAGTCAGGGAAATCACAGAGATATAACGTGTCACGAGCTGAATGTCAAGCTTCAATTCCGAAGGAATCCAGGCATCTTTCAGATCTTAAAATTTCTTATTATCACAAACCCTCTGTCTTAAAGTACATTTTTGCACATATTTTGCCTGTTCGCCCGATGGTTATTTTTAAAAAATGCACTAGAGTACGTGCTCGAATTTTCGGATGACGAAATATAACGAACAGATTTTTTAGATAAGATTTTTATAAATTTACAGGTTTTTATATATGTTAGAAATTTTTGAAACTGCAGGTTTTTTGATCGGCAATACAGCTCCTCCAGCAGGAGGCGGCCCAATTCAAATGTTTGGTATGATCATCATTTTCATGGTTTTCATGTACTTGTTAGTTATCAGACCTCAAAAGGTAAAAGATAAGAAGCACCAGGAAGCAGTCTCAAAACTTAAGAAAGGCGATGAAGTTCTCTTAGAAGGTGGAATGTACGGCGAAATCTTCAGTGTTGAAAAAGAAACTGTTATGGTGAAGATCGCAGACAAAGTAGTAGTTAAAGTTCATCAGCGTGGAGTGAGACTTATTCTCACTGGGGAGGCAGCTGATAAAGATGCAAATAAAGATAGCAAATAAGGGGGCTTAATATGGATAAAAGCGAAAAGTCATCAATTAAAGGCCGCCTGGCTGTTGTCACCGTAATCATCTTCATGTGGTTGATTTCCATCTTCCCAATTAGCAATGGTGATTTCTTTGCCTTTGTTGAGAAAGAAGCGGAAAAGAATATTGAAAAGAAAGTTGTTTCCGATGAAAAAGCTCAGGAGTTAAAAGAAAACCTTTTTAAAGCTCGTGTTGCTAAAGATAAAGTTGATACAAAGCAGACTAGAGAGGCTTATTTCCAAGCTGAGAAAGAAGAATCCGCTGTAATCTCAAAATCAGATGCTGAAGCATTTAAGAAAGCTTTAGCTACTGCGAGAGAGAAGTACGCTAACCGTGAGAAAACGGCGAAAAAGAATGAAGCGCCTCTTACTAAGTCTACTGCGCTTTTCAACGAATGCGGAAACCTTGAGCTCTACAAATTCATTAAAGCGCCAGGCAAGACTCCAAAGAATAGATCAGTTTTAAAATTTGCTGAGAAAAAAGTTGCCGGTAAGATCAAAGGTGGTATTGACCTTAAAGGTGGTGTTGAGTTCACAATGGAGTTTGACCCAGCTGAACTTGTTGGTAAAGGTGAAGAAGGCGGAAACCTTGATGCAGAAAAGACTCGTGACACTGTAATCGAAATTCTCAGAAACCGTATTGACTCTAAAGGTCTTTCTGAAGTTGAAATCAGACCTTTCTCTGATACTTCAATAATGATTCGTGTTCCAGCTGTTAATGAAAATGAAGTTGCTGGTATCCGTTATATTCTTAAGCAGCAAGCTAATCTAGAGTTTAAGCAGCTAACTACTCCTGGTGATCCAGAGGGTATGGAAATTCCAATCAATGGTAAGCCAGGTCAGACTCAGTGGGTTAAAGATTACCCAGAAATGACTGGTAAGCATATCGAGCGTGCATTTGCTTCTCAGAACAGAGATGGTGGTTACGAAATTCATAAAATCTTCAACAGTACTGGAGCTAAAGAGTTCGGCGAGGTCACTGCATTATTCGAAGGTCGCCCTCTAGCAATCGTTCTTGATGACGTTTTCTACTCTTCTCCAAGAATTAATGAGCCAATCACTGGTGGTAGAGCTCAAATTACTGGTGACTTCACTAAAGATGAAGCTGAAGAACTAGCAATCATTCTTCAATCTGGTTCAATGCCAGTTAAACTTACTTTCTCTGGTGAGTCAAGAATCGACCCTTCACTTGGTAAAGCATCTGTAGCTGCTGGTATTAACGCATGTATCGCAGGTCTTATCGCAGTTCTAATTTTCATGTTCATCTACTACAGAACAGCTGGTGGAATTGCAGTTCTTGCTCTTGTAGTTAATATCCTTTTAGTAATTGGTACCATGGCAATTCTTGGTGCTACATTTACTCTTCCAGGTATTGCTGGTCTTATCCTAACAATTGGTATGGCAGTTGATACAAACGTTCTTATCTTTGAAAGGATCCGAGAGGAATTAGCCAAAGGTAGAACACTCTTTAACTCTACTAGAGAAGGTTATGGTAAAGCATTCATCACTATCTTCGATGCTAACGTAACAACTCTTATCACTGCATTAATCCTTATGAAATTCGGTTCTGGCCCAATTCAAGGTTTTGCTTACACATTGGCAATCGGTATCCTTGCTTCAATGTTCACAGGAATTTTCATGAGTCGTATCTTCTTCGATATGCTCTCTTCTGACCACAGTAAGAAAGAACTTGCTGGATTCGGTGAAAGACCTGCTCGTAAAATCGATTTCTGGTCACTACGTAAAAATGCTGCAGTTTTCTCAGTAATTATCGTTATCGCTTCTCTTGGTATCATGTTCACTAAGGGTGGAAAGATGTTCAGCGTTGACTTCTCTGGTGGTAACGCTCTTCAGTATGACCTGGTTAAACATGAAGTAACCTCTGAAGCTGTAACAAAAAGACTTAAAGATGCAGGATTCAAGAATCCACGTGTTGTTATCAAGAACTCTGTAGCCGGTGAAAGAGAGCTAGAGGTTGTTGTTCGCGAAACTAACGCTGACTTCGAAAACCTTAACAGTGCTACAGACAATACACAACTTTATGCAATGATCGACACAGCGGTTCGTAATGGTAAGCCAGCTGAAGAAATGAAAAGAATCAGTCAGCAGGCAGTTGGTGGTGTTGTTGGTACTGAGTTCCGTAAGCAAGCTACCTGGGCAATCTTACTTTCACTGGTTGGTATCTTCCTTTATATCACACTGCGTTTCGAAAGTATCTTCGCTGTTGGTGCAATTGCCGCACTTGCCCATGATACAATCATTTCAGTTGGTGTCTTCACACTTCTAGACAAGCAAATTTCACTTCCAGTAATTGCCGCACTTCTAACAATCATCGGTTACTCACTGAACGATACAATCGTTGTATTCGACCGTATCCGTGAAAACTCTGGTGAGATCAAGAAGAAATCAATCATTGATATCATGAACATCAGTATCAACGGTACTCTTAACCGTACGATCCTAACATCATTAACTACATTATTCGTAGTTATCATTCTTGCTGTATTTGGTGGCGGTGCAATTTCTGACTTCGCTGTCATTCTAATCATCGGTGTAATTATTGGTACTTACTCCTCAGTATTTGTCGCTTCACCGATTGTATGTAGCAGCAAGAAGTTCAGCTCACAGCTTAGCAGAATCCACGATGAGAAAGTTGAGCGTGAAGAAAGAATGAAAAACGATCAAACTGTACTGGCTGAATAAAATATGAACGACAACCTGGTCATAGGAGACAGAGAGTTCTCTTCACGTATATTCGTGGGAACCGGGAAGTTTGCCAGCAATGCTCAGATGCTCGAGGCTATTGAAGCCAGTGAATCTGAGCTTGTCACGGTCGCTTTAAGAAGACTCGATCTGGGAACTGAAAGAGGTGAAAATATCACCGATGCTTTAGATCCGGAAAAGTACCTTATACTTCCTAATACGAGTGGCGCAGCAAATGCAGAAGAAGCTGTGACAATTGCTAGACTGGCTCATGCTGCTGGTATGCCGAAATGGGTAAAGCTTGAAATTCACCCAGATCCTAGATATTTACTTCCAGATCCAATCGAAACTTTAAAAGCAGCAGAAGTTCTTGTTAAAGAAGGCTTCACTGTTATGCCTTACATCAACGCTGATCCAGTTTTAGCAAAAAGGCTTGAAGAGGTTGGTACTGCAACGGTCATGCCACTTGGTTCTCCAATTGGCTGTAATCAGGGAATTAAAACCAAAGACATGATCGAGATAATTATTGAACAGGCAACAGTTCCAGTAGTTGTCGATGCAGGCCTTGGAGCTCCATCTCATGCGGCTGAAGCCATGGAAATGGGAGCAGATGCAGTTCTAGTCAATACAGCTCTTGCTGCAGCGGGAGATCCAGCTGCTATGGGTAAAGCTTTTGCAGATGCAGTTAAAGCAGGTAGAACAGCCTATAGATGCGGCCTTGCACCAAAATCAACTTCAGCTGAAGCTAGCAGCCCACTTACATCATTCCTGTCATGAAGTCTTTTAATGAATATCTCCAGGGACTGAACCTTGAGAAATTCAAGGAATACAGCCGTTGCCAAAACCCGGCAATCATTGAGAATTTACTAAAATCAAACTTTCCAAGTCCTGGACCTGAAACATTTGCTTTACTATCAAGTCCTGCAGCATCTCAGTTCATTGAACAAATGGCTCATAAAGCAGCGGCTTTAACGGCTCAGCGTCATGGGCGAGTTATTCGATTTTATGCTCCACTATACGTTTCCAATGAGTGTACCAACACTTGTACTTATTGTGGCTTCACTATGGAGAATAAAATCAACCGAAAAAGTTTAGACGGTACGGAATGTCAGGAAGAAGCCATTTACCTAAAAGAAAGAGGCTTTCGTCACGTCCTTCTCGTATCTGGAGAACACCAGAAAATAGTAACTCCTGAGTACATTGGAGCAATGGTTGACGCATGTAGACCTCATTTCCCATCAGTCAGTATAGAGGTTGCTCCATTCAATCAACAAGCTTATGAAATGTTAGTTGATAAAGGCGTTGACGGTTTAACAATTTATCAAGAAACCTATGATAGAGAAACCTATAAAGAAGTTCACATTCGTGGTAAGAAAAAAGATTATGATTGGCGTTTAGAAGCACCAGCTCGTGGAGCTAGAGCAAAGATGCGCCGTATCAATATGGGTGTTCTTTTAGGTTTGGCTCCTGATTACAGATTTGACTCAGTTATGTGTGCTATTCATTTGGATTATATGATGCGCTATTATTGGCGTGTACAATACTCCGTAAGTATGCCTCGACTCTGTTCAAGTGAAACTGATTATCAGCCAGCAGTTGATGTTTCAGATCGCGAGATTACACAACTTATGTTGGCCTGGAGATTGGCATTCCCTGATGCAGGTGTGAACATCTCTACACGCGAACCTGAGTATCTCAGAGATGGACTAATAGGCTTGGGCGTAACTCACAT
>Ga0075480_10002025_pt1 | contig 12955 bp, 9 predicted proteins | sample DEB08_DNA_7_FD_81590 | JGI IMG/M metagenome (GOLD analysis project Ga0075480, IMG submission 81590) | Aqueous microbial communities from the Delaware River and Bay under freshwater to marine salinity gradient to study organic matter... | ecosystem: Environmental > Aquatic > Marine > Coastal ... | reverse complement strand
TAGTTATTACTACGTAAAATATTGTATCCTCTTGCAACAACAACTCTTGGTGCTTTGGTGTAACCAGATCCACCATCAATCAACTTCAGGTCAATAACTTGACCACCATATACTACAACTTCGGCTTTAGCACCACCACCAGCATTATCAACGGGAACAAAGTTTAGAACTGGTGGTGTGTAATACTGATAAGCGGTTGGATTAAGAAGAATACCATTGTTGAAATATTGATCCAAGTCTCTCTTGTTCCAATTAAGACTAGTGACAACGCCATTCTCTAGATTGGCAGTAACTGCCAATCCTTCACCAAATGTATCTTTATTATACGCGCTAACATTAATAGTTGCGTAATATGAGTTGGATACTTGTTTTCCAGGGCGATATTCTTTTGAGCTTGCGTAGAGAGGAACACTGAATACCTCTCTCATTTCGCTTTCGCCATCAATTTGAATCTTATCACCAACTCGTAAGTTAGGATGCTCTCTAATTACAAAACCACGATATTCATAATTATCCGTCAAATCCTGACCAAAAGTAAATGGAATGTAATTACTTTCAACTCTGTTTAAAATTCTTTCACCAGTAATAGATGATGTTAGATAATCAAACGTGAAGGCATCGAAAGTCAAAGTTATGGTATCTTGTCCACCACTAGGATCTTTTCTAGTGAAGTAAACGTCTTCTCCGTCAACAGCATCTACGTTTTGTGATCTCAATGCTAATTTCCAATCATTGCCATTCGACAATCCAATATCGACTACTTCTCCCCATACTCTTTGAACACCATTTACAATTTGATATGCAACTGTTTTATAAGTTGTATTTTGCTTGTACCAAGAATCAAACGCTGCTCTATTGCCAGTTATGGTAACATCAGCTCTATTGAAATATGTATCATCTTCAAAATCAAATAAAGTAATTGTTGGAGCATAATCTTTTCCATAGAAATATAAAATATCCACTTGAGCATTCGTGTATGTTCCATCACCCTGCTCCGCAAATCCAAGAGGTTGTCTAAAAGTAATAGATGGACCATTTATATTGTAAGAACTTCCATCTCTCTGCAGAACACCATCAACAAACACATAAGCATATAGTGGAGTATCAAAATTCTTAACTCTATTATCAACGTCAAGAACTTGGTATGAATTTGTTTTTGTGTTGAATGGAATTAACTTCTCATTAATATGGAGTCTTTCGTAAGATCCAATTGAATACCCAAAGAAGTATTCTTCATTCTGGAGTTGATCTGGAACCCCTTCGTAAAGGTCTTGCCAATTTTTAGGTGCCTTTGAAAATACAATTTGATCTGTTTTAGCCGCACTTGCGAATCTACGAATTTCATAAGATCCTTGCTGTAGAACTGCATTTAAATAAATTAAAAAATTCTCATTTTTATCTGACTTAACTATAGAACCATCCTCATAGAACAAATCAAAAATGCGAGTTCTTCCATCAAAATTATTTTTAATATCTTTCAGTTTTCTGATGTAGCGATTATTATCAATTGCACTCCTAAACTCAAAACCTCTAATGTAATATTGTTGTGCTGGGACATCAACAATCTCCCCATCAACATTTTCTTGCCTCTTGCCGAGAGGTGCCTCGTAGAATGTAATTTGATTGCCGTTTACCTTATATGAATAACCAGGATTTTGAGCAACGCCATCTAACAGAACCATAATTGATTCTGCGTTATATGGGGCAAATGCAGTCCCTGTAGCTTTATCTTTAATGGTAAATGTTCTGTTTCCAATCTTCAATCCAGTTGAAGGGTCGTATCTTCCATCAAATGCTGGAGACAATTCAATTTCTCTTACCCTGGTTAAACTTTCATCAAAAGAATCAACCGCAGCAGAACCTCTTCCTCTAACCACTCTAGAATCTTCAACTTTTACTACCGAAGTAGTAATGCTTCTTCTTGTAGCGAAACTAGAAATTGCCGAAGATGGTAAGATGAGGTAAGAAGTTAATTTCTGTGAAACTGGTTGATCCGCATTTAATGCAGTGGAAGCTTCACTCTCCAGGTAGACTTCACCAAACATTTTGAAACCTGCTGGGTGTGTAGTATCTCTTACAGCATTTCTCCAGTCATTAATAGGTGTTCTACTTCTAACAACATACGAATAATCTTGATAGAAGAAAGAATCGGTAACTCTCTGATTTACAGAACTTACTTTTCCTCTATCAGAATTAAATTTGCCTAGAGTCTTAATTCTTGTACTAACAGAAGGAGTGAATTCACTAGAAAGAATAGAATTAATACTAGCAGTGTTTCCTTTTGCCAAACCATAAATTGGGTAATTGATATCAAATACACCATTGATATCCGTCAACCTTAAAATATTAGATCCATTCTTCCATCCACCAGAAGCAACTCTACCACTAGCAGAAACTACGCCATTAATCTTCTGCTCTACTCTTTCCCCATCAGCAAATGCATTTATCTTGAAATTAGAAAGAACGAATACTTTTGGAGATTCATATTTCGACTTGATAGATTCGTCCGTATGATAGAATGATCCATAATTAATAAACTCAACACTAGTAGGAATACCAATGTCATCAGATTTGAAGAATAACTTATTATCAGTCTCAATAATATCAATAATAGGTGTGGTTAGATAGTTTCTGCCAGGATTTATGATCTTAATAGCAGTTATGATACCACCATCTTCCTGAACCTCTAATTCTAAACCAGTTCCATCACCAGAAGCGACAACAGCCTGTGGTTTAGAATATTGCTGACCAGCAAACTCAATATCAACAGATGTGATAGAGTTTGTTGACGCATCTCTAACTGCTTTTACTTCTGCTCTATATCCAACAGCAGGTACAACACCCTTGATAGTTGGTAGTGATTCATAATTCTCACCAAGGTTAGACAATGAGATAGCAGCGATCTTTCCAACAGATCTACCTGTATATCTAATATCTCCAGTACCATCATACTGTGGTGGAGATTCGATACCATATACAAACTTGGTGTCAGTTGTAAATACAACATTCTTTACACCAGCAAGAGGATCATCAACAACCCGCAAATAAGATCCATCAGTATCAGTATCAGAACTTGTCAAGAAATAATAGTAAGTGGTGAAGTTAACTTCTTTACGCTTAACATCACCAATATTTGCTCCATAACCAAGACGAATTCTGACAAATGCACCTGGATTGCCAGGTTCTGCCACTCCTACTTCTTTCTCTTCTGTAAATACATTGTAATTAGCACTAGTAGATACATCTAGATAAGAACCAAGCATTGAAGGATGGCTTGTGTCAAATCTATAGAAATAATACTTTTGAATATCAACAACAGGGTTTGTTTCAAAGTTACTCTGATCTAAAGAGAACAACAACTTATCAGAAGGTTCTTTGACACTAGATACAGCAACAATTTTCTCTGGGGTACTGTGATCAGCAAATGATGATACAGTAGTTAACTCTCTTGGAGTGAATGCATTGTATCCATAGTTGACAATCAATAGATGTGTTTCTGGGTCATAAGAAACCACATAGGGATCATTGACATCTGTTCCAAAGATTTGATCACCAGGAACAAATCTATATCTTGGTTTATAGGTTGTCAGTTTAGATGCTGCTAAATGATTTACGGGAGTGGTTCCCTCTATGCCCCTTTCAATCGTTAGTTTCTTATTGAGTTTATCAATAGCAGTAATTTTGATAACTTCACTGCCAACCTGCAGCATGTCATCTACTGATAAAGAGAATACGTTATCAACTTTAATCTCGGTTCTTTGTAGTCCCAGACCAACAGCATTTACAGAAACAAGTGGAATTGCCGTGCTTGGCGCTGGATAAACCGTAATTGTACCAACAGCTTCTGGGTGAGAGACACAGACATAATAATATGTACCTGGAGAAGTTGGAGTAAATGTGATCGTTTGGGCAGGATCACCTTCACCAATCAAAACACCATTATTAGTCACACCAGATGCTTCGGTATACTCTTCCATCTTCAGAGCAACACCATCATCTTTCAATCCAGTTACATATCCAGAGTTGACAATGTAAACAGGATGTGATGGAATAGCATCCATAGTCCATGTAGATCCTACACGAATCTCGTAATCAGGATTTTCTTCGCCAGCAACATCAAATCTAAATTGTGGTTCTGGAGCACCTGTTGCTGTGTCTTCCTGAATTTCTAAAATAGCATATCCCTCAACAGTTGCTGTTGTCGTTAAATCGTAGGGAGTATTGTTGAAGTATTGGAACCTGTTGTTGTCAGGATCAGCAGCAACATAAATGTATTCATATCCTTCGCTATCAACGAATACTTCACCTGTAGATGGCAATGCCGCTTCTACGCCCGCATAATCAGCCGCATCAACAACGAAATATAGAACGCCATATTGATCAACTATTTCTTCATTGATGTATACCATTGTAGGATCAATGCTCACATTCAAGTCTGTTGGATCCGCTTTATCCATTCCCGAGACTGTGAGAATATCGTCGGTATTGTACCCAGAACCACCATCGGTGATAACAATAGAAGTAATCTGACCACTACCATCAAAGTTATCATCCGAAACTGTTACAGTTGCTCTTGCATTTACGATATCATCTCTTTGATTTGTAAAATCACTCAATACGAGCTCTACATTTTGAAATTCTCCAGATACGTAGTCTCTACCTAGACCAACCATCGTATATGAACCGACACCAGTATCATCAACTTTTCCGTTATATACGCGAGGAATCAGAGTAAGTTCTTGAAATCTCTTTTTAGAAACATAATACGTTGTTTCTGTAGTTGCTTCATCGGGATCGATCTGAATATCAACAACATCACCTTCTGCAAAATCATGACGACCGCTAGTTTCTGCAATAGCAACTTCGGTGTTGACGCTACTAATGGTAACACCAGAACTTAAGTTATTAATTACAACAATTTCTGTACCAGTAGTATTAGCAAGATCACTACTCTTTAGAATAGTTTCTCCTTCTGCATAATCTAGGTAATCTTCAAAATCACCACTGTTTACTTTGATACGAACCGAGTTAGAATCAATAGTTCCTGAAAGAATAGTGCCACTAGCAATAACATTGGTTGGATCGTCAAAAAATACTAACTCTAGAGTAGCATCTTTAGTATAAGTGCTGTTCTTGCTTAAGAGTAGATTTAGAACAGTGGTAGTAGACTCTACAGGTTGACCCACAACAAAGTCACCGCTAATAGCTCTCAACACAAAAGAAGTCTCTTCAATGATATCGCGAATGAGCTCTCCAGATGCTCCTGTGGATGGTTGAGTAATAATATCACCAGCGAAAGAATATAATGGTTGTACTGATGTCAATGATGATGCTTTGGTTTCTCTAGATTCAAGAGAAGTGACTGGCTTACCGAAAGTAGATGAAACAACTCCTGCTGCTCCAAATCCACCAGTTCCAGAATCGTCAACATAAACTTTAGAACCAATTGTGAAAGTTGGTTGAGAATCTTCTACAGTGACTCCAGAAACAGATCCTCTTGATACGGAATTTACAAATGCAATTTCAGATTTTCCATTCTTTAATGTTCCAGGAATGAATAGTCTTTTTGCATTCTTTGGAATTGCAATCTGTGTAACATCAGACTGATAATTTGATTTTACTGGAAGTGAATAGAAGTTGTCACCTAGGATATATGGGAATACTGGTGTTCCTGCAGCATCAATAGTTGTAAAATACGCATACACACCATTTGGATATTCTGGGGTGACGCAGAATCTTCCATTGTTAACATCTAATCTAGTTTTACCAGTATCTACTGTAGGAGTCCACTCATAGTCATCAATAAATGTTCCCATAGCGTAAGGAGCATCTACAGGACCATTTGTTCTTGTGGTTTTTAAAGAATATCCACTTTCCATTCTGACAATACTAGAAGTGCTGTCTAATGGGTTTGAAAATGCATATGGACCATAAATGGGATTGCCATCATAGGCAAACCCCAAAATGGGTGAATGAACTTTGGTGCCTGCTGTTTCTGTAAGCAGTAATCCGACAAGGTTATCATTAAGTCTATTTCTCAATCTACGGGGACTTGAGATTACACCATAGTAATTTTTTTGCTTATTGTCACTTTGTACTACTAATCCACCATTAGTGTCAAGAGTAGCACCGAAATGTCTATTTTTGACCCACTCTTTAATTTGTGCTGTAGCCGATGCAGAATTTGAATTAGCATCGGGAATAACAGTAACAACTACATTCTCTTGAGTGTAGAACTTACCACCAGCAACTTTTACAACATCAGCAATTTGACCTTCGCTAGTTAGTTCTGCAACATATTCAGCAAACCTACCTCTACCGTTTCTATCACTAATTTGAATGATAGGAGGAGCAGAGTAGTATTCGCCTGGGTTTACAATACGAATGCTGCTGATCTCACCAGAAGTTACAACCGCTGATAAAACTGCATTTCTACCACTAACAATCTCTACAGTCGGAGGAGTTACGAAATTTTCTGTGGTAGTAGCAGATATAGCAGTTACAGTATCTCCAGAAAGAACAGCACCCGCTTTTCCTGGTTCTCCGTTGATAAGAACAAATGGTGGTTTTTGATAACCAGATCCTCTACTGGTGATAGTAAATCCAGTGATAGGACCATACTCAATCAGATCCTCTGATTTATACCCAAACGCTACAGTTCCATCTACAAAGACACCAATATCTCTACGGGGAGTCTTATATACCTCTGTAGTAGTAGAAATTTGCTTTGGAATAAGCTTTAGGAGTTCTGGATCTGATAGAGGATCAGATACTGTACCAGTTAGAATTGATGTTGATGGATATGAAGATGTAGCAACATAATAGAGGTCATCATCTTCATAGATTGCACCAACATCAGCAAGAACAGGTTGAAGAGAAAGACCTGTTTGTGGATCTGATGGAACTGATGGAGAAGACCCTACGGTATTAATTTTCCATCTGTAATTATTTGATGATTGATCGTAAAGAATAGGATCTGATGATTCGAATCCAGGTTTTGATGCTGTAATCTTATCGCCAACCATATTATAGGGGCTTACAGTTCCTACAGACAGATTGTTTAAAATTCCGTAGATCAATAGAGTTACAACACCATCTGGAGTAACTGCTTTTGCGGTTGAATAACTAGTGACTAAATCTCCTACGCCATGAGTTCTTGTGATAGTGCCGCGCTGCTTAATTACAAACTGTCTGGCATTCTTTCCTTCATACTTAATTACTTCGCCATTGATAACAATAACACCATTACGGTCACTCCATCCAAAAGTAGAGTCAACCGTGATAGTATCACCTGTTGTTAGAGCAGGAGCAATAGATCTAGTGAGAACTGTCTTCTGTGGTACAACAAAGTCCGAGTTTACTGAAGTTGGATTTACAATGAGGTTATACAGTTGCTTTTCGTCATCAGAGTCAACAGAATAAAAGTTTTCCACAGATGCAGAAGCATAATCCAAAGCAACATTGTTGTCGCCTTGTTGGACAATAGTCTGTCCAGTCAACCAATTAATATCTCCAGATAAAATTTCTGCCTGCACTGCAAATTGAGAGTCCCAATCTGATGTGGAAGCTTTTAAAGTGCTATTTTTGGGGAAGTATGTAGTAGGAACATCATCAGCACTCTTTGATACGATAGTGTTGAAGATAAAACGAATAGATTTGTCGGTTCCCTTTACCTTGTAGAAATTGCTGATATTCTTAATCAGTGTTCTCTTGTCTACGTTTTCTTTCAGGTAATCCTGTGGAAAAGACTCTAGATATTGCTTTTCGAACGATTTTACAATCGCATACAAAAATAGATTACTTAAATTGTCAACAGACACACCAGATTGGTGTGATGCTGATTCCGAAGATACAAACTTGGATGAAGAATAGAGGTCACCAAGTTCAGTAGTTCCACTGACACCTCGGGAAACTTCTAGAAATTCTGTTTGAGTTCTTTCTTTGTAGAAACAAATCTCGTCGCCAATTTTGATGTATCCATTTCTTTCTGGGAAAGATGATGCATCCTCTACAATAATAGTAGTAGCAGTAGAGTTTAGATAAGTTGACAACGTTGTCCTTTCTTGAAGAAGGTTCTTCTCATAGTTGTCAATATCATGATATGTAGTTAAATTGGTAATAATATCCAGAGGATTACCAGGAGACTCCAAGTGCTCATAGTAATTCTCAAGAACTTTTTGGAAGTTCTCGTATTGAGCTACGATAAAACCTGGCAGTTGATCTTCAATGAGCGAAGAGATCTGTGTATTCATCTAATTACTCTGGGTATACCGTGAACTTGCTGCTGGTGATGTCTACATCTAGATATAGACTTCTTTCTGCAATAACGTCGTTTTTCGCAGGCTGTACTCTAACCTGAATTCTATTGTCGAAGAAACTACCAGAAATGATAGTTACATCATACAGTTTGATTTCACCCTCTACATAATCAACTGTTCCTAGATCGTCCTTGAGGACAATCTTTTTGCCAGTTGAGGGGTCCAGTCTATATAGGACAATTTTTCCGTCTCTATCTTCGAAGTAGACGACATAGTTGGGATATTCAGTTACCTTGAACCCAGTGCTCTGAATTACTGGTCCATCACAAGAATCTGCAAATTCATTCTGGAAACACAACTCATAATAGAATGTGGAGTTAAGTGCTGGATAAAAATCTTTTCTTAATGTAATTGTAGTGGTGTTTGAGTTGATCGAAGGATCTGTCTCGTCAATTACACCAACATACTTACTGTATCTGAACTTACCATTGAACTTCTCGGTTCCTGACAGTTGAGTATACTCATCAACCGCAGAGATAACCTTTGCGCGGATCTCTTCGGGGAACTGGGTAGTTCTCTTCGTGTTGTAGTAGATCTTACTATCAATCTCGATATAAACAACAGATGCATCCAGAATCTCTGGTGTAACCGACGCAACAGAGTAATCGCGCAATCCATCAATAATCTGCTGCTTTGTAAAGGTAGAAAGAGTGGAACCACTGTTTGGTTTGATGATAATCTTTACCTTACCATATTCTGGGTATCTCTCTTCTTCACCACCATATACGATGATATCAGATACTGCTGGATAGATCTTTCTGACAATCGCTGCATAATCAGCAGCCGTTACCGCTCTGTTCTGTGTTGCATATAGTTTAGGAGCATTGAATCGAATCTTGTCAATAGACTCGATAGCAGCACCCCCAGAGGCGCTAGAAACGGTCTCTACGTTTGAGATAGTGACTGGGTAGGTTTGATTGCTATCGTCCACCAGATTGCCAGCAAACGTGAACTGGGACGCTCCATTAGTTGCTGTGCCATTGGTGGTGAGGTAAGATACCTCAACAACTTCTTGGTTATCTAAAGCTCTACCAATTACACTATCACCAAAGAACAGTTCATACTGCTCATCGAGAGTCTCATCAACATAAAAGATATTGTCTTCAGATGCAACATCAATAATTGTATCGATCTGATTGTAATAAACAAACGAAGATGATGTAGGAGAATCAAAAACCTTGACACGAATCGTGCTAGTGTCTGCTTTTGGGTTAGCAAGCATGAATCTCTGCTTACTAATGCTTGTATCTACAACAAAGCGATTAGTAATCAGTGTTCCCTCAAATAGCGAGACATTAGTGAAGAATGCTTCATTGTTAGCAACAGGAACCTTGATATCATCGACAGCAACAAAACGATACAGCTTGTCGTCAAAGGTGGTAATAAATCCTGTGCCTTTCTGTAAAATAATGTTAGAAGGTGCTGTACCAGGAAAACTTACCTTAAAGTTTAATACGGCTTCTGGTGCAACAACCGACTTGGGTTTGTACCCTAATTGCTTCGCTAACGTGATTACATTGTCACGTAGAGTAGCAGAATCAAGAAATAGTTCATTCACCACCATATTGGTGTTGAATGCTGTGTAATACGTGTTATATGCTAATACATCAAGAAGGTTTGCCCATGCAGAACCTTCGAAGTCAAAGTCAGTAAAATCAGTCTGCGCTCTCAAGTATTCCTTGAGCGCAGTCTTAATATCATTAAAGTCTAGATTACTAACCTGAACGTAATTCATTATTGAGTTCTCTGCAAGAGGAAGTTAATTTGTAATGGTGCAGCGTCTTCGCGACCACGAATATCAAATTCAAAATTAACGTCAAAAGCATTCTCATCATAATTAGGTTCTACTGTCAGACTAACAACCTGAACCCTAGGTTCGTATCTACGAACAGTATCGTTAATTTCATTCTTAATCAGTGCTGCAACACCGAAGTCAAGAGGTTCGAACAATAGTCTAGAAAGTCTTGATCCTATCTGGGGTTGAAAGGGTCGCTCCCCAGGAACAGTCAACAACAAATTCACAATCGATTGCTTGATAGCAGCATCTTCTTTTGATACTTGCAAATCGCCAGTAATCGGGTGTGGCTTGAAGTTAATCTTTAAATCCTTAAAAGGAGCGAAATCGGGCACAACAACACAATTTTATTTTTATTTATAGGGTCATTCGTGCCATCTCTCAACAAAGTCATCAAAACCATGAGCACCACCACAAGGTCTTGAATAACGATCTTCTGGGATCTGATATTCAGTTTTCTTTAGATACTTATCGGATGCTACCTCGGTAATCAGAGTCATTCCTGATGCAATAAAATCTTTACTTTTATCAGTTGGTGAATTACCCATGAAAAAACCTCTCTAAAGTCTACAAACGTAGAACTTTTAGAGAGGTTGCTATCTCACTCGTATTTATTTGCCTTGACCGCGATACTTCTTACGTGCCTTGTTTCGTGAAGTCGCAGCATACTTGGTATTCTTACCCATTCCTTGACGAGTGCTCTTGGGCTTCGACTCGATCATCTTGCCGCCCATCAATCCAACTTTTGCTCTTGCCATAGTCCTTATCTGTTGACCTTGATATTATACCACAAAACTCATCCACCCGCAATCACAGAGTGGGATCCTTGTGCCATTACAGCACCACCAGATAACAAGTCACCAATTCTCATTGAATTCTTCTTATTGACAAATACTGTCAAAGAACCCTTGACGCACTTATCTGGATGAGGTGGCTTTGTGCCACAGGTATGAATAGAAGTAACGTCTCCTACTTTCACTGCTGGAAGCAAGTTGATCATTACATTGGCAGATCCTGTGACTACAGGAACAGGAAACCAACAATCATGCCCGCTCTCAAAATCCGCAATTCTTGACATTCCACCGCCTGCTGCCATTAGAATTTTGCCTCCTCGCCAGGTAATGCCGCCTTTTGTTTATTTATGCGGTACTGAATGCGCTTTGCATGAGGAATCCAGTTATTATCTACATCCATGTACGCTTGGAAGTACCAAGTATACGGAGGACATGTAGAAGTTACGGTAATTACATAGAAGAAGCGCAGCGTCACGATTTGAGAAGGCTTCATCGACCACATATAACTACTGTTTGCCGCAGCAGTCTGCACCGATTTAGATCCTACGGTTTGTGCAGCACCTGGAAGTACCTCGTTTTGACTGATGGGCAGAGTTCCGCTCCCTGGTATACTCTTCTCTACAGTAACCTTCTTATCCCTCGGAAACGCTGGAGAAGTAATAGTACCAATACCACCAGTTCTTGAAGTACCTCGGAGATTATCTTTAGTGCTCGGAGTTTCTACACCAGTATACAATTCACTGAAACCAGCATCCCCATCCCACAAATACTTCTCCGAAACATACCCTGACAGGGCAATCGGGAGAGCAAGTGTTGGGCTACCTGGGATAACTGGTCCAATACCAAAGTAATTTACATTCGGTTCTCGGAATACACCATGATTCATCTCTGGGATATTCCCAGGTCCCCTGGTTACCAAGACTGACACCCCAGGACCGTTGAAAGGCGTCCCTGTGCCAGGATCTATACGAACACCCGTGATTAACTCTGGAGACGGTTGTAGGGGGGAGAACGGGGTGCCTCCAGGGCATATTAGATTACCCTGTGCCGTGATCGTGACAGGTTGGATAAATTCGTAGATATTCAGATTAACACTGGCTCGTGGGATCTCAAATAGTGAAGGTCCTGGAGATGGGAAAATCTGCCACATCCCTCCAACTTGAGTAAATCCAGGTCCAGGTATGAGTATTGCCATTACTTCTCTAATACTCGCAATCTTTTATCTACATCATCCAAGTAATCTGTTATCTTCTCATGCTTGCTTGCACCAGGGCGTCTATACATGAAGCTTGGAGATTTTAGACGCTCTACTTCATTCTTCAATGCTTGAATCTCCTGGAAGGCTATCTCTAGCACTTGCTCCAGGTTCATTTGCGATTTCTTTGAGGAGTTCGAATCTTTCATCTGATCTATCTGCATTCTTAAAGTTCTCGGCGGCGCGTTTCTCAAATTGCTCACAGAAGTCGTCAAACTCGGTAAGGACTTCTGCTTGCTTATTCAGATATCCATCGTAGTCTTTCATTTCTTGTATGGAGGTAGTATTGCAAATATCATATCCCATAATGTGTTTAGAATCCACTCGGGTATTTCAAATATGATATCGATAATATCTTTCTCTTTCCGAGTAGGTGGGATATATGTATATTTATCGGAGACCTTCGGTTCTTTTCGTGTTTTTGTACTACTAGGCGCTTGTCGCCTCCTTGCAGTATCTCGACGTACTCGACTTCTCTGGCGTTTTTCTTCCTGGAGAATTTTTTTGACTTGGACATTATGCCGATGGCGATTTGTAACACCTGAAAGCCTTGAACCTCTTCTCATATCTCGGAAATTTTTTATATACGGGTTTGCTGGATTTTTGAATTTCGCTGAAATATTTAACTCGCTTGGGTAACACTTTGTAGGTTAGAAAGACGGTACTTTTTTCGCTCGGCGGCCCACATATACAAAAAAGGGGGCAAATTACCTGCCCCCTGTGATTACATAGCGTTCACACAGTTGTTCACCCAATCTGCGAAATCTTGCATGACTCGCTGATCCAATGGATC
>Ga0075480_10002024_pt1 | contig 12958 bp, 11 predicted proteins | sample DEB08_DNA_7_FD_81590 | JGI IMG/M metagenome (GOLD analysis project Ga0075480, IMG submission 81590) | Aqueous microbial communities from the Delaware River and Bay under freshwater to marine salinity gradient to study organic matter... | ecosystem: Environmental > Aquatic > Marine > Coastal ... | reverse complement strand
GTCAATGCTATTTTTAAGCTCTTCGTTAATGAAAATTAAAAGGCTAGAATCTTCCAGAACTTCTCCGTCTAAATACCAAGACTTTTCCCAAACTAGGATAATCTCATCTTTAATCCAGGGACAGTGAAGTTGCCATTTCTCCTCTTTTCCCAAGTGATAAACTTGATCTCTTTGAAGGCCGATTTTCTCTAATGTAAATAATAGCTGTTTTGTCTTCTCTTCACTTGAGTTGAAAATGAAAGGCTTTATCATTGATTTAAATCTAATGTCCAAAGAGTTAAATTATTTTTGAGTAGTTTAAATGTAAAATCTTTGAGTTTGGGGTCGTTGGCATTTACAGCACTTGATACAATTCCCTTAGACCAACCTTTTCCTTTGTGCAGAATAATGAAAGTATTATCATCGTACTTAAATGCAGGAACTTTAGAATCCCTCATAACATTAATTTTACTCTTGATCGAAGGAATATTATAAAATTCGCCCTGGTATGATCCATAAGCATGTTTTGAAGGCTTTTGTACTTCCTTAGGCATAATAGCTAAAACATCTTCTTTTTTGATAGTCTCAGCAATGCTCTCAATATCTGGTGTGCTGAATAAAGAAGAAACATAAAATTGCATGAAAAGTGACCAAATGATAGGAGCTAAAGCCAGCACGACAATAACAACTATAGCAAAATCTTTCTTAGTTATTTTCATAAAGGCTAAGTGAGTTTAGATCTTTTGTATTTTCTATTTAAAAAGTCACAAAATAGGAAAGGAAGGACTCCACCAAAAAAGAGGAATTGCATTAAGAAAAAGATCGAGCCCATTTCAATTATCCCCTTAGAGTCTTGGTCAGTATCTGAAACATTCAAAAAAATCTTGATTCCAAAGTAAATTATGACGCATGTAATGGCGCTCAATAAAAAAGAAATCAACAAGTTTTTGACTCTAATCTTAAAAGGAATATGTATTTGCTTTTTCATATTATTACCACAGTCATATTTAAGAGAAGGAGAGGTGGTTTAATATACGTTTACACATGAATTCTTTTTATGTTTACTCTGTTTTTGAGTTTATCTTTTGTTAAATCAACTAATTCTTTTCCGAAGACACAAAGAGTTTGTTCCCATGGGTGCCCAAATGTTCCTTGTGAGAAATCTTGGCTCAGGTTTATGATATAATCACCATCATCATATAGAGAGAATTCTTTTTGTTCATCTGATACATAATAATACTGGTGGTACCAATCTAAAATATATGAGATCTTTTTACTTTTGGAGAGCTGAAGAAAAGCTTCAGTTAAAATATCTTCAAACTCAACATCCGCTTCAATTGAAAATGTGATTGATGGATTTGGTTCTTTTATACTTGGCCAATCTTTTGGATGTATAGAAGGATTAAATCCAAAACCCAACTCAAACTTTTCACTGAGTTCTTCGTATAGATCTTCCGCTATCTCGTTCATTTATTATGACTTAACTGTTTAGGTGACTTTTTTAATGAAGTCTACCTCTTTGTTCTACTTCAGTCCCACCAATAGTGGATTAGCTTTTTGCCTTTTAAAGAGCTTAAATAAGAGCCTTTTCCATCCCATTCCGACATAACGAGCTCCATCCCTGAGTTTATTACTAATTCTTCTGGAAATATTTTCTCTAATTTTAAAATATCATCTTCTGTTATTTCTTTAAATAATTCGATTTTTAGACCTGCAGAATCTGCAAAGATAACTTTTCCTGGGATGATTTTTGACGCCTTTGTAGTTTTCTCTATGAACATCTTTAGGGTTTTATTAGGATCAAAACTATAAGATTCACTTCCGTGGGTACTCACTTTAAAAAAAGTTATTATTTCTTCTAAAGTTGTGTTTGCTGGGATGGTATAGATTCTATGTCCTGTATCATTTGGTCCCAGTCCATAAATGTTTATAAACTCACTTGAATCGGATTTTGGAGGACTACCGTAAAGCTCACCACCTACATAGTCTCCAGCTTTCCAGTTTTTGGGCAATCTACTCATATTCTCACCCTTATTACAAGCTGATATCATTAGAATTAATGTTATAAAGAAATATTTCATTTTCTGTACGTGAAGAATTTAATTAACGGACTTAATAGTTTTATTCGCTCTAGACAGGCTCCGCCCCGTCAAGGTACAAGTGTATAAGCCCTTAACTCCCTTCCTTAGATTTGTTTACAGTATTTTACTATTAAGGTTTTGTCTAGGTGAGTAGGTTTTTACCTATGGTAAAAGTGAACTTGTGTTCAAGCTGAGGAATGTTTGAGAAAGCTCACGCAGAGCCGGAGAGTCAAAGAGAGAAAACCTTTTTGTGCCTTTCGAGTATTTTGTGGTCTAGATTTTTTCCCACCTTGCCTCAGAGTCTCTGTTAGAGAATATTAAAAGTGAACGTGCATTCAAGATGTGAAAGTGCCTACGGCAAGGTGAACTTATGTTCAAAGTAGGGAATCTTTGTGTCTTGGTGCCTTTGTGAGAAATAGTTTTTATTAAAATTACATAATTAGAGATTAGGAGCTCACGCAGAGCCGGAGAGTTGCAGAGAATAAATCCTAATAATCTGTGGATAAATAACTCTTTTATTTCCTGCCCTTTAACCTTAGTTCTCTCCGTGCTAGAGCATCTTTATGCCTGTTGATTTCTTCCTCAGTTTTAGGGATGAACTCAGGGACAGCTGTGGTTTTGCCATTTTCATCAACTGCGACCATGGTGAAATAACAAGTATTTGTGTGTCGGACATGCTTTTTCTGTAAATTTTCAGCGATGACTTTTATACCGATTTCCATAGATGTTCTGCCGGTATTATTTACCTTTGCAAGGAAAGTCAGTAACTCCCCGATTTTAATAGATTGCTTAAAGGTTACTTTATCGACAGACAAAGTTACAGAATAACTCCCGGAGTATCTAGTTGCGCAAATGTAAGCAACTTTATCGAGAATTTTTAAGAGTTCACCGCCATGCATATTTCCGTGAAAATTGGCCATTTCGGGAGTGACTAAAACGGTATGTTCGGTTTCGTCATTCTTAAGAATATGCACTCCCTTTGTTGGCATTGGAGATTAGTATTTTACTTTATTGGGAAGATCCATCCATTGTGTTTGGGTACTTCGTTTAAGGCTCGGGTTTTTAATCTCACTCCAGCTTTAATGTAGTCTTTCAGGGAAGGCTTAATCAATTATTTCGATTTTTTTTAGGTAAGTCAGCCACTCTTCTTCTTTTAAATTCATGTTCATTTTTGCATCAGTTTCTTTCAGCTGAAGTCTAAATGTTGCGATCTTAGCCCAAGATGCTTTTTTACCATCTTTAGACTTAAAGTCATTTAAGCTGAGGGTAAGAACTTGTTCTCCACCTTTTGATACTTTTTTAATGGCGGTAAATGTACCAGAGCTCTTTTGAGGCCTTAAAAATTTTCCATCAATAGAAGCAATAAAGTAAAGATCTTTACTTTTGCTATTGAGGGTAATTTTGAGCTTTTGGGAATCTTTTATTTTCAGTTCCGGGTTTTGAAACTTGTAGGTGCTTAAGCCATGGTATTTACGAATCTGCCAATCTTGAAGACCATTGGAAAAGTCATCGAAGATCTTATTATCGGACTTTATTTTGTCGAGAGCGGCTATGTCGAAATCGCTTGGCATATGAATGTGCTCAAGAGAGTTAAGAGTGAATGTATTTGTCTCACCTCGCTGAACTTTACGAGTTTTTGAGTCTTTGTAGCGGCAAATGGCAAAAGTGTATAAGGGTAAATTCTTCTTAAGAGCGATTTTAGCTGACCAGGAATTGCCGTTTTGTACAGCCTTGGCTTTATTCCAAAACCTTGTAACTGCATTTGGATCATAGCTGTAGTAGATTTCGGTATTGATAACATTTTTGATGTCGTCAGGAGTAACGTTTAACAAAGCATGTTCAGCATTGATCTTGAATGTTGAAGCTGGTGTTTGAGGAAGAGCGGCACCAGTTCCTTTTAGGTAATGGTCGAACCATTTATTCAACATAATCCATTGTTCATGATCTGGTCCGTGATTAGCATGGATGTTTGATGAAACTCGCCAGTTTTTATGTTTAACTAAATGCAATGATTTATAAATGCGTTCGAACTTTGAATGGAAGTCATTTGAAGAAGTAATGAACATAATCGGGCAGTCAACTAGAGGCCAATATGAGCTTTTATCCATGGTGTTTTTATAAAGATCTAAGTAGCCGTGGTAGTGAGCTGCTTGTGAGCTTCTTTCTATTCCTGGCATATCTTCGTGTTTAAAACCAGTGCCACCAACAAAAGGAACGACCGCCTTAAGCCTTTTGTCGATAGCATTGAATGATGTAATCATCCCTCCCATTGAGTAGCCGGCAAAACCGAGTTTTTCTTTATCTACTTCTGCTTGTTCTTCGAGGAATGTAATAGCTCTTTTGCCAGCAACAGCTAAGAGGAACCAGTTGGAGTTTCTTGGGCTGATAACTGGGTCAATGGTATGTTCGTCAGGCTGAAAGTTTGTTTTCCATGATTTCCTGAGAGCTTTCGAATAAAACTTTTTTCCTTGGGTGGGATCTACTTTGCCCCAGTCTGTATTCTCAGCAATGTCATTTTCGAGTGGTCGGCCAAGCCAGTTTATATCAACTGTAGCGTAGCCTTGTTTGGCAAAGTAGATTCCCCGATTTCGGTCAGCTCGCTGACCTCCTCCGTGACTCCACACAAAAGCCGGATTCTTTAGTCCGTTTTCAGGGAAAGAGTAATAAGCGGCGATACGAGCCGGAACGCCTTTAAATGTTCCAACTTTAAAGGTGATGTACCGAGTAACGACACCTTCAATTTTCCATTCTTTAATAATCTTAACGTCCAGACTCTCTTTGCGTGGATCATAGTCTTTCCAGAGATCTGTTACAGTCTGAGGAACATTGCTTTTTGTGTATGGCGTAAAAGAGTCAGCAGCTAAAGTATTTATGCTTATAGTGAATAATAAGAGGCTGCTTAAAGAGATTAGTTTATTGAAGGACATATACAGATACCTTTGTGTTGAATCTTGATTTTTTAATCTATACAAGATTCAACACTCATTTATCAGGCCTGTTACAAATTCCTTTAATATTTTTGCATTCTATAAAATTTAAATCTTTCTCTTCAAAAGCAGATGGTCTTTGGTATTTATTAAAAACTTAAAGACTTAGTCGACAAATTTGACTTTAATTCTGTCAGGAATTTGCTTCAGTTTATTTTTTGGGAATTGACCTTTATGTAAGATGACTTCTTTAAGAGAGTTAATTTCATTTAGTTGGACCAGGTGTATTACTTGAGTGTTGCTGATGTCCAATATTTCTATCTGTAGATCTTTGAGAGGCAATAAGTTTGAGATCAAAGTGTTATTTAAAATTAACTTTTTCAGAGTTGCAGAGCTTAAGCTATTTAGTTCAGTTACCTTGGTATGACTGACATCGAGAGTAGTGATTGGTAATGCTCTAATAACTAAGAAACTTGAAAGTGAAGTATTGGAGAAGTTGATGCTTTTTGCTGGAAATTTCTGAAGACAAAACGCTATTCTGAGCCATTCGTTTCCAGATAAGTCTAAATGTTGAGTTTCTGGGTCATAGGCAAAATGCATTTCAGAGCCTTTGTAGTTGTTGTGAAACTTCAGGACTTTTTTACAAAACTCGATTCGATCTTCTATTTTTAAGTCTAAACTGAACTTTTCATGCATTAAATCCGTAAAAACTCTGCTTTGGCCAATTCTTAGGCATTGACCCATTAACTTAATGAGCTCATCTATATGTAATTGACCTGTTGAGTCAAGCTTAGTCTTGTGCTCTTTTGCGAGTGGAATGAGTTTATTGTTTTTGCCCGACTTTTCGAAAGCTTCAATTGCTTTTTGGAATTGTTGTCGGGCAAAGTGAATTAAGCCTTTAAGCTCCCATGCTTCTAGGTTTGATTTGTCGAGTTCCGTCGTCGTGCTGATGAACTTATAGGCATCGTTAAACTGATAGGTATTATAGGCATTTTTGGCAGCTTCAAAAAAGCGAGGCGCAGCTTCTATGTTTATTCTTTCATGGTACTCTTTTTCAATACGGTTTCTTTCAGCTTCTAGTTTACTTCTCTCAGCTTCTTTAACGGCATTTTCTTTCTCTAGATTTAAACTTTTCATTGTTGTCGCAGTTACGGCAATTATGGCGATCAATACTATCAGAGCCAAAGTACTTATGATTTTGTTGCGCAATATAAATAGTTTTAGAGCTTTTAAAGCAGATGCATTTTCAGCTTCGGTTGCGAAGCCATTGCGATAGTCCATAATTTCTTTTTTTAGATCCTCAACTGAATGATAGCGCATTTCAGGCTTGAGCTGCATGGCTTTCAAGCATACCGCCTCTAAAGAAAAAGGAATATTTAAATCGGGGCGAAGTTCTGAAGGTTTAGGGAACTTACACTGGGCAGTATTTTTAATGAGCTCTTCGAAACTATCACCAATTAGAGGTTTTCTTAATGTTAAAATTGTGAAGAGAATAGCGCCTAGTGAGAAGATATCGCTATGTTTACCTTTGCGAAACTCTGTGAGAGTTGTTTGTTCTGGAGCCATAAAACCTGGGCTTCCTTTAACGACTCCATCAACAGTTCTTTCCGTTAGATCCACTGAGGTTAGAGTACATAGATCTAAGAGAAGTTCATCACAATCAGATGCAAGAATATCCGCTAGCCCCCAGTCGCATACCGATACATCACCAAAACTACTGATTTGAATATTCTCGGGTTTTAAATCCATATGTATTATTCCTCGAGAATGGGCGTAGGATATGGCGTCACAGACTTTAATGAAAATATCGAGCCTTTCGTTGAGGTTTTTATATTTACTGTTTTGATCTGATGTTAATTCATTAATTATTTTGCCCAGATTTTTACCTTCAAGAAACTTCATGGTGAACCAAGGTTCATCTTCCTTCAGGCCGACATCATAAACTGGAACGATATTTGGATGCTGCAGAGAGGCATTTAAGCGAGCTTCTTTGAGAAACTTTTCAGTGTGAGCTGGATTGTCATTTTGGAGTAAAGTTGCCATGACAACTTGTCTTCCAGTTCGTTTGTCGATACAAGTCTGGATCTTCTTGAGACCACCTTCAGCAAGATCCTTAAAGTCGCTGTAACGATTTGTCTTGGCATTGCGAACTAAGTCAGTTAAGCTTGAGTCATCTGGGGTGTCAGCAATATCAAAAAAGGAGCTAAGAGCTGGATTGAACTGTTCTTCCTTGCGCAAGACTTAGCCTCCAAGCTCCAAGTTTAAGCGAGAAATTTCTTTACAGAGAGCTTTGCGAATGCGCATTTTGTAAACTCTTATACTGCTTTCTGCTATCTCGAACTTTTCTGCAAGAACGGCATTATTACTTTCTTCAAGAGATGCTTCAAAAACACTTAGTTGAACTCCCGAGAAGTCAGCCTTGAGATTCTCCCAAGCTAAGTTCGAAACATAAGTCTTCCATTCTCGTTCTGAGATATGATCGATTTCTGCCTCTGAGATTAGCTCAAGTTTATTGATGATGTCTTCAAAGTTAGTATTTTGCTTGCTGTTCTTAGTAGATTTCTTGCGGTGAAAATTTAGAACGGTATTGCGAATGATAACACAAAGCCAAGTTCGAAAACGACATTTGTCTTTTTCATAGTTGTAGTTAGGAAGAGCTTTCCAGAGTTTTAAGAGAACTTCTTGTAAAAGGTCTTCACTATCTTCTACAGAAAGGCCAAAGTTCCTGAGAACAATATAGATGTAGCCTTCGTAATAGCGCGAGAAATCTTCCCAGGTCTGGTCGTCCTGTCGAATTTGTAGCTTTTGTAGAAGCGTATGTCTTGTATGAAGTTCTTCCATGAAACCTAAGTCTTTTAAGCTAGTAATGATTATAAATTAATTTGTTAGGGAATGCTTTGAAAGTTTTTACTTATTGTTTTGAGAGCAAAACAATTTTCTTGGCTATACACACAAAGTCTCTCCTTAAACTTCATGATAAACACCATCAAATCAGCTCTGTTACTCAAAAAATGAAAAAAATTTTAAAAGTCGTGAACCTTTTGCTTTTCTGCTGCGCTTAAAGCTCAGACATAACAAGAAAAGGAAATAGAAATGAAAGGGAAACTACTTTTATCCCTAGTTGCAATAAGTGGATTAGGTTGTGCAAGTGCAAACTACCCTGGAGGGGGTGCAGTGTTTGCTAGTTCTACACCAAATGCGAGGGCTGGAAAAGCAATGGTCGCTGCAGAAGCACGCAGGGCACCAGGTGTTCCAGAGTCACAGATAGAGGAGAATACTGCAGAAAGAGAACTGACCTATGAAGGGGAGGCAAGGATAGTTACCGATGACTTAAGTGCTGCGTCTAAAGCTATTCGTCAAAAGACAAAAGAGCTTGGGGGTTACCTTTTCTCTATGTCGAGTACTAGGCTGGATCTTAGAATACCCGCAAAGCATTTAGAAGATTTTATTGGTGGTTTAAATGAATTCGGCCAGTTGAAGTCAAGTAGTATTCAGGCCGAAGATGTGACTGATAAGCATTTTGACTTGAGGGTGAGAATTAGCAATGCAGAGCAATTAAGACAAAGGCTTTTGTTACTTTCAGCAAAGTCTAAAAATGTTGAAGAAGCCTTAAAACTAGAAAGAGAGTTGGCTCGTGTAACCGCAGAGCTAGAGAGGATGAAAGGTTTATTAAATAAGTCTGCCGATAAAGTTAAGTTCTCCAGGCTAGTAGTACATATGTCTTCTCCTGAACCAGCCCAAAAATCTGTTTTTAGAGTTCCTTTTTCATGGGTTAATAATCTTGCCGAAAATTTACGGAATTCTTATACTCCAAAACCTAAAAAAGGAGGCTGGTTTTCTACAAAGATAAAAGCTGAGTTGCCAGAAGGTTTTGCTTCTTTTTATAACTATGAAAATTCATATTGGGCGATGAATGGACAAGGTGGTTATTACAATATTAGAAGGGTTGAAAATCAGGTGCCGGACGGGGGGCTTAAGTTTTGGAAGCAAACAGTTTCAAAGTATCTCAGAGAAGGGAAGTTGATGAATATTGAATCGGTGGAAGATGTCGCTTCAGATTCAGGTAAAGGCTTTCAAATCAGTGCTAGTTATGGAGCAGGTAAGAATAAAATGTCTTATATACTTCAGGTCGTTCCGGGAGAGGATAAAATTCTAGTATCTGAAATTTGGGGAGTAGCAGGTGATATATCAGAAAACTCAAAGCTTCTCAAAGAAGCTATGATCAATGTGAAGTCATCTCTCTAATCAAGAAGGGCCGGTCACGACTTTTTAACAAAAAATAAAAAGTCGTGAACCTTTTGCTTTTCTGCTGCGCTTAAAGAGAAATTCAGATAAAAAAGAAAGGAAGAAAAATGGGAAAATCTTTATTACTAGCGGTAGGGCTATCGTTATTTGTTGGGTGTGAAGGGGTTCATCAAGCTCACTCTCATAAGGAAGCGGTTATATTTAATTCGAAAAACATGTCTAGAGATATGCGGGTGGCTCCAGCTACTGGTATAAAAGTGGATTCTATATCTAATACTGAACGATATGGAAGCTATAAAGAAAACTCTTTCAAAAGTACCGATAAAGAGGTCTTATCGACTTTTTCAATTGATGTTGATTCAGCCAGTTACACAAACATTCGCAAGAAAATTAATAATGGTTACTTACCTCACAAGGATGCTGTTAGAATTGAGGAGATGATAAATTACTTTGATTATGACTATCCTCAGCCAGATGAAGGTCGTCCTTTTTCTGTGACTACTGAGTATGCGGATTGTCCTTGGGCACCAGGTAATAAGTTAGTCAAAATCGGCTTAAAAGGGAAAGAGGTTAAAGTAAATAAGAGACCAGCAAGTAATCTAGTTTTTTTGATTGATGTTTCAGGGTCAATGAGTTCATCAGATAAGCTTCCTTTACTTAAGGAAGGCTTTCAGAAAATGGTATCTCAGTTAAATGAAAAAGATAGGGTGGGAATTGTTGTTTATGCGAGTAATGCTGGAGTGGTTCTGGAACCAACAGTTTGTGATAAAAGAGGCAAAGATCTTATTATTGGAGCCTTAGGTAGATTAAATGCAGGAGGGTCAACTAATGGTGCTGGCGGCATCAATGAAGCTTATAAACTTGTACAAAAGAATTTCATACCGGGAGGAACGAATAGAGTTATCTTGGCAACAGATGGAGATTTCAATGTTGGCGTGAGCCATGACGAAGGTTTAATTGGGCTTATAAAAGAAAAAGCTAAAGAGAAAGCCTACTTAACAGTTCTTGGCTTTGGGCAAGGAAATCTAAATGATCGTATGATGGAGGAGATCTCTAATCAGGGGAATGGTAACTACTACTATATTGATTCTGCAAAAGAGAGTACAAAAGTTCTTTGCCAGAAGATCAGTAGCACTTTGGTGACAATCGCTAAAGATGTTAAGATCCAAGTTGATTTCAATCCAGCTAATGTTCACAGCTACAGATTAATTGGTTATGATAATCGGCTTTTAAATAAAGAAGATTTCAATGATGATAAAAAAGATGCTGGAGACATAGGTGCAGGTCATAGTGTTACTGCCATTTATGAGATTGTTCCAGTAGGTTCTGTCAATGCAAAACGCTCATCAGTTAAGGAGTCGAAATATACTTCGAGTCCAAAGAGTGATCCTGCTAAAAAGGTAGAGAAGTTTAAAGATGAGCTTTTGACTGTGAGGTTACGCTATAAGTCGCCAGAAGGTGGAGATAGCTCATTGATGAAAGTTCCTGTGAAAAATAAAAGCATGAAATTCGAAGATGCTTCAAAAGACTTTGTTTTTTCAACTTCAGTTGCAGCCTTTGGTATGATTTTAAAAAATTCTGAGTATGTCGGTGATGCGACTTTAGAAGACATTGAGGGATGGATCAATAATAGTGATGCTATTAATGGAGATGATGAAAAGAAAGAGCTCTATGAATTACTTAAAAGAGCGGAGGGAATGAAAGCTGAAAAGTAGCTTTCTATTGGAAGGAGCCGGAAGATCCGGCTCTTTTTCAAAGCTTTTATCAATCAGCTCTATCCATTCGCCTGAAAGCAGTATTTATGTTATCCCAGTCGGTCACATTGTTGATCCTGGTTTTAACATCTGCCGGGACAGTTCTATTCATCGCAGCTCCATCCAGGTAGAGAAGAGAAAGTTTTTTCCCATGATTGAATTCTTCAGAGATGAAATTTGCAAAATGCTCAGGCATAACCACGGCTTCACTTGGATGAAGAGAAGGCTTAATGGTTCTTCCCCAGCCTGTTTCACCAATTTCTTTGTAGTTACCTTGATAATGATAAGAGTAGCGGACAAAAGAGTTTGGTTTTTGAGTATAGTCGGCGTCTGGGAACTTAGTTTTTAGACCATAAGTACCGGTAATTCCAGTTTCTGTTTCAGCATTTTCCTTAGGGCAGTAGTAGAGTTCTGCTGTTGCCATTTCCTGTTGAAGTAGCATACCAGGGCCTCTAAATTTGTTACCACTGTATATAGCTCTAAAACCCATTCCTGAGCCTTGCCCTGAGTGAGGTTTGTAGTTTGGTTGACCTGGGGGGAATTCACCGTCATCATCAGATGAGTAGGTGTTAAGACCAACGCTGAATTGTTTAAGGTTATTCAAGCAAACGGCAATGTATGCTTTTTCTCTAGCTCTTGCTAAACTTGGTAATAAAAGGGAGGCAAGTATGCCAATAATGGCAACCACGACAAGTAGTTCTATTAAAGTAAATTTTCTCATTTCTCACACTAAACTTCTACAAATAAACACATAATAAATTTATGACGTATGTGTTAAGAATTAAATAGGTGAGTTGATTTATAATTTGTTAAAAACGATTACTTCTGAAATACTCGTAGGTTTCTGCTATAGCTTCTTTAAGTGGAGTTAACTTTGGCTCTCCGAAGAAATCAACATACTTTTTATAGCTAGCACTTTTAGCAAAAGGATATTGCTTTTCCTCTATTGAGATGAAATTTTCGGGCTTGGTTAAATTATTTGCAACTTCCTTGAAATCATTAACCTTGTGTGGGTTTCCAGGGAGATTGAAGATTTCATACTTATAGTTTTTCGCTGTTGTTAAAACTTTACCTAGCAGAGCCCCAACGTCACCAGTGTAGTGGAAAGAATACTGGCTAGAGTAAGGGATTGTGTATTTTTTGTTAAAAGCGGCGGAGTAGATGCACTTAGTGACTCCTGCTGTTGAGCCGGATAAAGAACGTGTTGGACCAAATAAAATTTGAGGGCGTATGATTGTTATGGCAATGTTTGAGTTCTGCGAGAACTCTCTTAGAAATTCTTCTGACTCAATTTTAGTTGATACGTAAGGAGCATATTTGCTTATTGGTGAATCTTCATGAACTCCTTCGATTTGCTCGTCTACTTGGTCGTAAACAGCAGCAGTACTTAAAAACAGAAACTCTTTAACGGAGCTTGAGCTTTGGCAAGCTTCAATGACGTTTTGAGTGCCACGAACATTTATCTTATGGGCTCTTTCAGGATCTTCATTGCAGTCGCTGGTGCGTAGTGCAGCACAATGTATGACGTGGGTAACTTGATGTTTCTCAATTACTTTTTCGATACTCTCTTTTGAAGAGATATCGCCGATCTCTTGAATGCACTGAGAAAGTTCTCCAGGATAAGAGGTTTGACCTCTACTTAGAGTGATGACTTTGCTGCTTTGATCATTGTCTACAAGCCACTTTGCAGTTTCGAACCCGATACAGCCAGAAGCGCCAATTATTAAGTAAGAATTCATTTATATCAACTTTTTAATTTTTTATGAATATAAACAGGGAACATTAAAGGAACAGTCAGTCTAATTAGATTATTTCACTTTACTCACTTGACGTAAAACATAGATAATATATTTATCTCTTAACAACAAAGAGTTTACAATGCCTGAAAAATTATTGATAACAGATTTAAAGAAAAGACAAAAAGAGCTTCTTGAGTTCATTGACGATAGAATTGTTATTCTTGTTAGCGGTT
>Ga0075480_10002021_pt1 | contig 12961 bp, 12 predicted proteins | sample DEB08_DNA_7_FD_81590 | JGI IMG/M metagenome (GOLD analysis project Ga0075480, IMG submission 81590) | Aqueous microbial communities from the Delaware River and Bay under freshwater to marine salinity gradient to study organic matter... | ecosystem: Environmental > Aquatic > Marine > Coastal ... | reverse complement strand
CTATGCGTTCGCTCAAAATGTGACGCCGTTAAAATATGTTTCGACTTTTCTCACAACATCAGTTACTACAGTTTTAGACAACTAAAAGGGTGGTATTATAACTACCCATATGAATAAATAACAATGTTAGCGCGATCAAAACCACCTAAATGGGTAGTAAATGAGAAAACCAATTAATATTGTACTTGCAGATGCGAATCCTTTGGTGCTGAGCGCCATGTCAGAAATAATCGACCGCGACCCTAGATTTTCGCTCGTTGCGACAAGTTCAACCGCTGAGGGGTTTCTTGGTATGGTGATGCGCGTGCCGGTTGACGTCGGTATCGTAGATTGGACCATTCCCGCCCTCGGAGCAGCAAAATTGATCGAAGTACTGCGTGATCAGGAAACTGCCCCGCGGATTATTGTTTATGGCGATGCGAACAAAGACCTTCCTCGCCAAGCGATGTCTGCAGGCGCTGCTGCCTTTGCGTCACGATCGGATGAAGTGGACAGCCTTCTTGAGGCATGTATTGACGTCTTTGAAGGTAAAATGGTGTTTCCGTTCCTTGATATCCGTGAATTGCAAAGGGACCCAATCCAACAGCTGTCCCGCAAAGAACGCGCCATTTTGGAAGCTTTGTCCAAAGGACTGACAAACCGTGAACTTTCCGCCGAACTGGATGTTTCAATCAACACAGTTAAGTTCCACCTATCAAATTTATTCGACAAGCTTTCTGTTCGAAACCGCGCACAGGCAATCGCATATTACTATTCAAACCGACATCCAAATGACGATTTGTGACGATGGTAGGGCAAATGATTTTACTGAAATCGGGATTAAAATTTAATTTCTTGACTTCGCACTAAAACGCACATTTGTTGCGCCACATTATTCTTCGACGACAAGTAAAGGAAAGTTGATATGAGTTTTCACACGGTAGAACAGGCCCCCGCACGGTTGAACAGAAGCGAACTTGCAATACCTGGCAGCCAGCCCAATATGTTTGAAAAAGCAGCAAAATTAGACGTCGATGTGATTTTTCTTGACCTCGAAGACGCCGTGGCCCCAGACGAAAAAGAACAGGCCAGAAAGAACGTTATAGAAGCCCTGAATGACATTGATTGGGGCAAGAAATCTATGTCCGTTCGAATCAACGGTTTGGACACACATTATATGTATCGCGACGTCGTAGACGTGGTTGAGCAAGCCGGTGAGCGGCTCGACATGATTATGATGCCCAAAGTTGGGACAGCCGCAGATGTCTATGCGGTCGACATGATGCTCACCCAAATCGAGGATGCAAAAGGATACAAAAAACGTATTGGACTGGAGCACATTATTGAAACAGCTCTGGGCATGCAAAACGTTCATGAAATCGCAGCCGCTTCAAAACGCAATGAAAGTCTGCATTTCGGGGTCGCAGACTATGCCGCTTCGACGCGTGCGCGCACGACTTCAATTGGCGGGGCGAATGCAGATTACGCGGTTTTGACGGGATCAGGTGAAGACGACAACAGAGACGTGCATTGGGGCGACATGTGGCATTACGCGATCTCGCGTATGGTAGTTGCCGCACGGGCGAACGGATTGCGCCCCGTTGATGGCCCGTTTGGCGATTTTTCAGACCCGGAAGGTTATCGGGCAGCCGCACGCCGAGCAGCCGTTTTAGGCTGTGAAGGCAAATGGGCAATTCATCCAAGCCAAGTTGCACTCGCCAACGAAGTGATGAGCCCCTCTGCAGCCGATATCGACCGCGCTGAGCGAATTCTCAAAGCAATGGCAGAGGCGGAAGCGGCAGGCAAAGGTGCGGTATCTCTGGATGGTCGTTTGATCGATTACGCCTCGATTCGTCAGGCCGAAGTTATGGTTAACAAAGTCCGTCAAATCGCCGAAAGATGAATGTATCTGACCTGCGCACCGCGGCCACTTTGATATTCAGAGAGGCTGTGGCTGCCGCTGACCCAAAGCGCTCACTGCGCACTGCATTACAGAAACATCAACTGCCCAGTCTGTGTGATGGAAGGATCATTTTGATTGCGTTTGGCAAGGCGTCTATCGCCCTTATGGAAGAGGCGCTGGACCATATTCCTGCAGGCACCCAATATCAGGCCATCGCTGTTACAAATTACGAAAACTTTCAGACCATTGAGGGCTGTGAAGTGCACGCATCGGGTCATCCCGTTCCCGATGAAAACGGCGCAAAGGCAGCAGCACGGGTGATAGACATTCTAAAAAACGCCAGCGGCAATGATTTTATTTTGACCCTTATTTCTGGTGGTGGATCGGCGCTTCTGCCAGCGCCCCGTAAAGGTTTGACGCTTCAAGATAAAATAGACACCAACCAAGTGCTTTTGCAAAACGGTTACGATATCACTGAGATCAATATGATCCGTCAGCATCTTTCTGAGTTAAAGGGCGGTGGCCTGGCGCAGATGGCGCCAAAAAGCAAGATCAAAAGCTTTATTATTTCCGATGTGATCGGCGATGACCTAAGGGTGATTGCAAGCGGACCAACAGTCTCCCCTATCGCGTCCAAAGAAACGGCAGCGGACCTTATCAAATCTCGAGGTCATTGGTTGATGTTGCCAAACGCTGTGCAGACTGTTCTCTCAAACCCAGATGACGGTCCAACACATAGATCTGGAGCAGAGGTGACGAACACCCTGATATGCTCCAACCGGCAAAGCCTTCTGGCGATGCAGGATGCATCATCTTCCTTTGACGTACAAATCCTGAATTTTGCTTTGGATGGGGACGTTGCAAAGGCTGCAGATGTGATCGCAGGAGATATCCAAAGAAACCTTAAAAACGGCGCGCAGGCCTTTATTTGGGGTGGCGAAACGACAGTCACTCCACGCGGCAAGGGCAAAGGAGGGCGCAATCAAGAACTGGCGCTCCGCGTTTCAGAAAAGCTTTCCAATTTGAGCGGCGACTGGGTGTTCATGAGCGCGGGCACGGATGGACGCGACGGACCAACAGATGCTGCCGGAGGCATCGTCGATGCCGGTACAATCGCGCGCCTGTCACAGAATGGGCAAAGTCTTGCGGATTTCCTGAACCAAAGCGACAGTTACACGGCTCTGTCCCAAAGCGGTGATCTGTTGATCACAGGGGGAACAGGAACAAATGTCGCAGATGTGCAATTGTTTTTGCGTATTCCTACTCCAGCCACTTGAAATTTGAAGTTCGCGACTACTTTTTCTCTCAAAAGGAACTTCGATGCGCCTCCTAACTTGGGTTTTCATTATGCTTACAACACTACCTGCTTTGGCAGCTGATTTCGTATTTGAAGATATTGACGGGGGTCAGATTTCTCTGGGGGATCTTCGCGGCAAGGCTGTCTTAGTTGTGAATACCGCAAGCCGCTGCGGGTTTACATCTCAATACGCGGGTCTTCAGAAACTTTACGACACCTACAAAGACGAGGGCTTGGAAATTCTGGCTGTCCCCTCAGGTGATTTCCGTCAGGAACTGAAAAGTGAGGACATGGTGAAGCAATTCTGCGAAATCAACTATGGCCTGACCATTCCGATGACCACAATCACTCACGTTAAAGGTCCAGAGGCACATCCATTTTATAAATGGATCCAAGAAGAGTACGATTTCGTACCCTCCTGGAATTTCAACAAAATACTATTGGACCAAGAGGGTAAAATGGTGGCGAGTTTTGGATCGACAGCACGCCCGTCGGGCTGGAGGATCACGCGCAAAATTAACGCGTTGCTTCGGTAACCGGAGTTTTGTTTCGCTAAGCTATCAAAGCGGAGGCAGATCTTCGCGGGATTTTTTTCCCGAAGTCAAAAAATACCATAGCTTTCTTTTTATCCTCAGGCGATTTGCGTTTCAAAAAGATGCCCACCATCAATCGGAAGATCATCATAGGATGTAAGCCACTTTTTCAGGGCATTGCTGGTTGCAAGGGGTTGTTCCAGTGTCGGAAAATCCCCTGCCCCTTTGATCACTCGCAAACTTGCATCCGGGATCAGTTGAGACATCATTTGATGGTGACGCCGCGGTGTGGCATTGTCATATTCTCCACATAAAATCAAGGTTCTAACCCGTATCCGCCTTAAGGTGGCTTGCTGATCAGGGCGCACCTGAAGCGCATGGGACTAACGGGCAAAAACCTCCGGTCCCAAGCCATGTGCCATATCGGTTAACAAATTCCGCACACTTTCCTTATTTGGTCCAGGAGCAAGACAGTTTTCATTGACCTGCTCGGAAATGACGTCCTCAAAAAGCCCGGTTTTTGCCCGTATGATTTGAGAGTCCCGTTCAAGCGACATTTGCGAGGTTTCAGCCAATGGATCAGTGTTCAAAAGCGCCAGTCTGACGACACGTTCAGGTGCAATCCGGATAATTTCCAGCGCGACCATCCCCCCCATGGCTAGCCCTATCAAAGCAAATCTACTTGGTGCTTCGTCCAAAACAGATTTTGCAATTTCTGAAATTGTATTTGCCTTAGCAACATTTCCAGCCATCACCGACCGGTCATTTGCGATATCCATCATTTGAAACCCAAAATGACGCATATCACACATCATACCGGGCAGAAAAACCACCGGTTCTCTTTGCATGTCAACCCTTACCTTTTTTCGACACCTAAATTCTTTTTGACGCGCGCGCGGCTCCTTCGCAGAGGGTCTGCAACTTCGCATAGGCAATATCAGGATCCACCGCTCCAAAGCCTGCAAATGTGCCAAACCCACAGTCTGACCCTGCAACCACACGCTCTTTTCCCACGATACGCGCGAATTTTTCAATCCGCTCCGCGACCAATTCAGGGTGCTCCACAAAATTGGTGGTGCTATCAATTACCCCGGGTACAAGGATTTTTCTTTCTGGAATTTCATCCACCCGATCTCTGAAAACGGTCCATTCATGGGCGTGCCTAGGGTTGGATGTTTCAAATAGAATGTAATCCGCATTGACCGACATCAATGTTGAGAACACTTTGGACATATCAATATCGCAGATATGTGGGCCTTCGTAATTCCCCCAACAAATATGCACCCGCACCCGCGACGGATCAATCTCTGAAAGTGCATTGTTTAAAGCCTCAACATGCAGTCCCGCGATTTTCAGGAACTCATCATCGCTCAAGTCTGTGAAAAGCATATGGCGCGACAGGGCAAGGTCCGGGCAGTCCAACTGCAGGAAAAGACCGCTGTCCACAATCGTCTTATATTCGTCGCGCATCGCGTCAGAAAGTGCCGCTAAATAAGCGGTACGATCTGGATAAAAGTCGTTCTGCAAAAACAGCGAAATAACCCCCGGAGAGGCTGCATTCATAAACCCCTCATCAACATCACAGGCGTTCATACCCGCTTTTAAATTTGCGATATCCTTTAAAAGCTCATCCTGACCTTTGCTTTTGACCTCACCCACGCACATTGGCCGCGCGTAAGTCGGGGTGCCTCCATCATCCGCCAAACGCTTAAGAAAACCCGGAAATTGCTTGAGATCTGCAGGTGCATTGCGGGGGCTATCCCCGTCAAAGCCGGTGTAGCGATCCTTCACATATGTGGCGTAGCTGATTTTTGACGTTTCCCCGTCGCTCACGATATCAATACCGGCTTCGCTTTGGCGCTTCACTGTTTCAGCACAGGCCGATGTCATTGTTGTATCAAATTGAGAATGATCAAAAGGCTGTTTATTTTCACGGGCGAATATCAGGTCAACTACGTCTTGCGTTCTAGGAAGGCTTCCAACATGTGTTGTTTTAATCTTTGCCATTTTTATTTGCCCCATTCCCTTCGGGAATTCGCGAAATTTCGCCCCACGACTTTCGCGAATTGATTATGACTCAGGCGTGCCGATATTCGCTTTTGTTCTCTAAGTCATAATCACTGATGCCACACCCTCCCGTCAAGGTGAAGTTTTAAAAATCTCCATTATTCCAGTTGCGCCCAGAACAATCCGAGATGACGCGACACAATATCGTCATAACGCTTTGATTTCTTGAGCTCTTCAAGACCCGAGTTAAAGCGGTAAAGATGGGTCGTTCCCCGCCAGTGTTTCTTGGAAATGACGACATGTAATCCTTCGATCGACAAAGGCCGCCTCAGTGGTTCCACAACACCTTTTAGCCCCAGAGAACTCACTTTGGTCCACCCCAAAAACTCATTGACTGCAACCGCATCGATTTCCCCTTTCATGAGCAGGTCGAAACAGGCGTCAGGACTGTTGGCCTGCACGAGAGTGATAATTCCTTGATTAATCCAATCCCGACCTTTTCGTTCCAGATCATGGGTAAAATACCCTTTGGGACGGCATAGGCGTTTGCCGGTGATATCTGAATCAGTTTCAAATTGAAACGATGCATCCTTACGTGTGAAGAGCAATATCAGCAATTCCACCAAAGGCTCTGAGAAGTGAAAATTCTCGCACCTTTGGTTTAGCCGGTCTTCCTCACAATTTGGCCGAAACCACGGGAAGCCCATGTCGAATTCTTTGCTGTCCAGCTGAGGAAACAAATGGGTGGACCAATCATCATCCCATCTGATTTCATACGGCACCGGATAGGGGCTATTTTCCAAGGCAGCGTTCACAATTTCTGTGATCATCCCGTCACCGGACCAGTTATGATCCGTGAAGGGCGCATAATTCGATCCGGTAAGCAGTTTCATTTCCGCATCCACCTGACGCAACGGCGTTGCATCAGCCGCCTGATCAGACGGGAGACACGGGATGTTTATCTCTGCCCCTTCCGGGAATTGAAGCAAGGCCCCTCCCAATTTATCCTGATTGCCGTAATAGATCACTGTCCATTTTTGATGATCACGATAATATTGTTCCGCTATGGTGAAAATCGTATCTCCTGCGGAAACGATGTGTGTTTTTTCGCAGTCGGCCCAAGCAGCGCTGCAAAAGAAATATGCAATAAGAAAGCTAAGTACCCGCATACCACCCTCCTAGAGATCACTCCAGATGATCGACATATGCTTGTCGATGATCTGTTGATAGACGCCGTTTGATTTGATTTTTCCCAAACCATCATTAATCGTGCTCAGCATCTGCTCTGCGTCAGGGTGCGTCTTATGCACCAGAACATGCAGCCCTTCGATAGAAAGCGGACGGGATTGGACGATATCCGCCCGATTTGACAGCTCAAGATCTTTAACCGCTTTGCGCCCAGTAAATTCGTTCAGCGCGACGGCATCTACTTTGCCTTCCGTCAGCATCTCAAAACAATCAGCAACAGCAACAGGAGTTTCGAGGGTGATTTTGTTGTCACGCACCCAGTTCCGCCCATTTTTGTCAAGGTCATGGGTGAAATATCCTTTGGGGCGACAGAGCGTTTTTCCCTCTATGTCGGAATCCTGAGTGAAGTTCAGCGGACGATTGCGATCAGTGAACAGCAAAATCAACATTTCAAACATTGGTTCGGAAAAATGGAAATTTGCGCATCGATACCGGTCGGGATTTTGTTTGCAATCCGGTTGGAACCACGGAAATCCCATGTCGAGCATACTATACGTCAGCAATGGATCCAGATGCGCTGCCCAATCGTTGACCCAGTGGATGTCATAGCCCTCTTTGCCCGCGGCAGACGTCATCGCCGCATCGACAATTTCGGTAATTAGACCGCCGTTCAGTGCATTTTTGTCGGTAAAGGGCGCGTAATCTCCTGCTGTCAGAAGCCTGACCCTGAGCGCCTGCCCCCGCTGCACCCGCGCCTCTTTGACAACTTTGGTCACCGCGGGTGCGACGAGAGTTGCATTGGCAATCTCCTCTCCACCTTCAAGACCAGTGGGCAGACCGTTGATGCAGGGAAGGTTCAGCTTCATCCCCGCATTTACCCTGTTGGGGCTTTCACCAATTCTCTCTACATTTGCGTTGTAGATTGCTGACCATTTACGGGCATCCTTATACTGTCTGTCCGCAATTCCAGACAGTGTGTCCCCGCGTTTGATCTTGTATATTCCACCGCATGTCTCCGCAGACGCCTGCACGGCACCCAAAACGAGGGCGGCTAATGCACCCAAGATGATGTGTCTCATTCTGATCCCCTTACAAATCTATGCTTAGTGGAACAAAATATTGGTGTTATGGTCAAGTTAAATAATACAGCTTGTGGATAGGTCTAATTTTGAAATGAAAACTTATGTTTGCAACAGAATATTCACCACAGGCCGCTCAGAGAATCGTTACAGTCTGTGGAGATTTCGATTCGCCATCACAGGTTCGCTGTCGCACCGGCAGGATCGTCTGTATTGATCACACGATAAAGCGCGGCCTCGCCCGACATGGAGGGTTCAAGCGTATAAGACAACCGCGGTGGAACAGCCAAAGTATCCCCGGGAGACAGCGTCAGCTCGCCTTCGTCCCAGCGTACCGACCAATAGCCCTTCATCCCCATTAGAACGTTGTGCCGGTCACTTTCCTGCACTGCACCAGCCAAGGAGTGACGGCTTAGAAATTCCACTTCAAACCCGGGCTTGTCGCGCAATAAACCCGTTTCGCCAATCACTTGGATGGGCTGCTTATCCGACAAGGCCATCATATCCCAGTAGCGGGCCACGTAATGTGGAACGACATCTTTTGTGCTTGGTTCTGGAAATGATTTTAGTTCCGCATCCGTAAGAAGCGGCATAGGCCCGACGCCTGTGGGAAGACTTTGCCCCTTTTTGCTGTCATATAGACGCCCATTTTCCCCTAAGATCAGACCATGGGCAGTTGCATCTTCAATCACCTGAGGTGCCCAGATCACGCCACCGCCTGCATCATCTCCGCCAAGAATGGCCATAATCATCCCATAATCGGTCCCGATGTTTTCAAAGCCCCTGAATATTCCGGTGGGTATGTTGAAAATATCCCCTTCCTCAAGCGTCACCTCGCCCGCCGTTCCGTGGCGGCCCCAGAAAAATCGCCAGCGGCCCTTCAGGACAAAAAATACTTCTGCGGTGCGATGACTGTGCAGTGAATTGCGGCATTTAGGGGGCTGACCCGCCGCGCCAATGTTAAAGCCTGGAGTATCTTTGATATGCACATGTTGATCTGCCGCCTCCGACACGCCGGCTCCAATGATGGTAAAATTCTCTTTCTGATCGCTGCCCGGTGTGTGAGCATCAATAAAAGCTGTGCGACATGGGATTAAATCCCCGTATCTTACCATACGGTTTTGCATCTCTTGCGGGGTCATTCCCTTAATCTCCTATCCCAAATGCGTCAGGATCTGCATCCAGACGGCTGTCTCATCGAAAAGTGTGTATTCTCGGCGCACCCCATAGGGTCCAAATTCAACATGCGTGATGCCCATGATATAAACAGGTGCTTGGCTTGGCGTGCCAAAGGCCCCCCATCCGCTATGTTGACCGCTGAGCGACCACCTTATTGCGGCACGCGGAGGCATCAGTGGATCAACCAAACCGATCTGATGTTCAATGCGAAATTCGGCACTTGGAAAGGATGCGCGCAAGGGCAACCAGAACGCATCTGCCGCCGCGTGACCATGGGACGAAATGCCCCCGGCATATTCCAGATGACAGGCTCTGTCATATTGTGACGTCACAACGGAAAACTCTGATTGCATCATAGATGAGAGGATTTCACCCAGCGCCACTCCCCAAGCATCGTCATTGCCTTTTCCAAGGTAGGGTCCTGAGATATCTTGATCTGGCGTAAAGGCGCGTGCGCCTTCTGCCACTTTGGTTGCAGCCCAGTCGCGAGGATCCTGTCCAATCTGGCGCAGAATGGCGCCATTATCCCGCACGAGCCATTCATCTGTGATCATATTGTCTTTGGCATAACAATCCGCAATGCCTCTGTAGGTGATCGCTTTGCCTGTGGCCTTCCCAAAGACCCCGCTGCCCAAATGGGTTGCCGTGGATAATATCCGATGGGAAGACAACATGCCCTCTTCAGGGGTGCCCGACCAAATCACATCTTCGCCCAAAAGTTGGCGATCCGGAAATTCATTTAAGGTTGCCACAGTGGAAGCGACTGTGTTTTCCACACCCGTTGAAATGCCCCCCGGCATGCGCACAATAACGTCTTTGCCGTAATAGTCGCGAATTTTCGGTCCGACACCGCGATCTTCCCAAATTTCTTTGGTGATCCCTATGATATAGTCCGGAAAGTCTTTCCATTGATCGCTGAACCCGCGCATCTTATACCCCCGTTTTGCAAATATCATTCATTTCCGATTACCCAGCAGTCCATCCCCCATCGACGAGGATAGAGGTTCCAGTGATCAGCGCGCTTGCATCACTGGCCAGAAACAATACGGCCCCCATGATGTCTTCGACTTCGCCGATGCGGCCGAGCTTTATTTTTTGTTTGATCCACTCGACTTTGGCAGGATCGGCAAAGGTCGGTTCCGTAAGCGGTGTCCGGATGAAAGTTGGACATATCGAATTTACGCGAATTTTATCGGGCGCAAAATCAATTGCCATGCCTTTGTTAAAGCCTTCAATCGCGTGTTTTGTGCCGCAGTAAACCGCCCGATCCTGCCCACCGACATGCCCCATCTGGCTGCTGATCTGGATAATCGACCCTCCGCCAATGGTTTTCATGCCCAAGGCCGCCTCTTGTGCCAGAAAATAGGCAGAGCGCATGTTGACGCTTGTCACCGCATCAAAATCTTCAACAGCGGTGTCATAGGGTGATCCATGCTTTGCGATGCCCGCGGAGTTGACCACCACATGAAAGGGGCCGCACTCTGCAAAAAGCGCCTTTACCTGATCTAAGTCGGTCACGTCCAGAACGACACCTTGGGCCTTATAGCCTGCATCGTTTATGGCAGTTGCAGCGCCTTCAACCTGCGCCTGACTGCGCGCAGCAATCACCACATGCGCTCCCGCCTCTGCCAGAGCGACAGAGCAACCAAGCCCAATTCCCCTCGAGCCGCCGGTCACAAGGGCATTTTTGCCGTCAAGGCGAAATGATGGGGTTTTAGGGAGTTGTGTCATCGTTTTCCTTCCTGACGCGCCACTGATTGTTCACGCATTATCTTAAAGAGGTCATGGCCCATCTGTGAAAACATATCCACCATATCCACAAAGACCCAGTTTTCTGTAAACTTATCGCCAGAGCGCAGCCAAAAGTCGAGCCCACTAAATTCTATGGGTTGTCCGCTTGCGGGCGTGTCTCGAAAGGGACCCGTATGAAGCGCTTTGACCCCTGCCACGCCAGATCCCGCCAAAAGCGCGCCTTCGGCAAAGAGCGATTCCAAATCCTGTACCTTTCTGTTTGGAAAGGCGACGAGCCAAGGTTTTTGGTGCCTCTCCTGAAACTCTTCAAGGCTCAGGCAAGCCCCAATTCCCCCGGGGCCATACCATTTCACATTCTGATGGAAAAAATCCTCCATCCCCATACTGGAGAGGTCCGAAGACTCAAAACTATTGAGCGCGCCGTAAATAAAATCGCGCCCCATGGAGAGCGTTTTTTGCGTTTCATCCGGATCTTGTGCGTCAATCAACAGCCCGTCGTAGCCGGTGGGTGCAGGATAAACATGGGCGATGCCGAGCGGGGCCGGCAAAACAGAGAGGCCAACTTGTTCAAACCAATCAACAAAGTCAATAAGCACCTGCGCCTCAACGATCGTGCCACCTTCAATGCGATAGAATTCCCCCCAACGCAAGCGAAGGGTCTTTTCAGTCACAGGGATATCAAGAAAGGTGCCTTTGGCCTGCCCTATGAGGTAGCCAGTGCCACAAACCCACATACGCCCGTCTGCGCCCCCATCAGCGCGCCCAGAAGAGGCTCCGCCAAAAATCATATGGGTCTGTCTGCGCAGATCGGGAATTGATGCTTTGAGTGGCGCCCAAAAATTTTCTGCCATAGCCTGTGGCCCCACCTGTTGATAAATCGGGGCCGGACCGTTCCAAACGCAGTCCGGTGCACAATACTCCGAACAGACGGATGACGCCTGTGACGACGAGGCTTTATCGAGCGCTTCCCAAAATGCTAGAACCCATTTTTTGTTGATCTGATTGATCATAGGGAACTCAGGCATTTGAATCGCGATAGGGTGCCGCTTCGCCGTAAGGTACGTTGATCCCTCCATAACGGCGGACCCGGATATTACATTGTTCGGCATGCCCTACAAAACCTTCGAGCATACAAAGGCGCGACCCGTATTCACCGATCATGGTCGCGGCCTCATCAGTGAGAACTTTCTGGTAGCTATGGGTTTTCAGGAATTTTCCGACCCAAAGCCCTCCTGTGTAGCGCCCCGCTTTTTTCGTAGGCAATGTATGATTAGTCCCGATCACTTTATCACCATTTGACACATTGGTGCGTGGGCCGAGGAAAAGCGCACCGTAGCTGGTCATATTTTCCAAAAACCAATCATCACGATCCGTCATCACCTGCACGTGTTCAGACGCAATCTCATTTGCGACATCCAACATTTCATCATAACTCTCGCACAGAATGACTTCGCCGTAATCCCGCCAGCTGGCCTCGGCTGTTTCACGGGTGGGCAGGATTGTGAGGATGCGTTCAATTTCCGCCATCGTATCTTCGGCCAGTTTGCGCGACGTGGTCAGAAGCACCGCTGGACTATTATAGCCATGTTCAGCCTGACCAAGGAGGTCTGTGGCGCAAAGTTCCCCATCCACCGTGTCGTCAGCAATTACCATGGTTTCCGTTGGCCCTGCAAAAAGGTCGATCCCAACGCGGCCGAACAATTGTCGCTTTGCCTCTGCCACAAAGGCATTGCCGGGTCCGACAAGCATATGGACAGGTTCGATGGTTTCTGTCCCAATCGCCATCGCACCGACCGCTTGAATGCCACCCAGAACATAAATTTCATGCGCCCCCCCAAAATGCATCGCCGCGATGACCGCAGGGTTTGGGCGCCCTTTGAACGGGGGCGTGCAGGCGATGATGCGTGGAACCCCAGCGACACTCGCCGTGGCCACAGACATATGCGCAGACGCCACCATAGGGAATTTTCCGCCCGGGACGTAGCATCCCACAGATTGAACAGGAATATTTTTATGCCCGAGGATCACGCCCGGAAGCGTTTCG
>Ga0075480_10002020_pt1 | contig 12964 bp, 9 predicted proteins | sample DEB08_DNA_7_FD_81590 | JGI IMG/M metagenome (GOLD analysis project Ga0075480, IMG submission 81590) | Aqueous microbial communities from the Delaware River and Bay under freshwater to marine salinity gradient to study organic matter... | ecosystem: Environmental > Aquatic > Marine > Coastal ... | reverse complement strand
AACACTTCTCTTGTTGCTGACCATACAGTCTTTATAAGCGAATGGTTAAGTGAATTATTTCTACAGCAAGGTTTTACCAAAGAAAGATACTCAATTATCAGAAATGGTGCTGATGAAAATATATTTAAGTCAAAACAAAAAGCTAAGAACCAAAAAATTAAAATAGTAACTCATCATTGGGGTGATAATAAAAATAAAGGAAAGTCAATATATGAAAAATTAGATGAATTGTTAGAAAATAAAGAGTTCAGTGAAAAATTTGAATTTTCATATATTGGCAAACTACCAAAAAATACTAATTTTAGAAATACAATCATTGTTGAACCTAAACATGGAGCACTATTGGGAGAAGAACTTAATCGACATGATTTATATATTACTGGTTCTATAAATGAACCTGCAGGAATGCATCATATTGAGGGTGCTATGTGTGGTCTTCCAGTTTTGTATATTGAGAGCGGAGGCATCACAGAATACTGCAAGGGTTATGGGTTAGCCTATAATGAAAACAACTTGGTAGAAAAGTTATTTGAAATATCTAGAAACTATGATTTTTATAAAAACAAATCAAAAAATTACCCCCATATTGGAAAAGTTATGTGTGAAAGTTATCTTGAGTTATTTAACAACCTATACTCTAATAGAAAATCAGTAAAATATGACAGAGATAAAAATAATTATAAACTAAAAAAACAACATAAACTTTTTAAAAGTTATATCTACATCTAAGCAATTTGATTAAGAATTTAACAATAAAAATTATTTATTAGTTTCTAATAATTTTGAATAATACAGTTCATCTTTTGGCTGAAAATACTTATAGTTTAAAAAAATAGGTTTTATTTTCGAATCATACTCTTTTATGTAGCAGTATTTGTTGATGCCACATAAGTAATTATTAACTGTATGTTCATTTGAATATTGAAACCAGTCATTTTCAAGTTGTATAAAATTGACTTCTTTCGGTTCAACCTGTATTTTAATCTGTTGTGGCTCGAGTATGGTAGTTATAGATTCTAGGGTTAAGGTAAAGACAATGACGAAGCTATATGTCAAAATTTTAATATAATTTTTCGTGTTAGGAAAACTTTCTAACGCTACATATTTATCTAAAATAACAAAATATGAAAGTAAGAAAAAAGGTACAGCAAATCTATACTTAGGTCCCAAGTACATCCAAATGCCCATAATTAATATGAAAACTATTAATTGGTTAAATCTAATTTTTATCTTTTTTCTAGAAAAAGAGAAAACAACAACTAAGCATAAAGTTGTTAAAAGAAAATTAATTAAATAATTAGCCTCATTGCTAATAAATGACTCGGAGAACTGTTTAAAAGTTATAACATCTAATGCTTTTGCATTTGGATACCTATTTGAATTTACTAACAATTTTGTAATGTATTCTGCCTGATTCGCCTGGCTCCAAGGTAAATTGCTTATACAGGTAAAACTTACTGGAAACCATAAACAACTTGTAACCAAAATATTTTTGATTGAAAATATAACATAAATTAATATACCTGGAATTATTTTTTCAAATTTTAATTTGAACGGATTTATCATTATTAAAAAAATAAATAAAAATAAATGACCAACAAATCTAACTTGTAAGGCAAAAACTAACACATAAAAAATAGTTATGTAGACATTTAAATCTTTATTTTCAGAATTATGCCAGAATAATAAAATTGAAAAACATATCAAATATGAGAATATATGATCATATTTGAATACTTCTTGAATAAAAAGAAAACCATTTCTTCCTCCTTGTAGACCAAAGTTATCTAAGATTCCAATAATTAAAAATATGTAAGCTATATTGTTGTCTCTTGGTGAATCTGAAAAAAGAAGTTTGAAAACTAATCCAAATACTGAAGCAAGTATGTATAAACTTATGAAGTGAATTATGACAAAATTACGATCTATCCAAAAAATTGAATTTATATATTCCATAACTGAGGAATATCCCAAGAAAGGATTAATGTTACTAAGTCCAAAAACAATTTTTTCATCTCTTAACCATGCCTGCTGTTGAAGATGATATAAGTTTGCGTCCTTACTAATACCAATGTTGAACGAACTTATAAAGAGAATTAGAAGATTAAAATAATATATCTTGAAATATTGTAAATGTGTAAAGCTTTTTATTACACAGTAGCTTCCAGTAATAATTAAAAATATGAGAAAGTAAAAATTATTTAAATTTATAAAAAAATTAGCTATAACTAACACATTTCCAAATATAAAAATGCCAATAATAGGGAGTACATTTATTTCAATGGGAGTCATTTTTTTTGAAATAAAATATTGACTAAAGATTGAACCCAGTCCAATAAAGAAAAATGAAATCAATAAATATATTAGGAAATAATAAATATTGTTTCCTAAATTTGAATTACTAACGCTTGTTTCAGAAATTTGTAAAAACATTATTTTGTTTAATTTTAACCCATTGACTCAATCATGAGAAGAGTTGAAAAATAATAATTAATACTTCAACTAAAAGATATTTATTTCTAAAATCTTCGGTATGTCAAATAAATTAAATATATCAGTGATAGGTGGCGCTGGTCACATAGGGCTACCACTAAGTTGCTTCTTTCAAATTAAAGGACACCAGGTTAATGTTATTGACAAAAATTTAACTGCTCTAGAAAAAGCTTCCAAAGGAACCCCCCCATTTTATGAAAAAAATTTTAAAGAAAATCTTCAAAGTGCAAATAATTTAGGATTGAATTATAAATCAGATATTGAAACAATAAAAGATTCAAACATTGTATTTATTACACTTGGAACCTCATCAGAGGATGTAGACATTGAGTTATTTGACAATGTGCTTGAAGAAGTTATTTCAAATATTTCAAAAGAATCAATATTAATTTTGAGAAGTACACTAACTCATGAAACCATTTTAAAAGTTAAAAATAATAGTATTTTCATGGAAAAAAAACTACTTCTAGCATATTGTCCTGAAAGAATAGCAGAAGGTTTTGCATTTGAAGAACTTGAAAAAATACCGCAAATTATTGGAGTTAAAAATAGTAATGATTTTGAAATTGTGAGTAAGTTTTTTATTTCTTGCGGATTAGAGACTATTCATACAACATTTGAAGAAGCAGTATTCACCAAACTTTTTTCTAATACCTATAGATATGCAGAATTCTCATTAATTAATGAGTTTTCTAATATTGCCAAAAAGCACAATATTGATTTTGATAAAATCAAACACTTTTCAACTTATAAATATGATCGTTTATCTAAACTTCCTAAGACTGGCTATGTCGGAGGGCCGTGTTTACCTAAGGATACAAAAACATTTACACACAGCTACCCAGTTATTGATGATATTCTTAGCAAATTTCTTAGAACAAACGATCAATTTTTAGATGGAATCGTTAATGATTGTATAAATAAATTTACAACTAAAAATATTATTCAATTTGGAATAACATTTAAAGAAAACTCGGATGATTTAAGAAGTTCTGGAGCATTTAAGTTATACGAAAAACTCATAGAAAATAATTTCGATGTTTATGTAGTTGAGCCTAACTTAGCTATTGGTATATCCGACTATGGTTTTGAAAATTATCGATTTGAAGACATTAAGCAAATTACCGACAATATAATTTTTGCTGTTGACCACAACGAATTTAAACTCTATCCCACTGATTTAAACAATAAAAGTATCATCTATGCACACAGTTAATAAGTCTTTAATAATACCCTGTAAAGATGAAGGACAAAACTTTATTGGAATCCTTAAAAGGTTTGAAGAAAACATAAAACTAGATACCGAAATATTAATTGTTCTTGATTCAACTGAAGACTTAACATATGAGTTAATTAAAAAAGCAGAAACTAATGCGAAGATATTAATTAATCCAAAAAAAGGAGTAGCCTCAGCAGTTAACCATGGAGTAAATCAATCAAAAGCAGATTTTATATGCGTTGCCATGGGGGATGGAAGCGATGACCCTACTCAGGTTGAAGAGTTATTTATGTTAGTTGAGAGAGGGTTATCTGTAGCGGTTGCCTCAAGGTATTCACGAGGAGGACAGTTCATTGGTGAAAAAAATATTAAATATTTACTGAGTAAATATTCTGGAAAAATATTAAATATGATATTTTCAATTAATACTAAAGATCCCACAAATATGTTTAAAGCCTATGATAAAACATTTATTAAAGAAGTAGGTATCGAAAGTGATAACGGTTTTACTCTTGGACTTGAGATGATAGTAAAAGCAAAACTTAGAAAGAAAAAAATTGGAGAAATTCCTACAATTTGGATAGACAGAAATTTTGGTGAATCAAAATTTGATTTCAATAAATTTTTACCTAGCTATGTCTATTGGGTAGGAAGACTAATATTAAGGAGAAAATGAAAAAAGTATTAGTAACAGGCTCAGAGGGCTTTATAGGTGGATATATAGTTAAAGAACTTCTTTCTCAGGGCTATATGGTTTACGGAATTGATAACTTATCTAAATATGGTGAGATTATTCGAAATCATAGTGAGAATGAAAATTATAAATTCTTTGACAATGATGTAAAAAACAAATCTTTTTTAACAGAGATCATGTCAGAATGTGATTATTTAATTGCCGGTGCAGCTATGATTGGAGGAATATCATATTTTCACGAATTTGAGTATGACCTACTCAGTGAAAACGAAAAAATAATATCAACAACAACAGATGTAGCTATAGAGTGCTATGTAAAACATAACCTTAAAAGGGCTGTGTTCCTGAGTTCATCGATGGTGTTTGAATCATCAGACATTTTTCCAACAAAAGAAGTTGATTTATTTAAAATACCACCACCAATAAGCTCTTATGGATTTCAAAAATTGGCAGTAGAATATTTTGCACGTTCAGCAAATTCTCAATATGGTCTTGAATACTCAATTGCAAGACCCTTTAATTGTGTTGGTATTGGAGAAGTAAAAACAAAAACATCTAAAAAGCTAAGTGATAGCAGCTCAAAACTTGCATTAAGTCATGTTGTTCCAGATTTAATTCTCAAAACCTTGGAAGACAATGATTCAATAGAAATACTTGGAAGTGGAAATCAAATTAGGCATTATACTTATGGAGAAGACCTTGCTAAAGGTATATGTTTACTTTTAGAACACCCAAATGCTAAAAATGAAGACTTCAATCTTTCAACAGCTCAATCAACAACTGTTTTAGAATTAGCTGAAATTATTTGGAAAAAAATAAGACTTGGTGAAGAGTTTAGTTATAAATCTGTTGAATCCTTTGAATTTGATGTTCAAAAAAGAATTCCTTCAACCTTGAAAGCTAAGGATTTGTTAGGTTATGAAGCAAATACTTCAATAGAAGATATGCTAGATATTGTCATTCCATGGATAATTGAAGCAAAAAAAAATAAATTATTTTAAAAAATAAAATTTAATTTTAGATATTTCTAATTTTAATCTACTTGCTTTAAACATTAAATATATTTTTTTTTTAAAACTTTCAATTTTCTCAAATTACTATTGTTAGTAACTTATGGATTTAAATTTAATAAAAAAAATATGTGGAGTTATCCCTGAGAATTTTATTAAAGTAGTACCGGGAGATTCTAGCTATGTCTTTACAAACGACCCTAACTTTACTGCAATCAATCTATATGATTTTTTTGGAAGAGCTGCGACAGTAAATTCATTCACCGAGTGCTTTTATTATGTTGAACTTGGATTCGAGCCTGTTAAAACTACAATCTTTGATATTGCCTTTTCAATCATCGCAGTTTCTTTATTTATTTTTGCTTTTTGGCTTACTTTAAAGAAAAAATATTTACTCATAATAAAAGATATTTTTATTAAAAAAATAATTAAATTTAATTTTCAAAATATTATTCAAAACAAAAGATTTGTATTGTTGATAGCTAGTTTTTATTTACTAACGTCTTATTTTTTCCTATACGATTATGTCAGAAGTAAATCTCTAAGAATCCCTAATTTTATAGATGAATATATAACGCTCACGTCTAATGTTAATTTTTTCAATAACTTAAATTTTAATGCTGGAGATTTTATTGGAGGTAATTACAGTGTACAAATTACTTCAGGGCCTCTATCTGCTATTGGCGGTGTAGTAGCTTGGAACATTACAGATAAATTAATAGTTACAAGGATGGCAAGCTTTTTGTGGATCTATTTACTGCAGTTATTTTTTATATATCTAATTTATAAAGCATACAAAGTTGACATCATTTTTTTATTTTTGGTTTCAGGGCTAGCGCTAGTGCTTATTCCATGGTGGCAAGGCTCTCTTTATTCAATTGGAGAAATTGCATCTTCACTGTTCTTTTTAAATGCAATATTATTATTCTCAAAATTTAGAAGAATTTCTATAATTTTGTTCAGTCTTTCTATATTTTATGGGAAGTTGCTAAATTTAGTGCCATTTGCTGGGTTTTACCTTGCAATACTATTTTATGAAAAAAAGCTGCAGAATATTTACAAAGATGCATTAACTTTTTTATCCCCCTTAGTACCTTGGCTGGTACTAGTACATTTTAAATATGAAAGTGGAAGTATATTTAGGTATTTAAATGACCAGTTATTTTTTATTACAAACCATCAGAGTTCAGGTATTTCAGATGAATCAGAAAATTTTATTGTAAATTTCTTAAACTCTCTTGAAGCGTCAGAGTTCACTACCTGGAATATTTACGATAGATCAAGGTTGTTATTTATTCCAATAATTTTTGCTTTTTTTATCTACAGAAATAAAAACAGTATTAATAACAAATTTGGGAATATTGCTGTTCCTCTTATAAGTTCAAACTTATTTATTTTTATATGGTTTTGGTTATTGAACTCTACAAAATGGATTAGACATACCCAACACTTTATTGTTCCTATTATCTTTATTTCGTTGTATATAATTAGCAGTAGCACCACAGATAACAAATTTGATATTGCTATTGTTTTTAGTATTTTATTTCTTTTTATTAACAATAATAAAAATATTATCCTCTACTCACTATTGTTTATTTTGATATTTACTATATTTGCAAAAAAAGAAATAATAACCCCTGTATTGAAATTGATGCTATTAATAGTCTTGTTATCAGATATTGCATTACCTTATTTTGATAAAGAAAAAGCTGGTGATATCAATTTTATATTTGAAGAATGTCAAATTGAGATACAGAGTGATCAGTGTAGAGAAGCATATTTGAATCAATAGTTAATTTATTTATATATTTTTCTTAATTTGAACAAATCTCTAAGCATTACTAATGGATCCTTAATTAGAGAAACTGAACTATCATTATTGAAAGTATATGTAACTGGTATTTCTAAAACATCAATATTACGATTTATAGCTAAAAGTATCAAATCTAAATCATAAATAAATCCACCAAAACTTAAGTCTTCAGTAATGCTTTTTAAACTTTCAGATGAGATGTATTTAAAACCGCATTGTGTATCTTTTATATTGAGGTTAAATAGATTTCTAATCAGTAAATTTAAAATATAGCCTGAGAACTTTCTTATTCTTGGTGTTCCTATTTCTTCCCCCAAGGGTCTAGATCCAAGAATTAATAACTCATTTTTTTTAAGCCAATCTACATCAAAAGCATTTAGATCGGTTGAAAGGTCCGCATCCAATATCAGCACCTTAGAATTTATCACTTCTGCCAAGCCTTTTTTTATTGCATAACCTTTACCTTTTTTGTTTTCATTTAAAACTGAGATTCTAAATATTTCACTAGCTTTTCGCAATTCTTCATCAGTATTATCTGTAGATGCATTATTTATTATTAAAATCTCAATTTCAAAATCTTTACTTTTTGACCAGTCGTCAATTTTCTTGATACTTTGAGTTATGATTTTTTCTTCATTGAAACACGGGATTATAATACTTAACACTAATTTAATATTCTAATAGTACTCAGTTAAAATGTGGGCGCTACAGGATTTGAACCTGTGACTTCTTCCTTGTAAGGGAAGAACCATTAAATACTAGGTAGTATCAGAGAGTATCAAATTACAGAATCAATGAACTTAAGCTCTTTCAAAAAGATATCAGAGATTATCAGAGAGTATCTACATTTTTAATAAATTTGTGGGTCTTTTGTGGGTCTTTCAATCTTTTAAATTATTTAGTATCAATTCAACTTTAGGTAAAATCAGCATTATTCCTTCAACTGAAGGATGGTTATCATCATGTATATAAATTTTTTCTTGAATAGCTCCTACACAAGAATTTAATTTAATTTCGTTACAAAAAATCTCAAATGTATCAATAAAAACAACATTTTCATTGTTTATAGATTTATACATTTCTTCAACTTGCAATCTATTTTCGTTAAAAAACCACTCTTCTCTTGGGTAGCTTATTTCATCTAGCTTATTTCGATTGCTTAATATTGTATTTACTACATTTACTGGAAACAATGGAATTTGTTTTATTACAATAACTTTATTGTTAATTGCTAAATCTTGAATTGTTAAAGGCACATTAACAATAAAGTTATTGTCTCCATCGTTTATTTTATCTTGTAAGTCTGCAAAGTATATTATTATGCTGTTTTCTGATTTATTTAATAAGTCAATAACAAATTCTTGGTCTGACCTTACGCAACGAGTATTAGTGGTATTTGTAAAAAAAACACAGCTAGACCCTGTTGCATATGTTATTGAGTAGTCATTACCGAACATATCATTAAAAGGTTTTAAAAATAATCTTGAATGAGAATCACCAATAACAATTATATTTTTTAATTTTTCATTGGTATTACTTACACATAGTTCTTCAATCTTTACTTCTGTTGATAGAATGTGGCAAGTTTCATTGTTTATTTTCAAATCAAATTTTTCAAGATTTTGATAGCTAATTGCTTGAGAACTTAATTCATTATCGCCATATCTGTTTTGATAAAAATTATTTAAATACCCTAATAAAGAAAATAAAAATATACATAATAAAGACAAAATAATAAATCTTCTTAAATAAAAAGATTTTGATAATTTAATTTCAACAAAATTGTATTGGATGATACCAATCACCAAAGTCAAAAAAATGCAAAAGATTAAGAAATAATAGCTATAGAAATAATTTTCAGAATAAAAGGAAATTTGTTTATTGATTTCATTTTGAATTCTTATAAATGCAAAAAAAGGTTGATGTATAAGATATATTGAATAACTACTGAGACCAATTATTGAAATTAATTTAAAACTAAGTATTTTACTAAGCAATGTAGATTCTGTATTGGAATATATAATTAAAGAGATACCAATTAATGCAATCAGCTTTGGTTCAGTATCATTAATCCAATTATCATTAAAGTAAAATATAGGAAATATCATAAGAGGGAGACCAATTTTTTCTAGGTGTTTAATTTTAAAATTGCTACTCAATATCATTACCAAAGCTCCAAGTAACAATTCCCAAATTCTAAACTCTAATCTATAAAATTTGTCTGAAGATTGAACCAAAGTATTTAAATAAAGAGATCCTATAGTGATAAAACCAATAAAAAATGTAAAGTATTTCTTAAAATATTTATAAACAATAAAAGAAAAGAGTGGAAAAAGTAAATAGTATTGTTCCTCAATGGCCAAACTCCAAGTATGCAGTAGAGGCATAAGTTTTGTAGATTCAGCAATATAAAAATCTAGATTCATAAAATGATAATTTGCAAAAAAGAAAATAGAAGCAATAAGAGAATCTATATATTCTTCCAATGCTTTTGGAGTTAGAAAAAAGTACGCAAAAGGAATTGTTAATAACAAAGTAGAAAACAATGCTGGAAGAATTCTCCTTACTCTTCTAAGGTAAAAATTCTTAAAAGTAAAAGTCCCATCATTTAGCTCAGAAATAATAATGTTTGAAATCAAGTAACCAGATATAACAAAAAAGATATCAACACCTAGCCACCCACCTTTAAATAGTTTCAAATCTGCGTGATAAAAAACAACTGCTAAAACTGCAATTGCCCTTAAGCCATTTATATCTTGTCTAAAAGAAATTCTTTTTATATTTGAAATGTCTGTAAATTTATAAATCAAACTCATTACTAGAAATTATATCGCTCGTATCCTATTTGTGACACCCTTTCCATATGTGAACGATATGCAAGATATACAAGTCGTTTCCTAGAAAAAACTGTTTCACTTGTTGCGTTTGTGTTGCCTATATGAAGTGTATAACGAAGTGTACAAATCAAAATGTTATTACGATTTCATACAGAATCAGACAAAATGTGGGTCTTTTGACTATTTATATGTAAAGATTTCTGAAAAACCCTTGTGGGCGCTACAGGATTTGAACCTGTGACTTCTTCCTTGTAAGGGAAGCGCTCTGCCAGACTGAGCTAAGCGCCCTAGAGTTAAATCTTATTCGTCTTTGAAAATAATGTAGGAAAAAATTTCCTCTTTTGTAACGTTCGGATTTCTAACACATTCAAGATTCACCCAACACTGATCACCTTTTTCCGGCAAAACTCCAAAACCTTGGAGATTTTCTCTGTACTCAATCTCAGGTGCTTGAATGTTAACTATATTAAAAGAATCTATATTTTCATAAAGAGAGTAGTAGTTGTTTGTTTGAGGAACCAGTACAAGAACTAATAAATAACAGAATGTCATTATAAAATAGTACCTCTCAATGAAATAGCTTTTGTGACTTGTTTTGTAAAATATGGAAATAAATAAAACCAAAGTAATAAATATACCTACTCCCCATCGAACACTAGGTGCTGTAAAAAGCCAAACCGCAACTGAAATTACACAATATATAAAATAAAATGATATATCACTAGAGATTTCTTCTTTTTTTACAGATTTGTGAATTAAATTAAAAAATAAAATAATTCCAATTGTAAGTATCAAATTTTTTCCGACAATTAAATTGACTTCTTTTGAAGTCCAAAGACCTACCCAAGCAGTCAGGTTATCTAAATTCATAGCCTTATGAAAAGAAGCTAAAGTGTCTGCTTCTGCACCAGGATTTGCATAACCTTTTAAACCGGACCATGATAATTGATCTATACACAGTTCTTTTATTGGATAGAAAACACAACTTGATGTAAGAATATTTTTTATGATAAACAGAAACCCAGTAATAGAACCAAAAAGGGCAGTAGTGAAAAAATATTTTAAAGTTTGCACGAATTTAAATTTATTGATAGAAATTATAATGAAAGCTAATAAATTAATTGCACCAAGAATTCTTAATTCAACACTAAATAAAGTTAAAAAAAATAAAAAGTAAACTTCTTGGTGAGTGATATCTTGATAAGACTTATTAAAGTAAATGTATAATAAAATAGAAGATGTTATGAACATTATTGCAAACGGTGTATCTTGCTTAGTAATAGATTCAATTTCAATAAATCCATTTTTTCCACCATTGAATCCAAAGTTATCAAGTAGTCCATAGATCAGAACCGATACGGCAAATTTGTAGTATTTTGTAAATAAAAAATAATATATAAGTTGAAAAATAAAGACAATAAATATCAAATTTACAAAATGGATTAGAAGATAGTTTTCATTTAGCCAAAAATTGACATTTATGTACTCAATTATTGAGGAGTATCCATATCTATTATGGTTATTTGATAAACCTAGAACTATTTTAAAATTTCTGATCCAATTTTGATGATTTAAATGATAAAGTCCTGCATCATATGCAAGGTTTATATTTGATGAGCTGATTCCAATTATTAAAGGTGTTGCGAGAAAACTGATAATATTCTTGAATGTAATTTGAGAAATTTTGAAGTTTTTTAAACTAGAAAAATTGTAAATTATTGGCAGAAGCAACAATGTCAGACTTATAAGAGTATCTATTTTGTAAAAAAAATTTACCATAAGAGAAGCATTCCCAATGTAGAAAAGGCTAATTAATGGGTAAAAGTAATTAATCGGAATACCGAAAGGCTCAGTTAATTTTGATTTTGTAATCAGGAATATTCCTCTTCCATTAAAATATATTATGAAATAAAAAAATATGAAAAAAATTATTGTTATCATTTAGTGTTATGTATTCCCTGGATGTAATTGTACCATTTTATAACGAAGAAAGTTATTTGGAAGAATCTGTTAACAGGCTTCTTTCAGCAAATATACACAACAAGATATATCTAGTTGATAATAATTCCACAGACTCTTCTTCTAGAATAGCTTTAAACCTCTCCACCAAAAGAGATGATGTTGTCTATTTAGAGACTGAAAATAAACCCGGAAAAGGTGTCGGTATCCGTACTGCTATTGAAAACGTTTTAGCCACACATGTGGTAATTCATGATGCAGATTTAGAATACTTTCCAGAAGACTTAAAAGTCATGAAAAAAACCTCAATCGATAATCCAAGATCTTTAATTTTAGGCTCAAGGTTTATAGGAATTAAAAAAAGAAAAAATAATTACAAAAGAACAATCATTGCAAATAAATTTCTATCCGCTTTCTTTTCGTTAGTTTATTCTCATAAAGTTAGTGATGTAGCAACTTGTTATAAATTACTACCATCTGAACTACTAAAGAGCATGAATTTAAAAGAAAATGGTTTTGCAATAGAGATCGAAATTCTCGCTAAATATTTGAAAAACCAAACACCTCGGATTTTAGAGGAGCCAATAAGGTATGAAGGAAGAACATACGAAGAAGGAAAGAAGATATCCTTCTTAGATGGATTTAGTTATATTTTTAAAACTGTAGTTTATAGATTTTAGCTACAACCTAAAGAGTTCCCGCAGTTTAAACATTTATAGCAAGAACCATTTCTGATTGTGATATGTCCACATTCATTACATGCAGGGGCATCTCCCATCATATCACCAAGAACTTCTTGTACAGTTGCAACTGAATTTTCTGTTTTAGCTACAGGTGCAGTTTCTGTTTTAGCTACAGGTGCAGTTTCTGTTTTAGCTACAGGTGCAGTTTCTGTTTTAGCTACAGGTGCAGTTTCTGTTTTAGCTACAGGTGCAGTTT
>Ga0075480_10002014_pt1 | contig 12988 bp, 10 predicted proteins | sample DEB08_DNA_7_FD_81590 | JGI IMG/M metagenome (GOLD analysis project Ga0075480, IMG submission 81590) | Aqueous microbial communities from the Delaware River and Bay under freshwater to marine salinity gradient to study organic matter... | ecosystem: Environmental > Aquatic > Marine > Coastal ... | reverse complement strand
CATCGACTGACTTTGGACGGTCGCCATGAAACTTTTCTAGCATCGGTTTGTAGTCAAAAGTATCTACTTGTGAAGGGCCACCATTCATAAAGAGTTGAATAACAGCTTTAGCTTTTGGTTTTATATGTGGCGCTTGAATCACTGCATTCGCTTTTCCAGGTAACATTCCAGCTAAAGCTACAGCTCCCATTCCGGAACCAAGTTGACTGACAAAATCTCTTCTATTCATATTTAAAATCTCCTCAATCTATGTAGCTAAATTCATTTGATACTAATAAGGCCTGCGAAAGTAAAATGCGGCTTTTAGAATCTTTAATGAGCGGAAGAAGTTTCTTCTGTTCTGATGTGTTTGGACTACGGCCATATAGAAGTTTAAAAGCAAAATTCAATTGCACAGTTGGATCTTTGTGATGACTCTCAATGCGTTTGCTTAAGCTTTTTGCCATGTTCATTATAAAAGGACTATTTAGGTAAAACAGCTTTTGTTGAGGCACTGTAGTTAAGTTTCTTTTTGGAGCAGAGTTTGCCGCTGATGGGAAATCAAACGTTGCTCTCATTGAGTCAGGAGCAGTACGGCTCACTTTAGCGTAGAGCATTCTTCTGTTAAATGAAGAACTATCGAACTTTTGGCCCGAAGGGAAGCCTCCTAGTGAAGCGTTTAATTTACCTGCAACTGTAAGGATGCTATCACGCATAGATTCAGCATCTAAACGTTTCATATTTTGTCGCCATAAGAAATTATTATCGCCATCGATTTCAGCATTGGCTTTGTTATCGACACTACTGCGTTGGTAAGCTTTAGAAAGCATGATGCTTTTAAGCATTTTCTTGACAGACCAATTATTTTCCATGAACTCGATTGCTAGGAAATCTAACAAGGCTTGATTCGAAGGCGCATCACCTAATTTACCGAAATTACTTGGTGAAGTTACAATTCCTCTACCAAAGAGGTTATGCCAAATTCTATTAACCATTACACGAGCAGTTAATGGATTTTGTGGAGAGGCAATTAGGTTAGCAAGTTCTAAACGTCCACTGCCATTTTTGAAATCTAAAGCTTTTCCTGAATTAAGAATTCTTAGATATCCTCTTGGTGCCACTTCTCCAAACTTCTTTGGATTGCCTCGAATATTAATTTTTAAATCGCGAATTTCGCCTTCATAAAGTCCATGAACTAGAGGTGGAAGCTTTGGCTTACTTGTTTTTAATTTAGCTTTTAAGGCCGTGTATTTGGCCGCATCATTTTTAGACATGATTGAGGTATCAGTGCTTAAGTAGTTAGATGAATCAAACTTCTTAATTGCCTTTCTTCGCTCTAACCATTTTGTTGGGTTTTCCTTAAAAATATGGAAGCGAACAGCATTATTTTTTTCAGCTCCACCGTTTTTAGCAAAGACACCGACCTCAGATTCAAAGCTTTGCCAGTTTCCTACTGGTAAAGTAAACTTTAGAACGGTTGTTCCTGAGCAATGAAAACCATGGTTGATGACTTCTCCATTACAGATTATGGCATCTTCTCCAGTATCAAACTTGGCTCCATAGAACTTATTGTCAGTTGTTACTTGGCTTGGTTTTAAACTTGTTAGTTTTAAAGTCTTATTACCATTGCTAATAATAGGGTTCATCCATGAGTGGAAGTGAAATTCATATGTTCTTTTAGCTTCGTATTCAGTTACTAAGTAAAATTCTTTTAAGCCATTAATATTTGCTCTCACTAAAGATCTATGGTCTCTAGATTTAGTACTTACCATGTCTGAAGAGAAGATTGGGCTTGGGCCAGTGTAAGTTGTGGGCTTCTTGGAGCTAACTTTGGTCAGCCTTTTTTCTGTTGGTACTATCAGTAAAGAATCTGCAATGACATAGCCATTTGTTCCTTTGTTAGATATAATGACTTTGCCTTTCTTTTTCGAATCGAAACTATAAATACCTAGAGAGATATACTTACCTTTTACTGGAGGTTTTATGGATTGGTCAATCGATAGCTTTTTAATACCGTTAAGATGATGTATTTCGACAGGAACATTTCTTGCACGATCGCCACTATTGTAGCTTAGGAAGAGCTCATATTTCGATGATTTCTTAATTTGAACTGGGAAAGTAATAGAGGATTTACCTTTGTTATTATTTCCATCTATTAGGTAGGACTTGCCAGTAAAACCCTTGTAGTATTTTGAGCTTTTCCAAGAGCCCTTCTTTTCGGCATCTAAATCATCAATTTCAATTGCATTTTTAAAGCTGGCAATATGTGATTGAGATGAAGGCGAATGATATTTTAAGGCTAACTCTTTAAGCTTACTTTTGAGGTTGCCTTCTTTGAGTAATTTTGTATGGAAGTCTTCAATTTCTTTATCCGAAGCAACAAAACGATCATAGATACGAGTACTCTTGAAGACTCCAGCCATGGCGTAATAGTCTTTAGTAGGAATAGCATCAAATTTATGGTCATGACAGCGAGCACATGAAACTGTCAGACCTAGAAAAGCTTTTGAAACAACGTCAACTCTATCATCAAGCTCATCAGCTAAAGCTTTAAGAACTTCTGTTCTTTTAAAGTACATAGGACCTGTAGCAATAAGGCCAGTTGCGGCATTTTGCTCTGGTGAAAGCCCTTGAATTAAATCAGCTGCGAGCTGTCGGCGAATGAATTCAGTGTAAGGAAGATCATCATTGTAGGCTTTAACGACCCAGTCTCTATATTTCCAGGCATTATTGAGTTTCTTTTGTTGAAATGCATAGGGTTGATCATCGCCATAACGAGCTACATCTAGCCAATGTCTTGCCCAACGCTCTCCATAGTGAGGAGACTTGAGCAGTTCATCGATGACTTTTTCAAAGGCATCAGCATTTTGATCTTTAAGGAAACGGTCGACGGCTTCCGGGCTTGGGGGAAGGCCCGTTACATCGAAGTAAGCACGGCGGATAAGTTCAACTTTACTAGCAGGTGCATTAGCTTTTAAATTCTTATTTTTAAGTTCAGAATCGATGAATTGGTCGATGTCTTTGTGGTCAGAACTTTTTTTAGGTGTTTGGAAAGCCCAGTGTTTTAGTTCTTCCTGCCAATCGTAACCAGCTTTTAGCTTTACTGGGTTCGCTGATTTTGGTAATGGCGCACCCATTTTTACCCAAGCTTCAATAATGGCAATGTCTTTGGCAGGTAGGGAGTTTTTAGGCGGCATTTCAAGATCTTCATCAAGTCGCTTTACAGCTATTAATAAAGAACTTTTTTGAAAATTGTGATGGTCAATTATTTTTCCAGAATCACCACCAAGGTTAATCCCCTCTGGAAGGTCTAGTCTTAAACCGCCTTTTTCTTTTTCCGGGCCATGGCACTTGTTGCAGTGTTTTTCAAAAATGGGTTTTACTTTATCTTCAAAGAACTGAATCCCTTCAGTCGCCGAAGCAAAGTTAATGAATAAGAAGCTAGTAAAAACTGAGCTGAAAATCCTTAAATTCATATGTGGTTAATCTCCTGTTCTTACTATCAAGTTGTAAGAAGGAGCTAGCCTGACACAAATTTTTTAGAAGTTTTTTAAGAATTATCCTGAGTTTTATTATGCTCCTGCCATTTTTCTTCACAGTAGAAGGTATAACCCACAACTTGGGCAAGTAAGGTAAAAGGCAAAGCAAACCATCCGATAGCCGGGATGAAGTTTAGGATACTTTGCACAAAACCAGTTTTGAAAGTTTTAGCTTTAGTGATTTTGAAATCTCTCAAAACGTCATCATCACTTTCAGCCAGTATCATTAAATAAGGGCTCATTATATCAAAGCCATTACTGCATGAGCTACCGATGAATGCAAAGAAAGGACCTACAATTGGTAAAAAGCCGAGAATCATAAATACAAAAGCAAAGATTAAATTGCCTGTGCTTTTACTTAAGCCTTTTAAAATATTGACCGATGTTTTTGAAAAGCTGAAGGGGACATCCGGAACTTCTCTAAAATGGCTAATGATTTTTTCTATTAGAGTGTCGATCCAAAAAGACATGAACAAAGAGGCGATCTTCATGGATGTAAAAACCATGATTACCCAGACTATGAATTTAATTAGCCAGGCAATGGGAGTCGAAAGGTAAGTCAGAAATGACCAAAAGTTATTGACCTTTTCTACGTAGTGATCGATAAACGGGGCAATATAAGGTTGATATAAATACATAAACTTTAAAGTGAAAATGCCCGCTACAATTAATAAGGTTACAAAGACACCTTTTAGATAATGAAACGTTAGACCTTTGATATCATCAAAAGCATTCATTCCCTTTAAAAAGAAGTCTGCTCCATGAGCATTTGAACAATGCTCATTTAAAAACGCAGCATCTGGTGAGTTCGGTTTTGTTTTTTCCATGAATTCCCTTATTGGATCTTAACAAAAATAAAATGTGCTCTAAAATAGGGGGTACTCTCGTTGAATACTATTTTGATTTACGTTTTTAATCTAAGAGATTTTAATAACTTGTGAAAAAGCTTTTTATTACTGGGACAAATACTGGAGTCGGGAAGACTCTGGCTTCAGCGTTATTATGTAAGGATTTGATTTCAAAAGGCCATAAGGTTGCTTACTTGAAACCAGTTCAAACGGGTTGCTTTGAGAAGGATGGAAAGCTTTTAGCTCCAGATGTAGTCTTTGTTGAAGTTGTTTGTGGTTCAGATATAACTGCACATTGTCCTGTACATTTTAAGCTTCCAGCGTCTCCTCATTTATCGGCTGCTGTAGAAAACACTTCTATTGAAACCGATGAACTTTTAGCATCAATCGAGACTTTTTGTTCATCTGAAGACTTTGATTATGTAATCATAGAAGGGGCCGGTGGGATTACAGTTCCTCTTAACTCTGAGCTTGATATGATGAAACTTTGTCTTGAAACAAAGGCTGAGCTTATTGTCGTAACAACTACCACTTTAGGGACATTAAACCATACTAAGTTGACTCTTGAATACGCCAAATCTCATGGTCTGGAAGCATCCATTATCATCAGTGGATGTAGTGATAATCCTCACATCATTGAAGAAGATAATATTAAGCTAATTTCTGAGATGGTTGATGGAAGAATACTAGCAAAAATTCCACAAATTGATGGTTTGGATACAGAAGCTGACCTTAATGTCACTCTGCCTCAGGTGAAATTTCTATAGTATAGGCCGTTCCAGCACGGGCTGTTTTATCGAACTTTTCAAAAGGAGTTTTACGTACTCTTTCTAAGCTTTTCATAAACATCAAGTAAGCTTTAGGTTGGATCTGGTCATTTTTGATTTCGTAATGAAAAATCTGGTCATTGACGACAAAGTATTTTTGAACAGATGGTCCCAAACACATGGTTAATGTGACGAGAGTTAAGTATTGAAGGAGCAGCTTTTTGCGATAAACGAAAATATTCGCTTTCCTCAATCTTGTCTAAAAGCCCTTTCATTAATCCCAATTAAATGAGTTTGGTCAGCCACTTTAAAACACTTGATCTTTCTGCTTTGCCCAGCCTAGAGAAAACTCGGTCTGCCATTTGCAGGAATTCTTGTAGCTCAGTTAATTGCTGCTTGAAGGCTTTGGCTTCTTTACTTTTTAAGCTGGATACTTCTGAAAGACACTCGTCTAAAGCATCAATAGCAGGTTCAATTTCCCGTCTTTTCCTTTCTCTAGCTACAGTACAAAGAAGCTTCCATGGTTCTTTTTCAGCTGTGTAGTAATCTTTGCGCTCACCTGGAATAATAACTTGTTTTACTATTCCCCAACTTACTAACTCTTTAACGTTACTGTGAGCATTCCCTCGGCTTATTGATAGCCTTTCCATGATATCATCTGTAGTAACTGGTTCTTCAGAAACCATTAAGAGGGCATGTATTTGAGTCATGGTTTTATTTACCCCCCAAGCTGAGCCCAGAGTTCCCCAATGACCAATAAACTTATTTTGAACATCTTCTAAATTACTCATTATTAAATTCCTTAAATTTAATTTTCAGAAAAAATTGAAAATAAAAAAAGTTCTATTATATCTAAATATAATGATAGTTCTAAAAAATATAAAGGAGGACAGTCAATAGACTGTTAAAAAGATGAGAAAAATAGTCATCGCTGGAGGAACGGGGTTTTTAGGACAGGTACTAATCAAACATTTTAAAGAGCTTAAAGATGAGTTAATTATTTTAACTCGAGGGCAAGGCGGAGAGAGAAATGGTGTAAAATATTTACACTGGAACGGGGAGCAGGTTGATAAATGGACTGAAGCTATTGAGGGAGTGGATGTCCTTATCAATCTCAGCGGTAGAACGGTGAATTGCAGATACACTGCAAAGAACAAAAAAGAGATAATGGATTCACGTTTATTGAGTACTCGAGCTCTGGGCGAAGCTATAAAGACTCTAGAGAACCCACCAAAAGTTTGGATGAATGCTTCTTCAGCTACAATTTATGAGGAATCATTTGATCAGGCGAATGATGAAGAAACTGGCCAAATAGGAAAAGGCTTTTCTGTTGATGTATGTCAGCAATGGGAAAAAGAGTTTAATGAAGTCAAAGTTAATGGCGTTAGAAAAATATGTCTTCGTACTGCCATGGTTATTGGAGAAGGAGGTCCTTTTCTAGAATTGATGACCAAAATTGTGAAGTTTCGACTTGGAGGAAGGCAGGGCAGTGGAGAGCAGTTTGTTAGCTGGCTTCATGAAAAAGATTTTACAGAAATTCTAGAATTCTTGATTGAGAATGATGATCTTTCAGGAGTTTTTAATCTTTGTGCTCCAAAGCCAGAACGAAACAAAGATATGATGGCTATGCTAAGAAAAGCATGTGGAGTTAAAATAGGCTTGCCGGCTTTAACTCCAATGGTCCATTTGGGGGCTTTCTTCATGAGAACTGAAGCTGAACTACCTTTGAAGAGCCGTAAAGTAGTTCCTGCTAGATTACTAAAAGAAGGATATAAATTTCGTTTTGCAGATATGGAAAATGCTTTGAATGATTTAATAGGGAGATGACGCTTCGGACCATTCAATCATCGATGCCGGGTAGGATGAATGAAATGAAATTCCATGTCCGAAGCGTCACAAATCCTGTTTCTCGCAGGAAATTCTAAAAACTATTTTTGCCACACTGAACAGTCCCCTCAGTATGTCACCACCCATATTATTAAAATGATTTGCCTAATGCCATACTAATTTCCTAAAAAATGTTAAAATATTTTAGCTATCAGCTTCGGGCACTTTTTTTGCGTGTTGAATTCAGTATAAAGATTTTATAAGGATATCAGATGAGCGTTCTTGTTATAGCAGAGATTGGAGTAAACCACAATGGCGACATTTCACTTGCTAAAGAGATGATCGATGCAGCGTGTGAGGCAGGTGCGGATGTTGTTAAGTTTCAGACTTACATCGCAGAAGAAGTCATGACCGATAAAACGCCATTAGCTGGATACATGGGAGATAGTGACAAAAGCTTTTTGGATTTAGCGCGTCGTTTAGAGCTTTCAATTGATGAAACTGTTGAGCTCAAAAAATATACAGAAGCAAAAGGTGCAGAGTTTATGAGTAGCCCTTTTGACGTTCCAAGCACGATAGCTCTATCGCGTTTAGGACTGAAGAGATTAAAAATTCCATCTGGAGAAACTGTTAATCCTTTTGTTATGAAAGCCGCAGCTGAAACAAGGCTTCCTCTGATAGTTTCAACAGGGATGTGTACATTGGCTGAGGTTTCAAAATCCATTGAATTTTTGAAAGAGCACGGCTCAGGTCCAGTTACTCTTTTACACTGCACGACACAGTATCCGGCAGATTTCGAAAACTTGAACTTAAAAGCAATGTTGACGATGGCTAAAACTTTTGGCGTTGAGGTTGGTTACTCTGATCACACTCCAGGAATTGAAGCCTCTTTAGCGGCAGTAGCTTTAGGAGCAACTGTCATTGAGAAGCATTTTACTACAGACCGTTCTCTTCCTGGACCTGACCAAGAAGCGAGTTTAATACCAGAAGAGCTAAAGGCTTTAGTTGATTGCACTAGAAATATTTCTAAATCTTTGGGGAATGGCAAGAAAGAGCCTCGAGATATAGAGTTGGAAATAGCTAAGGTAGCAAGGAAAAGTTTAGTAGCGCGTAGTGACTTAAAAGCTGGTGATATCATCAGCTGGGATAATGTCACCGCCAAACGGCCAGGAACGGGAATTCCTGCTTGGGACTTTATGAAGTATGAAGGTAGAGCTCTTAAGAGCGATATTAATGCTAATGACCTTTTAACTATTGAAAATATTTGTGAGTAAAAAAAGTATAACTTTCATTTCTGTAGCAAGGTCTGACTTTGGTAGACTTTATCCTACAATTAATGCAGTCAATAATGATTCATCCTTCGATTTGAACTTGATTGTTACGGGAAATCATAATTCTGAAAAGTTTGGAAGTAGCATCGAAGAAATCCTTTCTCATGGAATTGAGATAAATCATCAAATTAATTTAAAGTCTGGCGATATGGCTGGGCGTTCAGCTGAGATTAGTACAGGCTTGAATAAATGGTTTAAGGCAAACGGAACAGATTTTTTTGTTATTCTTGGAGATCGCTATGAAATGTTAGCTGCTGCTCAGTCAGCCTTTTTTAACAATGTGCCTATAATCCATATTGGTGGAGGTTATCAAACTTCAGGAGCAATTGATGACCAAGTCCGTCACGCAATTTCAGTTTTATCAACTTACCATTTTACGGCAACTGAAAAATGCCGCAAAAGAGTCATTGAAATTATAAATCATGATCAAGGAGTTTTCCTTTCAGGGGCTCCAGATTTAGAAATCTTAAAAAACATAGAAACTCTTTCGAAAGATTCCTTTTATGAGAAGTGTGGACTAAAGGAGAATAAACCTTTTGTTTTAGTGACAGTTCATCCTGAGACTTTATTGAGTTTAGAAGAGAATGAGGAGAACTTAGGCGAATTAAGATTGTTTTTAGAAGAAATTGAAGAGCAAATTTTAATTACAGCTCCTTGTGCTGACCCTGGAGCAGAAAAAGTTTTTGAAATGATTGAAGAACTTAAGAAATCTCGAGGCGATGTCATTTATATAAAATCACTTGGTATGGAAAAATACGCTACTGCAATGAAATTTGCAGAGTTGATGATTGGGAATAGTTCAAGTGGTATTATTGAATCAGCTAGTATGGGAATTCCAGTTCTTAACGTGGGCGAAAGGCAAGGTGGAAGGGAAATAAACACCAATGTTCTGAATAGTAGATTCCGAAAAATTAATCTTCATCGAAGATATGACGCTTTGAAATGCCCAGATTTCAAAAGAATGTGTATGGATATCGACAATATTTATGGGGATGGAAGATTTTCTAAGAGTTTCGTTAAGTTCTTAAATATTTTATAGTTAGCAGTTTAATCAAATGTGAGAAGTGTTTAAGTCTAAAAAATCTCACTTTTTATAAAAAAGATATTGCGGGGCTAAAACATTTTTCATAGAATCTTCTGCTCAGTATCTAGGGACGCTGAAAATTATCAAGAACCGAGGTTGCGAAGAGTTGCTTGTTTAATTTTTCAGGAGTGTAGAAAATGACACTGTTCAGTATTCTGCTGATGGTACTGGGTATGTTTACATTGTATTTAGGTCTTATAGGGCTATTTGGTCCAGGAGTACCTGTAACACAGGAAAAGATGATCCGGGGAGGATTGGCAAAAGTTATTGCCTTAACATGCCTAGTAGCGGTCGGCGTTATTTGCAGTTTTGTCTTCTGATGAAACTTACAGCTGCATCAAGAGTTTTACTTTTGATGCAGCTTTTTTGTTTCTACTCAATCTATTAGTTCTTCTTTAATTAAATGTTTGAGCCATTTCCTGAGCTTATCACAGAAAATTTCTTTTTTAAATGGTTTACTAATATAGTCGTTCATTCCAGCTTCGTAGCAATCTTTGATTTCTTCCTCAAGGGCATTAGCCGTGAAGGCGATAATTGGCATGGCTTCCAGATTTTTCATTTTGCGAATTTCTTTAGTTGCTTCAAGTCCATCCATTTCAGGCATTTGGCAATCCATCAAAACGAGGTCAAAATAATTATTTTTCTGTAAGCTTTGTAAAGCTTTTAAACCGCTAGTGCAACTCGTGAATTCAACTTTAAATCTTTTAAGTGTTTTCTCAGCAAGCTTTAAGTTAACAATGTTATCTTCAACTAATAGTATTTCTGGTTTTCTCGACCAGTCTATATTTAAGTCATTTGAGCTGGTACTTTCCAAAGCTTCAGTAAGTTCGGATATGAGTGAAAAACGAAAAGTTGTTCCTTCTCCTTTTTTGCTACTAACATTCAATGAGCCGTCCATAAGTTCTGTTAGCTCTTTACTGATAGGCAATCCTAAACCTGTTCCACCATATTGGCGAGAAACTGAACCTTCTGCCTGGGAGAATGAATTAAAGACATCTTCAAGTTTATCTTTAGGAATACCGATTCCGGTATCTTCAATAGTGATATCGAGACTGACTTTTTCATTTTTTAATTGACTAGCTTCCGCTTTTACTTTGACAGAACCTTTAGGGGTAAATTTCATAGCGTTGCCAGTGATGTTAATTAAAACCTGTCTAATTCTGTGAGGGTCACCTTTTAGCCATTCAACTTTTTTATCGACTGTAGTAACATCGAATGTGAGGCCTTTGTCATCAGCAGACTTTAGAAACAGATGCTTTATGTCGTTTAGAATGTTATTGATGTTGAAAGGAATTTTTTCAATTTTCATCATTCCAGCTTCAATTTTTGAGAAGTCGAGAATATCATTGATAACAGTAAGTAGGGCATCAGCAGAGCTACTAATTATTTTTAAATGGTTCTCCTGCTCTGTTTCCATTTTGGTTTCTTTAAGAATATCTGTATAGCCAATTATTGCGTTCATTGGAGTCCGAATTTCGTGACTCATTCGTGCAAGGAATTCAGACTTGTACTTGGATAGTAATTCTAGTTCATGAGCTTTTTCTTCTAGTTCTTTAGTTCTATCTTTTACTCTTTGCTCCAATTCATTATTGGCCTTGTTGAGCTGGTCTGAGCGTTGATTTAGAGTGGTAATCATCTTTTTAATATCTGAGGTAAGCTGAGAAAGCTCTCTAATTGGAGAGCCAATAGCCATTGGTTGGGAATCATGGTTCTGAGTAACAGCGTAAGTCATTCCCCCAAGACTAACTATAGGCTTAAGTAAGAACTTATTTATTATTAAGAAGGTCAATAAAATAATTAAGGTGATAATAAAAAAGATGCTGATAAGAAGTTTACTGTAAAGATTGTTTTGGGCATCTTGAAGAGAGCTAGGGTCTAGAAATGAAATAATGCTGACATCATCAAAAAGGACAGTTTTATATTCTATCAAATCATTGCCTTCATGAGGTATTGGGTCCGTTGAAATGAGTTTGTCTCCATTGTAGATCTCGTAATGGTATGATTTGTTTTCATTATTCATGGAAGATTCAATTAGAGTTTTTGTTGGAATTAGAATGCAAAGAGCGCCCTCAATTGATTCTTTTTGTATCAGTGGAACAGAAATTAAAAATAGATTATTGTTGTTGAATACTATATTTTTTTTGACTGCAAAGCCTTTTGTGTTTTCTATGACTTTGGATACTTTTGCAGTAAGTTCTGCAGAATTGAAAAAGTCATGAAGAGGTTTTCCTTCAAAGTCGCAAAGGGCCATTGGAAAGCTTTTGCCAAGAAATGAAAAAGATTTCATCATATCAATTGCATCTTCCAGACTACTATCTGGTTGCATAACAGCTAGTTTAAGAAGGGGGAAATTGGAATAGTCCTTAAGGATAGTGTGGTAGTCATTTATAGTTTTTAAGACGGTGCTTTTCGATTGAGAAGATTGGTTGGCTAGATATTCTTCTTGCTGAAGTTTAAGGGATGAGGCATACTCTTTGTATAGAAGAAGGCTGACAGAGGTTGAGATCAACAGAGTTATGGCAACCATCGCAAAGATAGAGGTATTTAAGAGTGGAAGCGATAGTTTCTTTTGCTCCTTCATTTTAAAATAATGTTTCCATCTTCATCGTAAATGCCCAACTTCAGGTCATCGGAACCGAGAGCTTCATGAGCATCTTTATTTTCTAAAGAATATTTGCTAAATGGCTTTTTATATTTTTTGGCAAGCCCCTGAACTTCACCATCTAGGTTTTCAAGGTTTTGGTGTAGTTGTTTAAAGTCAATTGGGGTCTTTTTGCCAGTTTTGAACCAGGCTTTGAGCAATAGTACTGTTAGGTCATGAGCGTGAACGAAGCCAGTAGGGGATTTAATGTGCTTACCATTTACGTAATTAGGAAATAACTTTTTGGCACTGTTTAGAACTTTTAATTGGTAATCATTTAGCTCTGATGATGCAAAGGAAAATTTAGTTTGTATGAAACTCCACTTTTGCTGAGTTAAAATCTCTTTGCCGACATTTTCAAAGAATCCTCCTCCAGTGATACCCCAATGAGAAATAACCGGAGTTTTTAAGCCCATTGAATTCATGGCTTTGGCAAAAGTTTTACCTTCTCGTGCATTACCTACGAACAAAACACAGTCGGCTTTTGAATTTATAATTTTACGGATTTTAATTCGTACATTTGTAGAGGTTGGGGTCCAGTTGAAAAACTCTTGTCCAACATGATTTATATTTTTTGCTTTAAGAGATTTATTAATATTTTTGGAATTATTTTCACCCCAACCAGTTTTTTCTAGTAGTAGGAAGGGTTTTGAGTACTTGGCCTTGGCCATTTCATTGACCAAAAACCCCCCAGCTTTACTGTCATCCACTGAGAGCCTAAAAATCCAATTTTCACCTACCTGAGGTCTTGTGATAGGAGCGGCAGCAGCCCAGGGGATCATGAATAGAGCTTTATTGCTGTTAATGAAATCTTTATTCGCTAGGAGTGGAGGAGAGTGAAGACCAGAGAATATTGCCAGTCTATTTGGGTCTTTGAGAAAAGTTTTGACATTTTTTAAGCTTCTTAAGCTGTTAGCTCTATGATTAAGTCTCTTTACATTAATTTTCACTTTGCCTATTTCATCACGGTAT